>Ga0207695_10009671_pt1 | contig 11876 bp, 7 predicted proteins | sample KBSC54metaG_FD_184354 | JGI IMG/M metagenome (GOLD analysis project Ga0207695, IMG submission 184354) | Corn rhizosphere microbial communities from Kellogg Biological Station, Michigan, USA - KBS C5-4 metaG (SPAdes) (version 2) | ecosystem: Host-associated > Plants > Roots > Rhizosphere > Soil... | reverse complement strand
CCTCGAACTCGTCGAGGCGCTGCCAATGCTGCGAGAGTTGTTCCGAGCTGAAGACAAAGCCGCTCACCCGCATGCCGCGCTCATCGAGCGTCAGCGCCGGATAACCCTGATCCGCACCCCAGCCTTCCGGCCGCAACGTGCCGACGACCGTCGCGGCCTGCCAGCTGCCGCCGATCTGCTCGAGCAGATGCGCGTTTGAGTGGCCGGGTTTCAGACTTCCGTAGACGAACAGTCGCTCGATCATTCGTTTCACCTCACCGGGGCAGATGCTGGCCGCGCGTGTCCAATGCAAGACCCCATGGGCAGGATGCCGTTCAAGGGATTGCGAAGGTCGCCGCCCGGCGCTTTTCAACAGCGGAGCGGGTCAAGTCGCCATCCACCGGAGCAGGTGCATGATTCTCGAGCTCGTCATCCCGGCGAAAGCCGGGATCCATCTTGCCTGCTTGCAGGATCCCCTCTCGAAAAAAAGGGTTTCCCTGGACCGGGTCCGTAGACGCGGGGAATGACGGCAGGGATACGGCGCATTGGACCATTCTCGCACTGCGCGCTTCGAACCGCTCCACTACCAAACTTCACTCAACGCCGGCGATACTTGCCGCGTTCGAGAAGCCTCGCAATATGCTGTCGCGCGTCCGGCAAGGCAGTGTGCAGGCAATCCAAAACGGAGACCAGAATGCACGCCACCGTCGCGCAACCCGTCGAATCCGCCGAATTCTCCACGGCGGAGCGCTGCTGCATCCTCGAATCCTGGAACGGCGCGAGCGATCCGGCCGTATCCATCGCGCGAGCCCGCATTGCGCCCGGGGAGACCACCCAATGGCATCGTCTGCATGGCGTCGTCGAGCGCTACCTGATCATCCGCGGTTCCGGATTCGCGGAAGTCGGCGACTCCATCGCGCAAGCCGTCGATCCCGGCGATGTCGTCGTGATTCCCGCCGAAGAGCGTCAGCGCATCAGGAACACCGGGACTGAAGATCTCTTCTTCTACTGCATCTGCAGCCCGCGCTTCACCCCGGCCTGCTACGAGTCCCTGGAGTAGGGCAGCGCGGCGCACACCGTGAACCTTCCCCTTCAAGGGGAAGTTTGGGCGGTGATGGTGTTCCCGCACGCGCTTGTTTCATGAAGCGTACACCGCGCAAGAGTTTCCAATAAGCGCGCGAGTTTGACCATCGACACCGCCAGGCAGATCGTCGACCGGGCGAACCCGGTCAGCAGCCGCGGGACGGTGACCGGTCACCCCGTCGCCCTGGCCGATGAGCCCGCGATCGTCATCGTTGACCGTTTGCCCCTGGCCGGCGACCCTTGGACTCTGACCGATGACCGAGCGAGCGTGATCGATCACCGTTCAGGCGAGGCCGGCCAGGCAAAAAGCGTCGCACGCCACCCTCGCACCGTCGTTGATGAGGCAAGAAGCGTCATCGTTGACGAAAATAGAGTGAATGGCGACGTGGGCACCGTGGCTGGTCAGAAAGAAGGCACCAACGTCCACGCGAATCGGGCCTATTCAGGGGCCTGTCCAGACTTCTGCGTATGGGGCAATTGCAGATGGTGTGGTGGAGGGAATCGAACCGAGCACTTTGGGACGAGGCCCTCAGGTAGACGCTGTGGCACATGCCTGCCTCGGGTGAGCGAGAGTGTACCACTACGCGGACCATCAAGCCGTTGCCTGGCTGCCGCAACTAAACGAGTCCATCTACAACCGGAGACACGCTCTCCACGTACATTTCAAGTGCATCCCGTACGCCAAACCCGTCGTCCGTCAGCGGCGGAGTCTTGAGGGTCGTATTCGTGGCGACTTGGATGACGCTCTTTCTTGTATCACCGACGAAGCCCGTGACGAACAATTCCGCAAACCAATACCAGAACGGCATCGCATTTGGCAGCAGAGTCTTGATCGATGCTGACTTACCGAGAGCCTGATGAGCATTAACCGCTAGTGCCGGAATAACCAGCAAAGAGGCCGCATTGTCCACCACTCCGGAGTTCCACCAGCGGCTAACAGACGTCGTTCTAATCGGAGAAGTGCATTCGTCGGAAGTCGCGATGCCAGTGACCCACTCAATCCGAGTAAATGTACGTAACAAGCTCGGAGGCACATATAGGACATAGAACGATGCAGGGGTTATGTCCAACATTAGTGACGACTGTCGCCTGCCGGAGGACTTCACTTTATGAAAGAAGTCCTTTACATGTCCTCCCGAATCAACGTACTTACACTGGATCAACGCGGCATAGCTGGTGTCGATGAAGGTAGTTCCTGATCGTGTCTTCCGATGAAGGACGACACCGAGGTCGGCTCCGTTCTCTTTCTCGAAGGTCGACTTTGTTACCTTCGTGCTGACGCTTATCTCTCGATCTTGTAGATCTTGAACAATCGTGCCCCATGCGCTGGCGGACGAGCCAGTGTGCATGGCATCAACGAAGTCTTCCGTAAGTGCTCGCTCGTCAATTGGCTGGCCCATTCGGAGCCTGTTCTCAAGGCGAGACCCGACACTTTCTGAGAGTGCCATGCAGGGCTTTGCAAAAAGCGCCTTGATCTCGTCGTCGAGCCACGCGTCCATTTCCGCTTCCCCTTATCCAGCCAAGCCGAGTCACAGTGCGGTGCGATTGCATCTTACAAGTTTTCGAATTGAACAATGTGAGTTGCTGGTTGATGAGCGGATTGGCGTGTGGTTGCGGCTGACCACCAGTCCTCCGGCAACTTTTCGGGCGAGTAATAGCCATCAAAGAGCTCTGGGACCTTGACCTCCCAAGGACGTACTTTTGGTAGGCCTTGTTTGAGCGGATCGAGCAGGTCAGCCTGCAGTCGGACCCATTCCACCCACTTGTCTATCTCACGCGCCTCTTCCGTAGGGAGTCCTGCCGAGTGCCCCTCGATGGCCTGGCAAAACTGTCGGATTCGAGACGCTTGCTCCCAACATTGCATCGAGCTGACCAGACGCGCTCTCGCAAGTCGCAAGGCCTCCTGTCTTTTGGCGTGGTCCGCAGCCTTCCGTGCTTGCTCCGCATACGCTCGGTCCCGGGCCTCACGCACATCCCGTACCGCCTTGATACCTGCGGCGATCAGTGGAAGTCCTGCCAAGATGTCGGAGAGCTTGTCTTCAAGCCTCGTACGCTTTGTGTCTTGCCACTTACGCTGAGCACCAGACGTAATGTATTCGTCCACATGTAAGGTAAGCTCCGACGTGGCGATCCATTCATAGGTTGGCCACGAAGGCACGTAAGGTGCCCACGCGCCTCTTCGTTTCGGCGCGGGCGCGGGAACCCGCGGCTTCTCCCTCCTTACCAGTCGCTCCTTCAAGTCGACCCTCATCGACTCCCCTTGCCAAGCGACGGTTGTGTTTCCCTCCCCGGAGATTGCCCACGTATAGCCCCCCTTCTCTGAAGCCTTGATCAACGCGTTCATCAGGCGGAGTGCCCGTCCGATCGAGTCGGGTGAAACGCGTATGTCAAGCGATTTCGAGTCGAGAACGAGTCGCCCGTGGTCGACGGTTCGCTTCTTCGCAGCATCCAGCGTCGCGGCGACGAGTGGATGCGGGTTCTGCAGTGACTGTGGCACCTTGATTGGATTCTGCTGTGGTTTCGGCACTGGAGGGGCTTTCGTCTTCGGCTGACCGATCAAGGCGACATCGAGCACCTGAAACTTGATCGTGTCTCGGCTTGGACTCGCGCTCTCGGACAGCTCCGGTTTATGTCGTTGCTCCGCGTCCTTCGCCCAATAACCCCGGCCGGGGACCGGTATGCCCGCGCGTCTGCAAGCCTTGCCGATGGCAACATCCGAAACGCCAATCTCCTTGGCGAGTTGCAGCATCGGTGTTGACCACACCTTTGCGAATAGATCACTGCGCGTGTAGGTAACCACCTTGTACATGATGATCGACTCCAGCGATGGGGTTTGCAGGGCAAATGTTGGATCGATTCGACTCGGGTGGGTCAAGCGGTAAGCGACGGAAGACTGTCACATGCCTTGGCGACCGCAGCGCCGATGATCCGTAACACCCGACCACGGCTCACAGGGTGCCTGTGCAGCTCTGTGACCTTCACGCGACCGTCGGCCTTCTCTTGCTCCCACCGTTTGTGCGTGCCGCCCGCAGCGCGATGTACGAGCTTTGCGACTTGTACGTGTCGATACTCGTTGTGACGGTCTGCCTGCGGATCGTCGCGCAGCTTCATGTCGACCGCCAGCCACGCGGCTATGACGACGAGCGGATCAACTTCGCGCTTGCGTAGCTGTGCCCACGCTGCCTTCGCGCGTTCGACCGGTGGCTTACCCGTCAACCTGAAGGCCTCGACAGGCGCTCCAGCGGAGCTATACAGGCGCTGGACTGCGTAGACCGCGTGTCGCACGGATTGATCCTCGCGATGCTCTCGAAGCCACCGCATCGCCTTGATTCGGTACGGGCGCAACTCTCCGGCACCATAGCTGCGCTTCACGTAGCTGCCGTGGCGTCGAAAGTGCTCGATGTGCCGGCGACAGTACAAACGGTTCAGCCCCTTGCCGCGATCAGCGGTCGTTCGGCTGGTGCAGGGATACACACGGCACCGCTCGTAGGCGTCTTGTGGTCCTGCTATGCGTCTGCGCAAGTTGTCGACGCGGGCTCGCCGCCGGAATACATCCTTTACTGGCATCTTCTACCTCAGTGTTCCTTACGACCCCCAGTGCGCCAAGAGCAACTTCGTTACGCCCCCTCAAATCGCTGCGCCATACCGTGTCTTACCGCCCCCTCATATAGGGAATGAGAGAGATCAATACCAAAAGGGAAACACATATAGATAACCTTATAGGACACTATGGACAACCAGAGGACCACAGCTCAGAAGTCCTCGTCTGGCGTCTTCAGCGTTGGTCCCGAATTCAGCGACTTCACCTGAACAACGCCCTCTGCGCCGGCAATCTCCCGAAAGGCATCGAGCATCACCTTCTTTCCGATATCGGCTGCTGACCGAGGTACTACGATGCAGTCGTGCACTGGCAGCGCAACAACGCCCCGCTCAATGAGGGTGAGTAAGCATCGGATCAGTATCTGACTCTCGATGAACTGACTGGCCATCCCGAAGCCTACGTGGAACAGGCTGCTTATCCGATGATGGTGAGCACGCACTCGTTCCTGAAGTTCGTGGATGCTGTAGTTCTTGGGAAGTTGCTTCGCGGTGTCTCGCGGCTTCCGCTGCAGCGGTGCGCTGCTGAATAGCATCGAGCTGAAGACCTTTTTGATGCCCTCACGATATCGCTGGACACCAACTATCGGGATCTCATACAGGTCGCCTGGCGGGGGCTCCAAGCCGAGCCGACCATAGGCGATGCGAACGACGCACTGGCCGTAGTCAAGGCCTACGACGGGCTCTCGGTTGATGTAGACGTGCCTCAATCGATCCTCAGCTTTGAGGTCGTACCAGAACCCGCCATACAGCCGTCCGCCCTGCGTGAGGCTCCCGTTGTTGAAGATGCGCTCCAGCCAGCGTTCACCTGTATCGACAGGCAGGTAGTGAAGGTGGGTCCGGTCGCAGGTGATGTCCGCCTCGGCGAGCCACTTGTTGATCCTGAGCATCTCAGACCGATAGGTGGCCGCCGGCTCACCTTCGGGAACCACGAGCTGTTCGGCCTTACCCTTGACCTTTTCCGAGCGCAACACGATCGGGTCGCCGGTCAGGGATTCGTCCCGGCCGATATCCGAGTACAAGATGCCTCGGTCGCGGGCACGCGCCACCAGCCACTTCGACGCCCGGATGGTGGACTGTGTCCGGCCGAAGGGGCTCTTGCCGCCTTTCTCCAACTCGATCCACTCCATCTCCGGCGCGACCATGTATTCGATGATGGTGCGCAGGGACTCCGTGACGAACTCAGGCCCCACGTTGCGGCGACCGAGTTTCTGATTGGAGAGTGAGATTCGTCGCCACTCAGGGTGGTAGCTCAGGGCGCTATGGACGAGCTCACAGACCAAGCCGGAAACCATTCGGTCAAATCGGCGCTGGTCGTCCGGCCGTCGCTGTCGTTTACGGGGTCTGCAGTGGTCCTCGTAGTTCAGTAGGATGCCGCGTATCTCATCGACGAGAGCCTGCATCTTTTCCGTCGCTGGAACCTTGCACCAGTCAAACTCTCGATCAACCGCCTTATCGCGGTCCTCAGCCGTTCCGTCCATTCCGTACCTTTCAAAAACTCGACACCCCCCACCCCCTCGCAGAAAGGCTGGCATACGTGGACAATGGGGAGGAGGTGGTCCCGGTCATCCAGCGTAGCCGGGCTCGCCACGAGGCTGCAGGGTCGGGGAAGTCACGGACCCGCAGCGGCGCATACTCTAATGGTCTGAGCCGTTAAGGGGAAGGAGCCACCATGCGTGCACCGACCGTCGCCGAAGTCCGGCAAGCGATCCTTGATGCGATACCGGGTGACGGCTCTCCAGTTGGCAATATCTCGTTGCGAACGCGACTCGCCGAGGCCCTCGGGCGAGAGGTCCCGGAGATGGTCTACAACAGCGCACGCGACGCGCTTGTCGATGAGGGGCTAATCGCCAAGGGGCAGGGTCGCGGCGGCTCTGTGCGCCTGGCAAACCCGTCAGCGGCGCCTGTTCTGATGCTGGAGAGCCGAGAGATTCCCGCGGACGCACTGCGACCCAAACCCAAGCAGACCGCTTTACCAATGGGGAAGCGGCAAGTGGGTCAAGTCGCCAAGCCCAAGGGCGGTGCCGGCGAAGAAAAGGTAGTCGGCTATCGGCACAAGGATCACCGCATTAACAACCCGGAAGTGGGTCTGGTCACGCCGGACGACGATCCAGATCAGCCGAAGACGACGTGGGCCTACGACCCTCACATCGATCCCGCGCTTCAGTTCGATGTCACACGCTCTCAGATAGAGCGGCTGGTCGACGATGCGCTCGCCAGCGGCGACGAGGCCATGATGCGTGACGCGCTGCAGGCGTTGCGCAAACGTGCCGAGCCCTACCTCAACTGGACCGGCAAGGCAGAGCGCACGAGCTTCGAGGTCGACACAGTCTCCCTGCACGTTCACGAGCGAATCGATCCGGCAACGATCCTCGGACGGATCAAGAAGCAGCTCAAGCGTGGCAAGGGCGTCAGCGAGCCGCAGCAGCAGGACTGGCTACGCGCCTGGTTCGACCGCCCGCTTCCGCTGCGCGAAGCGATCGAGTTCTACAAGCACGACCGCGGCTGGTCCAATCGCTTGATCGCGGGCGACAGCCTGCTCGTGATGAACAGCCTGCTACAGAAGGAGAGTATGGCCGGGCAGGTGCAGATGATCTATATCGATCCGCCCTACGGCATCAAATACGGCAGCAACTTTCAGCCCTTCGTGAACAACCAAGCTGTGAAGGATCGCAAGGACGAGGATCTTACCCAAGAACCGGAAATGATCAAGGCTTTCCGGGATACGTGGGAGCTGGGTATTCACTCGTATTTGACGTATCTGCGCGACAGACTCTTGTTGGCGAAGGAACTGCTAAATGAATCAGGTAGTGTCTTTGTGCAGATATCGGACGAGAATCTGCATCATGTGCGCGAGATTTGTGACGAGATCTTCGGCGCGACAAATATGGTTGCTTTGATCACGACGAAGAAGACGAGCGGTGCAGGGAGTTTTTCAGGAACCACCAACGTCTTGCCAGCCGTCGCCGACTATCTGGTGTGGTACTGCAAGGACAAGAGCCGAGTCAAATATCGCGAACTTCTTGACCCTAAAGGTGGCGAAGACTTTACGCCAACCGCTTACAACAAAGTAATGGAGCAGGATGGGCGCAGAAGAAGTGCCACGAACAAAGAGAAGGCGGGAGAAATCCCACTCGGCGGTCACCTCTACTCCCTCGATAACTTGGTGTCTCAAACCGTTAGGACTGGGCAGACGACGGTCTTTGAAGTCGAAATCGGAGGAAGAGTCTATCTGCCGAAGGGCGGGGGCTGGAAGACGAATCGCGAGGGAATGTCTCGTTTGGTTCGCGCCAAGCGGATTGAAGGAACGGATGAGCGTGCAGGCTACGTGAGGCTCTTGGAAGATTTTCGTGCGACCAAGATCGCTAATGTTTGGGTTGATACGGTCAGTAGCTTCATGACCGACAAGATCTACGTGGTTCAAACGAATATCAAGGTGATTGAACGCTGTCTCCTCATGACCACGGATCCGGGGGATCTTGTCCTCGATCCTACTTGCGGTTCCGGAACTACAGCCTTTGTAGCCGAAAAGTGGGGCCGTCGATGGGTCACCTGTGACACGTCACGCGTTGCTGTGACGCTGGCCAAACAGCGTTTGATGACTGCAAGCTATGACTATTATGAATTGAAGTATCCTCACGAAGGTTTGAAGGCCGGGTTCATCTACAAGACGATCCCACACATCACGCTGAAGTCGATCGCTAACAACCCAGAGATCGACACGATCTATGATCGTGACTACCCGACGATCGCGCTGGCTTTGTCTGCACTCAACGCGCACCTGAAGTCTAACCATCCCGCTGGGCCCTTTACGGTCACAGAAGGCGTGCGTAAGGGCGAGGCGCTAAACTTCGAGCGGGGCGATTCTTTGCACGAGTGGGAAGTGCCTTTCGATTTTCCCATTGAGTGGCCCTCGTCCGCACGCGCGGCTTTTGACGCTTTTCACGCGGCGCGACAAACCATGCAGAAGCACATGGACGCGTCCATTGCCTCGCACGCCGAGTCAGAGATCCTTTACGACAAGCCTGAGCCCTCAAAGACTCGCCTGCGGGTCTCCGGGCCTTTCACAGTGGAAGCAGTTCCCTTCCCATCGGTCGCATCGCTTGACGCGGCAGATACCGCACTGACTGCCGAAGCCGACACGACCATTGTCCGATCGGGCGAGTCTTTGCGTCAGCACTCCTGGCGCGACGAACTAATGAAGACCGGCATCCGGGGCAAGGGCGGACAAATTTTGAAGTTCGCCGCTTTGGAGACACTGCCGGATACGCGTTACTTACATGTGACTGGAGCGCTTGCGGAGACAGGCGAGCGAATCGTCGTTAGCTTTGGCCCGGAGTATGCGGCGCTTGAACAGCGCCAAGTGGAACTCGCGCTGAATGAAGCGGAAAAGCTGCGCCCGGCGCCAAAACTCATTGCATTCGCTGCGTTTACATTCGACCCAGAGGCAGCCAAGGATATTGATGAGACGCGGTGGCCCGGCGTCGCGCTGCTCAAGGTGCAGATGAACACAGACCTATTGACGGAAGATCTGAAGAAGGCACGCGCCAGCAATCAGAGCTTCTGGCTAATGGGTCAGCCGGATGTGGAACTGCGCAAGCTCAAGGACGGTCGCTACCAAGTCGAAGTGCACGGATTCGACTACTTCGATACGACAAAGGGCGACTTGGTCTCCGGCGGCAAGAGCAAGATCGCGATGTGGTCACTCGACACCGACTACGATGAACGCAGCCTGTTCCCAAGTCAGGTGTTCTTTCCGATGGCGGGCAAGAAGGACGGCTGGGAGAAGCTCAAGAAGGACATCAAGGCGGAACTGGACGAGGGCTCACTCGCGAAATTTCACGGAACAGTCAGCCTGCCGTTCGAGCCCGGCGACAACCGCAAGGTCGCAGTGAAGATCGTCGACGACCGAGGTATCGAGTCGCTCAAGATCATCGCGATTGACTGAGGCGCAGCCCATGACTGCTCCGAAGTCGTTGATCATTAATTCCCCGTTCGTGCGCCCCGAGCGCCATTGGGCGGATCGCAGTGGCACGCTGCAGTTGATCGAAGGCCGGCGCTCCGCCGGCTACGAGGTCATCGACACGCGCAGCAACACGCGACGCATCGAATCACTCGACGATGTGATGCGCATCCGCGAGCGCGTGGACGCATGGCGCGACACAGACTATCCCGGTATCACGAGCATCACTCGCGGCTTGCTTGAACACTGGCACGATCGCGATGCGCGGCAGCATCCATTCTACTTCTGCCAGTTGGAGGCGATCGAGACGCTGATTTGGTGGGTCGAAGCGCCCGCCGAGTACAAGCAAGGCATCAACATCCCCGGAGACGGTGGTCCGTGGCCGCGCGTGTGCAACAAGATGGCGACCGGCAGCGGCAAGACCACGCTGATGGCGATGATCATCACTTGGCAGGTATTGAACGCGCAGGCCTACCCGAAGCGTAACAAGGACTTCTCGAGCGCGATCTTCATCGTCGCGCCTGGTCTGACCGTGCGCGAACGGCTGCAGGTATTGCTGCCGGGCAACCCGGCAAACGTTTACGACGAATTTGTGCTGTGCCCGAACGACGCACAGCGGCAGCGATTGAACCGCGCCGAGTTGCTCGTGGAGAACTGGCACACGCTCATGCCGCTCAAGGAGCAGGACCGCTCCGTTGTGAAGAAGGGCGCTGAGTCCGACGAGGCCTTCACCCGGCGCGTGCTCGGCAAGCTCGCGGCGTACAAGGACCTCGTTGTCATCAACGATGAGGCTCACCACGCCTACCGCATGAGTGCCGCGGACAAGCGCGACGCCAAGACCAAGAAACGGGCTGCCGAGATGGGTCTCGACATGGAGGAGGCCACGCGCTGGATCGAAGGTCTCGACCGCATCCACAATCGGCGGCGCATCCAGCGATGCTTCGATCTGTCCGCCACGCCGTTCGCACCGACCGGACGCACCAACACAGAGAAGGGCCTGTTCGGTTGGATCGTCTCTGACTTCGGATTGAATGACGCGATTGAGGCCGGTTTAGTAAAGACGCCGCGCGTCGTTGTCCGAGACGATGCGTTGCCGAACGCAGCGACATTGCGGTCCAAGCTTTACCACCTGTATCGCGAGCCTGAGGTCGCAGAGGACCTCAATCGCCGCGGCGCCCAGCCGCACGAGTCATTGCCGAAACTCGTACAAGACGCTTATACGCTGCTGGGGGCCGACTGGCGCGAAGCGCTCAAAGTATGGGAAGCACAGGGGCACACATCGCCTCCTGTGATGCTGACGGTCTGCAACCGAACTGAGACTGCCGCGCGGATCGAACACTACTTCGCCAAGGGCGAGGCGTACTGGCCCGAGCTGCACAATGCCGATCGCTTGCTGCGCGTTGACTCGCGTGTGCTGGAGAAGGCTGAGCTGGGCGAGAACGCGCCCGCCGACAAGAACTACGAGGCGCGGCTCTTGGCGATCGTGGAGGCATCCGGAATATCTGAACAACGCAAGGCGGACCTCCTAACGCTGAAGAAGGAAGAGGTGCTGAGGTCGATCGTCGACAACGTCGGCAAGCCGGGCACCGCTGGCCAGAAGCTGCAGAACGTGATCTCGGTGGCCATGCTCTCGGAAGGCTGGGACGCGAAGAACGTAACGCACATCATGGGTCTTCGCGCGTTCACGAGTCAGTTGCTGTGTGAACAGGTCATCGGGCGCGGGCTGCGTCGCGTGGGGTACGACAAGGACGAGAACGGACTGTTCCTACCCGAGTATGTCAACGTGTTCGGAGTCCCCCTATCGGTCTTCCAAGACCTTGGCGGAGACGTCGAGCCTCCGCCACCGCCGAAGCCGAGCACCGCGATCCAATCGCTTCCCGAGCGCAACGCGCTGGAGATTCGCTGGCCGAACGTGCTGCGCGTTGATGCTGTCGTGAAGCCTGTGCTCGACGTTAAGTGGGACGAGTTGGAGGTACTAACGCTCGACCCGGCGCAAACGCCGATCAGCGCCGATCTCGCGCCGGCCCTTGGCAGCGCATCGGACCTGAGCAAGGTTGAGCGCATCGACCTTGAGGCGATACCGGAGGCGTTCCGATTACAGCGACTGCTATTCCTCTCGGCCCGGAAAGCGTTCGAGGAGATGCGCGGGTCATTCCAAGGTAACCCTGAGTACCTGGTCGCCCAGCTCGTGCGCCTGCTGGAAAAATTCTTCGAGTCGGATCGGCTGGTGATTCCGTCACTGTTCCACAGCGAC
>Ga0207695_10009668_pt1 | contig 11881 bp, 13 predicted proteins | sample KBSC54metaG_FD_184354 | JGI IMG/M metagenome (GOLD analysis project Ga0207695, IMG submission 184354) | Corn rhizosphere microbial communities from Kellogg Biological Station, Michigan, USA - KBS C5-4 metaG (SPAdes) (version 2) | ecosystem: Host-associated > Plants > Roots > Rhizosphere > Soil... | reverse complement strand
CCGGTGAGCTCCGACTCGGTCTCCTGCATGTGCTCGTGGGCGGCCCGATAGCGCGGGACGAGCCACACCAGCAGCGCCGAGTACAGCACGATCCACGCCCCGAGGGGCAGCACCAGCCGCGGGTCGATCGAGGCGATCAGCCACACCGACCCGGCGATGTAGACGACCACTGCGACGAGCGTGTGGATGACCGCGTAGGAGGCGGTCGCGGCGGCCGTGCCGCCGTCGCGGACCCACGTGGCGATGCGGCCGGCGAGGTCGTCGCGGAACCAGCCCACGGACTGGCGCGAGACATAACGGTGCAGCCGCCAGCGCGCCAGCGTCTGGGCGTTGACGCGGAACGCGATGTCGTCCAGCCCTTCGCCGGCCAGGTGGATCAGCGGCCTGACGAGCAGGACGAGGACGGCGGCGAGCACCAGCCCGCGGCCGTGCTCGGCCCAGAACCGCTCGCGGCTGGTCCCGGCGAGCAGGTCGACCAGGCGGCCGGCGTACCCGATGAGCCACACCTCGATCGCCGCGGCGGCGGCCGTGGTGGCCAGCGCGAACACGACGACCAGCCGCAGCGGCCGGAACTCGCGGATCAGGAACCGGCGGGCCGTCGCGGGCGGGGTGCCGGGGGTGGGAAGGCCGCCGGGGCGGAACGGGTCAGCAGAGTTCTCCAACAGACGGAACAGCAAGGGATGCCCTCCGGGCGGATTCGGCGAACAGGGGTCCGGGGCGTCCCGTCGCGGCCATGTCCGTCTCCGTCCGTTCGGTGCGGTCCTTGCGTTCCGCCGGTGGTCGTTCCGACGCGGGCAGGCTACCGCCGCCCGCGTCGGTGGGCACCTGATTAACGCTTGAGGGCGACCCCCGCGTACATCGCGATGTCCTGATCCCGAACCGGCTCGGCGCCGGCGTCCGGCCGCCAGTGGTGCACCAGCGCGACCCCGGGATCGAGCAGGTCATAGCCCTCGAAGAACGCCTCGGCTTCCCTCTTGTCCCGCACCTGCAGCGGGATCCCGCGCGCGTTGTACTCGCGGCTGACGCCGCCGACGCCGACCGGGTCGGTGTCGCCGGTGAACACCGTCAGGGCGAGGTAGCTGCCGGGGACCAGGGCGTCCATGAAGCGGCGGACGATGCCCTGCGGGTCGTCGGCGTCCAGGATGAAGTGCACGATCGCGATCAGCGACAGCGCCACCGGCTGGGAGAAGTCCAGGACCTCGCGCAGGCGGGGGTTGGCGATGATCGACTCCGGGTCGCGGAAGTCCGCGTCCACGTAGCAGGTGCGGCCCTCGGCGGTGCTGGACATCAGGGCCCTGGCGTGGGTCAGGACGATCGGGTCGTTGTCGACGTAGCCGACGCGCGCCTCGGGGGCGACGGCCTGGGCTATCTCGTGCACGTTCGGGGACTTGGGGATGCCGGTGCCGATGTCCAGGAACTGGCGGACCTTGTAGTCCTCGGCGAGGCGGCGGACCGCGCGCTCCATGAAGGTGCGCGTGGTGCGCATCGAGATCGGCAGGGCCGGCCAGGCCTGCACCGAGGCCTCGGCGGCGACGCGGTCGGCCTCGAAGTTCGTCTTCCCGCCGATCAGGTAGTCGTAGACGCGCGCCGAGTGCGGCACATCCATTCTCAGGTCCACCGCGGGATGGTCGCCGTCCGCGTGCTGCCCGCCCTGGACCTCGTTCGCCATCGCCCACCCTCTCGTCGCAGTCGCGCATCGCGGCGCAGGCCCGCCCATGATCGCGGGTCCCGATCCGCATGATAACGGAGTTCCCGCACCGGCGTGGCAGGGCTCTGGTATCAGAATCCTGCGATGCTCGGCAGCCGGTCCGCCGGCCCGCCGGACCCGCCGCCGGGACCGCGCGCGCACCCGCTCCCCACCGCCGATCCCCAACCGGCCACACATGATTCATCTGAGGACCCTGTCCTCCTCCTGACATCGCGGCTAACCTCCACCGCGGACGAGCGAAACCCCCCGCTCCCGGATTGCCACCCAGGAGGTATCCACCCATGACCGCACCCTGGCTCCGCCGGCTCACGGCCGGCGCGGCGACGCTCGGCGCCGCCGTGCTCACGCTGGCCGCGACCATCGCGCCCGCCGCCGCGGACACCGGTTCGGCCCCGCTGTCCCACTCCACCGTGGTCGGCGTGCACAACACCTACGACGACGGGTCCGTCTTCCCGCACCTGGCCAACGCGCTGGACACCGGGACGTCGATGATCGAGCTCGACACCTGGACCGACGTGTTCACCACCGAGTGGAAGGTGAGCCACAGCAACCCGCTGGGGAACAACAACAACTGCGTCGACGCCTCCAAGCCCGCCGACATCTACACCGGCTCGGCCAACAAGGACCTCGGCTCCTGCCTGGACGACGTCAAGTACTGGCTGGCCTCGCACACCACCACCGGGCCGCTGTACATCAAGCTGGAGCTCAAGCAGGGCTTCGAGGCCAACAGCGGCCTGGGCCCGGCGCAGCTCGACGCGCTGATCAACGCGCACCTGGGCAGCCTGGTGTACCGGCCGGCGGACCTGCTCAACGGCACCTACGCCACCCCGGACGCGGCCGCGAAGGCCGACGCCTGGCCGGCGCGCTCGGCGCTGGCCGGCAAGGTCATCCTCTACGTCATCCCGGGCACCGTGGAGCTGGGCAACCCGTTCGACACCCTGCACACCGACGTCGAGTACGCCACGTACCTGAAGAACCTGGCCGCGGCCGGCAAGGTGTCGCAGGCCGCTGTCTTCCCGTGTGTCCTGGGCGCGCAGTCGGGCGACCCCCGCACCCAGTACTCGGACACCTCCATCCGGCCGTGGTTCGTGGTCTTCGACGGTGACGCCAACACCTACGTCACCAGCGTCGACACCTCCTGGTACGACACCAACCACTACCTGCTGACCATGACCGACGCGCAGAACGTCGCCCCCGCGCTCAGCGACACCGCCCCGAGCCAGGCCGACGCCCAGGCCCGGGTCGCGCTGCTGGCGAGCAAGCACGCGAGCATCGTGTCGAACGACTGGACCGGGCTGCCCGCGGTCCTGTCCGAGGTGCTGCCGCGCGGCTGAGCCGCTGGTCGAACCCGCTCCTCCTTCTGCCCGGCCGTGTTCTCACGGCCGGGCAGTGCTGTTGCCGGACGCGCTCGGCAACGCGGTCGCAGGCGCGCCGCTCCCCGCGCGACCGTTGACAGGAAACCAAATGGTTTCCTATTCTGGGGACATGGACCCCGTGTTCAAGGCTCTGGCCGACCCCACCCGCCGAGCACTCCTGGACGAGCTGTTCGCCCGCGACGGCCAGACCCTGGCGGCCCTCACGGCGCGGCACGACATGACGCGCATCGCCGTGGCGAAGCACCTGAAGATCCTGGAGGAGGCGGGGCTGGTCGTCTCCCGCCGCCGGGGCCGGGAGAAGCTGCACTTCCTGAACCCGGTCCCGATCCGCCTGGTCCACGACCGCTGGGTCGGCAAGTACACCGAGCAGTGGGCGGCCGGCCTGGTCGGCCTGAAGCGTGAGCTGGAGGAACCGATGGAGCGCGTCTTCGAGATCTACATCCGCACCACGCCCGAGCGGCTGTGGGAGGCGATCACCGATCCCGCGGTCCGGGCGAAGTACCACTTCGGCCTGGCGCTGGAGTCCGACTGGAACGAGGGCTCGCCCTACCGGCTGGGGCACCCGGCCGCGGAACGCCCGATCATCGAGGGCGAGAACCTGGTCGTCGATCCGCCGCGCCGTCTGGTGCAGAGCATGCGCGCGCTGTGGCGGCCCGAGGCCGAGAACGCCGGGACCACGCGGGTGACCTGGGAGATCGAGCCGGTCGGCGACTCCTGCCGGCTGACCGTGATCCACGACGAGCTGCCGCGGGACGTTCCGCCGGAGATCTACGGCGGCTGGCCGATGGTGCTGTCCGGGCTGAAGACCTGGCTGGAGACCGGCGAGACGCTCACCACGCCCGGATCGTTGATGTACGGCACTGGAAACTAGGAATCAGGAGATCATCATGTCCGCGACCACCATCACCCACATCGGCACCGTCGGCATCCCGGTCACCGACCAGGACAAGGCGCTGGAGTTCTTCACCGGCACGCTCGGCTTCGAGAAACGTCTGGACATGCGCGCCGGCGCGGACTTCCGGTGGGTCACCGTGGCCCCGCCCGGTGCCGAGGTGGACGTCGCGCTGATCAGCACTGCCGGCAAAACCGCTGGCGACGCAGTCGGGCAGGACACCGGCATCCGCTTCATGGTCCCCGACGCCGAGACCGAGCACACCGCCATGCGGCAGCGCGGAATCGAGGTCGGGGAGCTGCTCCGGTGGCCGGGCGTGCCGCCGATGTACGAGTTCAAGGACTCGGATGGCAACCGGTTCGAGGTCGTGGAGACGGTCGGGGCCGCCGGGCGCTGATCAGGGGCTGACCAGGTGCTGATCGAGGCGTATCTCTAAGCCTCGACCGCCTCGACCGTCTCGACGGTCTCGACCTTCACGCCCTTCCAGAACGCCACCCGGTCGCGCACGTGCTCGGCCTCGGGCTTCGGCTCCGGGTAGTACCACGCGGCGTCGGCGTTGGCCTCGCCGTCGACGGTGACGGTGTAGTAGCTGGCCAGGCCCTTCCACGGACAGACGGTGTGCGTGTCGCTGCCGGAGAAGAACTCGTTCCTCAACGACTCCGCCGGGAAGTAGTAGTTGCCCTCCACCACGACGGTGTCGTCGCTCTCGGCCAGGACCTGGCCGTTCCACACGGCTCGCATCGTCATTCAGGGTCCTCCTCAGTCGAACTTGCCGTGCATAACCAGGCATGGCCGCGGATGCTTCCCGTGCGCCGCCCACCTGCGCCGATCAAAGGACCATCCCCTATTGTTCGGCGGGACATCGCAGGACAATGCTATGTGCACCCTGCCCACCGATCAGACCCTGAGAAGGTGATGATGCCCGCCGCATCCATATCGAACGCCCCGGTCGCGCGCGCCGCGCAGCTGGTGGGGTTCGCCGTCGTCGCCGCCGCGCTCGCGATCGTCTCCTGGCGCACCACCAGCTTGAACCTGCCGGGCGTCGGCCAGTTCGCCGGGATCATCGGCTCGGGGTTCCTGGGCGGGATCATCAACCCGCTGATGAGGGAGCTGACCGGCGAGGACGTCGTCGTGGCGCTGGGGACCACGGCGCAGGCGACGCAGACTGCCGAGGCGGCGCAGGACAAGATCGCCAAGGCGCTCGGCGCGAAGAGCGACCTGATATGGGAGCTGTCCGTCGTCATCGGCGGCGTCGCGATCGTGGTGGCCGCACTGGCGCTGGCGATCAACGGCGATCAGCACGCGAACGCCGCTCCGGTGCTCACGGCACTGGCAACGGCGTTCGGGGCGCTGTTCCTGGACACCTCGAAGGTGGTGCACGCTCCGAGTCCGTCGCCGGTTCCGAACCAGGTCACGGTCGTGGCCCCGACGCCTGTCCCGGCCCCGGTTCCGGTCCCGGTTCCCGTTCCGGTCCCGACTCAGGCTTCGGCTTCGGAGCAGGAGCCGAAGTCAGAGCCGGAATCGGAGCCGGAGTCGAAGCCGGAGCCGAAGCCCGACTCGGCGCCGAAGCCAGAGCCGACACCGGACCAAGCTCAGAACCAGGATCCGAAAGAGGCGACCGGCCAGATCCCGAGCACCGAGAAGGGTCAGGACACGTAGGCCAGGACCTCCAGGTCGACATAGGGGGTGCCGTCAGCACCGGTGCCCTCGTCGGCCACCTTGGCCGAAGCGGTGCGTCCGTCCAGGGCCGCGATGCAGATCTGGTCGCCGACCTGGACGGTCACCTGGTACTCAGCGTGGGCCTTGAGCAGGGCGAGGCAGGTGGCGGCGGTGGGGCCGGCGTCCGAGTTCGTCCACGGGGCCAGGTTCCCGCTTCCGACCAGCGTCCCCGGGCCGCTGACAGCGAGGCCGAAGCGCAGGCCCGCGACGCGGGGCGGACCGGCGGTGACCGCCTCGCCGATCTTGCTGACGCGCACAGTGCCCTGCCACGGGACCACCTTGGTCGGGGTGGTCGTGGTCGGCGACGGCTTGGTGGTGGACGGCGTCGAGGGGGTGGCCCCGGTCGCGGGCCCCGAGGTGCCGCTGCCGACCGGCGGCGGCTGGGTGACCGCGGAGCCGCCGGGCGGGGATCCGTTCCCGAGCTGCGTCACAGAGAACACGACCACGAGCACGCCCGCGCCGGCCAGTATCGCCGACTGATAGCGGAACAGCCCCGGCGCACGGAACCGATGCGGGTGAGAGACGCTCCTGGCGTGCGGCGCCTCGGCCGTGTCGATCGGCGCCCGGGCCGGCGGCTGGGGAAGGACGAAGAACGAGGCCACATATCGCCGCCAGAACGGCTGCCCCCGCCAGTTCCGCTCGGGGGCCGGGCTGCCGCCGACGCCGGTGAGCGAGGTCCAGTAGCGACGCCCGAGCGGACCGCGGTTCACGCGTGCTCCTCGACCGTCGCGGCGTGCTCCGGCTTCAGGGCGGGCTCGGTTGTCGCCGAGTGCTCCGGCTCGTCTACATGCTCACGCTCATGCTCCGGCTCAACGATCGCCAGTCCGAGCGCCGAGGTCAGCCGCGCCGACCCGAGCTGGCGCAGCACCGTCGGCGCCGAGCAGCCGACAGCGATCGCCGCGTAGGCGCCGGTCACCTGCGAGTGGAACAGCCAGCCCGCGACCGCGCCGAGCAGGATGCGGGTGACACCGGCCGCCACGTCCGACAGCGGGTCGAGGTACGCCGTGAGGGCGGGGACCGGTATGGCCGGCGTGTGCGCCAGGGCCTGGTGCCGGGCGGCGTTCCAGGCCAGGACCCGGTCCGAGCTCACCACCGCTTCGACGACCGCCCCGCCGATCGCGCCATACGTCATGGCCAACAGCCAGTCCACCTGTTACTCCCCCAGTCGATGGCACTAAGCCGTGGTCGAGATCGAACAGCATTTCAGACCTCTGTGGCTGCGCTCAAGACTCGGCGGCGATCTCGATGGAACGGATTTACGACGCCGGCACAGTGATCGCGTCGAGCGCCGCGCGCGTGGCTTCGTCGAGGTGGATGTCGCCTGCGGCGATGTTCTCGGCGAGGTGCGCGGGGTCGGCCGTGCCCGCGATCAGCAGGGTGTTCTCGTAGTGCGCGAGGTGCCAGGCGAGGCCGATCTGGACCGGGGTCACGCCGAGTGCCGCGGCCGCCGTGCGCACCGCCGGCTGGTCGGCGACCTTGGGCCACTGCGGAAACGCCGAGCCGAGCGGGCAGAAGGGAACCCACGCGATGCCGTGCTCGCGGCAGAGTTCGAGGACCGGTTCGCTGGCGCGGTCGACCGGGCTGTGCGAGTTCTGCACACAGGCGATGCCGGCGGGCAGGGCGTGGCGGAGCTGGTCGGCGCTGACGTTGCTCAGGCCGATGCCGTCGATCTTGCCGGCGTCGCGCAGGGCCACGAGCTCGGCGAGCTGGCTGTCGAGGTCGACGCGCTGGTCGCCCTCGGCGATGATGCCGGGCGCGGCGTCGACGCGGCGCACATTGACGACGGCGAGGCGTTCGGCGCCGAGACGCGCGAGGTTCGCCTCGACACTGGCCCGCAGCTGCTCGGGGCGTTGTGCGGGGACCAGGGTTCCGGTGGCGTCACGTTCGGCACCGACCTTCGTCGCCAGGACGAGGGTGTCGGCGTACGGATGAAGCGCGGCGCGGATCAGGTCGTTGGCGTTGGCGGCGGGGGTTCCGTAGAACTCTGCGGTGTCCAGGTGGTTGATGCCGCTGTCGACGGCCTTGCGCAGGATCGCCACGGCATCGTCCCGACTGATCGGCGCACGGCCCGCGCGGTGCTCGGTCAACTGCATCACGCCGAAGCCGATTCGGGCCGTGCGGTGTCCGGCGAGGGTCGCGGTGCCGCCGGGTTCACGAGTGCCGAGTTCAGTACCGCCGGGCTGGGTGCCGCGCGTGCTGCTTGATGTGTTCTCGCTGCTCATGTCTCGCTCCTGCCTGGGAAAGTGAGATAGTGGGGGACAACCGGAGGAGCCTCCGGTATCCCCGACGATAGCAGAAACGGAGGAGCCTCCGCTTTATGGCATCCCCCACCACCCCGGCCCGCGCGGACGCGCAGCGCAATCGCGAGCGCCTCATCGAGGTCGCGCAGCGGGCCTTCACCGGCGGCGACGCGAAGGTCTCCCTGGAGGCGGTCGCGAAGGAGGCGGGAGTCGGCATCGGCACGCTCTACCGCCACTTCCCGACGCGAGAAGCGCTGGTCGAGGCCGTCTACCTGGCCGAGCGCGGCCGCTTGTGCGACGCCGCCGCGGAACTGCTGGCCGAACAGCCGCCGGAGCAGGCACTGCGCACCTGGATGGACCGCTTCGCGGACTACATCGCCACGAAGCGCGAGATGGCCGAGGCGTTGCGCGCGCTGATCGCCGACGGCACCGTCACGAAGTCCCAGGCCCGCGAGCACCTGTCGGCCGCGGTCCGCACCCTGCTCGACGCGGGCGCCGGAGCCGGAACGCTGCGCGGGGACGTGCGCGCCGAGGACGTCGTCGTGGCGCTCGTCGGGGTGTTCTCGGTGTGCCCGCTGCCGGAGCACCGGGAGCAGGCGGGGCGGTTGCTCGATCTGGTGATGGACGGGCTTCGGCGAGCGTAGCCGCCGGTGATCGCGATGTTATTCTCGACGGCATAGGAGTCCACCGGGAGGCACACGGGGTGAGCGGCGAGGAATACCGCGTCGACGACCTCGCACGCATGTCCGGGATGACGGTCCGCAACATCCGCGAACACCAGTCCCGCGGCCTGCTCCCGGCCCCGACCGTCCGCGGCCGCGTCGGCTACTACGGCCCCGAACACCTGGCGCGCCTGGAGCAGATCAAGCGTCTGCAGGCCGAGGGCTTCACCCTGGAGTCGATCCGCCGCATGCTCGGCGGCGGCGCCGAGTTCGCCTCCTTCGCCGCCGCGGTCCACCAGGCCTTCGACGACGGCGACAAGCGCGTGGTCCGCCTGGAGGACATCCACACCCTGTTTCCCGGCCTGGACGAGCACGACGCCGCGGGCAGCACCGCCCTGCTCGACGCGGCCGTCGACCTCGGCCTGCTGCGTCCCCTGGGCAACGGCCGCTTCGAGGAGCGCTCGCCGCAGCTGACCCGCATCGGCGCCGAGCTGATGGCCCTGGGCATCCCCCCGGCCAGCGCCCTGAAGGCCGCCGCCGAGGCGCGCACGCATGTGCAGGCCGTGGCGAAGGCGTTCGTGCAGCTCTATGTGGACCAGATCTGGGCCCCCTTCGAGGCCGCGGGACACCCCGCCGATCAGTGGCCGGACATCCTCAGCGGCCTGGACCGCCTGCGTCCGCTGGCCCTGGACTCGATGCTGGCGCTGATGCGCATGGCTCTGGACGAGGCCGCGACGCGGCTGATCGAGGAGCGGGCGGGGTTGCGGTAGCACCGAAAACGCCTGTGGGCTCGATACGGGCCCTGATAACCTCCCACCACACACGGTGAGCGGGGGCACATCAGATCATGGGGCTGGACGCCTTCTTCGACGGCCTCGAGAAGCTCATGGACGAACTGCGCGAGCGCCGGCCGCGCGCCCTGTTCTGGACCATCGTCGCGCTGTGGTCGCTGGGGGCCGCGATCCCGACGACCGGGGCCGCCCTGACCGGCGCGGGGTGGTTCAGCATGCTGATTCCGCTCACGCCGCTGTTGGTCATAGCCCTGACATTCTTCGGCGGCGTCGAGTGGATCCCCACCCCGGCGTGGGTCGCGGCCCTGACCGTCTGGGCGCTGCTCCCGGGCGGCCTGGCCACGGCGGGCCCGAAGAACGGCCTGGCGAAGGACGCGACCGCGGCGTTCCTGTTCTGCTACGGCCAGCTGCTCGTCGCGCTGCTGACCGCGATCTGCGAACGGCGCGGCTTCTCGGTCAAGACCCCGTTCGCTCAGCTGCGGCTGATGCGGCTGCGCCTGGTCGCCGCCGCGTTCCCGCTGGCCGTCTCGTTCCGTTCCGACCCGAGCGGCCCGCGGCTGGGGCGGGAGCAGGGGCAGGGTTGGCACGAGATGGCGTGGCTGCTGGTCTTCGCGACGGTCATGGCCGGCTGCGCTTTCCCCGGCCCGAAGAAGGCGCTGGTCGCCGCGCTCGCGATCGCCGCCGGCGCATGGGCGGTGCTGGCCCACGCCGATCCGCACGACCGCTGGGCGCAGGTCGGCGAGAACGGCTGGCTCTGGGCGTCCGGCTGCTACCAGTGGCTTCGCGCCTCGCGGCAGGACTTCTGGCGCGGCGGGCATGAGCGCGTCGGGTGGCAGCGGCGGCGCGCGGTGCCGGGGCCCTGATACGCGACGATACGCCGGCGATAGGCGACGGCTCCTAGCCTCGCGGTTCATGATGGTGAACTGGGAGGGCTGCCGCAACAGCCGCGATCTCGGCGGCCTGCCGGCGTCCGGCGGCACGCGGATCCGCTTCGGCGCGCTGATCAGATCCGACAGCCACAGCCGGTTGACCGACGACGGGATCGCGGCGGTTCGCGCCGCCGGCATCAGCCGCATCCTCGACCTGCGCTGGCCCCGCGAAACGGTGCACGATCCGAGCCCTTTCGCCGGCGACCCCGCGTATCGCAACGAGCCGCTGATCGCCGAGCCGGCCGAAGAGGGCACCACGATGCCGGACGCCTATCGCGCCATGCTCGATGGCAACCGGCGGCGGATCGCCGGCGTGGTGATTCAGATGGCTGATGCGCCCCCGGGACCGCTCGCGGTCCATTGCAGCGCGGGCCGCGATCGCACGGGGGTGCTCGTCGCGCTCGCGCTGGGCGTCGCCGGCGTGCCGTATGCATCGATCGCCGCGGACTACGCGCTGACGGAGGGCTGCACCGGCGACACCATTCTTCGAACCCTGGCTCACCTGGACCATCGGCACGGAGGAGTCGCCGGCTACCTGTGCAAAGGTGGGGCGAGCGATGCCCAGCTCAGGATGCTGAGGGACCGGCTGGTGGCGAGTGGTCGGGGAGCATATTCGAGTTTCGCGGGTTCTCCGGGAGCCGCCGCCGGCGCGATCCGGCGGGCAGCGTTGTAGGGTTCTGCGGTGACCTCGACGGAGACGCGGGGCCTCGCACGGATGACCGACGGGGCGCAGATCCACTGGACCGCCGTGGGGGACACGACAGCGACGCTGCCCGTGGTCATGCTCCACGGCGGGCCGGGCCTGCCGGACTATCTGGGCGAGGTCGCCCCCGTGATGGCCGACCTCGCGCCGATCTACCGCTACGACCAGCGCGGCACCGGCCGGTCCGAATGGCAGGGCCCTCATTCGCTGGCCCGGCACGTCGACGATCTCGCCGAACTTCTGGACGTGTGGGGCGCGGCCCGGGCCGTGCTGATCGGGCACTCCTACGGCACCGATCTGGCGAGCAGGTTCTGTCTGAGGCACCCCGACCGGGTGGCTGCGTTGCTCCTACTCTGCGGGCCGTTCGTCGGTGACTGGCGCGCCGCGTACCGAGCAGAACGCGCCCGCCGCATGACCGCGGCGCAGCAGGAGCGGCTTCGCGAGCTGGAGGAGCTGGCGCGTCGCACGGAGGACGAGGAAGTCGAACTGCTCACGTTGGCGTGGTTCACCGACCACGCCGATCCTCAACGCGGCTGGCGTTGGGCTGCCCACGATGCCCGCACACGCCGCCCCGTCAACTGGGCCATGAACAGCGAACTGGGCAAGGACGGCCGCGCGGACCCGCTTGAGCGACGCCTCGACGAGCTGCGTGCGTGCCTGCCGGGGCAGACCGAGCTGCTCGGCGGGACTGACGATCCGCGCCCCCTGGCAGCACTGGAAGCGCTGGCGCTGCGGCTCGGCGTCCCGCTGACCCGGATCGAGGGCGGCGGGCACGAGCCCTGGTTGGAGCGGCCTGGGGATGTTCGTGGGCGGCTGCGGCGATTTGTGGCGCGGGCGGTGGGCGGGGGCGCTGGCGCGAGG
>Ga0207695_10009663_pt1 | contig 11885 bp, 12 predicted proteins | sample KBSC54metaG_FD_184354 | JGI IMG/M metagenome (GOLD analysis project Ga0207695, IMG submission 184354) | Corn rhizosphere microbial communities from Kellogg Biological Station, Michigan, USA - KBS C5-4 metaG (SPAdes) (version 2) | ecosystem: Host-associated > Plants > Roots > Rhizosphere > Soil... | reverse complement strand
GCGCTGGAGGGTGCGGGTGAACAGGTCGGCGTTTTGCTGGAAGCGCTCGCAATGCTCGATCGCTTCGATCACCTGGGCCGGCGATGGAGCGCTGCGAAAGTAGAAGGTGACCATCGTTGCCCCGGCACTCAGATGCACTTCGTAGATTTCAGTGGTTGAGAGGTTCATGGCAATGCGTCAACATCTTCAATAGACTAAGGGACCGACCGAGCCGCCGCGCAACGGAATGTTACAGTTCTTTTGAATTGCTCGACAATTATCCAATCAGGGCTCAGAAAGCGCACAGACCAGTGAACGTGGACGGATCCAGCAACAGCCATCAATTTCCCAATCAAGCGTCGCAAGAGCAAGTACCGCGAATGCAAGCCAATCGCTCAGCCGCCCCGATTTTATCGATCCTGCGGCATCCGTATTCGATCGCGCTGGCCCTCGCGCTGATCATTATGGGATTCGGCGCGACGTTCAAGCATCAGTCGGCGTGGGATCGCACGGGGCCGGGCGTGTCGATGATGCTGCGGGAGGGACGCGATTTTTACGCGATTGAAAAGACCTTTACCTATCCGCCATTTCAGGCCTGGTTGAATATCTTCTTTACATGGCTCCCGCTGCGGCCCGCGCGGGCGATCTGGTTCATCATTTCAGCGGTCTGTCTGATTTATATGATCTGGGAATCGTGGCGACTGGCGGGCGGGCCGCGATTGGAGCCGCTGGGAGAATATGCGGATGCCAAGCCGCGCGAGCACTGGGCCTTTGTGCTGGGACTGATCTGCGCGCTGCAATTTGCACTCAATTCGCTCACCCATCTGCAAACCGATTTGCTGATTGGCGCGCTGCTGACCGCAGGCTGTGCTGCGATTGTCACTCGAAAGTTCATGCGGGCCGCAACATGGATTGGCCTGGCAGCCGCGTTCAAATGTACGCCTTTGCTATTCGCGCCGTATCTCGTCTGGAAGCGCAAGCCCATCGCCGCTGCCTGGCTGATCATCATTGCGATCGGCGCGAATGTTCTTCCCAACACGGTGCATGCGCCGCCGCAGCGCGGGCTCTGGCTGGCCGAATGGTCGCGGCTTTACCTTGCACCGATGGAACGCGCGAATTACGTTCCCGGCGATTGGAAAAATCAGCTTGACAACAATCAGAGTTTCGCCGGCGCGGCCAAGCGATGGCTGATGACGACTTGGCGCATAGCGCCGGGCGAGTTTCATGTGGTGGATCGAGATCGGCATCCTTCGCCAGCCGTGATCCGCATGAGCTATCTGTTGAGCTGCATCGTGGCTCTACTGATCGCTGCATGGGCCATGTGGCGCCGCGCGCGAAGCAGAGTTTCTGATGTGACAAGTGACGCGGGCGCTGGGGCGCCGCACTGGCCCGCCCGTGACATCATCGAATGTGGCATCGTTCTGCTGCTCATGGTGCTATTGTCACCCAACTCCAGCCGCGCCCATTTCTGCGTGATGCTGCTACCGGCGTTTTGTATTGGCAGGCTCGCGTTTGGAGAAAAATCGCGCTGGCTTACGGTGCTGCTTATCGCAGCCGCGGTGAGTTCAACGCTGTCGATTCATATCCGGCTAAATGCCACGCTGGCTGCCGAACAAATTCTGCTCTGGATCGGCGTGGTGATGTTCGCGGCAATTTTTCTCCTCTGGGCGTCGATCATCGCGTTAATCCATCCACCATTAAAGAAAACTGCATAAAGCTTCGCCGCCGCGCAGCCCAATCAAGCGCGGCATTACCTTTGCATCACCTGCTCCAATGCGAATCGTTTGCACTACGCGGCGATTTCACAGGAGCAGACCATGAAAAACGCGATACTGACGATTGCTGCCATATCCGCGCTCTTGTTGGCCGGCTGCACGGTTTACACGCATCGCCCTGTTGCGCGAGTTCATGTTGAGGATGAACCTGCAACCGTCACCTATGAAGAAACCGCTCCCGAACCTGCGCCCATTGTGGAGGTCGAGCCGGCACGTCCTTATTACAACGCCGTCTGGGTGCGCGGCCATTGGGTGCGGGCGCATCATCGCTGGGTCTGGATTCATGGATACTGGCGTTAAATAGAGGCCCTTATCCACACTTCCGCAAACCCTTTGTCGCTTGCGAGCGGCGGATTTGCATTCATTTGACGGGAATCACTAGCATGAACGTGCTATGGCACAAAAAGCACGTTCATTTGGCGGAATCGCATTTTTGGCGTCAATCCTTCTTCTGGCGGTAGCTCTTCATGCCGACGAAGTAATTTTCAAAAATGGCGATCATCTCACTGGCAAAATCCAAACTTTTGACGGCTCCAAGCTGACGCTCGAATCGCCGATGGCCGGCACGATCAGCATCGACATGAAAAATGTCCGGACGTTTTCCAGCGATGGGCCGATTCATGTTGTGCTAACGGATGGCAGCGATATTCACCAGCGAGTCCTCGCGGGCCCCGATGGTGAAATTTCTATTGGTCAGGGGCAAGCTATCGCAGCGCAAAATATTCCGCTCGATCGCATCAAGGCGGTGAATCCGCCGCCCGAGCATTGGAGCGGCAACATCGTGGTCGGTGGGCTGATTTCACGCGGCAATACGAACGCCGACTCACTCAATGCTTCGGCTCATCTTGTCCGTCGCGGCGAAAAGGACCGAATCACTCTGGACGGCGGTTACATTTACGCCCGCGAGCATGTGATCGGGCAGGGCACGCATGAAACTCAAAACAACTGGTTCTTCGAAGGCAAGTATGATTATTTCTTCACCCCCAAGCTCTATGGCTACGGCGACGCCCGCGTCGAGCGCGATCTTATTGCCGACATCAGCCTTCGCCTGACGCCTGGAGCCGGCTTGGGTTATCAGTGGATCGATAAGCCGAATTTGGGATTCAACACTGAAGTGGGCGCATCGTGGCTCTATCGCGATTACACGAACGACGGCAGCAACGACAGCGTTTCATTGCGAGCGGCTTATCACCTGACCGCCAAGCTCAATGATCAAGTCAGCGTTTTCCACAATTTTGAATACTTCCCGGCACTCGACCGAATCGACAACTATTTCTTCGATACCGATGCCGGTATCCGCGCTTCGATCACCAAGCAGATGTTCACCGAGTTCAAAGTCGAATACCGCTACGATGCCCGGCCGGCCCCGGGCCGTGGACCCAATGATCTGCGATACATCCTGGGGGTAGGTTGGAATTTCTAGAAGAGTGGATTCAAGGGCCGGCAACCTTCGCGCGCAAGGCATCGGCAACCTTCGCGGCAACCGTCGTCCAGTCGTGCGGCGCGGGTTGGCGGAACAGTCGCATCGACGGATACCAAGGCGAATCTTCGCGATCCAACAGCCAGCGCCAGTCGGCGGAGAAGGGGAGCAGCGTCCAGGTTTCCTTGCCCATAGCGCCGGCCACGTGCGCAACGGCAGTGTCGCCGGTGATAACGAGATCGAGATTTTGAACCGCCGCCGCCACATCGGCAAAATCGCTGAAAGAAGTCGGTAGTTCGACCAGTTCCGTCCCATTGAGCGATTGCCCCGCGACCATTGCCGGCCCCAAGCCGTACCAGCGCACACCTGCAACGTCAGCCAGTGGCGCCAGCACCGAAAGTTGAGGAAGCCGATCCAGTTCCGCCGGTCGGCCCGGCGCGGTGTTCGACCATGAGAGGCCGACGCGCAGCTTTGCGTCGCCGGCAAACTGATCGATCCGCTTCTTCATTCGATCGGTTCGAGCACTGGGGATCGAAAAATAGGGCGTTTGGTTCGGCAGGTTTTCAAGATTGATCTTTGAGCGCATTGGCAGGCTCAATAGCGAACAATGGGTATCAAATGAGGGAAGCTCCTGCCCACCGCGCAGAACCACACCCGCGACACCTGTGACACCTTTGAACAGCACCGCCAGATCAGCCCGGCATTCCACGATGACCGTTACGCCACCCGCGGCTACTTTTGCAATAAACCTTGCGAATTGAATCGAGTCGTTCAATCCCTCTTCGTGATAGACCAGCAGCGTTTTCCCAGCGATCGGGCTGCCATCCCAACGCGGCTGAATGTAAATCCGCGGCTGCGGGTTGATCGAGGGGACCTGTAATCGCCAATCAAACTCGGGCCAGCCGGCGTCATAATCACCACCGGTCAGTAGCGCCATTCCAAGGCTCACGTGATACATCGGCTCATAAGGCACCGCCTCGATGGCCTGCCGATAGCTCGCAACGGCGTCGTCCACTCGATGGGCCGAGAGCATCGCGGTGCCAAGATTGGCGCGATGCATCGCATTTTCCGGATCGATATCGGCGGCTTTCTGCAGCTCGGTAATCGCCTCGTCCAGCTTTCCCTGGTCCATCAGGCACAGGCCATAGGTTGAATGGGAGTCAAAACGAAGAGGATCCAGTTCGATCGATTGCTGGAAATCCCCAACGGCCTCCTCATGCCGACCCATCCGCCAGCGCGCCTGCCCACGATCGAGAAAAGCCTGTGCTGACATCGAATCATGCTCTAACGCCTGCTGGCAAACTTCCTCGGCTCCCTTTAAATCACCGATGGAGAGGAGCACACCCGCAAGATTCGTATAAAGATTTGCAATCGGTGGATTGTTAGCGATCGATCGTCGCATCAGCGCGACGGCTTCCTTCATCTGCCCGCGTTGCTTGTGCACGAGCCCTAGAAAATTCAGCGCATAGGGATCTTCCGGCTGCTGGCCGAGAATCGCCTGGAAAAGCTGCTCCGCTTCATTGAATCGGTTGGCCTGGTAGTGCCCGATCGCCGTCCGCATCGCTTCAAGTATGGTCATCGATCCGCCGCCTGCATGGTTGAGGTTAGCGCATTAAAAATCCGTGGCGGCAGTATATCCACCGCCGCCACGGAGCAAAGCCACACAATCTGCAGACTTTAGGAAAGGTGATCAGCGAAACAGTTGCGGAGCAAACAGATCCAGGTAGTCGCGCCAGTTGATCCAGGTATGGCCGCCGGAGCTTTCGTGGAAGTCCGGCTTGAAGCCGTGCTGCTTGAACATATCAACCGTGGGCTGGCAGCGATTCAACAGGAAATCCTGCGAGCCGATGCCGAACCACAGCAGCTTCAGGCCGTCGCGGGCAGAGGCATTGTCGAGCTGCGCCTTATGCTCCGTTTCCCATTGATCGCGGTCTGACAAAATCCCGGAACTGAACACGCCGACATATCCGAAATCGGACAGATCGGAGAAGGCGATGTTGAGCGTCTGAGCGCCGCCCATCGATAAGCCGGCAATCGCGCGGCTGTTGCGATCGGTGAGCGTTCGATAATGCTTCTCGACGTAGGGGCGAATGTCTTTGGAGAAATCGCCTTCAAAGCCACCCGCGCCGAAATTTGGCCCTCCGCGTCCCGCGGGCGCGCCCGCTCCAAACGGGCCAGTATGTCCAGCCGGCATGACCACAATCATCGGCTTGGCTTTTCCTTGGGCGATCAAATTATCGAGAATGAAATTCGCCCGGCCCACCGACGTCCAGGAATCGTCGCAATCACCGGCGCCATGGAGCAGATAAAACACCGGATACTTTTCGCTGCTGGTCTCGTAGCCTGGCGGCGTGTAGACATGCATCCGGCGCATCCGACCCAACGTTGACGACGGGTAATACACTGCCGCGACCGCGCCGTGCGGCACATCCTTGGCATCCATGAAGTCGGAGCCAGGCACGACGACCAGGCTCCAGACGTTGCCGTTCGACTCGCTGATGGATGGGTTGTGCGGATCGACGGTGGACACACCATCGACGCTGATGACATAGCGGTAAGCGCCGGGGTTCACCGGGCCAATCTTGAGTTCCCAGATGTCATTCTCACCCTTAGTGAAAGATCGCTGGCCACCACCGGGAATGTCGCCCGCGGATAGGTTCACATTCTCGGCCTTTGGGGCCTGGATGCGGAACGTGATATGTCCATCCGCCGCAACGGTCGGCGAAATGACCGCCGGTCCGCGCTGCCCGCGTCCCCGACCGCGCCCCTGCGCTGCAGGTGGCTGCGGCGTAGCTGGGCGCTCCTGCGCTATCGCAGGCAATGTAATTAACGTCGCCAATGCCAATGCGCCGCTGCATGCTCGAACCCATACCGTCGATTTCATCTGTGCCTCCTCGCCTGTTGGATCTGAAAAACCTGTGGAACTGATTCTAACATGCGCGAGGCGGGCAAAAAGAGCAGGTGGGTCACAATGGAGACGCGAGGATTTTTCTGGAATGCCGCCGCCACTCTCCAAGTGGAGCTGAACTTCGCGCGCCCTTTGGAGGGCGTTAGTCTTCTGCCGCGCGAATTCCACCATAACCGGGGCGCGCGGGTCGTCGATGACTTAAAAGAGCCGCGCACGAAGTAAGCCGATTTGCCGTGGGACGTCACTTTCCAAATCCGCTTACTTCGTGCGCGGCTCTTTTAATCTCACTCCGGCCGCGCCGGAGGAGAACCGCGCCCTCCAGATAAACGAGTGCGCCGCTGCTAAAAGATCCCGCCCGCATTGTCCTCGTGCAGTTCAGCAAACAGCTCTGCTGCCACTTTCCTTGCCGAATCGAGGCGCTGGCTGGCAATCTCCCGCACGGGTTCGAAATGAAATCCGTCCTTCAATCGCGCATCCCAATATCCATAGCGTTCGCGCATTTCGGTGCCGCGGGCAACCTGCAATAATCCCTCCCCGATCCGTCCGGCATGAATCGCAGAATTGAGCAGGCCGATGATGCCAAAGTCATCGAGGTTCACCATGTCGGCCAAGATCTTCGCTTCATCCAGGACCGGCGTACGGTGGGGCAGCTCATCGAGAATGCGAATCGTGCGATCAATCAATCCCACATCCGCATCCTCGGCAAGCTCGACCAGCATCTCACTTGCCATCTCGGCACGCTCCTTGAGCGTAGACTTGGCTGGCTTCCCACTGGCCGAAGTCTTCGCGCGGCGCAAGGGAAGCTGAAGCGCATAAGTGGCCAGTTCCATGGCATCCATCTCGATTGTGGAAGAAGGCACCAGTCCCGATGCGAGGAAATGTTTTGCTCGTGCCCAGAGTCGTTGAGCATCGTGGACGAGGCGCAAGCCGGTGGTGCCATGCTCATCCACTACGCCCAAGGCGGCTGTGACTCGGGCGATCAGTTTGGCATCCAACGACATAGCGCTTCCGTACTCATCATCGAATTCGCTCATGCCGGATCGCTCGCTGTAGTCAGGTGAGCCTCCCGCGATGCAAATTTACATCGCTTTTCTCGCCCGGCGTCCGGCAGTATCATCGCATAAGGTGGGGCGTGAGAAGGGTAGAATTCCTCATGAATTACATCAAAATTTTGTCTGCCGGGGTTTTGTTGGCAGTTTTTATCAGTAGCGCCCTGCTTAACGGATGCAACGCGCGCGAGGGGCAACCGCAGTCATCGGCGCCGAATGCTCCAACTATCGCGCAAGATCCGCGCGAAACATCCATTCTCACCGATCTGGTGCAGCTTACGCATGATTTCGATCGTGCCGGCGAGGCCTATTTTTCGCCCGATATGAAGTGGATCGTTTTTCAGGCCAGCCCGCATGGCCAGACGCATTATCAAATGTATCTGGCCCAATTGATCTGGCAGGGCGACAGACTGGTCGGCGCGCAAAAGCCCATTCGCATTAGCCCGGAGAATAGCCGAAATACCTGTGGATTTTTTTCCTCCGATGGCAAGTCGCTCATCTTTGCATCCACCGCCGGCAAGGAAAATCCCAACGAAATCGAGGGCGGCTATCAGCGGCAGGGACGCAATTATCGCTGGGAATTTCCCAATGGCATGGAGATCTATCGCATCGACAACTGGCTCGCGAAAATCGAAGCCGCGCATGGCAACGACGTCAATTTCGCCACACATGCCCTGACCGACAATAACGTCTACGATGCCGAGGATGCGTTTTCGCCCGATGGAAAATGGATCTGCTTCACGTCGTTGCGCTCGACGGATGGCGACATCTATGTGATGCGCTCCGACGGCTCCAACCCCGTGCAGATCACCAACAACCCCGGCTACGATGGTGGCCCATTTTTCTCGCCCGATGGCAAGCGATTAATTTATCGCAGCGATCGCCAGAAGAATGATCTGCTTCAGATTTACATTGCCGATCTGGCGTTTGACGCGGATGGGAACATTACCGGCAGATCAGCCGAGCATGAATTGACGCACGATCAGTTCGTCAACTGGGGGCCGTACTGGTATCCGGACAATCGGCACATCATTTTCGCGACGAGCCGGCAGGGGCATGATAATTATGAGCTTTATGCCATCCGTGACGACGGCACGCATGATGTGCGCATCACCTACACAGCCGGGCCGGATATCCTGCCGGTCTTTTCGCCCGATGGAAAATATTTGATGTGGACCTGTAAGCGGTCGGTCAACAACACCACGCAAATCTTCGCCGCCCGCTTCCATCCCCCCGCAGGCTGGTAGAGCCGCGATCAATTCGCAGCGCGCAAGGCATGCTCACACGACCTGCACGCGGCGACCGGCGCGGCGCTTGCGGTTGATCATTTGCCGGCCTTTTTTCGTTCGCATGCGGGCGCGGAACCCGATGTTGCGGGCGCGCTTAATGTTGCTGCTCTTGTGCGGATAATGCATTGCGTTACCTCAAGCTCTCTATTGCAGGGCCCAGCCACCGCCGGAGCCCAATGCCAGCATCGACAAAACCGGCCCGCCAGTCGGGCGGGCCGCAAGGGGCTATTGTATAGCAAAAGGGCGAGCGAATTCCAAGAGGACGCGTCCAATGCAAACCAGATCCGCCCGTTGCTAGTTGGAGGTTGACGACTCTCGCTGGGAGGACGTATGGGCGAAGTTTCGCCGAGTCCGCCGCTTGCCGGCTTCGCGCCCGCTCGCACTTCACAAAATATTCACCGCCCGCGCCACCAGAATGACTGTCACGGTCAGTGAGATCAGCGCCTGAATCATCACCATGATCTTCGCCCAGCGCGACAGGATCGGCACATCGGTCGGCGAAAGGGCGGTGCTGGTGTTGAAGGCCAGGAACAGGTAATCGATGAACATCGGCGACCAGCGCTCTTTGCGCAAATGCGCCGGCATCGTCATCTGCGGGAAGAGAAACGCGCCTTCAGTGTGCCCCGGGCGCAGGCCGCGACTATAAGGGCCGCCGGCATCCAGCCGCCAATACCACAACGCAAACACCAGCACGTTGCTGATCCACAACGTCGCCCCCGAGCGAAGCAGCGCGATCGGCGATTCCTTATGAGCCGGCAGCGCCCGCACGAGCAACACCAGCGACCAGATCATAAAGGCCGTCAGCACGCCGGTGATGCAATAGCCGACGATGCGATTCCAATGATGTCGCCCGCTGCGATGCGTCAGCACCGAAGGCACCAGTAGAACCGCAGTAATCACCAGCGCCAGCCATCTTGGCCCCGCCGACAATGAAGCGGGCAACGCCCCATAGATCCCGGCGACAGCAAGTGCCGCAACCAGCGCCGGCCATCGCGGCTCGGCTGCCGTGCCGGGGCCTTGATCCGCTTCAGATGGATGACTCCGCTGGTCGCTGTCTTTCATGCGGCCGACATTCCACCAAAGCTGCTTTTATGTTTCTACCCCGATAAAACGCGCCCTCCTGCACGATGCTCCAACAGGGTGGAAAAATCTTGACTTTCTGGCAGTGGCGCGGGAATCTTCCGGCTCCGAGGCAATTCTGATTGGCTGGTCTTTCACAAAAAAGGGGTTGATATGGCAACGGAAAGTTCTGCAACCATCACCTGTGAGGCGTGCGGCCGACGGCATCCGCGTGATGAGTCGAAGATCGGCGTGCCATTCAAATGCGCGTGCGGCGTGGTTCTCTTTATCAATCGTTATGCGCCCCAGGATCCGGGGCGAGATGAATATGAATTGGCCGATGAGGAGCCGGAATTTGAAGTGGTCGATGACCAGACGCCGGTGACGCCTGCGCCGCAGTTGCTGGGGATGGTGTCGGTGTCGTCGGATGTCATCCGCGGCCGGCTCGGAGCGGTGCCGCCGCCAAAGAAGCACAACCAGGCGGAGGCAACGGCCGCCTCGTATCGTGAGTTCGAAAAGGCGATGACGCCTTCGGTAATGCGCGATTTTGTGATTCCCGGAGCGTTGATCGCGCTGGGCGTTTGGATGCTCTATTACCAGATGCTGCACGTCGGGCGGGATCACTCGACATCGTTTGCCGCGGCGACGCCTTACGTGCTCGGCCGGGTGATACTCAACTTCGTCTTGCTGGAAATGACAATTCTGCTGTCGATTGTGACCTTCGAGGTGAGCCTGATCGGGCGGTTTGTCGACAACATCCTGAAGCTTGCAGCAGTCGCTATCTTTCCGATCGCAATTGACGGCCTGTGCGTCTATTCGATGGGCGATATGAACGGCGCGATGCTCGGCACGCTTTTAACAATCGCCGCCTATGCAGTGCTGTTCAAGTTTCTCGTGAAGCTGGATCTGAAGGACACCTGTGTCTGCGCGATGATTGTTTTCATCCTCGTGACGGCAGTGAACTATGGCATCTACAAGGTGCAGGGGAATGTCGAAGGGAACTGGCTGGAAATGATTACGCCGCTGTTGATGTGAATCCTTCAATCCAGCTTTTCCGGCTCGATGCCGATGTTCTTTTCGCCGGCGGCTTTTTTCTGCTGATATTTTTTCACCCAGGTTTCAAAGCTCTTGCCGGCAGCGGTATCTCGGCCGGTGAATTCCAGCTTCGCGATTTGGTCGTATGGGACTCGAACCTTTTCGTTAGCGTCTTTTGGGAATAGGCGCACTGCGCAGTCAGCCAGATTCTTTCCATCGCCGCGCCGATCGAAGATGTAGCCTTCAACGCGCTGGCCATCTTTCAAAGTGAGCGTGATGTCGCCGCGATAGTCGAATGCTTTTTCCAGAGCGCCGCGAATCTCATCATCGCTGGCCATCGGTGGGATCCAGCCTTCAAGATTCTCATGGATGGTTCCAACCGGCTGCCCCTCAGCATCAAAAGGATGAGATTTGGTTTCCTGCGGCATAGCGAATACGCGTCCAAATTAGTTTGAGGATTCAGCGGTCTTAATTGTGGGCATGCTGGAGCGATTGCTCGTTGTTTCGCGAAGCGCCAACCGTCAGCGGGACGAGGCCACCCGGCGCTGCCGAAGCAGAATTCTCCAGCGCCTTCAGTGCCTCCGGATCGCCGTACGTCGGTCCAAAGAGCGTCGCGCGAGCCGCGCCCCAGAGGCCGCGAAGCGTGGTGAAAGTATCGTTGACGGCGCTGGCTTCGTAGCCGCTGTGGACCATGCAGTTGCGGCACTTGGGATTGCCGCTCTCGGTGCCGTAGCGCTCCCATTCGGTCACGTTGATCAACTCAGCAAAGCTGTCCACGTAGCCGTCGCTCAGCAGATAGCATGGCTTCTGCCAGCCGAAGATGTTGTAGGTCGGCATGCCCCAGGGCGTGCAGGTGTAATGGCGGTGGCCCATCAGAAATTCCAGGAACAACGGGCTCTGATTGAAGCGCCAGCCTTTCTTGCGATTGCTGAGAATCCGCCGAAACAGCTCGCGCGTCTTGGCGCGAGGCAGGAAGTGCTGCTGATCGGGGGCCTTGTCGTAGCTGTAGCCGGGCGAAAGCATCATTCCTTCGACGCCAAGCGACATCATCTCATCGAAGAAGGCGCGCACGCTTTTGGCATCGGCACCATCGAAGAGCGTTGTGTTAGTCGTCACACGGAAGCCGCGTTTCACCGCTTCGCGAATGCCGTCGATGGCGGTGTCGAATGTTCCTTCTCGACAGACGGCAAAATCATGGTGATCGCGCTGGCCATCCATGTGGACGCTGAAGGTCAGATATTTGCTGGGCGTGAACAGGTCGATCTTTTCCTTCAGCAGCAGGGCGTTGGTGCAAAGATAAATGTATTTCCGCCGGGCGATGAGGCCTTCGACGATCTCCTTGATCTGCGGATGCAGTAGGGGTTCTCCCCC
>Ga0207695_10009658_pt1 | contig 11891 bp, 9 predicted proteins | sample KBSC54metaG_FD_184354 | JGI IMG/M metagenome (GOLD analysis project Ga0207695, IMG submission 184354) | Corn rhizosphere microbial communities from Kellogg Biological Station, Michigan, USA - KBS C5-4 metaG (SPAdes) (version 2) | ecosystem: Host-associated > Plants > Roots > Rhizosphere > Soil... | reverse complement strand
GCCACCGCCACGATCAGCACCTGGCCGATGATGATCATGCGCTGGCCGATGCCCACGTCCATCAGCAGCAGGCCGCTGTCGAGGAACTGGATGATCAGCGCGCCCAGCACCGAGCCCAGCACGGTGCCGCTGCCGCCCGACAGGCTCACGCCGCCGATCACGGCCGCGGCGATGACGTACAGCTCCATGCCGGTGCCCATCGAGTTGGTGCCCGCGTTCAGGCGCGAGACGGCGACGATCGCCGCGATCGTGATCGTCACCGACAGCAGCAGGAACAGCTGCAGCGTCACGCGCCGCACCGGGATGCCCACGAGGCGCGCCGCCTCGGGGTTGCCGCCGATCGCGTAGACGTAGCGCCCGAAGCGCGTGCGACGCACGATGAACGCGACGACGATGACGACCGCGCCCCAGATGACGACCGGCGCCGGCACGCCCTGGCCGTGCGCCTTTCCGGGCAGCTGGTAGGCGCACATCGCCGCGGTGAAGGCGGCCAGCAGCACCAGCAGCCCGGCGGTGAACGCGACGTCCGCCGCGAGCGGCCGCAGCGGGAAGCCGTGGCGCGTCTTCGCGCGCCGCGAGGCCGCGATGCGCCAGCACAGCAGCAGCGCGAGCACGGCGGCGAGCGTCCAGCTGCCCGCGATGCCCAGCGCGCCGTCGAGGCCGCCGCCGAACCACAGGAAGACGGGATCGGTCACCGGCTGCGTCTTGCCGTTGGCCACGATGAAGGCCGCGCCGCGGAACGACATCAGCCCGCCCAGCGTGACGACGAACGACGGCACGCCGAGGTAGGCGGTGAGCCCGCCCTGGTACGCGCCGACCAGCAGCGCTGCGGCGAGCCCGGCCAGGCAGGCCCACGTCCAGCTCCAGCCCGCCGTGTATTGAAGATAGGCGACGAGCACGCCGACGAAGCCCACCACCGAGCCGACCGACAGGTCGATGTGGCGCGCGACGATCACCAGCGAGATCGCGGTGGCGACGATGCCCACCACCGCCGTCTGCTGCGCGATGTTGTACAGGTTCTCCGGCGTCAGGAAATTGCCGGTGAGCACGTGGAAGGTGGCGGCCATGACCGCTAGCACGACGGCCATCAGGCCGAGCCGCAGGTCCAGCGCGCTGAGTTGGAGCGATTCCATGGAATGGGGGCGGTGGCGGCCGCGCGCGCGTCACGCGCGCGCGGCTGCGGGGGCGCTTACTTGCAGGCCGCGGGCGCCTTGGCCGCGTCGACGCCGCGGCACAGGTTGTCCTTGGTGATCCAGCCGGCCTTGACGACGGTGTCGAGGTTGGCCCGGGTGATCGCCACCGGCTTGAGGAACTTGGAGTCCAGCGTCACCTTGTGCTCGCCGCCCGTCCACTTCTTCGAGCCAGGCACCGGCTTGCCTCCGGCGAGATCGACCGCCGCGTCGGCGGCTTCGCGCCCGAGGTCGCGCGCGTCCTTCCATACCGACACCGTCTGCGTGCCCAGCGCCACGCGGTTGAGCGCCGCCTGGTCGCCGTCCTGGCCCGACACGGGCACGCCCGAGATGCCGCGCGCCGACAGTGCCGCCACCACGCCGCCGGCGGTGCCGTCGTTGGAGGCCACCACCGCGTCGACCTTGTTGTTGTTGCGCGTGAGGATCTGCTCCATGTTCTTCTGCGCCACCTCCGGCTTCCAGCCTTCGGTGTACTCCTCGCCGACGATCTTGATCGCGCCCGACTTGATCGCAGGGGCCAGCACCTCCTGCTGGCCGGCGCGCAGGAAGTCCGCGTTGGGATCGGTCGGCGAGCCCTTGATCATCACGTAGTTGCCCGTGGGCTTGACCGAGAAGACGGCGCGCGCCTGCATGCGGCCCACTTCCTGGTTGTCGAAGGTGATGTAGAAGACGCCCGGCTGGTCGATCAGGCGGTCGTAGGCGACCACCGGGATGTTGCGCTGCTTGGCCTTGGCGAGCGCCGGGACGATGGCGTCCTTGTCCATCGCCAGGATCACCAGCGCCTTCGCGCCCTTGGCGATCAGGCCGTCGACGTCGGCCAGCTGCTTCTCGGGCGAGCCGCCGGCATCGGCGCTGACATAGGTGGCCCCGCGCTTGGCCAGTTCGGCCTTGATGGCCGCTTCGTCGGTCTTCCAGCGCTCTTCCTGGAAGTTGGACCAGCTCACGCCGACCACCACTTGGGCGTGGGCGGCGGCGCTCGCGAGGAGCCCGGCGGTCAAGAGTGCGTGCTTGAAGTTCATGGCTTGTCTCCGGTTGTTGTCGTGCGTCGCTCGCCCTTCGATGCAGAGCGCGAGGCGAAGATTAATTCGTTCGACGGTCGAACCAATTACTCGGTTTCCCCAATGCGGTGTCCCGCCGCTGCGCCTAGTCTGCGGACACTTCCCGCCGCGCCCGCACCGCGCTGAGAGGCCGGACAATGCGCCGAGACCGCCATGGAGACCCGCCGATGACCCGTCCCCCGATCACGGGCGACCAGACCTACGTCAAGTCGATCAACCGCAACGTCCTGCTGCGACTGCTGCTGGACGAGCCGGGACTGTCGCGCGCGACGCTGGCCGAGCGCAGCGGGTTGACGAAGTCCACCGTGAGCCTGCTGGCCAAGGAGCTGCTGGACGAGGGTTGGCTGGACGAGGACGACGTGGCCGTCACCGGCTCGCTGGGACGCCGGCCGACGCCGCTGCGCATCGCCGGCCGCGGCCTGGCGCTGATCGGCGCCGAGCTGGGCACCGACTCGATCCGCGTGGTGGCGACCTCGCTGCACGGCCAAGTGTTGCAGTCGATGGCGGTGCCGCTGCGCGACCGTGCGCCCGACGTGGCCTGCCACCAGCTGGTCGAGCTGGTGACGGCCGAGTCCGCGCGCGTCACGCGCGCCGGCGCGCGCCTGCTGGGCATCGGCGTCGGCCTGCCCGGTGCCGTCGACACCGCGCACGGCGTCATCCAGTTCGCCCCCAACCTCGGCTGGCACGATGTCGAGGTGGGGCACCGGCTGGCGCGCGAGCTGGTGGCCGGCGGCCTCGCGCAGGTGCCCGTCTACTGCCACAACGAGGCCGACCTGGCCGCCATCGGCGAGACGGCCTTCGGCAGCCGCCCGATCGACGACCCGCTGGTCTACGTCAGCTGCGCGGTGGGCGTGGGCGCCGGCATCGTCCTCAAGGGCGAACTGTTCACCGGCGCGACCGGCGCGGCCGGCGAGATCGGCCACACGATCCTGCACGTCGACGGCCTGCGCTGCACCTGCGGCCGCCGCGGGTGCGTCGAGGCCTACGTCGGCCTGAAGGCGGTGGCGCACGCCGCGGGCCAGCTCAAGCGCGGCGAGGTCGACCGGGCGGGACTGGCCGCCGACCTCGCGAACCCGCGCGCGTCACGCGCGCGCAAGGCCTTCGCCGCCGCCGGCGACGCGCTCGGCGTGCTGCTGCAGGACGCCTGGACGACCTTCAACCCCAAGGCCATCGTGCTGGGCGGCGAGGCGGTGACGCTCGGCGGTTCCCACTTCCTCGACGCCGCCGTCGGCCGCCTGGCACGCTTCGGGCAGGACGCCGGCGTGGCGCCGCCGGCGGTGCGCGTGGCGAAGTACGGCGACCTGGCGGTGGCCGTCGGCGGCGCGGCCTTCGCGCTCAACGCGCTGCTGCGGCCCGTGGGCCACGACAGCGGGGCGTTGCGGGTCAATCCGGACCGGGGCGGCGGCGCGCCGTGACGGGCTTGCCCCTTGCTCGCGCCTCCCACCTGACCGAGGAGAGCGCCATGCCCTTGACCGGACGCTGCCATTGCGGCCGCAACGCCTTCGAGATCGACGCCGAGCTGCCTGCCGCATTGACGCGCTGCACCTGCAGCTTCTGTTCGAAGCGCGGCCATCTCTATGCGTACTACCCGCCGGCCCGGTTCAAGGCGACCCAGGCCGACAGCGACGCCATCTACCGCTGGCGCTCGCGCCTGGTCGCCAACCACTTCTGCAGCGCCTGCGGCTGCGACGTCTATGCCGACAGCCCCGACTTCCAGCCGGATGGCACATGGGATGGCCGGACGCGCCGGATCTGCGTCAACGCCCGCCTGCTCGACGATTTCGAGGCCGCCGACTGGCCGGTGACGGTCATCGATGGCAAGCACCTCTGGTGAGGCGGCATCGACGCGCCTCGGCGCGCCGTCCGCCGCCGTCGAAGACGTCGACGAGGCCGCGGCCGCTCAGGCCACGGCCTGCGCCCGCATCCGCCGCATCCACAGGAATCCGTCCGCGCTGTAGATCGCCAGCGCGGCCCAGATCAGCACGAAGCCGAGCAGCCGCGTCGGGTCCAGCGGCTCGCCGAACCAGGCGACACCCAGCAGGAACTGGATCGTCGGCGACACGTATTGCAGCGTGCCGAGCGTGGCCAGCGTGATGCGGCGTGCGCCGCCCGCGAACAGCAGCAGGGGAATCGCCGTGATCGGGCCGGCGCACAGAAGCCATACGACGGTCATGCCGTTCATGCCGGCGAACAGTCCGGGCAGGCCGCCGGGCGACAGCAGCGCCAGCGCGACCGACGCGACGGGCGCCAGCATGGCCGTCTCCAGCGCCAGGCCTTCCAGCGCGCCGAGTGGCGCCGTCTTGCGCAGCAGTCCGTAGCAGCCGAACGAGGCGGCCAGCCCCAGCGCGATCCAGGGCGGGCGGCCCAGCGTCAGCGTCAGCCACAGCACGCCGCAGGCCGCCGTGGCCACCGCGATCCACTGCAGGCGGCGCGGCCGCTCCCCCAGCACGCAGGTGCCCAGCAGCACGTTGACCAGCGGGGTGACGAAATAACCCAGGCTCGCCTCGACCACGTGGCCGTGGTTGACGGCCCAGACGTACAGCAGCCAGTTGCTGGTCAGCAGCAGCGCGCTGAGCGTGAACAGTCCGACGAGCCGCGGCTGGCGGACGACGCCGGGCACCCACTGCAGCCGCCGCATCGCCACCAGCAGTCCCCACACGAACACGAAGCACCAGATCGAGCGGTGCAGGACGATCTGGAACGCGTCGACGCGGCTCAGCGCATGGAAGTAGATCGGAAACAGGCCCCAGAGGATGTAGGCGAGGGCGGCTTGGACGAGACCGGGCATGAAGACGCGAGCTGGCCGGAGGCAGGTCTCCGGGTTCGCGCCATTATCGAAGGCGACCCGATGTCCGGGTTTCGGCCGCGGTCGAAGCGTGGCGGTCGGACGTCGATCGCGCGTCGGGATCGCCGACCCGTCGGCTCCAACGGAGGTCATCCTGCGCGAAGTTGCAGGATCCACGGTGAGCGGGGAGCCGCACGGTCAAGGTGGATCCTGCGATTGCGCGCAGGATGACATTTATTGCGTGCCGGATGCGTGATGGTGGGGGCGACCTTGCGTGCCGGACGCGCGATGGGGGGCGACCTTGCGTGGTGGATGCGTGAGGGGGGCCTGACCTGGGTCGACAAGACTTGCGCCAGACCGGTGCTGCCGGGATCGCCGACCAGAGCCGTGCTGCCGGGATCGCCGACGCGGCCGGCCCGACCCGGGTGTCATCCTGCGCGCAGTCGCAGGATCCACGCTGGCCTGGGAGCGCATGGCCGGGGCGGATGCCGCACTGCGCGCAGGATGACGCTTCTGGCGCACCGGATGCGCTTCATGAGTCGGCCGTGTCACGCCGCGATCACGCCTTGCCTGCCGTTCCATGTGGCTACCGCGTCACGCCGCGGTCACGATCCGCGCGAGGACGTTCGCCGCGAAGTGCGCAGGAGTTCGCATTCCGGCCGTTGCTTTCGCACGATTTCCCCCTTCTGCGGGATTGTTGGCGAGTGCGTGCACCCTGAAAAATCGTTGTCATCAACGCACGTCATGATCGTCGGTGCGTTCGGGAGTCAGCCATGCCGCAAACGTACAACGTCGGATCGCGTTCACGCTTCGTGAACTTCATCGCCTGGATGTTCATCCTGCTCGGCGCGTTCGCGTGCGAGTGGGCGGTCATCCAGAACGCGACGCAGCCGTGGACGGCGCTGGCCGCCGACCCCGCCACGCTGCCCGGCCTCACCGGCTTGCTGATGCGCCACGCGCCGTGGGTGTTCTCCGCGGCCGTCGCGCTGTCGCTGGCCACCATGGTGTGCGCCGCAGGCCTGCTGCGCCGCATCGAGTGGGCGCGCCGCGTCTTCATCGGGCTGCTGATGGTGGCCATCGCGGCCGACCTCGCCGGCCTGTGGCTGCAGCAGGAATTCCTGCACCTGCTGGTCGATCCGGCGCTGCAGCACACGGTGCTCACGCAGCCGGCGGCCGAACTGTTCGGCGGCGTCGTGACCGTCGCGCGCGTGCTCGCCGGCCTGCTGACGCTGGTGGCCAGCCTGGCGCTGGCGGCCATCATCCGCCGGCTGATGTCGCCGTCGGTGCGGCAGGAATTCGCCTGAGGCGCTGCGCGCTCCACGCCCGATCGACGGCCGCGCTTGCGGCCGTCGCCGTTTCCGGCGCCGTCAGCGGCCGGCCTGGCGCGCGCGCAGCCGATCCGGCAGGCCGTCGTGCCCGCCGAGTTCGTGCGCCGGTGCGTCGTGCCACCAGTCGGAGGCCTTCAGGTCGACGCGGCGCGACGGGTTCAGCGGGTAGACGATGCGGTTGGCTTCCTTCCAGGCTTCGCCGCCCACCAGCAGCAGCGCCTCGCGGTCGCCGTTGTTGATGAAGCAGTGGCAGATGCCCGTGCCGGCCGGGAAGGCGGCGAGGTCGCCGGCGGCCATCGGGTGGATGCGGCCGTCGATCCAGGCGTCGACCGAGCCCTCGATGACGTAGACGAATTCCTCCTCGTCGGACTCGGCGTGCGGCCACGACGAACGGCTGCCCGGCGGCAGGCGCTGCAGGTTGATGCCCACGCGCTGCAGCCCGGCGGCATCGCCGATCCGGCGCATCGGGCCCATGGGCTCGTCGCTTTGCGGGTAGACGTGGCTGCGCTCGGGGACGTCGGCGGCAGAGACGATGAAGGGCGGGCGGTCGGTCATGGGCATCCTTTTCAGTCGATGTCGCCATCGAGGTAGAACCAGCGTTCGTCCTCGCGCACGAACCGGCTCGTCTCGTGCAGCCGCTCGGCCTTGCCGCCCAGCTTGCTGCGCGCGACGAACTCGACGATCGCGTGGTCGGCGTCCTGTTGTACATGGCGGCGCACGTCCAGGCCCAGCCAGCGCAGGCCGGCGGGCAGGGGCTCGAGGGCGGCGGGGCGGGTGGACGGGTGCCAGGTGTCGCGGATGTAGTCGAGCAGGCCGAGGGCGAAGGCGCTGTAGCGCGAGCGCATGAGATCCTCGGCGCCGGGTGCCTGCAGTGCCCGCGGGCCGGCGTGCCAGCGGCCGCAGCAGCGGTCGTAGGGCAGGGGACGGCCGCAGGGGCAGGGCGGGGAAGGCGGCAGGGACATGCGTGAATTGTGCCGCGCCGGCCTGCGCTGAACGCTTGCCCTGGCTGCCCGGGGTCCGCTAGACTGTATGCAAATACAGTACTCGAGGGTCACCAGCCTGCCGCGTCCGTCGGCTGCGAAGCCCCGCCTTGCCAAGTCGTGCGCCTTCGCTGTCCGGTCACCGTCGATGTCCTCGCCTTCCAACCTGCTGCCGCTGGAGCATCTGCATCCCGCGCTGTGGCGTGCCCACCAGCTGGGGCGCGGCCGGGAGTCGGTGCAGGCGAGCGGCTATGCCGCGCTCGACGCCGAGCTGCCCGGCGGCGGCTGGCCGCAGCGGGCGCTCACCGAGCTGCTGCTCGGGGGCACCGGCTGGGGTGAGATGCGGCTGCTCGCACCCGCGCTCGCGCGCGTGGGCACGGCCGGCCGCGGCGTGCTGCTGGTGGGTCCCCCGGCCGAACCGTGCGCCGAGGCGCTGGCGCAGCTGGGGCTCGATCTGTCACGCTGTGTCGTGATCCGCGGCGACGACCTGCTGTGGCCGCTGGAGCAGGCCTTGCGCAGCGGCCAGGTCGGCGCGGTCGTCGCGTGGGTGCCGCCCAGCCTCAAGGGCGAGGCATTGCGCCGGCTGCAACTGGCCGCGCAGTCGCACGAGGGCCCGGCTTTCGTCGTGCGCCCCGCCGCCGCGGCCGCCCTCCCCAGCCCCGCGCCGCTGCGGCTGGCGCTCGCCGGCGCGGGTCCCGACGCGATGGCCGTGCACGTGCTCAAGCGCCGCGGCCCGGCGCTGGAGGAGCCGGTGCTGCTCGCGCTGCCGCCGGTGCTCTCGCGCGCGGCGCGCCAGCGTGCGCTCACGCCCCGGCGCACGCGCGCGACCGTGCCGGCCTTGTCGGCCATCGCATGACGGGGCGATCGCCATGCTCTGGATCGGCGTCCACCTGCCGGCGTTGTCGCTGGAATCCTTCGTCGCCACGCTGGCGCCGGAGCCGCCGGTCGACGATCTCGACGACATCGACCTCGTCGGCCCGGTCGCGCTGATCGCCCAGCACCGCATCGTCGCGGCCAACGACGCGGCACGCGCGTGCGGCGTGCGGCCCGGCCAGAAGCGGGCCACCGCGCTCGGGCTGGCGCCGCACCTGCGCCTGGGCGAGGCCGACCCGGCGCGCGACGAAGCCGCGCTGATGGCCGTCGCCCACGTGCTGATGGGCTTCACGCCCAGCGTCTCGTTCGGAGGCGACCACGTGGTGCTGGCCGAGGTGCGGGCCAGCCTGCGCTACTTTGGTGGATTGCCGCGCCTCGTCGAGCGCCTGCGCGCCGAACTCGCGCCGCTGGGCCACGTGCTGCGCCTGGCCTGCGCGCCCACGCCGCAGGGCGCGCAGTGGATGGCCGTGGGCGGCGACGACGCCGGCTTCGTCGACGACAAGGCCCGCTGGCGGGCGCGCGTCGGTGCCGTGCCCGTCGCCCGCATGGCCGCGGCCGTGCCGCACCTGGCCGCGCTCGGCACGCTGGGCCTGGCCACCGCCGCCGACCTGTGGCGGCAACCCCGCGCCGGCCTCACGCGCCGCTTCGGTGGCCAGCTGCTGGCCGACATCGACCGCGCGCTCGGCGACCAGCCCGACCCGCGCACCCCGCTTCAGCCCGCCCCCACCTTCGACAGCCGGCTGGAGCTGTTCATGCGCGCCGACGACAGCGCCGCGCTGCTCACCGGCGCCGCGGTGCTGCTCAATCGCCTCACCGCCTGGGCGACCGCGCACCACGGCCTCGTCGGCGCCTTCGAGCTGCGGCTGCACCACGAGAGCCGCCGCAGGATGATCGAGGATCCGTCGCTGCGCACCACGTCGCTGGACATCGGCCTGGGCGAGCCGGTGGCCGACACCGCGCATCTGCACTCGCTGCTGCGCGAACGCCTGCAGCGCCTGCCGCTGGCCTTCTCGGTGATCGAGATGAGCCTGCACTGCCACTCGATCACGCCCGGTGCCCCGCCCAACACCGAGCTGTTCCCCTCGGCCGCCAGCGTCGGCGAGGGCTGGCACCGGCTGCTCGAACGCTTCGAGGCCCGGCTCGGCGCGCACAACATCCAGCGCCTGCAGCCGGTGGCCGACCACCGCCCTGAACGCGCCACCGCCGTGCGCGCGGGCGGTGACGCCGCGCCGCCACGCGATCGCGCGGCCGGCATGCCGCTGAACCTGGCCCCGCCCGTGAACGCGGCCGCGGCCGCCTCGGGCGACCCGGCGCACTGGCCACGCCTGAAGCGTCCGGTGTGGCTGCTGCCCCAGCCGCAGCCATTGCGCGACGAGGCCGGCACGCCGCTGCTCGCGGGCAAGCCGCTGTGGCTGGTCGCCGGCCCCGAACGCATCGAGTCCGGCTGGTGGGACGGCGGCTACGCGGCGCGCGACTACTTCATCGCGCAGGACCACGAAGGCGCGCTGCTGTGGGTCTATCGCTTCCGGCACGCGCCGGAGGTCGACCAGACGGGATGGTTCCTGCAGGGGCGGTTCGGGTAGGTGGTCGCTTGCCTGCCGCGGCGGGTCTGGCATTGCCTCGAACGCGATCGACGAGGCAGCGTTCGCCATCGTGGTGGCGCGATTCGAGCAGATGCCAGACCCCTTCCCTCGCGCCCTGCGTCGCACGATCAGGGCAGCGCGTACGCCCGCAGCCGGCGATGCCCGTCGGCGCCCGTGGCCTCCAGCAGCACCAGCTTGCGCGAGCCCAGCACCCAGGTGCGCCCATCGAAGCCGTCGCCCAGGTCGACCTGCGCGATCTCGCGCTGCAGTGCCAGGTTGACGACGTGCAGCTGCGTGTCGTCGGCCGAGACGGCGATGGCGCCGTCGATGGCCGGCTGCGCGCGCAGCAGCGGGGCGGAGCGGTCGCTGCGCGGGGCGATCGACGCGCCGCTCCACCAGACCAGCCGCGCCATGCCGGGCAGCGGGCCGCAGGTGCTGCCGCGCTGCGATCCGAACGGACCGGCGCGCCAGTCGTAGCCGATCGCGATCGGCGTGCCGCGTGCGTCCTGGCAGGGCGCGGGAGCCGCGCCGGCGGGACCGGCGGGGTCGTCGCCGAAGGCGGCCAGCGTCGTCGCGGCTTCGCGCAGGCGCTTGCCGTTGGCGTCGTAGTCGGCGATGACGACGTCGCGTGCCGGCGATGTCCAGGCCACGCGCGCGACGTCGCCGCGCGCCGGCAGCAGCGTCGCGGTCCAGCCCGCGCGGCGTTCGACGACGCGGCGGCGCGTCGGGTCGGTGGCCGCGGCCAGCGGGCGCCACGTGAGCGTGTCGCCGCCGGCGTTGAGAAAGCCGGTGCCACCGGGCGTGACGATGCTGCAGACGTTCTTCGATCGCGGCGTGGGCAGCGCCGTGGAGGTCGTGCCCGTGGCCGGGTCGAGCCTGGCGACCTGCGTGCCCTGGTCGAGCCACAGGCCGCCGTCGCGGGTGGCGAACACCGACGCGTCGCGCGCGTCGCTGGCGCACGGCGCCGGCGCTGCGAGCGGGGTCGGATCCGCGCCGAGATCGCGCGTCCACAGCGGCTTGAGCACGCGATCGGCGTGCGCCAGTGCGCGGGCACCCGGGGTTTCGCCCGGCTCGCGGCAGACCTCCGACGCCCACGCCCTGGCGGCATCGCGCGCCGCCTCGAGCGCGGCGGCGGGCAGCGCGACGTCGAGCACGCGCTCGTCGTCCGGCACCCCCGGCCAGCCGGCGATCGTCTCGCCCGTCTCGGGTTCGACGGGCTGCGACGCGAGCGCGAACAACCGGTCGCCGGCGGGTGTCGCCGCCAGGCCGGCCAGCGCGTACTTGGACGTCACGCGTTCCAGCTGCCGGCCACTGGCCAGGTCCTGCACGACCAGGACCGAACGCGCACCCATCGCCAGTTCGGCGCCGTCCCGCGACGCGGCCAGCGGTCGCGCGGAGGCGATCCAACGGCCGTAGGGGTCGACGACGAAGGCCGCGCCGAGGTCGTCGGGCAGCGGGGCGCGCACGCGCGGCGCGGCGCCGCACACGCCCGGCGCGAACTGCACGAGCTCGAGCGGCGGCGGCACGGATGCCGCGCCGGCCGGCTGCGCGAGCGCGCGGCGGCGCTCGTCGACGGCGAACAGCGCGCCGGTCTGCGGCGAGAAGTCGACCTGCAGCGCGGCGCGCGAGGCCAGCGGCACGCCGGTGATCTCGATGTCGTTGACGAGCGCCTTGCTCGCGAGGTCCCACACCGACAAGCTCAGGCCGCCCGCGGCCGGCGAGCCGGACGGAGCCAGCGTGGCGGCGGCGATCATCAGGCGGGCGTCGTGGTCGACGAACTGCAGCCGCAACACGTGCCCGTCGCCGGGCAGCGAGGCGACGACGCGGCCGGTGGCGGTGTCGACGACGGCGTCGGTCGTGGCCACCAGCCGGCCGTCCGACGAGATCGCGACCGGCGCCGCCTGCGGGCCGCCGCCGCAATCGGCCGGCATGGCCGCGGTCCAGGCGTCGTCGGCCGGCCCCAGCGGCCGGCCCTCGCCGCTGGTGATCCAGGGCCGCCAGGCCAGCGTGGCCGCCGCGCCGGGCTGGCCGCCGAAGTCGGCCAGGCCGACGCACTGGCGCCGCGTCGAGACCGCGACGCGCCGGCCGTCGACC
>Ga0207695_10009656_pt1 | contig 11894 bp, 9 predicted proteins | sample KBSC54metaG_FD_184354 | JGI IMG/M metagenome (GOLD analysis project Ga0207695, IMG submission 184354) | Corn rhizosphere microbial communities from Kellogg Biological Station, Michigan, USA - KBS C5-4 metaG (SPAdes) (version 2) | ecosystem: Host-associated > Plants > Roots > Rhizosphere > Soil... | reverse complement strand
GCGACACGATCAAGCGCATCGGCTACGACAACACCGAATACGGCATCGACTACAAGGGCTGCGCGGTGATGGTCTGCTACGACAAGCAGAGCAACGACATCGCGCAAGGCGTCGACCAGGCCAGCGACGACGTGCTCAACACCGGCGCCGGCGACCAGGGCCTGATGTTCGGCTATGCCTGCGACGAAACGCCCGAGCTGATGCCCGCGCCGATCTACTATGCGCACCGCCTGGTCGAGCGCCAGGCTCAGCTGCGCAAGGACGGCCGCCTGCCCTTCCTGCGCCCCGACGCGAAGAGCCAGGTGACGATGCGCTACGTCGACGGCAAGCCGCATTCGATCGACACCGTCGTGCTCTCGACGCAGCACAGTCCGGACCAGAGCGAAACGCCGAAGAAGATGAAGGCCTCGTTCAACGAAGCCGTCATCGAAGAGATCATCAAGCCGGTGCTGCCGAAGGAATGGCTGAAGGACACCAAGTTCCTGATCAACCCGACCGGCCGCTTCGTCATCGGCGGCCCGCAAGGCGATTGCGGCCTGACCGGCCGCAAGATCATCGTCGACACCTACGGCGGCGCCTGCCCGCACGGCGGCGGCGCGTTCTCGGGCAAGGACCCGACCAAGGTCGACCGCTCGGCTGCCTATGCCGCGCGCTACGTCGCGAAGAACATCGTCGCCGCGGGCCTGGCGCGCCAGTGCCAGATCCAGGTCGCCTATGCGATCGGCGTGGCGCGGCCGATGAACATCACGGTCTACACCGAGGGCACCGGCGTGATCCCGGACGACGAACTCGCGAAGCTGGTCGCCGAGCACTTCGACCTGCGCCCGAAGGGCATCATCCAGATGCTCGACCTGCTGCGCCCGATCTACCAGAAGACCGCGGCTTACGGCCACTTCGGCCGCGAAGAGCCGGAGTTCAGCTGGGAAAGAACGGATAAAGCAGCCGCACTGCGTGCGGCTGTCGGGCGCTAGCCCGCCGCGCGATAGCGCGGAATCCGTTCTTGGGCGAGGCTCATATCGCCGCGGGCGATGTGAGCTCGAGACCACAGAACGGACAAAGCCGCCGCGCTGCGTGCAGCGGTGGGGCGTTAGCTCCACGGGCGCGCCAGCGCCCCGCCGGCGTTGCGGCGCAGGCTAACTTCGCAGTGCGAAGTTAAGGCGCGCAGCGCCGGCCGTAGCCATAAAGCAGCCGCACTGCGTGCGGCTGTCGGGCGCTAGCCCGCCGCGCGACAGCGCGGTATTCGTTCCTGGGCGAGGCTCATATCGCCACCGGCGATGTGTTGATCCGAAACACGTTCACTGCCGCGGCCAGATGCTGCGCTTGAGTGCGCAGGCTGGCCGCGGCCGCGGCCGATTCCTCGACCAGGGCGGCGTTCTGCTGCGTCATCGTGTCGAGCTGCGTCACGGCCTGGTTCACCTGGCCGATACCCTGGCTCTGCGTGCTCGCAGCCATGCTGACCCCGGCCATCATGTCGGTCACGCGACCGATCGATGACACGACCTCGTTCATCGTCGCGCCCGCCCCGCCGACGATGCGCGAGCCGGCATCGACGCGCGTCGTCGAATCGTCGATCAGCGCCTTGATCTCGCGCGCCGCCCGGGCGCTGCGCTGCGCGAGGTTTCTCACCTCGGACGCCACCACGGCAAAGCCGCGACCCTGCTCGCCGGCGCGCGCCGCTTCGACGGCGGCGTTCAACGCCAGGATGTTCGTCTGGAAGGCGATGCCGTCAATGACGCCGATGATCTCGGCCATCTTCTTCGACGATCGGGCGATGCCTTCCATCGTGCTCACCACGTCGGAGACCGCGCGCCCGCCGCGCTGCGCCGCATCGGAGGCCGATTCGGCCAGCCGATTCGCTTCGTCGGCCGCCGCGGCGGACTGCCGTACCGTGTCCGTCAGCTGCTCCATCGACGACGCCGTCTGCTGCAGGCTCGACGCAGTGTTCTCGGTGCGCTGGCTCAAGTCCTGATTGCCGCTGGCGATCTGGGCCGAGGCTGTCGCGATGCTGTCGGTCGACTTGCGCACCTCGCCGACCAGGCCGCCGAGCGAGGCCGTCATCGCCTGCAGCGCACGCATCAATTGCCCGAACTCGTCGTGGCGCCGGCTCTCGATGCGCACCGTCAGATCGCCGCCGGCGATGCGTTCGGCCGCCTCGACGGCATGCGCCAGCGGCTGCTTGATCGAACGGATCAGCCGCGCCGCGCCGACCACCGCGGCAAGCAGCACCAACAACATCAGCCCGGCGGACAGCGCACGCATGCGCCGCTCCTTCGCGGCGATTTGCAGGCGCACCCGATCGACCGATTGCTCCTGCATCGTGACGAAGTCGCGCAAAGCCTGGGTGTAGACCGCCAGCGCGGGTTCGAAGACCTGCGCCAGCTCGCGCCGGCTGCCGGCAACGTCGCCCGCCTGCTTCAGCGCCGCGATGCGCACATCGGAGCCCTTCACGGTCTTGCGCAGAGCGGCGATCTTCTCCATCTGGCGCCGATCCTCATCGCTCAGAGCCATCGCGGCGATGCGCTCCTGCAGCGAAGAGATGGTCTCGATCATCGGCAGAACGGGCGCACGAATCGCCTTGGCCTGGGCCGGATCGCTGGTCGCGGCGGCGGCGCTGACGCGCGCCGCGGCGATCTCGGCCAAATGAGCCCATTGCAGCGCGGTGCGCAGCTTGGTCGAGGTCTGCTGCGTGATCGCCTCCGCGTCCGCCTGCAGGTGCTCCGAATACCACGCGGCGGCGCCGGTGATGGACAACAGGGCCATCACGAAAATCGCCACGGCGAACCACAGTTTGCCGGCGATGCCGAGCTTGCTTGGATGCATCATCAGTTCAGCTCCTTCGATGCGGCGCGCCACCTGAGCTGTCTGCTCTCCCTGATGTGGCGCGTCCGGCATCCCTCGCCGGCGTCGGCTGGCGATGGACGCTCCGCGTTATCGGCAGGCTGGAGCAGAAATGCAGCGTGCGGCCTGCGTAACGCCTCCGGCCGGGCCGTGTCTCAAGCCGGGTCTCCGGATGCCGATACAACGGGGCCAGCTCACTCCGCAATGACCACACCCACCTCCGATTCGCTCTGCGTCCTCATCGTCGAAGACCACGACTCTCAACGTGCCCTGCTGGCGGCCCAGCTCGACGGCGCCGGGCATCGTGTGCTCGAGGCGCATGACGCCAAGTGGGCACTCGAACTCTTCAAGCGCCATCGGCCCGACCTGGTGCTGCTCGACGTGATCATGCCGGGCCACGACGGCTACTGGCTGGCGCGCAAGCTGCGCGAGCTCGAGCCCGGCGGCTGGACGCCGATCATCTTCCTGTCCGGACGCGACCAGGACCTGGACCTGTGGAGCGGCATCGAGGCGGGCGGCGACGACTACCTGATCAAGCCGATCTCGCCGATCGTGCTGTCGGCCAAGATCCGCTCGCTGCGCCGACTGCACGCGATGCGCCAGCGGCTGCTGGAGATGTCGCAGGAGCTGCGCCTCGCCAACGAGCAACTGAAGGAACAATCGGAAGTCGACGTCCTCACCGGCCTGATGAACCGCCGCGGCTTCGACCGGCGCCTGCATCAGCAGATCGAAGAGGCGCGCCGCCAGGCCACGCCGCTGACCCTGGTGCTGTGCGACGTCGACCAGTTCAAGGCCTACAACGACCATCTCGGCCACGTCGCCGGCGACAGCTGCCTGCGCCATGTCGGTGCGATGCTGCGCGAGGCCTGCCGGCGGCCGAGCGATATCGCGGCGCGCTACGGCGGCGAAGAGTTCGCGCTGATCCTGCCCAACACCGCACGTTCCGGTGCGATGACCTTCGCGCGCGGCCTGCTGCGCCTGATGGAGCGCATGAACGAGCCGCACCCGCGCTCGACGGTGGCGCAGCGCGTGACCCTGTCGGGCGGCATCACCACCTGCGTGCCGGACGAATCGACCACCGCCGAAGGCATGGTGATGCGCGCCGATGAAGCGCTCTATGCCGCGAAGAACCAGGGGCGCAATCGCTTCTTCAGCTTCGAGATGCAGATGGACACCGTCGAACAGCGCCAGATCTAGTCCTGTCGGCCCCAAGACGCCTTGGGCGTCGCCCCCCAAGGGGAGTTTCGCCCTCTTGGGGCGGCCCGGCGAGGGCTCTTCGCTGTCCATGATTCAATCCCGGTCATGCCTGCCGTGACCCTTGCCGATCTGCGCCGCTACGCCATCGCGCGCACCCTCTTCAAGCCCACCACCCTGCCCGCCGCGATCCGCCGGCTCGGCTTCGTGCAGGCCGATCCGATCCGCGCCCCGGCGCGCGCACAGGACCTGAGCCTGCGCCACCGCGTCAACGGCTACCTGGCCGGCGACCTGGAGCGGCGCTATCCGAGGCTGGCGGTCGAAGAGGACTGCCTCGTCAACTACGGCTTCCTGCCGCGCGAACACCTCGCGCTGATGCATCCGCGCGTCGCGAAGAAGGTGTGGGACGCCGCGACAAAACGCCGCGCCGCCGAGGTGCTGGACTTCATCCGCGAGCACGGCGTGGTGCACCCGCGCGATGTCTCGCTGCAATTCGATCACGGCCGCGTCAAGGGCTACTGGGGCGGCTCGCTGAACGCGACGACGCAGCTGCTCGACGGCATGCACTACCGCGGCCTGCTGCGCGTCGCGCGGCGCGACAGCGGCACGCGCGTCTACGCCCTCGCGGCGCACGCCCCCGGCGACGACAGCCCGGCCGAGTGCGACCGCCGCGCCGCGGCGCTGATCGAGCTGGTGGTGCGCCAGTACGCACCGCTGCCGGCGTCGAGCCTGACCTACCTGGTGCGCCTGCTCGACTACGGCGCGCCGCAGCTCGCCACCCACACCCGCGCCGCGCTGCGCCTGGCGCGCGAGCACCTCGCCAAGGCACGCATCGACGGTGTCGACTGGTACTGGCCGGCGGACGAAAACCCTCGCTCGAAGCGCCACGCAATCGACGAGCAGCTGCGCCTGCTCGCACCCTTCGACCCGGTCGTCTGGGACCGCACGCGCTTCGCGCTGCTGTGGGGCTGGACGTACAAGTTCGAGGCCTACGTGCCGCAGCCCAAGCGCAAGCTCGGCTACTACGCGCTGCCGCTGCTGTGGCGCGACCAGGTGATCGGCTGGGGCAATGTCGCGGTGCGTGACGGCCGGCTGCAGCCGCAGTTCGGCTACGTCGCCGGGCAGGCGCCGAAGGATGCGAGCCTGGCGCGCGAAACCGAGGCGGAGCTGGCGCGCCTGGCGCTCTTCCTCGGGCTGGCCGCGTAAGCGGGAGCCCGGCCCGCGCACTCCTGCACGTTCGGCGCGAGGCAATGGCCCACCCCGCATTCGGGCGGGCTACAATTCCCGCCTGTTTCGAGGAGCGTTGCAAGGTTCCGCCGTCCAGGCCGTGAATCCCAGGCTCGAAACCCTTCATTGCAACCGCGCTCACCCGCACAGTCTGGCGTGGGTGAGTTCCTGAGAGTCTCACCAGCGCAGCGTGCGGGCCATCGTCATACGGAGCCCGACCATGAACGCCGTTCTCAAGCCCACCACCGATCCGAAGGCGGATCACGCCATTGCCGACATTTCGCTTGCCGCCTGGGGCCGCAAGGAAATCCGCATCGCCGAAACCGAAATGCCCGGCCTGATGGCCATCCGCGAGGAGTTCGCGAAGTCGCAGCCGCTGAAGGGCGCGCGCGTCACCGGCTCGCTGCACATGACGATCCAGACCGCGGTGCTGGTCGAAACCCTGCAGGCTCTCGGTGCGCAGGTGCGCTGGGCCTCGTGCAACATCTTCTCGACGCAGGACCAGGCCGCCGCCGCGCTGGTCGCGACCGGCACGCCGGTCTTCGCCTACAAGGGCGAGACGCTGACCGACTACTGGGACTACACGCATCGCATCTTCGAATTCGGCCCGAAGGGCGCCGAGGGCGAAGGCCCGAACATGATCCTCGACGACGGCGGCGACGCGACCCTGCTGATGCACCTCGGCCAGAAGGCCGAGAAGGACCCGTCGGTGATCGCCAACCCGACGAGCGAGGAAGAGAGCTGCCTGTTCGCCGCGATCAAGGCCAAGCTCGCGGTCGACTCGACCTGGTACACGCGCAAGAGCGCGCAGATCGTCGGCGTGACCGAGGAGACCACGACCGGCGTGCACCGCCTGAAGGAAATGTCGGCCAAGGGCACGCTGCTGTTCCGCGCGATCAACGTGAACGACAGCGTCACGAAGAGCAAGTTCGACAACCTCTACGGCTGCCGCGAATCGCTGGTCGACGGCATCAAGCGCGCGACCGACGTGATGATCGCCGGCAAGGTGGCCTGCGTGGCCGGCTACGGCGACGTCGGCAAGGGCTCGGCGCAGGCGCTGCGCGCCCTCTCGGCGCAGGTCTGGGTCACCGAGATCGACCCGATCAACGCCCTGCAGGCCGCGATGGAAGGCTTCAAGGTCGTGACGATGGAATACGCCGCCGACAAGGCCGACATCTTCGTCACCACCACCGGCAACAAGCGCGTCATCACGCATGAGCACATGCTGGCGATGAAGGACCAGGCGATCGTTTGCAACATCGGCCACTTCGACAACGAGATCGACATCGCCTCGGTCGAGAAGTACGAGTGGGAAGAGATCAAGCCGCAGGTCGACCACATCATCTTCCCGAACGGCAAGCGCATCATCCTGCTGGCCAAGGGCCGCCTCGTGAACCTGGGCTGCGGCACCGGGCACCCGAGCTTCGTGATGTCGTCGAGCTTCGCGAACCAGACGATCGCGCAGATCGAGCTGTTCACCCAGCCGGCCAAGTACGAGGTCGGCCAGGTCTACGTGCTGCCGAAGCACCTCGACGAGAAGGTCGCGCGCCTGCACCTGAAGAAGGTCGGCGCGATGCTGACCGAGCTGACCGACGAACAGGCGGCCTACATCGGCGTCGACAAGGCCGGGCCGTACAAGCCCGACACCTACCGGTATTGAGCCCCCCAGTCGCTGCGCTCCTGCCCCCAGGGGCGCCTCGCCTGCGGCCGGGAAACCCGTCCGCGGCGAGTTGCTCGGTCTCTTTCGATGCGCGCTGATCAATTGCTCGTCCAACAAGGCCTCGTGCCGACCCGGTCCGCCGCCCAGCGGCTGATCGATCGCGGCGCGGTGCGCTGGCTCGGCCCGCAAGGCTGGGCGGTGCCGCGCAAGGCCGGCGAAGACCTGCCCGAAGGCTGCGAGATCGAAGTCACCGACGACGCCGAACTGCGCTGGGTCTCGCGCTCCGGCCTGAAGCTGGACGCTGCGCTGGCCACGGCCGGCATCGACATCGGCGGCCGCATCTGCCTCGACCTCGGCCAGAGCACCGGCGGCTTCACCCAGGTGCTGCTGGCGCGCGGCGCGGCGCGGGTGGTCGGCGTCGAGGTCGGGCACGGCCAGCTGCATGCGGCGCTGCGCGAGGAGCCGCGGGTGCAGGCCTTCGAAGGCCTGAACGCCCGGCATCTGACGGCCGCCGCTCTCGGCGCGGCGATGCCGGCCGAAGGCTTCGGCCTGATCGTCGGCGACCTGTCCTTCATCTCGCTGACCTTGGTCCTGCCGGCGGTCGTGCCGCTGCTCGCGCCGCAAGGCGAGTTGCTGCTGCTGGTGAAGCCGCAGTTCGAGCTGCAGCCGGCGCAGATCGGCAAGGGCGGCCTGGTCAAGGACGCGCGGCACTACGCGAGCGTCGAGCAGCGCCTGCGCGAAGCCTGTGCGGCGAACGGCGCCGAGGCGAGCGACTGGTTCGCGAGCGAGATCGCCGGCGGCGACGGCAACCGCGAGTTTTTCATTCGTGCCGCACAGGCGCGCACGACCTCCAAGGATTGACGATGGCAACTCCCGACACCAAGCCCTTTCCGCTGAGCATCGAGTTCTTTCCGCCGAAGACACCCGAAGGCGCCGAGAAGCTGCGCGCCGCGCGCCAGCGGCTCTACGTGCTGAAGCCGCAGTTCTGCTCGGTCACCTACGGTGCCGGCGGCTCGACGCAGGAAGGCACCTACGGCACGGTGCGCGAGATCCTCGCCGAGGGCGTCGATGGCGCGCCGCACTTCAGCTGCATCGGCGCGAGCCGGGCCAGCGTGCGCGAGCAGCTGGCGCTGCTGCAGGAGGCCGGCGTGCGCCGCATCGTCGCACTGCGCGGCGACCTGCCGAGCGGCTACGGCGGCTTCGGCGAATTCCGCTACGCGAGCGATCTCGTCGCTTTCATGCGCGAGACCAGCGGCGATCACTTCCACATCGAGGTCGCGGCCTACCCCGAGATGCATCCGCAAGCGCGCTCGCCGCAGGCCGACCTGGACGCCTATGCGGCCAAGGTGAAGGCCGGGGCCAGCAGCGCGATCACGCAGTTCTTCTACAACGCGGATGCCTACTTCCGCTTCCTGGACGACACCGCCAGGCTCGGCGCCGACATCCCGGTCGTGCCCGGCATCATGCCGATCACCAACTCCTCGCAGATCCTGCGCTTTGCCGACGCCAACGGCTCGGAGATCCCACGCTGGGTGCGCCTGCGGCTGCAGAGCTTCGGTGACGACAGTGCGTCGATCAAGGCCTTCGGGCTCGACGTGGTGAGCGATCTGTGCGAGCGCCTGCGCGCGGCCGGCGCGCCGGGACTGCACTTCTATTCGATGAACCAGTCGGAAGCGACCTTGGCGATCTGCCAGCGGCTCGGTCTCTGAGCACCACGCCTTTCCAGGTGTCTGTGAGGCTCTGTAAACTGATGGCACGATGGCATTCAACCCTGATGTTTTTCGATGGGCAAGAGAGAGTGCTGGCCTGGAGCTAGAGGGCGCTGCTCGGGCTATCGGTATCGTTCCGACGTCTCTGATTGCGATTGAGCAGGGCGAGAAGGAACCTTCGCGAACGACGCTGTCGAACATGGCGAGGGCATACCGCCGCTCTCTGCTCACGCTCTACCTGTCGGCACCGCCACGTAAGGGTGATCGCGGCGAAGACTTCCGAACGATTATCGGGGACCGCACAGTAGAGGCAGACGCAGATGTCGACACGTTGGTTCGTGACCTTCGGGCGCGACAGAGTCTCGTGCGCACAGTCCTCGAAGATGACGAAGATGTGCAGCCGCTAGCGTTCGTCGGTTCGGCCAGCGTCAACGATGGTGTCCCGGCGCTGGTCGAATCCATCGAGCAGACGCTCGGTGTCACGCGCGCCCAGTACCGGCTACAGAAGGATGCCGAGAGTGCTTTCGCTCTGCTGCGCGAACGTGCCGAGCATGCCGGCGTGTTTGTGCTGCTGATCGGCAACCTCGGTAGCCATCACTCGGCTATACCGGTCGAAGCGTTCCGGGGCTTCGCAATCGCCGATCGCATCGCGCCGTTCGTAGTGATCAACGACGGCGACGCGAAGGCGGCATGGTCGTTTACGCTGCTGCACGAACTGGCGCACCTATGGCTCGGCGCCACAGGGGTGAGCGGAGGTGGCGCACCGGAAATGAGGATCGAGCGCTTCTGCAACGAAGTCGCCGGCGAGTTCTTGCTACCTCGATCGGATGTCCGGGCGATCAACGTGGCAGGGCTCGACCTCGATGCGCAGATTGCAGTGATTACGGATCATGCAAACCGCTGGCGCGTCAGCCGGCAGATGGTTGCCTATGGCCTGTTCAAGGCCGGCCGCATCACGCTGGAGGCTTGGCGGACGCTAGAAGCCGGCATCCGCGAACGCTGGACAGCGGAGCGGCGGCGCGAGAAGGATCAGTTGAAGGGATCCAGCGGCCCGAGTTACTACGTCGTCCGGCGTCATCGGCTGGGGCATGCCATGCTGGACTTCGCGCGACACTACACGGACTCGGGGGCGCTGTCCCCATCCAAGGCTGCGAAGGTCCTCGGGGTCAAGCCCCGCAGTGTCTATCCGCTGCTGGCGGTGGCTACCTGATTGGCCGTTCGATGCTCTATCTGCCAGACGCGAACGTGTTGATCACGGCCAACAACCTCTACTACCCCATCGATCGAGTTCCTGAATACTGGGAATGGCTGGCCTACATGGGAAGTCAGGGGCATTTGAAGATGCCGTTCGAAATCTTCGAAGAAATCAGGGAGGGGCCTGACGATGCGGAGAAGGACTTGCTCTTCGCTTGGCTTCAGGAAGACGTCAACAAGAAAGCCTTGCTGCTCGACGAAAAGATCGACCCGGGCCTGGTGCAGAAGGTCATCGCGGAGGGCTACGCGCCGGACCTCACCGACGATGAGGTCGAGCAGATCGGACGCGACCCGTTCTTGATCGCGTACTGTCTGGCGGCCGAGGGGCGATGCGTTGTGACTGTCGAAACGTCGGCGCCAAAGAAGCAGCGCCAGAATCGTAAAGTTCCGGATGTGTGCAAGGTGATGGGTGCCAATTGCTGCAATCCCTTCGAGTTCAATCGCACCCTTGGCTTCCGTACCCGATGGAAGATGGACGTCAAGCAATAGCAGCTCGTTAACACACAGCAAGCAGGACTTGCGCGACGACAGGCTCCCAGAGTCTCAGGGCTCTACGCTCTCTCTGGACCACGTCGGCCACCGTTCGTTCTTCAAACCACGCTCAGGAAGCGGCTCGGCGCTCTCTCGCTCGCGTAGAGCGTCAGGCGCTGCCGGGCGCGCGTGATGCCGACATAGAACAGGTTGCGCTCGTCGTCGGCCGGCGCATCGGCATCGGGGAACACACGCTGCGCCAGGTACGGCAGCAGCACGTGGTCGAACTCCAGGCCCTTCACCGATTCGACGCTCGCCAGCACCAGGCTGTGCGCGTTCTTCAGCGAGCGCTGGCGCAGCTCCGCCTGGTTCAGGCTGTGGAACAGCGCGTCGGCAGACGCGAATTGCCGCGCGTGCGCCTGCAGCCCGGCCATGTTGCCTTCGACCTCGCGCAGCCGCTGCGCCTCGACCAGCACGCGCGCGGCGAGCCAGCGCGGCTGCAAGGCCTCGAACACCTGGGCCAGCAACTCGGGCCCGCGCTGGCTGCGCGCCGCATCGACGGCGGCACGCATGCGACGCGCGACCGCCGGTTCGGCATTGCGCAGCACCTGGTTCTCGAAGAACACCGTCAGGATGTTCGGGTCCTCGACCACGGCCTGCACCGCCTCCTTCAGCAGCGCGGCCTGCTCGTGCTCCGCGTCGTCGTGCACGGTGATGCGGATGTCGCCGAAGAAGACGAAGGCCTCGAGGATGCTCTGCCGCGTCGCCGGATCCTGCACGCTGGAGAAATCGGCGGTGGCCACGGCCAGCAGCCCGCGCAGCAGCAGGATCTCGGGCCGCTGCAGGTAGCTGCGCAGCCCGCGCATCGTGTAAGGCAGCTCGGCCTCCAGCAGATGGTTTTCGAGCGCCACCGATTGATGCCCGTGGCGCAACAGCACCGCGAATTCGGACATCTTCCTCGCCCCGGCCTTGCGCTGCCACTGCTGCGCCTCGTCGACGATGCGCGGCTCGCAGGGCTCGGCTTCGGAATAGCGGTGCACCGCGACCACCGTCTCGTGCGCGCTGACCGAGGCATACGGCTTGCGCGCAATGCGCGAGGCCAGCGCCGCCAGCTTCGGGCCGAAGCGATAGCTCGCGGTCAGCGGATAGCGTTCGACCGCGCGCGAAGTCGTCGCCGCGAGCGCGTCGCCCATGAAGGCAGCGTCGGCGCCGGTCAGCTTGTGGATCACCTGGTCGCGGTCGCCGGCGCCGCAGAAGAACGCCTGCGTGTTCGCGCTCAGCAGCCGGTGCAGCAGTTCGAACATGGCCTGGTTGACGTCGTGCATTTCGTCGAGCAGCAGCACGCGCAGCCCGGTCGGCCAGCCCGGCTCGTCGGGCGCGATCTGGTGGTTGACGATCGATCGCGCCAGGTCGTAGGTGGCATCGAAGGGCCCGCGGAACAGCGGCCGATCGGGGTGGCCGCCGCCCACTGCAGGTCGTCCAGGACGAGCACCACCGGGTGGTCCGGGGAGGCCACCGCGCGCAGCACGTCGAGCCCGGCC
>Ga0207695_10009651_pt1 | contig 11899 bp, 10 predicted proteins | sample KBSC54metaG_FD_184354 | JGI IMG/M metagenome (GOLD analysis project Ga0207695, IMG submission 184354) | Corn rhizosphere microbial communities from Kellogg Biological Station, Michigan, USA - KBS C5-4 metaG (SPAdes) (version 2) | ecosystem: Host-associated > Plants > Roots > Rhizosphere > Soil... | reverse complement strand
GAGTCGACCGCTTCCTGGCACAGCCTCCGGAGCTTCTCGTCCGAGTAGCCGAGCCAGCCGGCGCTCGTGGTGTAACAGGGGTAGCCGGTGCCTTCGAGTTCGGCGATCCGCGCGGCCCGGGTGGGAGCAGCGTCGGCCAGGATCGCGATCGCCTCATCCCGGGTCAACGCATCCGATAGGTACCGCAGGTCGGCGGCATCCACCAACTGCTCCGGCGTCATGTCCACCAGCAACCGCCACAGCGGCTTCCCCGCCCGGCGGGCCGCGAGATCCCAGACCGCGTTCATCACCGCGGCGAGAGCCAAATGGATCACGCCCTTGTCCGGACCCAACCACCGCAACTGCGAATCGCTCTGCAGCAGGCGGTAGACGGCACCCAGGTCGCCGACGATGTCATCCACATCCCGGCCGATCAGAGGCTGGGCCCGCTGACGCGCCGCCTCCACACACAGATCATTGCCGCGACCGATGGTGAAGGTGAACCCGAACCCCGACAGAGCCGGGTCGTCGGTCGACAGGTGCACGTAGGCCGCCGAATAGTCGCCGTCCTTGTTCATCGCATCCGAACCATCCATACTCAACGACGTCGGAAACCTGACATCGGCCACGGTCACACGGGTGATGGTGGTCACGCGGCACCGCCGTCGGCGACTGATCTCTGGCCGATGTGGACGCCACGAGCCTCGAGAGCGACCCCTGCAACGACGACCGGGTCATCCGAGTGGTTAATAAGGAACAGTCGGCCATCGCGCCGGACCGCCTCCACACCGTCCACCGGAGTTGCCAACACGCCGACGACGCCCGCCTCGGCCAGCACGGGATCGAGCAGATCGCCGAGAGCCGATCCGCTCAGCTGGGTGCCGACGTACCAGGCGGCACCGTCCCCGCTCGCGCGCCGCGTGATCGCCGGCCAGCCATTCAGGGCGCCCGTGCCGAAGGTCGCGACCACCTCGGCGTCCGGCGCGTGGAGGTACTCGGCCCAGACGGTCGCGTCGGCCGGGCCGGAGGGCAGGCCGAGCAGCACGCCCGAGGGCGTGGGCTCGCCGGCAGGACCGGCGAGGGGCGCGAACTCCTCGATCCAGACGCCGAGTGTCGCCTGAAGGCCGCCGAGATAGCCACCCGCGGTGATGTGCGCGCGATCGTCGGTGATTCCGCTCTGGTAGGTCACGATCAGATTGCCGCCCGACTCCGCGTACGTCGCCAGGTTGGCCAGGGCATCCGCCGACGCGGCGAACAGCGACGGGACGATGACGAGCGAGTATCCCGACAGATCCCCGGTCGAGGGCACGAAGTCGACGGTGACCGTGCGCGCCCACAACTCGCGGTACCAGGAATGGATCGCGTCGAGGTACGACAGGTGGGCCGGCAGGGCGCCCTGCTTGAGGCTCCACCAGCTGTCCCAATCGAGCACGATGGCGACCCCGGCGTCGACCCGTGTGCCGGCGAGATCGCCCAGCGCGGACAGTTCTGCGCCGAGCTGCTCGACCTCGCGCCACACCCGGGAGTTCGTTCCGGTGTGCGGCACCATGCCGGAGTGGAACTTCTCGGAGCCCACAACAGATTGGCGCCACTGGAAGAACAGGATGCCGTCCGCCCCGCGAGCGACCGCCTGGTACGACAGCGCACGCATCTGCCCCGGCCGCTTCGCCGCATTGATCGCCCGCCAGTTGACGGCACTCGGCGCCTGCTCCATGAGCAGCCACGGCTGCCCGCCCCGCAGGGAGCGCATGAGGTCGCGGGTCATCGCGGCGGTGGAAGCCGAGTCGGGGTCGGCCGGGTCGGGGTAGGCGTCGTCGGATACGACATCCACTTCTTTGGCCCACTTCCAGTAGTCGGCGGCACGATCGAAGAAACCCATGAAGTTCGTCGTGATCGGGATGTCGGGTGTCGCCGCCCGAAGGATGCGCACCTCGTTGCGGTAGCACTCCAGCAGCTCGTCGGATGAGAATCGGTCGAAATCGAGGAGCTGGCCGGGGTTGCGGAACGTCGGGGCAGCGCTGGGCGGGAAGACCTCGTCGAATGACTGGTACTGCTGCGACCAGAAGGCGGTGCCCCAGCTCGCATTGAGCTCGTCGACCGTCGTGTACCTGGCCCGCAGCCACCTGCGGAATGCGCCCGCCGAGACGCTGCAGTAGCAATGGCTCACGTGGCAGCCGTACTCGTTTCCCACGTGCCAGAGCTCGAGCGCGGGGTGATGGCTGTATCGCTCGGCCAACCTCCTCACCAGGCGGGCCGCAAGCCGGCGGAACACCGGGGAGCTCGGGCAGTACTGCTGCCGGCTTCCGACCTGCAGGCGCACGCCGTCCACGGTGACCGGCAGCACCTCCGGATAGCGGTGCGACAGCCAGGGGGGCGGCGATGCGGTCGCGGTCGCGAGGTCGACGCGGATCCCGCCCGCGTGCAGCTTCTCGATGATGCGGTCCAGCCAGCCGAACTCGTATTCGCCCTCACGCGGCTCGAGCTTCGCCCACGAGAAGATGCCCAGGCTCACCAGGGTGATGCCGCCCTGCTGCATGAGGCGCACATCCTCGTCCCACACCTCCTCCGGCCACTGCTCGGGGTTGTAGTCGCCGCCGTACCAGATCACAGAGGTCTCCCTTGATGCCGTCGTCATCGGGCGTGCTCTAGCCCTTCACGCCGCCGGTCGCGAGACCGGTCTGCCAGTAGCGCTGTAAATAGAGGAACGCGATGACCAACGGAATCACCGACACCAGCGAGCCGGTGATCACCGTCGAGAACAGGGCCTGCGCGCCTCCGCCCGCTGCACTCGCCCGTTGAAGCTGAGCCAGCCCGACGGTGAGCGGGTACAGCTCCTGCGTGTTCAGCATGATGAGCGGCAGGAAGTAGTTGTTCCAGGTGGCGACCAGGGCGAACAGGAACACCGTCACGATGCCCGGGCCGAGCAGCCGCAGACTGACTTGCCAGAAGATGCGGAACTCGCCCGCGCCATCCACGCGCGCCGCCTCGATCAGCGAATCGGGCACGGCATCCGCGCTATACACCCGCATCAGGAACACGCCGAATGGACTCACCAGCGACGGCACGATGACCGCCCACGGGGTGTTCGTCAGGCCCACCGAGCTGAACAAGAGGTAGGTCGGGATGGCCAGCGCCGTCAACGGGATCATGATCGCCCCGAGCGTGATGCTGAACAGCACCTTGCCGCCCGGGAAGTCGTACTTGGCGAACGCGTAGCCCGCCATGGTTGCCAGTACCGACGCGCCGAACGCGCTCACTCCCGCGTAGATCGCAGTGTTCAGCGCCCAATGCAGGAAGACGCCGTCCGACGTCGTGAACACATCATGCAGGTTCTGGATGAGGCTGAACCCCTTTCCGAACCACAGCCCGAAACTCGTGAACAGGTCGGCATTGTTCTTGGTGGACGAGATCACCAACCAGAGCAGCGGAACCACGAAGTACAGGGCGCACAACCAGAGGATGACGGTCAGCAGGGTGCTGCGACGCTTCTCGGGCGCGTAAGCCTTACGGGCGCGCGAGGGCGCGGAGGCCGGTGCGACCGGACGGGTTGCGGCGCTCATCGACCGCCCTCCCTTCTCTGGGTCGTCAGTTGCACGACGTAGGAGACGATCATGATGACGATGCCGAGGATGAACGCCACCGCGGCGGCGTAGTTCACGTCCTGATTGACGAAGGCGAGGTTGTACGCGTAGAAGTTGGGCGTGAACGACGAGGTGATCGCCGTGGGTGCGAGATTGCGCAGCAGGCTCGGCTCGTTGAAGATCTGAAAACTGCCGATGATCGAGAAGATCACCGTGAGCAGGATCGCCGGGCGGATGGCCGGCATCTTGATGCTCCACGCCACGCGGAACTGGCTGGCCCCGTCGATCTCGGCGGCCTCGTAGAGCTCGGCCGGCACCGACCGGAGGGCCGAATACATGATGATCATGTTGTAGCCGACGTACTCCCAGGTGACGATGTTCATCATCGACCCGAGCACGTTGCCATCGGACAGCAGGTTCGGTTTGTCGAGCCCGAACGCGGCGAAGACCTGGCCGATCGGCCCGAAGTCCTGCCCGTAGAGGAATCCCCACATGAGGGTCGCCACGACCCCCGGAATCGCGTACGGGACGAAGATCAACAGGCGCAGCACCTTGCTGCCGCGCACCCGCCCGCTGTCGAGCGCGAGGGCGAAGAACAGGGCGAGGCCGAGCATGATCGGCACCTGGATCACGAGGAAGAGGGCCGTGCGCCCGAGCCCGCCCAGGAAGAGCTGGTCGGTGAACGTCTTGAGATAGTTCTCGAAGCCGACGAAGGTCGTCCCGCCGATGAGCCGCGTGGCGAAGAAGCTGAGATAGCCCGAGTAGACCAGCGGCACGACGAGCATCGTGATGAAGACGACGAAGAACGGGATGACGAACAGGTAGGCCGCCCGCCACTGCCGCTTCTTGGCGAGGGATGTGCGGCGCGTGGCCGGCACACGGACGGGCGTTGACGCCACTGATGCGGTGCTCACCGGTACTCCTTAGTCACGGGCGGATGCGGGCGGCCCCGCGGGTGCGGGGCCGCCCGGGTCCAGCTACTTCTTGTTGACGTCGAAACCCTGAGCGGTTCCGTAGTCGACGAGGGCCTTCTGCCAGGCGTCAAGGCCGGCGGACAGGTCGCCCTTGGCCGCGATGGCCTTGCCCATCGTGTCGTTCCAGCTCGAGTCGGCGTAGTCCATGTACGGAAGCCACTCGAACTTGGTGTCCACGGTGTTCGAGATCGCCGAGAACGTCTTGTTCACCTGCTGGCCGCCGTAGAAGTCCGACTTGGCGTCCAGGAACGTCGAGTCGTTCAGCACGTTTGTGGCTGTCGGCCAGAGGAACTGCTTGGCGGCGAACAGGCTGGTGGACGACTTGTCGTTGTTGATCCACTTCGCCAGTTCGTATGCCGCGATCTTGTTCTTCGACGTGGTCATCACCGCATCGGAGGATCCACCCCAGTTGCCCGAGGAGTCCGGCTGCCCGGCGTACTGCGGCAACGGGGCCGCGGCCCAGAGGCCTGACGTGTCCTTCGCGGTGCCCTGCAGGAAGATCGGTCCCCAGGCAGCGGTGAGCCAGCCGGCGTACTTGCCGGTGGCGAGGCCCTGGTACCAGGCGTCGTTGAAGTCGGGGTCGACCGAGATGACGTCGGCCTTGATCAGCTTCTCCCAGTAGCTGACGACCTCCTTCGCCTTGGCGCTGTTCACGTCGACCGTGACGCCCTTCTTGCCGTCGTAGCCGAACGGCTTCACGCCGGCCTGCCAGAGCATCCCCTCCCACTGGCCGGTCTGGTTCGCCGCCATGTTGGAGATGTACGAGCCGGTCTTCGACTTGACCAGCGCGGCATCGGTCGCGTAGTCGTCCCAGGTCTTGGGCGCGTCGGTGATGCCGGCCTTCTTCAGGATGTCGGCGCGGTACAGGTTGCCCATCGGACCGGAGTCCTGCGGCATGGACAGGATCTTGTCGCCGAAGGTCACCTGATTCCAGACCCAGGGCACGTAGTCGTTCTTCAGCTTGGCCGCGCCGTAGGGGGCGAGGTCGAGAAGGCTCTTCGTCACGTTGAACGAGGTGATGTACGGGTATTCGATCTGCGCGACATCCGGAGCACCGGTGCCGGCCTTGAGAGCCGTGCGGAGTTTGGTGTACTCAGGACCGCCCTGGCCGACGTTCTCGACCTTGACCTTGATGGCCGGGTACTTCTTCTCGAACAGGTCGACCTCGTTCTGGATGTTGGGCACCCAGGTCCAGAAGGTCAAGGTGGTCGGCGTCTTCAGGGCCTTGTCGATCTGGGCCTGGGTGACGGTGCCGGCCGAGGGATTCGTCGATGTGCTGGGCGTGCAGCCGGTGAGGATGAGGGCGCTCGTCAACAGACCCGCGCCCAGAGCCACAGCTGTTCTTGATGCTCGTGTTCTCATGTGCCTTTCCCTTTGTGATGGTGGGGCAGTCGACATCGACTGCCCCCTACTCGTCGACCAGGACCAGGGGAGCCCATGGTTCGAGCGAGAAACTGTGGTTGGCGGCGAACTTCTCGCCGGTGATGGCGCTGACCACCGCATGCGGGGCCGTGACGGCGCCGGCATCGGAGCTCCAGTTGCTGATGAACCAGACCCGCGCCCCGGCAGCGGTGCGACCGGACGCGACGGTCACCGACGCGTCCCGGGTCCACCCCGCGGCGATCGGTTCAGCTACCAGCCAGCGCGCGATGTCGGCGGCGAGAGTCGGGTTCGGCACCGTGCCCACGTAGCTGATGCGACCCGCGCCGACGACGCGAGTCGTGATCGCGGGAAAGCGGCCGAACTCCGGATGGTCGTAGCCGAGGATCGTCTCGGCACCGTCGAGGTGCAGCGAGTCGAGCCAGCGCGTGGCGTGGGCACCCTCAGACACCGCGAAGTCGTCGGTGCCTGTGACGGCGACGGGAGTGTCGAGGTTGGAGTACTCCTCGTACCAGACCCCGGCGGGTTCGGCGAGCGTGGGCGGCGCAACGGCCACCCGCGCGCGGGCCTCCTCGTCGGCGTAGGCCGTCCGGATGCCGAGCACCAGGTGCCCGCCGGCTGTCGCGTAGTCGCGCAGGAAGGTGAGCTCGTCATCCGCGACGATGTACAGCGCGGGCACGACCAGCACCGGATGCTGCGTCGCGAACGCGGCGGGATCGGCACCGAACTGGCTGGTGTGCACGATGCGCGCCTGCGCGCCGCCTTCGATGACGCCTCGGTGGAAGGCGTCGAAGATCGTGGAGTATGCCATGCGGTCCGGAAGGCCCGCGGCCGTGTGGAGGGGCGGCGTGAACTCGAACGCCCACTTGCTCTCATTCGAGTACACCAGAGTGATGTCGGCATCCGGAACGAAACCATCGAGGGTGCCGCCGAGTTCTTTCAGCAAGGCTCCGATCTCGGCGACCTCGCGATACACCCGACCGGGTCGTTGGCTGTGCGGGAGCACACCGCCCCAGTAGGTCTCGGTGCCGTAGTTCAGGGTTTGCCACTGCCAGTACTCGATCATCGCGGCGCCGCGCGAGATGAGGGCGAGCGCCGCCAGGCGCAGCTGCCCGGGATACCCCGGGTAGTTCTGCTCGGCTCCGGAGATCGACTGCGCGTTGGTTTCGGTGACCAGGTAGCGCTGCTGCTTCGACGACCACGCCCGATCGGCCTGACGCAGCAGACCCCAGACGCCGGTCGTCGACCAGTGGGTGATGGGCAGCAGGTCCTTGTCGAACGCGAGGTGCTCCTGCATGCCGTAGTACGGGTTCGCGGCGGTCACGTCGAGCTCGGCAGTGAGTTGCACGTCGTGCGCCGACGGCCGGGGGTACTGCATGCAAGTGGTGACGAACTGCGCGGCGCTCGAGTACTCCCGCACGATGGCTGCCTGCCAGGCGATGAACTCGGTCGTGAGGTCGGCCTGGTAGCGGCGCCAGGCGAGGTCGTACTGCGGCAGTTGGTTGCCGTCGGGCACCCAGAGCTCGGTCCACTCCGCGATCCGATGGGACCAATAGGTGAGACCCCACTCGCGATTGAGCGTCTCGACGTCGCCGTAGTGGCGCTTCAGCCGCTCGACGAACTCCTCGAACGCCAAAGGATTGTGGAACGCCATCAGCCCGGGCTCGTTGTCGACCTGGAACCCGATGACCGCCGGGTGGGTGGCGTAGCGCGAGATGACGGCGCGGATGATGCGCTCGGCGTAGCCGCGGAACAGCGGCTGGGAGTAGTCGACCTCCTGCCGCGAGCCCCACGGCGTCGGCACACCGGTGGCGCGTTGCCCAGCCAGCTCGGGGTGCTTCACCTGCAGCCACGGCGGGATCGCGTAGGTCGGAGTGCCGAGGATGACGCCGATCCCTCGCGCGTGCGCTCCATCGAGAACGGGCAGCAGCCACTCGAGGTGGAACTCCCCGTCGCGCGGCTCCCACGTCGACCAGACCGACTCCCCGACCCGGATCACCGTGAAACCGGCCGCCGCCATCAGATCGAGATCTTCGTTCATGCGGTCGGCGAGCTGGTACTCCGCGTAATAGGCGGCCCCGAAGAGAACCCCCGAGAAATCGGGAGAGTGCGGTGCATTCCGGTTCACGTGTGCTGGACTCCGTCGTCGAATCGCGCCCATGCTTCTGAGCGCTAAGAATCAATCGGGGAGACGATAGCAGGATTTCTGAGCGCTCAGAACACCCGTTGCGCGAAAGTTACGGACGAACGGATGTTGTTCAAGCCGGCGCGCTCGTCGATTCGCGCACGATCAGCACGGGATCGCGACTCGACACCACCTGGCGCGGCCGGAGCGGGTCGATCGCCGAGAGCAGCGCATCCATCGCCATGCGCCCTTGGCCCTCGAAGTCGTTCGAGATCGTGGTCAGCGCCGGCTCGAAGTACCCAGCCTCGGCAATGTCGTCGAACCCGATCACGCTGATGTCCTGGGGAACGCGCATCCCGCGCTGCTTCAAAGCCTTGAGCACGCCGAGCGCCATCTGGTCGTTGGCCGCGACGATGGCGGTGACGCCCTGGTCCAGCGGCATCTTCAGACCCGCCTCGTAGCCGGAACGCGAACTCCAGTCGCCCTCGAAATCCCCGACGGAAACCAGCTTGCGCTCGTCGATGACGGCGTGGAACTGATGCGCTCGGTCCTGCGCCGGGACCCACGACAGCGGCCCCGAGACGTGGAGGAAGCGATGGTGCCCCAGATCGGCCAGGTACTCGGCGGCCATTCTCATGCCCATTCGGGGCCCGGTGCTCGCCGAAGCGGCGATGGACTCGAACTCGACCGGCACGGGCACGTCGTGCTGCCGAACCGCGTCGATGACCTCGGCGGTGGGCGCGAACACCAGGATGCCGGCGACTCCCGCCTGGAGCACGATCTCGACGGCACTGTCGATGCGAGTCGGGCTGCGCGGATCGAACCCGACGATGTCGACGACGAATCCGGCATCCCTCGCATGGTCGACCGCTGCCTGCATGGTCCGAGTAGGCCCGACCTCGTCGTAGCGATCGAAGAACAGGGCACCGATCCGATGGGATTTCGCGGTCGCCAAGGTGCGCGCCGCCATGTTCGGCGTGTAGTTCAGTTGCGCAATCGCGGCCTCGACACGACGGCGGGTCTCGGGCTTCACGTTCGGACCCGACTTGACGACCTGTGACACCGTCTGGTGAGAGACCCCTGCCACGCGGGCGACGTCATAGAGCGTGGGCGCCTTGCGGCGTGTCGGCTCCTCGGCCTTCGGCACTCTGCGTCACCTTCCGTGTGGCTTCGAGAAGTACCGTATCGCCCGGGGGATGACGCCCACATCCGCTGGGAGCGTCGTCGGCCCGCTCCTCCGGGTTGCCTATGCTATGCGCATGCCCGACGGAGCCGCAGACCAGACCGACGGCGCACGCCTCATCGACAGCCACGTGCACATCTGGGATCCGACGGCGCTGGAGTACTCCTGGCTGGAGGGGGAACTGGATCGTCCCTACCTTCCGGCCGAATACCGGGCCGGGTCGCCGGCGACCACCGGCGTCATCTTCGTCGAGGCGGGCCCAACCAGCAAGGCGGGCGAGGTCGCCTGGGCCGAGTCCCTCGGCTGGCCGGAGCTGCTGGGCGTCGTCGCTCACGCGTCCCTAGAAAAAGGCAGGGCAGTCGCCGACGATCTGGCGGTACTGCGGGCCGCCGGCCGCACCGTCGGCATCCGCCGGATGCTGCAGGATGAGCCGCCGTCGTTCTTCGAAAATCCCGGCCTGCTCGAGGGCTTGCGCACTCTCGCAACGGCGGGGTTGCCGTTCGACGCGTGCATCCGGCACCACCAACTCGCCGCCCTGACCGCGCTGCTGGCGCGGGTGCCCGAGCTATCGGTCGTGCTCGATCACCTGGCCAAGCCGCCGATCGCGACCGGGGATGACGGAACCTGGGAGCGAGACCTGCGCCGGCTCGCCGCTCTGCCGCAGGTCAGCGTGAAACTCTCGGGGCTGCCCCCGGAGTTGCGTGACGACCAGGAGCTCCTCTCCGCGACGCGGCCCTGGCTAGAGATCGCGCTCGAGGCCTTCGGCGCGGACCGCGCGATGGTAGGCAGCGACTGGCCCGTTTCTGCGATGCTGCCCCGGCAGCTTCCCCCGGGTCGATGGCTCGCGATGGTCCTGGATGAACTGGCCGGCAGTCCCGCCGAGCGTGAACAGCTCGCCTGGCGCACGGCGGCGCGCTTCTACGGGGTCTGAGCGCGGTCGACACGCACGGGTGTCGGGATGCCGCCCGGGGAAAGGGCTACCGGTGGCGCGGGCTGTGAGCCAGGGTGGCATCCGTGAGTTCGATGCCCCGGGCCTGGATCGACTCGACGTTCAGCTCCTCGAGGATCGCCGGATCGAGGGTGGGCGGCGTATTGCCGTCGAACTTGTAGTGGAGGTCGGTGTACGGGTGCACCCAGACCGAACTGCGTCCGTGGCCGACCTCGGCCGCGTCCGTCCACGAGATGAGAAAGCCCTCGCCTCGCCGCATCTTGGCGGTGGCGACCGCCTTCAGGTGGGCGAGCACCCGGTCGTCGAGCCGGATCGGCAGGCGTCCGGCCCCGTAGAACAGCATTCCCATCAGGTCAACCCCCGTTCGTCGCTCGGTACCCCGAACACTATTGGATGGGGGACGGGCGAGGAGTAAAGGCCCGGGCATCGTCCGCCTGAAAAGCACCTGGGCATCCCGGGGCGGTGCGCGCGCGGCGGCGTAGTCCTGAAGTCATGACCCTGACCAACCCCGTCACCCGGTATTCGACAGCGGGATTCCCCAAGCAGGAGCAGGAACAGCCCGGATTGACGTCGGCCACCGAGCCGAGACCCGACCACGGCGAGAAGAGCTATGTCGGCAATCGGCGGCTGAGCGGCATGCGCGCCCTGATCACCGGCGGGGATTCCGGGATCGGTCGCGCCGTCGCGATCGCGTTCGCGCGCGAAGGCGCCGACGTCGCGATCTCCTACCTTCCGGAAGAAGAGGAGGATGCCGCCGACACCGCGACCTGGATCGAGAAGGCCGATCGACGCTCCCTGCGCCTTCCCGGAGACGTGCGCACCGAGCAGCAATGCACCGATATGGTCGCGCGGGTGGTCGAGGAGTTCGGCGGCCTCGACATCCTGGTGCTGAATGCGGCGTATCAGAAGAACCGCGACGGCCTCGAGAACACCCCGACCGACGAGATCGAGCGCGTCTTCGACACCAACCTCTACGCCCCGCTGTGGACCGCGCGGGCCGCCATTCCCCAGCTGCGGCCCGGCGCATCCATCATCGTCACCTCGTCGATCCAGGCCTTCGCGCCGTCGCCCGCGCTGTTCGACTACGCCATGACCAAGGCCGCCCTCGTGGCGCTCACCAAGGCGCTCGCCCAGCAACTCGGTTCGCGCGGTGTGCGGGTGAACGCCGTCGCGCCCGGTCCGATCTGGACGCCACTGATCCCGGCCACCGAGTGGGCGGATCACCTTCCCGAGTTCGGACAGGACACTCCGCTCGGGCGCGCCGGTCAACCGGCCGAGCTGGCGCCGGCCTACGTATTCCTCGCGTCGGAGGAGGCCAGCTACGTCTCCGGCGCCATCGTGCCCGTCACGGGCGGAAAGGGGCTGTAATCATGCCCGGCAATCGCACCAATTCGCTGAAAGACCCGAAGCTCTACGAGAAGCTCCGGGACGAGGGCGACAGCAAGGAGAAGGCCGCACGCATCTCGAATGCCGCCGCGGCACGCGGACGGTCGGCGGTCGGCCGCAAGGGCGGCAAGGCCGGCGACTATGACGACATGTCGGTGCCCGAATTGCGCAAGCGCGCCAAGGAGTTGGGCCTGCGCGGGTACTCGGGCAAGCGCAAGGGCGAGTTGATCTCGGAGCTGCGCAACCACTGATCCCCGGCTCCAACGGGAGCCTGTACGCCCCCTTGCGCATGACCGGCCGCTGCGCAAGGGCCTTGAGGCGCCTGGATGCACAACCTATCGT
>Ga0207695_10009648_pt1 | contig 11901 bp, 13 predicted proteins | sample KBSC54metaG_FD_184354 | JGI IMG/M metagenome (GOLD analysis project Ga0207695, IMG submission 184354) | Corn rhizosphere microbial communities from Kellogg Biological Station, Michigan, USA - KBS C5-4 metaG (SPAdes) (version 2) | ecosystem: Host-associated > Plants > Roots > Rhizosphere > Soil... | reverse complement strand
AGGAGCTTTGCGATGCGTGATGCCTTTCTCGCCCAGGTGCGCGGGACGCTCGACCAGATCCGCGCGGACGGTTTTTACAAGACCGAGCGCGAGATCGCGAGTCCCCAGGCGGCGGCTGTGCGGCTCGCCGGCGGTGCCGGCGTGCTCAATTTCTGCGCGAACAACTATCTGGGTCTGGCGAACGATCCGCGCCTGATCGACGCGGCGAAAGCCGGCCTCGACCAGGACGGCTTCGGCATGGCATCGGTGCGCTTTATCTGCGGCACGCAAACCGTGCACAAGCAACTGGAAAGCGCGCTGGCCGCGTTTCTCGGCACCGAGGACAGCATCCTCTATTCGAGCTGTTTCGATGCGAACGGCGGGCTGTTCGAGACGCTGCTCGACGAGAACGACGCGGTGATCAGCGACGAGCTGAACCACGCGAGCATCATCGACGGCATCCGCCTGTGCAAGGCGAAGCGCTTCCGCTACCGGAACAACGACCTGTCCGATCTCGAGGCGAAGCTCAAGGAAGCCGATGCGGCGGGCGCGCGCCACAAGCTGATCGCGACCGACGGCGTGTTCTCGATGGACGGCATCATCGCCGACCTGAAAGGCATCTGCGATCTCGCCGATCGTTACGGCGCGCTCGTGATGGTCGACGATTCCCACGCGGTCGGCTTCATCGGCGCGCACGGCCGCGGCACGCCCGAGCATTGCGGCGTCGAAGGCCGCGTCGACATCATCACGGGCACGCTCGGCAAGGCGCTCGGCGGCGCATCGGGCGGCTACGTCGCCGCGCGCCGCGAGGTCGTCGAACTGCTGCGCCAGCGCTCGCGCCCGTATCTGTTCTCGAACACGCTCACGCCGAGCATCGCCGCGGCATCGCTGAAGGTGCTGGAACTGCTCGGCAGCGACGAAGGCGCGAAGCTGCGTGAGCGCGTGCGCGAGAACGGCGCGCGTTTTCGCGAGCAGATGACCGAAGCGGGCTTCACGCTCGTGCCCGGTGCGCATCCGATCATCCCGGTGATGCTCGGCGACGCGCAGCTCGCGACGAACATGGCCGACAAGCTGCTCGGCGAAGGCGTCTACGTGATCGGCTTCTCGTTCCCCGTCGTGCCGCGCGGCCGCGCACGCATCCGCACGCAGATGAGCGCCGCGCATACGCCCGAACAGATCGACCAGGCGGTTGCCGCGTTCGTGCGCGTCGGCAAGTCGCTCGGCATCGTCTGACGGAGGCGCGACCATGAAAGCACTGGCAAAGCTCGAGCGCGGCCCCGGCCTCACGCTTACGCGCGTGAAGCGCCCCGAAGTCGGCCACAACGACGTGCTGATCAAGATCCGCCGCACGGCGATCTGCGGCACCGACATCCATATCTGGAAGTGGGACGACTGGGCGCAGAAGACGATTCCCGTGCCGATGCACGTCGGTCACGAATATGTCGGCGAGATCGTCGAGATGGGGCAGGAAGTGCGCGGCTTCGCGATCGGCGATCGCGTGTCCGGCGAAGGCCACATCACGTGCGGCTTCTGCCGCAACTGTCGCGCGGGGCGCCGGCATCTGTGCCGCAACACGGTCGGCGTCGGCGTGAACCGCGAAGGCGCGTTCGCCGAGTATCTGGCGATTCCGGCGTTCAACGCGTTCAAGATTCCGCCCGAGATCTCCGACGATCTCGCGTCGATCTTCGATCCGTTCGGCAACGCGACGCACACGGCGCTGTCGTTCAACCTCGTCGGCGAAGACGTGCTGATCACCGGCGCGGGCCCGATCGGCATCATGGCCGTCGCGATCGCGAAGCACGTCGGCGCGCGCAACGTCGTCATTACCGACATCAACGACTACCGGCTGGAACTCGCGCGCAAGATGGGCGCGACGCGCGCGGTCAACGTCGCACGCGAGTCGCTGCGCGACGTGATGGCCGACCTGCACATGACCGAAGGCTTCGACGTCGGCCTCGAGATGTCGGGCGTGCCAAGCGCGTTCACGAGCATGCTCGAGGCGATGAATCACGGCGGCAAGGTCGCGCTGCTCGGCATCCCGCCCGCGCAGACGGCGATCGACTGGAACCAGGTGATCTTCAAGGGGCTCGAGATCAAGGGCATCTATGGCCGCGAGATGTTCGAGACCTGGTACAAGATGGTCGCGATGCTGCAGAGCGGCCTCGACCTGTCGCCGATCATCACGCATCGCTTTGCGGCCGACGATTACGAGAAAGGCTTCGCCGCGATGCTGTCCGGCGAAAGCGGCAAGGTGATTCTCGACTGGACGGCCTGAGTGCCGAAGGGGCAGCGCGGCTCGTTCGCCGCCTGCCCCGCTTTCGTTTGCACGTGTGTCGTCGAGATCGGAACGCGCGAATCCGGGCTTGAGGTGAGATTATTCGGGAGCTGTGTTTGCGCGTCGAATCGCGACGCGATCGCACATCGGTGAATCGCAATCGCACGTTCGTTTCACCTGTCAGCCCCCCACCTCGCGTCACCCCATCACGCCATTCGGCGCCTGTTCTTCTTCCGCACGCCTCCCTGCTTCGCTTGTTGAGCGATTGTTCCCTCCGTACCGCATGCAATGCCGTGCCGAACCGGGACGTCAACCGTGAGTCGGTGAACCTCGTTCCGACTCACTCATCCACAACGCAATCCGCATCGAGCGGTGCGCGGATCGCTACCTGTTCTGTTCACCCTTTAACCATCGCGGCTCGAGCTGGAGATTCAACACGACGAGCCAGCGCTTCGGGCACTGCGGTGCAACGTCGATCAGATCGCCGTGCGTGCCGGAAACCGTGACGAACCCGTGCTGCGCCGCGTACCGACAGGCGTGCAACGCATCGGCTTGCAGCCAGAAGCTGACGAGCGCACAGGTCACGAAGCGGAACAGCAGCAATGTCGCAGCTTCCGGCGCGAAGCCGGCGGCGACGAGCAGGCCTTCGAACGCGAACGTCAGCGCATGCGCGGCCGCGATCGTGACGATCGTCAGCTTCATCACGCCGCGCAGTCGCAGCGCCGCACGCACGCGTGCCTGCCTGACGGCGAACTGCGCGCGATCGTCATCGCCATCATGCTTCTGCACTTCGTGTTTCATGACGCCGCACCGGCTTGCCGCGCAACGTCGATCCGCGCCGTGTCGCAGGCACGCACGCGGTCGTCCGCAACGCCGACGGATTTGCACAGGATCGCGCTGTCGTAGTTGTGTCCCGGAAAACGCATCACGTCGACCGGTTGAAATCCTTCGCGACGATAGAAATCGATGAGCCGGACCGCTGCGTACGGCGCGTCGAGCGCGAGGTGCGTCGCGCCGCGCGCGGCCGCCCGCCGTTGCGCGAACGCGAGCAGCGAGCGGCCGATGCCGCGTTGCTGCCAGACGGGATCGACGGCCAGCTGGCCGAGCGTTGCGACGTGCCGGCTGCGATACGGATCGCAGCGCGAATCGGGATCGTGCGAATGCATCGTCATCGTCGCGACCAGATGTGCGTTGCCGAGCGCGACGAAACACTCGCCGGTGAGCACGCGTTCGCGCGTCGCCGATGCCGGCTGATCGACGCACGGGCAGTTGAAGCCCAGCGCGCCGAGCGCCGCGAACGCGCGATGCAGCAGCGCGGTCAGCGCGTCGTACGAATCGCTGCGCGGATCGAAGCGCCGCACGACGACGCGGCCGTCGAGCCGCTTGGCATAAGCCGCATAAGCGCGCGCGGGGCGCGCGGATTCCGGTCGCTGCATGATGTCCTTTCGCCCAGACAGGGTGACCGAAGTGTAGTGAGCGTCACGCATCCGCTTCAAGAAAAAATGTCGTAAACGCGGCGGGCCGCGTCGCACGGCCAAGCCGCGATTCAGCCCTTTCGCCGATATGGCCATTTCACGCAGGAGTTGACGACGGAGAACGATCGTTCTACCGTAAACGCATGAACACACGACACGATACTTCCGGCGAACCGGGCGTTCGCGACCGGCTGCTCGATGCGGCCGAAGCGCTGATCTATTCGGGCGGCATCCACGCAACGGGTGTCGACGCGATCGTGAAGCGGTCCGGAGCGGCACGAAAGAGCTTTTATTCGCAGTTCGAATCGAAAGAGGCGCTGGTGGTCGCCGCGCTCGAACGCCGCGACGAGCGCTGGATGCGCTGGTTCGTCGATGCAACCCATGCGCGCGGCAATGCGCCGCGCGCGCAGTTGCTCGGCATGTTCGACGTGCTGCGCGACTGGTTCGGGCAGCCCGACTTTCATGGCTGCGCGTTCCTGAACGCGTCGGGCGAGATTCCCGACGCCGACGATCCCGTGCGCGTCGTCGCGCGTATGCACAAGGCGCGCCTACTGGCATTCGTGCGCGAGCGGTTCGATGCGTACGCCGACGCAACGGGAATCGAGCGCCGCGGGCTCGCGCGCCTTGCGCGTCAGTGGCTCGTGCTGATCGACGGCGCGATCGGCGTGGCGCTCGTCAGCGGCGATGCCAACGCCGCGCGCGATGCGCGCGCGACGGCCGAACTGCTGCTCGACACCGTTTCGCGGTAGTCGATGCAGCGAATCCGAACCGGCCGCGGGTGTCCGCGGCCAGAACCCTGAACAGGAGCAAATCCATGTCCGCTTCCCCCGAAGTCCGTCCGCCCGTTCCGCCCTTTACGCTCGAATCGGCACGCCAGAAGGTGCGTGCAGCCGAGGATGCGTGGAACACGCGCGATCCGCAGCGCGTGTCGCTCGCCTACACGCCGCAAAGCCGATGGCGCAATCGCGCGGAATTCGTGACCGGCCGCGACGAGATCGTCGGGCTGCTGCAGCGGAAATGGACGCGCGAGCTCGACTACCGGTTGATCAAGGAGCTGTGGGCATTCAGCGGCAATCGCATCGCGGTGCGCTTTGCGTACGAATGGCATGACGATGCAGGCAACTGGTTCCGTTCGTACGGCAACGAAAACTGGGAGTTCGATGAAAACGGGCTGATGGCGCATCGTCACGCGTGCATCAACGACCTGCCGATTCGCGAGGCGGACCGTCTTTATCACTGGCCGCTCGGCCGCCGTCCGGACGATCATCCAGGGTTGTCCGATCTCGGGCTGTGAAGTTCTCGACGGGCCTGTTCAGCGGATCGGCGAACGTATCATCCGAGTCCGATGGTGAGGAAATTCGGGAGCCGATGCGCTGAAGGTGAGATTTTTCGGGACCACGTGACATGTCGCGTCGAACTGTGTGCTTCGCGCAGAACGATGCGGCATCACCCCCGCGCAAAACGGACATGTCGCCTGATGCACGTATCGACGCGCAACGGTGTGCATCACGACGGGATGCATCTCACCGATCGAACTGTTTCGACAGTGGTTGGCGATCGGTGTGCGTGAACGTGATATACCACTCACCGATCGAACCGATTTCGACGACAGACAATGCAAACAGTGCGCGCTGCGGTGTGTCGTTGCTCACCGCTCGAATTCACCGCGCACGCATCGGAACCTGCACGGGTGCGCAGCGGCATCGTATGTTGCTCACCGCAAGTTGATTCATGCAGTCGTTTCCAGGCGCGATCGCTCGCGCCGGGCCCGACCGTCAGCCTGCGATCCGCGCGGCGATCGCCTCGCCCACTTCCTGCGTCCCCGCGTTGCCGCCGAGATCGCGCGTATGCGGCCCGGCGCGCAGTACGTCCTCGATCGCGGCGAGGATCGCATCGTGCGCTTCGCGTTCGCGGCCCGCGCCGTTGCCGAGGAAGTCGAGCATCATCGCCGCGGACCAGATCATCGCGACCGGATTTGCGATGTACTGCCCCGCGATGTCGGGCGCCGAACCGTGCACGGGTTCGAACAGCGACGGAAACGTGCGGTCCGGGTTGAGGTTCGCCGACGGCGCGATGCCGATCGTGCCCGTACAGGCCGGCCCGAGATCCGACAGGATATCGCCGAACAGGTTCGACGCGACGACGACGTCGAAGCGGTCCGGCTGCAGCACGAAGCGCGCGCACAGGATGTCGATGTGCTGCTTGTCGACGGCGATTTCGGGATAGCGTTCGGCCATCTCGGCCGCGCGCGCGTCCCACCACGGCATGCTGATCGCGATGCCGTTGCTCTTCGTCGCGACGGTGAGACGCTTCGCGCGCCGCTGCGCGAGCTCGAACGCGAATTTCAGCACGCGCTCGGTGCCGTGACGCGTGAAGATCGACTGCTGCATCACGACTTCGCGGTCGGTGCCTTCGAACATCGTGCCGCCGACCGACGAATATTCGCCCTCGGTGTTCTCGCGCACGATCATGAAATCGATGTCGCCCGGGCGGCGGCCGGCGAGCGGCGACGGTACGCCGTCGAACAGGCGCGCGGGCCGCAGGTTGATGTACTGGTCGAACTCGCGGCGGAATTTCAGCAGCGAGCCCCACAGCGAAATGTGATCGGGCACCGTTGCGGGCCAGCCGACCGCGCCGAACAGGATCGCGTCCATGCCCGACAGTTGCGCCTTCCAGTCGTCCGGCATCATCTGGCCGTGCTGCGCGTAGTAGTCGCAGCTCGCCCAGTCGATCTGCACGAAATCGAAGCGGATGCCGAAGCGCGCGGTCACGGCGTCGAGCGCGCGCAGGCCCTCGGGCATCACTTCACGGCCGATGCCGTCGCCGGGGATCACGGCAATTCTGTAAGTCCTGTCGGTCATGCAAAGCTCCTTGGCTGGTCGGCCTGCTGCCGGGGATGCAGTGGCACGTCACGCCATTTTATTTATTTCCATTCGGATTAAAATCGCACGAAAGGTTAATCGACTTTCCACGAATCGTGAATAAATCACCGAACCTCGACGATCTGCGCGTGTTCAGCCTGGTCGTCCGTCTGACGAGCTTCAGTGCGGCCGCCGAGCAGCTCGCGGTGTCGCCCGCCTATGTCAGCAAGCGCATCGCGCTGCTCGAGGCGCAACTCGGCACGCGCCTGCTGCATCGGTCGACGCGCCGCGTGACGGTCACGGAGGCCGGCGAACGCGTGTTCGCGCGCGCCGAGAAGATTCTCGACGACGTCGATCATCTCGTCGAGGACGTGTCGACGACGCGCACGGTGCCGCGCGGCACGCTGCGCATTTCGAGCAGCTTCGGCTTCGGCCGGCACGTCGTCGCGCCGGCGCTGCTCGACTTCTCGGCACGCTATCCGCAACTGAACGTGCGGCTCGATCTGTTCGACCGGCTCGTCGACGTCGCGGGCGAAGGCTATGACCTCGACGTGCGCATCGGCGACGAGATCTCCGATCACCTGATCGCGCGCCGCCTCGCAGCGAACTACCGCGTGCTGTGCGCGTCGCCCGACTATCTCGCGCGACGCGGCACGCCGCGTTCGCTCGCGGATCTCGCATCGCACGACTGTCTCGCGATCAAGGAGCGCGATCACCCGTTCGGGGTGTGGCGGCTGAACGTGCGTGGAGAAACGGCCACGGTGAAGGTCGGCGGCGCGCTGTCGACGAACCATGGCGAGGTGGCCGTGCAATGGGCGCTGGCCGGGCGCGGGATCGTGTTGCGTTCGATCTGGGAAGCCGGGCCGCTGATCGAACGCGGCGCGTTGTGCCGCGTGCTGCCGGACGCGATCCAGCCCGCGAACATCTGGGCGGTTTATCCGGAACGCGTCGCGGCGTCGGCGAAAGTGCGCGTGTGCGTGGATTTTCTGGTGGAGACGCTGGCCGGCCTGAATGCCGCAGCGGGTGACGATGCGGCCTGAATTCGGCTAAAGGTGAGCTTTTACGGGGGCGTGCGCAGGCACCGACGCATCGCTGCACGCGACGCTGATCGGCCTGCCGTGCAGGCCTTCGACGGTGCCCGCGGGAGACTCACGCCGCGCTCGACGCACCGAGCATCAGGTCGAGATTCTGCACGGCTGCGCCGGATGCCCCTTTGCCGAGATTGTCGAACACGGCGGACAGGAGCACCTGACCGTGATCGGCATTGACGAACACGCCGAGCCGCAGGTCATTGGTGCCGTTCAGCGCTTGCGGATCGAGATGCGTGATCGCGCGCGCGTCCGCGAGCGGCGTGACGTCGACGTGACGCGCGCCGGCGTAGTGGTGCGCGAGACACGCATGCAGCTGCTCACCGGTCACGCCGGCCGGGAGCAGGCGCAGCTCGATCGGCACGGTCAGCACGATGCCTTGCCGATAGGCGCCGTAAGCCGGCACGAACAGCGGCCGGTGCGCGAGACCGGCATGCTGCTGGATTTCGGGCACGTGCTTGTGCGCGAGTGCGAGGCCATAGACCTGCAGCGGCTTCGTGTGCGCGGCGCCGTCCGATTCGAATGCGTCGATGGCGGTTCGCCCTCCGCCCGAGTAACCGGAGACGGCATGGATACTCACCGGGTAGTCGCGCGGCAGCAGGCCGGCCTGTTGCAGCGGTCGCAACAGGCCGATCGCACCGGTCGGGTAGCAGCCCGGATTGGTGACGCGCCGCGCGTGCGCAATTTTCTGCGCGTGCCCATCGACCATCTCGGGAAAGCCGTAGACCCATTCCGGTTCCGTGCGATGGGCCGAACTCGCGTCGATCACGCGTACCTCGGGATTCCGGATGAAGCCGACCGCTTCGCGCGCGGCCGCGTCGGGCAGGCACAGAATTGCGATATCGCACGCGTTGATTGCGTCGGCGCGCCGTACCGGATCCTTGCGCTCGGCATCCGGCAGCGTGACGAGCCGCAAGTCGGTGCGCTCGCGCAGACGCTCGTGAATCTGCAGTCCGGTCGTGCCTTGATCGCCGTCGATGTAGACAGTGGGGAAGCTCATGATGGTCGCGTTCCTTGCGCTCGGTCGTCGGGGAAAACCGTATCGTCCATCGAACGCCTAGAATAGGAAAAGTTGAATTTACTGACCATCTGATTCAGCATTTCTGAACGAGAGGTGTGTGATGCGCGAGATCAGTCTGGACCGCCTGCGCACGCTGGTCGCGATCGCGGACCAGGGATCCTTTGTGGCGGCGGCGCAATTGCTTCATCTCGCGCCGCCGACCGTCAGTCTTCATGTCGCCGAGCTGGAAAGTCGCGTCGGTGCGCCGCTGCTGTCCCGCACGCGCGGAAACGTGCGGCCGTCGGCTATTGGCGAAGTGCTGGTGGAGCGGGCGCGCAGTCTGCTGGCCGAGGTCGAATCCACGCTGAACGACGTGCAGCGACAGGTGCAGGGGTTGACCGGACGGGTGCGCCTCGGCGCATCGACCGGGGCGATCGCGCACCTGTTGCCGCAGGCAGTGGCGCGGCTGCGCGAACAGCATCCGGACATCGACGTCCAGATCGCGGTGCTCACGTCGCACGACACGCTGGCACGCGTTGCGCAGGGCACGCTCGACGTCGGGCTGGTCGCGTTGCCGCAGGCGCCGGTCGCGGGGTTGTCGATCCGCGCATGGCGGCGCGATCCGGTGATGGCCTTCCTGCCCGCGGACTGGCGGCTTCCGGCTCGCGTGACACCGGCCTATCTGGCCGCGCGTCCGCTGATTCTCAACGATGCGACCACACGCCTGTCGCGACTCACGACGGAATGGTTTGCGCTCGGCGGCCATCGGCCCGAGCCGCGGATCGAACTCAACTACAACGATGCGATCAAGAGCCTGGTCGCCGCAGGTTATGGCGCGACGCTACTCCCGCACGAGGCTGGAGCGCCGCTGCCGGATGCGCGCATCGTCATGCGCGCGCTGCGACCGGCGTTGTGGCGGGAACTGGGGATCGCCCATCGGGCGGGACCGGTCGAGCGGGCGACGCAGCACGTGCTCGATGCGCTGTGGGCGCTGAAGGCGCGATAGCGCGTGGAATGCGGATAGCCGGCGCGGCGGTTCGTGCCGGGCGCACATGCGCATCCGCCGCGCGCCGTTTCAGAGCCGGTTGTCCTTCGCCAGCGTCAGCACACGCGCCCAGCGCTGCGCATCGCGCTTGTCCGTCATCGGCAGCTTCCATTCGCTGCGCACCGCGTCGCGCACGCGCACGACGAGATGCCAGCGGCCGCCGATCGGCGCGACCCGGCAGACTTCGAGCTGCGACAGCGTATAACGACCGTCCGCGCCGTCGTGCGACAGCCACAGCAGCCCTTGCGTCGCGGACAGGCGCAACTCGCCCCACGCGCGATGCACGATATGCGTCCAGCCTTCTTCCCTGGTATTCGGAGCGATGTCGCGGCGGCGCTTGATCCACCACGCGGCCAGCGCGATCAGGACCGCGGCGGCGAGCACGGCGGCCGCGATCGCGACCGGCTGGCCGAACTGCGCGGCGATGACGTGAAACAGGTGAACCGCGCCCCATCCAATAGCGATGAGCGCGAACAGTGCGATGAAAATCGGCATGTCGAATCGGAGATCGGAGAAGAGGACGGACCGGCGCATGCAACGCACCGATCCGTCGCACACGGCATCACCGGCGACGGTGAATGTCGTGCGTCACGAAGCCCGCGTCGTTGTTGGGCAGCGCGAGGCCGTCCTTCACCGCGAGCGTCTTGCGGATGTCGTCGAGGCCCGCGGACCAGTGGTCGCGCATCGTCGACAGACCGAACTGATAGTCCTTGTAGTGATGCTCGTACGCCTTCTGCTGATAGATCAGGTGCTGGATGTTGTACTTCTTCCCGCTCGACATCGCGTCGGCTTCGACGCACCACGGGTCGCTCTTGCGCTGCTCTTCCGGCACCTGCTCGAGCACGTGGCGCAGCACGTTGCGGTAGCGCTGTTCGCGCTGCAGCGTATCGGTGACGAAACGCGTGCGGCTCGAATACTGCACGTCCTTCGTGCGTTCTGCGACGTCGGCCATCGTGCGCGGCAGCGGCCCGCGCGCGCTCCACAGATCGACCTGGAACGCGAGCGTGTCGCTGCGCGGCCGTGCGCGGAGCACTTCCATCAGCGGCGTGTTCGACACGACACCGCCGTCCCAGTAATACTCGCCGTCGATCTCGACCGGCGGGAACGCGGGCGGCAGCGCGCCGGACGCCATGAAATGCTCGGGCGCGAGACGGATGCGCGTGTTGTCGAAGTACACGAAGTTGCCGGTGCCGACATTGACCGCGCCAACCGATATGCGCGTCTCGCCCGAATTGATCCGGTCGAAGTCGCATAGCTTCAGCAGCGTCGTGCGCAGTGCCGACGTGTCGTACCAGCTGATCTTTTCCGGATGGTCGGATACGCCCGGCAGCGGCGGCGGGAAGCGCGGCGAGAAGAAGCCCTGCTGGCCCTGCATCATCGCGCTTGCAGCCTGCGACGCGGTGAAGAACGTGCGGATCTGGTCGATGCTGTTGAACAGCGCGAATTCGAACGCGGCCGGAATCGCCGGAAAGAATGCCGGCTGGCAGATCGTTTCCCAGAACTCGCGCAGCCGCTCGACGCGATGCTCGGGCGCATTGCCGGCGATCAGCGCGGTGTTGAGCGCGCCGATCGAGATGCCCGCGATCCAGTCGAGCGGAATGCCCGCCTCGTGCAGCCCTTCGAACACGCCGGCCTGATACGCGCCGAGCGCGCCGCCGCCCTGCAGGACGAGCGCGATCGTTTCGTACGGCAATGACCGCGCAGCGGTCGGCGCGCCGGCTTCGTGCAGGTCCGTCTCATCGACGGCCTGCTTTTCTGTACGGGCATGCGGTTTCATCAGTTGCTCCGAGAAATCCCGCCATCGATGGCGGAGAGGAAAGGAGTGACGTCGACAGACGGCATTCCATCGTTAGAATGACCAGCATGATCCTTGTCTACCGCTATCGCGTGAAGTCGCTCAACGGACTCCTGAACAAGCAGAGCGGTGCGGTGAACTACGTCTGGAACTTCTGCAACGACACATGGAAGCACACGCTCAAGCGGAACAGGAAGTTCCGATGAGGACGTGTTTCGCCAGGTGTGGGAATCGCCTCCCTTTAGGGAGGCGAGGACGTTACTGCATGAACCAGCCGTGACTGACGACGAACGACTGGCCCGTCAACGCAGCGCTCGGGAACGCCGACAGGAACAGCACCGTCTGCGCGACGTCCTGCACCGTCGTGAACACGCCGTCGACCG
>Ga0207695_10009643_pt1 | contig 11905 bp, 13 predicted proteins | sample KBSC54metaG_FD_184354 | JGI IMG/M metagenome (GOLD analysis project Ga0207695, IMG submission 184354) | Corn rhizosphere microbial communities from Kellogg Biological Station, Michigan, USA - KBS C5-4 metaG (SPAdes) (version 2) | ecosystem: Host-associated > Plants > Roots > Rhizosphere > Soil... | reverse complement strand
CCATCGGCAGGAGCTGACCGCTCGACTCGAACAGCTTCTCGCGGCGCGCCCCGGGCTCGAGTGGGTCGACGAGCTGCGGCGGATCGGGATCCCGGCCGGCCCGATCCTGAACTACGCGCAGGTGTTCGACGACCCGCAGGTGCGGCACCTCGACATGGTCAAGCAGCTCACCCGGCGCGACGGCAGCGCGCTGCCGCTGCTGCGCGGGCCGATCAGCGTCGACGGTGTGGCGCCAGGCATCCACAAGGCGCCGCCCGAGCTGGGAGAAGACACCCGCGCGGTGCTCGTCAGGCTCGGGCTGACGTCCGAGCAGATCGAGGGGCTGCTGGCCGCCGGCATCGTGACCGAGCCCGCACCATGACGGGGCGGGCGGGCTGATGCCCGAGCTGCGGGTCGACGTCGCTGGCCAGGTGGCCACCCTGACCATCGACAACCCGGGGCGCCGCAACGCGCTGACCGGAGCGATGTGGGATGCGTTCGCGCCGCTGCTGGACGAGCTGGCCGCCGACGACGAGGTCGCCGCGCTCGTCGTGCGCGGGGCGGGCGACGACTTCTCGGCCGGGGCTGACATCCGCGACCTGGACCAGATCCTGCGCGATCCGGCGGCGGGCGACGGCGGGCACGTCACGGCGGGGGAGCGGGCGCTCGCGGCCTTCCCCAAGCCCACGATCGCTGCAATCGACGGCTACTGCGTCGGCGGCGGGTGGGAGCTCGCCGGCACCTGCGACATCCGCCTGGCCTCCGATCGGTCGACCTTCGGCGTGACCCCGGCACGGCTGGGCATCCTGTACCCGCTCACCGGCATGACCCGGCTGGTGCAGCTGGCCGGTCCCGCGGCGGCCAAGCACCTCATCCTGAGCGGCGAACTGGTGGATGCCGAGACCGCCGCTCGCTGGGGCATGGTCTCGCGCGTCCTCCCCACGGCCGACTTCTGGCCGAGCATCGCCTCCTTCGTGGAAACGCTGGTCTCGCGCTCCCGGCTCACGCAGCAGGCCAGCAAGGAGCTGATCGATCTGATCGCCGATCGTGACCCCGCGCTCGCCGATCGGGCGGCCTTCTGGGATGCCGAGGTGGCATCCAGCGGCCAGGCGGCGATCGGTGCCGCGGCCTTCCTCGCGAAACAGGCTCCTGCATTCACCTGGCGCGGGATACCGTGACATCGTGACGACCCAGGTTTCCGAGCTGTTCGACCCCACCCGCTGGACCGGCGTCGCCGGCTTCGAGCAGCTGGACGACGTGACCTACCACCACGACACCAGCGGCCGGATCGCTCGCGTCGCGTTCAACCGGCCCGAGGTGCGCAACGCGTTCCGCCCGCAGACGGTGGACGAGCTGTACCGCGCGCTCGACGACGCGCGGCAGAACGTCCGCATCGGCGTGGTCCTGATCACCGGCAACGGACCCAGCCCCAAGGACGGCGGCTGGGCGTTCTGCTCGGGCGGCGACCAGCGCATCCGGGGCCGCGATGGCTATCAGTATGACGACGGCACGGCAGGGACTGGACGCCTCCACATCCTGGAGGTGCAGCGTCTGATCCGCACCATGCCCAAGGTCGTCATCGCCGTGGTGCCCGGCTGGGCAGCCGGCGGCGGCCACTCCCTGCACGTGGTGTGCGATCTCACGATCGCCAGCGCAGAGCACGCGCACTTCAAGCAGACGGATGCCGACGTCGGCTCGTTCGACGGCGGCTACGGCAGCGCCCTGCTCGCCCGCCAGGTCGGCCAGAAGTTCGCCCGTGAGATCTTCTTCCTCGGTCAGGAGTACGACGCCCAGCGCGCCTATGACATCGGCGCGATCAACGCGGTCGTGCCGCACACCGAGCTCGAGTCGACGGCTCTCGACTGGGCCGAGACGATCCTGGGCAAGTCACCGACCTCGATCAGGATGCTGAAGTTCTCGATGAACGCGGTCGACGACGGGCTTGCGGGCCAGCAGGTGCTGGTGGGGGAGGCCACGCGGCTCGCCTACGGAACCGACGAAGCGGTCGAGGGCCGCGACGCCTTCCTCGAGAAGCGCGCGCCCGACTGGAGCCCGTACCCCTGGCAGTACTGAGGTGCGACCCAAGCCGGGCGAGTTGCGCCGAGTCCGGGCGAGTTAAGCCGCCCGATTTGTCGCTGGTCGCCCGAATTCCGCCGGGTGCGTTACTCCGCGAAGTCGCCGGCGTCGCGTCGGAATCCGGTCAGCAGCGAGTTCAGTTGCTCGATCTGCTGGGCGTCGAAGCCGGTGTTCCGGAAGATCCGCGCGTTGAGCTCGGCGGTCGCGGCATCCACCCGCTCGCGCCCCTCCGGCGTGATCTCGACCAGCGTGGCGCGGCCGTCTGTCGGGTGCGGAACCCGCTTGACGAGCTCGGCGGCCTCGAGTCGATCGACCGCGTTGGTGACGCTCGTCGGGTGCACCTGCAGGCGCGAGCTGGCGAAGGCCATCGGCAAGGAGCCGTGCCGCGTGAAGCTCAGCAGCCGCAGCAGTTCGAAGCGGGCGAAGGTGAGATCGAACGGCTTCAGCACGGCGTCGATCCTGGCCATCAGGATCTGCTGCGTGCGCACGATCGCGGTGACGGCGGCCATGCCGTCTGCGGCATCCGCCCAGCCGTGCTCCTGCCACTGGCGGTGCGCCTCGGCGATCGGGTCGGAGGGCAAGGGGGTGGTCTCGGCCACGCGGCCTCCTTCGGGTCGTCCTGCGCCATCCTGCCACGCGCTCGACGCCGTCACGGGTCCACCGTGCGGGCCACCAGGAAGTGCCATCCGATCCACCACCAGAACAGCAGCAGGGTGATGCGCGCGGCACGCTCCCCGAGGATGAGGTCGAACAGCTGACAGTCGGGGCCAGTCCGAGCGCGTTGCGCCGGCCCGTGAGCCACAGCAGGATCCCCGCCGCACCGCACGCTATGAACACCAGCGCGGTGAACCAGGCCATCAGCGGTGCCCTCCCCGGCCGAGGAGGGCGACACCGAGTGCCACCCAGCCGGCGGCGAACAGCGCACGGAACCACAGCTGATCCAGTGCCGGATCGAGCAGGTCGGAGATCGCGGGATGCTGGGCCTTCTGCTCGGGCAGCAACCGGCCGAGCACGAAGGAGGTGAGCTCCCACAGGCAGGTGGCGACCGCCACCGCCGCCCAAAGGATGCCCGTTCGCCGGAGCGTGCCGTCTCGATGGTGGCCGTCACGGACCTCGTCGTCCCGATCAGCATCCGCTCGGGGACGCACGCCTGCCCAACCGCCGACGAGAGCAACGACCCCGACGGCGACCAGGACGATCCCGTCAACGATGCCGTGCCGAGGGGTGAACGCCAGCGCAAGGCAGCTTGCGAAAGCGCCGGCGAGCACCGGCGCCGTGCCCGGTGCTGCGAGGGCGCCGACGTGCGGCACCAGGCCGAGCGCATCGGCCAGCAGAGCGAGCGCCATGAGGGTGAAGACGGCACCATCGACCGGTGCCGCGCGCACGAACTGAACCACCGCGGTGAGGGCAACAATCGCAACCCAGGGCAAGGCCCGGGCAATGGCCCGCGGCGCGCGAGCCGCTCGCGTTTGGGGACTGGTCGGTCGGCTCTCCGAGCGCTCGTCGCTCACCCATCGAGGCTACGCCCGGCGGGAGCGTCCCCGCAGAGGGGAGGATGGGGTGGTGATCTCCACCGCCCTCGCTCGAGAACTCCGGACCGCCGGTCTGGTCTGGACCCCGGTGTCCGGTGATGCTTTCCAGATCGCGCTCGGCGGCGATCTCGGCGGTGATTCGGGCGGCGATCAGAACGACGACTTCGAGGGCGATGTCTTCACCGTCAGCGACATGACGATCGAGGCGCACCGTTATCCGACCGGGACCGTGCTCGGCTTCAACGGGACGACCGAGTGGGCGCTCGATTCGGTCGCGCTCGAGGACGCGCTGTGGCTTCCCCGCGAGGATCAGCTGCGCGAGGCGCTGCGCGGAACGTTCCGCTCGCTCGCCCGCACCACCGCAGACGGTGGCGGAGTCGTCTACACCGTGATCGCGACCCTCGATGACGTCGAGGCCGCGTTCTCGAGCGACGACCCCTCTGAGGCGTACGGCCTCGCCGTGCTGGCCCTCATTCGGTCGGTGTGGGCGGAGTAGCCGCGGTACGCGCCGCCGCATCTGCCATCCGCCGCCGGACCAGGCGCACGATGAGCAGAGTCACCACCGTCGCCACGCCCATGAAGAGCAGCCACGGCAGCAGCACCCCGATCACGACGAGCGCTCCGGCCCAGAAGGCGACGAAGGAGTGCCACCCGGCACCGAGGCCCGACCAGAAATCGGCGGGCTTGACGGGGGGAGCCGCCGCATCCGATCGCAGGTCCAGGGTGATGGTCGACATGCTGATCTGATCCGTGAGCCCGCGCTGTTGCGCTTCGAGGCTCTCGAGCTCGCCCTGGCGGTCGCTGATGGCCGTCTCGATGGCGATCAGGTTGGTGGTGTCGGTCGCCTTCGCTTCCAGCTCCAGCAGGCGGGCGATCGAGGTGCGCAGAGCGTCGATGCGCGCACCGAGGTCCTGGGTCTCGGTGGTGACGTCCGTGGCGTTGATCGAGACCTGGTCGGCGCGGCCGAGCTTCTTGAGCACGTCGAGGGTCGGGGTGAGCTTGGCCGCCGGGATCCTCAGCACGAGCGTCGCGCTGCCCTGATCCCGGTCGGTCGCCGCGTTCTCGGTGCGGCCGTCCACGCGGCCCCCCGCCGCTTCGACGATCGAGACGGCCTCGTCGGCCGCGGCGAGAGGCTTCTCGGCGGTCACCGTCATGGTGCCGGTCACGACCACCGAGCGGTCCGCCGTCGAGGCCTTGCCGGAGTCCGACTTGGACCCGGTCGCGGGGTCGGGTGCGACGGCGTCCTGCTGCGAGGAGCCGCCTCCTGCCGAGATGTTGTGCGACGAGGTCGAGCCGGCACCGGCCGCCGAGCAACCGGCGAGCGACAGGGATGCGATCAGCAGGGCGGTGCCGATCATGATGGGGCGCGCGACGCGTGTCATGGTCACGAGGGTAGAGAGATCGGTCCGGCGGCACATCCCAACGTTCATCACGATTCGATCGTCACCGGTCACGATTCGGCCACGGCGGTGGCGGCTCGTCGCGACCTGAGGGCTGCCTGACAGCTCGGGGGCGCCGCCACCCTGCCGGGTTAGCGTCGGAGGCAACGAAGGGAGCAGCACATGGGACTCATGGATGACGCCAAAGACGTTGCAGAAGAGGCCGGCCACAAGATGGGCGAGGCCGCGCACGACACCAAGGAGCGCCTCGAGGACAAGGCGGACCAGATGAAGGCAGACGCCGATGTCCGGTCGGCGGAAGCCAACCGCGACGCCGTCGAGAAGAAGAACGAGATGAAGGAACAGCTGCGCGACAGCTGACCGTCACCGGCTAGCCTGAACGGCATGGGGCGACTGCGCGGATTCTTCCGGCGGCCGCCCCTTCTGCATGTCGCGGTCGACACCGGCACCGGCCCCGTCGTCGTGATGATCCACGGCATCGCCTCGTCGTCGGTGACGTTCGAGAATGTCGTGCCGCTGATCGAGGGCTCGCACCGGGTGATCGCCATCGACCTGCTCGGCTTCGGCGGCTCCCCGGCTCCCGACGATGCCCGCTACACGATCGAGGAGCACGTCGCGTCGCTGTCGCGCACGATCCGCGCGCTGCGCTTGCGCGATCCGTTCGTTCTGGTCGGCCACTCGATGGGAAGCCTGATCGCTGCGCGGTATGCAGCGACGCGTCACGCGCGACTGCGCCGTCTCGTGCTGGTGAGCCCGCCGATCTATCTGGCGCCCGACGCCATCGGCGATCGTCGCGATCGCACCGCGATGGAGCTGTACCTGCGCCTCTACGAGTACCTGCGCACCAACAAGGACTTCACGATCCGCGCCGCGGCGGGCCTGGCCAGGCTCTCGCCGATCAAGAACCTGCTGGTCGTCTCGGAAGCCAACTGGCACGCCTTCGTGCTCTCGCTACAGAACTCGATCGAATCGCAGACCTCGGTGAGCGACCTGGCGTCCGTTCGCGCACCGGTCGAGGTCGTCTACGGGTCGCTGGACCCGTTCCTGGCTCCGTCGGGGATGCGGATCATCGAGCGGCTGCGGGGCGTCACGGTTCACCGTGTCGACGGGGTCGACCACGTGATCCGGCCGAGGATGGCGCGGGTCGTCGCCACCGCGATCGGCTAAGCGCGCAGCAGTCGGTCTCGCTCGCGGCCTAGGCTCGATGGCGTGGAACAGCGCACTCTCGGCCGCACAGGCCGCACCGTCTCGGTCATCGGCCTCGGCACCTGGCAACTCGGGGCCGACTGGGGCGACGTCACCGAAGGCCAAGCCCGTGACGTGCTCGACGCGTCTCTGCGCGCCGGCGTGACCTTCTTCGACACCGCCGATGTGTACGGCGACGGCCGGAGCGAGAGCATCATCGGCGGCTGGCGGGCGGGGCTCTCTGATGCCGACCGCGACGCGATCACCATCGCCACGAAGATGGGCCGCCGAGCCGAGCTGCTGCCCGAGAACTACACGGCTGCGAACTTCCGGGCCTGGACCGACCGCTCCCGCCGCAATCTGGGCATGGACACCCTCGACCTGGTCCAACTGCACTGCCCGCCGGAGGCCGTGTACCACCTCGACGCGAGCTACGACGCGCTCGACGCCCTGGTCGAGTCCGGCGCGATCGCGGCATACGGGGTCAGCGTCGAGACCACCGAGCAGGCGCTGACGGCGATCGCCCGCCCGCACGTGGCGACGGTGCAGATCATCCTCAACGCGTTCCGGTTGAAGCCGCTCGACGAGGTGCTCCCGGCCGCCCGGGATGCCGGGGTCGGCATCATCGCGCGGGTGCCCTTGGCGAGCGGACTCCTCACCGGCCGCTACGGCCACGACACCGCCTTCGCGGCGAACGACCACCGCACGTACAACCGCCACGGTGAATCCTTCGATCAGGGCGAGACCTTCTCGGGGGTCGACTTCGACGAGGGCGTCGATGCGGCCGCGGAGTTCTCGGCGCTCGCGGCCGGCGCCGGTCTGACCGCGCCCCAGGCGGCGCTGGCCTGGGTGGCGCAGCTGCCCGGCGTCAGCACCGTCATCCCGGGGGCCCGCAGTCCGCAGCAGGCCGAGGCGAACGCGGCCGCCGGCTCGATCGCCCCGCTCGGCGACGCGTTCACCGCGGCGGTCCGTGAGCTCTACGACCGACGATTCCGTGAGGCGATCCACGCCAGGTGGTGACGCAACGGCGGCCGCGCGTGATGGCGCGGAATACGCCGGAGTCCTCTCCTGTTGGCCGAGATAAGTGACGCGTCAACAATTGAGGAGCACTGATCGCATGACCACCCGTCTCATGATCGTCGTGGGCAGCGTGCGGCCCGGCCGGATCGGCCTGCCCATCGCGAACTGGGTGCGCGAGCGCGCCGAGGCGCACGGCGGCTTCGAGATCGACTTCGTCGACTTGGCCGAGCTGAACCTGCCCTTCATGGACGAGCCGGACCACCCGCGGCTTCGGAAGTACACGAAGTCGCACACCATCGCCTGGAGCGAGCGGGTCGCGGCAGCCGACGCCTTCGTCTTCGTCACGCCCGAGTACAACCACAGCTTCTCACCCGCGCTGAAGAACGCCTTCGACTTCCTCAACAACGAGTGGTGGCGCAAGCCCGTCGGCTACGTCAGCTACGGCGGTGTCTCGGGCGGCACTCGCGGCGTCGTCGCACTCGATCAGGTCGTCACCCCGCTCATGATGAAGATCGGTGCGAACGTGGAGATCAACTTCGCCGGTGCGCAGGTGGCACACGGCGTCTTCACCCCCAACGAGAAGCAAGCGGCGCTCATCGAGAAGGAGTTGAACGAGCTCATCGAGCTCTCTGACGTCCTGAAGCCGTCGCGGGTGAAGGGCTAACTGCACTCAGGGTCCCGACCCGCTTCGCCCGAGTCAGCTGGGCTGGGCGGGCACCGGTTCGGTGTCGGCCTGCGGACTGGCGTCGCGCCCGCGCAGGTCAGGCAGCGTGCGGTGGAAGATCACCGGCACGAGCGTTCCCACCACCGCGAACAGGACGGCGACGATGAAACCGCCCAAGCCGGGGCTGCCCGCGTGCCTGCCCGATACGAAGTCGATGAGGAAGCCGGCGACCGCGGATCCGGCGGCGGCTCCGATCAGCTGACCGGTGCCGACCCAGCCGTACGCCTCCGCCGTGTCACTGAACCGGACGCTCGACGACACGACCGCGAACATGACGGCCAGCGCCGGGGCGATGCACAGACCGGCGACCAGGAGCGACCCGCTCAGCGTCCAGAATCCGGCAGGAGTGCCCGCCCAGACGAGGATGGCCACGACGCCGAGCACCGAGCCCGCCAAGACGACCGTCATGCGGCGCGCGAGAGCCCACGGGCTGATCGGCAGGTGACCGAGCAGGAGGCCGCCGAGCAGAGACGCCACCGCCCAGATCGCGAGCACGACGCCCGAGGTCGAGTTGCCCTGGCCGAAGGTCGCGACCACACCGGCCTCGGTCGCGGCGCAGGTGCCCACCAGCAGGAAGCCGACCAGGGTGGTGAGCAGCACCGGTCCGCGGGTAAGGACGCTGCCGAGCTTGCGGCGGCTGCGCGGGATGCGCACCCGGCCCACCTCGGGCGAGAGCAGGAACCAGAGGCCCCCTCCGACCAGGAAGACGACGGACACCAGGATGCCGACGGTCGTCGAGATCTGGGTGGCCACGAAGGTCACCACGACCGGCCCTGCGATCCAGATGATCTCCTGCGCCGAGGCGTCGAGCGAGAACAGCGGGGTGAGCTGCCGCGAGTTGACCATCTTGGGGTAGATGGTGCGAACGGCCGGCTGCACCGGCGGGTAGCTGAGACCCGCGATCAAGCCGGCGATCATGTAGCCGACCAGCGGCAGAGGCGCCAGCGCCACCGTGAGCAGCGACACGGTGCAGATGGATGTGGTGAGCAGCAGCACCGGCCGCATGCCCCACTGGCCCATCCAGCGGCTGGTGAGGGGTCCCGAGACGGCCTGCCCGACGCTCGTCGCGGCGAGCACGAGACCGGCCGCGCCGTACGAGCCGAAGATGTGCTGCATGTGCAGCAGGAATCCCAGCGAGAGCATCCCGCCCGGGAACCGAGCCGTGAGCTGCGCGGCGATGATCCGGGCCACCCCGGGGGTGCGCAGGAGGCTCAGGTAGACGTTCACAACCTGTCCACTCTAGTGCTGCCGAACCGGCTCCGACGGGTGTCGGAGGGGCTCCGTAGGGTGTGGAATCTGTGGACAAGTCCGCGAACTTATCCACATTCTGTGGACGACACGCCCACTACATGTAGTGGTTGCCACTCGGTCGGTGCCCCGATATATAGTGGTGAAACTTCCCGGCCGGGGGATGGGACATCGGTCGTCGAGCGTTGTATTTTGCGGGTGATTTTGCGTGCCGTGCGGCACAGGAGGAGTGGGAAATGACCATCACGGTCGTGAAGCGCAACGGTGAGCGCGAGCCGTACGACGCGAACAAGATCAACATCGCGATCGAGCATGCGAGCCAGGGTCTCGACGAGAACATCACCTGGGTCACGCAGATCGCCAGCGAGCTGGAGCTCACCCTCTTCGACGGCATCACGACCCAGCAGCTCGACGAGGCCGTCATCCAGGTCGCGCTCCAGAACGTCAAAGACGACCCGCAGTTCGACACCGTCGCGGCCCGCCTCCTGCTGAAGACCATCTACAAGGGCGTGCTCGGCGACTACACCACGGCCGACGAGCTCAAGGCGCTGCACGTCGCACACTTCCGGGAGCGGATCGAGCGCGGTGTCGCCGAGACCCTGTTCGACCCGCGTTTCACCCAGATCTTCGACCTCGAGCGTCTCGCCGGCGCGCTCGAGCCTGCGCGCGACGAGCTGCTCAAGTACATCTCGGTGGTCACGCTCAACAACCGCTACGGCATCAAGGCCCGCAACGGCGAGCCGCTCGAGGTGCCGCAGTACTTCTGGATGCGCATCGCGATGGGCCTCGCCCTCAACGAGGCAGACCCGACGACCGTCGCGCTCGGCTTCTACGACAAGATGTCGAAGCTCGAGTACATCGCGGCCGGATCCACGCTGGTCAATGCGGGCACCGCGTACCCGCAGCTGAGCAACTGCTTCGTCATGGAGATGCAGGACGACATCGAGAACATCGCCAAGAGCGTGCGCGACGTCATGTGGCTCACCAAGGGCACGGGCGGCATCGGCCTCTCGGTGACCAAGCTGCGCGCGCAGGGCTCGCCGATCCGCTCCAACAACACGACGAGCACCGGTCCGATCCCGTTCATGCACACCATCGACTCGGTGCTGCGCGCGGTCAGCCGCGGCGGCAAGAAGTTCGGCGCCCTCTGCTTCTACATGGAGAACTGGCACATGGACTTCCCGGAGTTCCTCGAGCTGCGCAACAACTCGGGCGACCCCTACCGCCGCACCCGCACCGCCAACACCGCGGTCTGGATCAGCGACGAGTTCATGAAGCGGGTGCAGAACGACGACGACTGGTACCTGTTCGACCCGCTCGAGGTCGGCGACCTGAACGAGCTGTACGGCAAGGCCTTCTCGGAGCGCTACGCGTTCTACGCGGCCGAGGCCGAGGCCGGACGCATCCACATGTTCAAGAAGATCGGCGCGCGCGCCCAGTTCAAAGACATCCTGATGTCGCTCCAGACCACCAGCCACCCGTGGCTGACCTGGAAGGACACCATCAACAACCGCGCCCTCAACAACAACACGGGCACGATCCACCTGAGCAACCTCTGCACCGAGATCTGCCTGCCGCAAGACGAAGAGAACATCTCGGTCTGCAACCTCGCCTCGATCAACCTGTCGACGCACCTGGCCGTCGACGCCAACGGCACGCTCGGCTTCGACTGGGCGCGCATCGACGAAAGCGCCCGCAGCGCGGTGCGCCAGCTCGACAATCTGATCGACATCACGGTGTCGTCGGTGCCCGAGGCCGACCACGCGAACCTCACCAACCGCGCCATCGGGCTCGGCGTGATGGGCTTCACGGATGTCGTTGAGCGCCTCGGCCTCAGCTACGAGAGCGACGAGGCGGCGGCCCTGATCGACGAGATCATGGAGCACGTCTCGTACGCCGCGATCGACGAGTCGGCCGACCTGGCCCGCGAGCGCGGCTCGTACGACAACTTCCCCGGCAGCCGCTGGTCGCAGGGCCTGGTGCCCTTCGACTCCATCGCGCTCACCGAGGCCGACCGCGGCACGCCGATCAAGGTCGACCGCACGACGCGCCTCGACTGGGACGCGCTGCGTGCGAAGGTGAAGGGCGGCATGCGCAACGCGACGCTCATGGCGATCGCGCCGACGGCATCCATCGGTCTCGTCGCCGGCACCACGCCCGGTCTCGACCCGCAGTTCTCGCAGATCTTCAGCCGTGCCACCAGCAACGGCAAGTTCCTCGAGGTGAACCGCAACCTGGTGAACGACCTGCAGAAGCTCGGGATCTGGGGCGACGTGAAGGAGTCGATCTTGCGGTCGCAGGGCGACATCCAGAACATCGACGCGATCCCGGAGTCGATCAAGACGATCTACAAGACGAGCTTCCAGCTGTCGCCGTACTCGTTCCTCGAGGTCGCGGCCCGCGCTCAGAAGTGGATCGACCAGTCGATCAGCCGCAACATGTACCTCGAGACCCGCGACCTCGGCGACATGATGGACATCTACTACGCGGCGTGGGAGCGGGGCGTGAAGACGACCTACTACCTGCACATGAAGCCGCGCCACACCGCCGAGCAGTCGACGGTGAAGGTCAACAAGGCGGAAGAGATCGTGGCGGCCGCTCCGGTGGCCACCGACACCGCGGCTGCGGCCGCGCCGGCGCGTCGTGGATTCGGAGGGCTCGGCAAATGAGCACCGTCAACGTCGATCAGATCAACGGCTATGAGGTCCCGATGGACCCCATGGACGACCTTCAATGCGAAA
>Ga0207695_10009641_pt1 | contig 11908 bp, 10 predicted proteins | sample KBSC54metaG_FD_184354 | JGI IMG/M metagenome (GOLD analysis project Ga0207695, IMG submission 184354) | Corn rhizosphere microbial communities from Kellogg Biological Station, Michigan, USA - KBS C5-4 metaG (SPAdes) (version 2) | ecosystem: Host-associated > Plants > Roots > Rhizosphere > Soil... | reverse complement strand
GCTACGAGCTCCAGGTGATCGACGGCTACAACAATTCGACCTATGTGAACGGAATGGTAGGCAGTATTTACAAGCAGGCGATTCCGCTAGCCAACGCCAGCCGCAAGCCCGGCGAGTGGCAGGCCTACGACATCGTCTGGACCGCGCCAATCTTCAACGACGACGGCTCGGTAAAAACGCCGGCCTACGCGACCGTCTTTTTGAATGGAGTGATCGTCGAGAATCACTTTGAGCTGAAGGGCCAGACCCTCTACATAGGCAAGCCCTTCTACAAGAAGTACGACAGCGCGCCGATCAAGCTCCAGGCCCACGGAGACAAGAGCGAGCCCATGAGCTTCCGCAACATCTGGGTCCGCGACCTGCCCTGAAGCTTTCTTCAGGAGCCCGTTGAGCGCACGACTTCTCCGCTTTGGTCCGATTCAATCAGAGTATTTCTGTAACAAGGGCCCGGCTTTAGCCGGGCCGAAAGCCTCGCAAGATGAAGGGGGGCTTTAGCCCCTGCGGAGACATCTAGAACACCACGAGCGCGCTTCCTTCGAAACGGGCTCGTGTCCTAACGCTGCAACTTCGCCATCGCCTGCGTCTTTGCCATCCGCACTGCATTCCGCAGTGCGGTCACGAATTCGCGGGCAGCGGCACTATCAGCAAACGTCAGCCCAAACGCCTCAACCTGGTCTTGAAACTGCCCATAGTCTCGCGCGCTGTGCGGACCCGGGCTCAGGTGCTCCAGCTTGTCGCGGTCGTAGACCAGTGCCGGGAACTTCTTGCCCGGCATGCCCACCACCACAATCATCGTAGCGTTGCCCTGGTCTCCGGGCTTGTACGCCTGAGGAGCCGCAGGATCCGTAAACACCCGATCCTCGCTCACAATGTTTTCGTCTACCGCAGTCAGCGGCACCGTGATCGATGCCAGCGGAAAGGCATACCGGTACCAGGTCGTCTTTCCATCCTCCTGCCGCGGCAGCGCGCAGATCGGCGCTGGCATATTTGGCTCGATCACCAGGGTCTGCCCATCGAGCACCACGATGCTGCCCGAGGCGGTATAAGCGGTCTTCATCTCGGCCATCCGTGATGGGATGTCCTGAGCGCCGCAGTTAGCCGACGACAATGCAACGAGACAACCAAGCAAGAAGCAATTCAAGGTCTTCATCGATTGAACCTGTGGTTATGGATTGAGCCTGTGTTTTTCTCAATCCTGATCCTGTTTCGTCACAAGTCAATGCGGCCTGCCACCTCCGTTGCATTACCAACAGCACAGGCCAAAGGTCGATTCGGGAAGATGCGCTTTCGTGCACCCCGCTGATATCTAACTGAGAACGTTCGGCTCCCGACCGCGGACTCTCCACAGGGCAACCTTTGCACCCCGCACTCATCTCAACCTGCTGACGCCCTTTTCTGGGAATCAGAACGCCACTTAGATCCGTACATTCGAATCGACCCAGGCGAGCGGGAGATAAAGCAGGAGGAGTATATGGCAGAAATTAGACGAGAAGAAAACTTCAGCACTTCAGGACTTTCAACGGCAGCCCTCGCGCATGCCGACGAACCAGCACAGCAGGAAGAGTTCACAGACGAGCGTACGGCCCAGCGCGCTGACAGCTACGACCGCAGCGGAGCGGCCACAACCCGCACCAACAGCACCAATACCTCCGAAACCGACGAGCGCACTGCTCTCTTCTCTCCCGACGAAACCAACAGCCTTCGCGGCCAGTGGGATTCGATTCAGGTCGGCTTCGTCGATGAGCCCCGTCAGGCCGTAGAAAAGGCCGACGCCCTCGTCGCGGGCGCGATGAAGCGCCTCGCAGAAGTATTCGCGGCAGAGCGCGAGCGCCTGGAAAAGCAGTGGGACCGTGGTGACAGCGTCTCCACCGAAGAGCTGCGCCTTGCCCTCCGCCGCTACCGCGCCTTCTTCGGGCGCCTGCTCTCCGTCTAGAACCAAGGCTTAACTCACCAACAGAAAGGGCCAGGAGACTCCTCCCGGCCCTTTCGTTTGCCCCCGTCATCCCTGACTAATCGCTCACCGTGAGCTCCGCATGAAGCTTGGCTGTCGAATCTTCTCCCGCCCACACATCAAACGTGCTCGGCTCCACCACCCACTTCTTCGTCTGAGGATCCCAGAACTGAAGCTCATCCTTGCCCAGCGCGAACGTGAGCGTCTGTTTCTCTCCGGGTTTCAGCCCAACGCGCTTGAATCCCTCCAACTGGCGCACCGGCCGTGATGCCGAACCCCAGCGCTGGTGAATATACACCTGTGCCACTGCATCCCCGGCCACGCTGCCCGTATTCGTGACGTCGACCTGCACTTCGGCCGAATCGCCCGCCTTCACCCTCGCCTTGCTCAGCTTCAGATTCTCAAACTTGAACGTCGTGTAGCTCAGGCCATAGCCAAAGGGATACAGAGGCTTGCTCGCCACATCCCAGTAGCGTGATGTGAAGTTCGGCCGATCCTCCGGCTCGTGCGTCAGGTTGTGGTTATAGTAGAGCGGCTCCTCACCTGCAGTATGCGCCCAGCTCACCGGCAGCTTTCCGCCCGGGTTCACGTCGCCGAACAGAACATCCGCCACAGCGTTCCCGCCCTCCGTCCCGGGAAACCAGATCTCGAGAATCGCTGGAACGTGCTCAGCTGCCCAGCTAATATCGACAGGCCGGCCATTCTCAAGCACCAGCACAACCGGCTTACCAGTCGCCACCGCCGCCTCCAGCATCTGCTGCTGAATGCCAGGCAATTTCATCGATGCGCGCGACGCAGCCTCGCTGCTCATCGACGCCATCTCGCCCATCACCGCAATCACCACGTCCGCATCCGCCGCAGCGCTCTTCACCTTCGAGATCCACTCTGTCGTCTCTTCCGCTGTCGGGGGCGCTACAGCCTTTGCGCCCGAGAACTGATCCACCATCCCCAGGAACACCTTCCCGGGTATCGGCCCGGGCACTGCGGAGATCTGCGCCCCCGGCAACGCCGCCTTCAGTCCAGCCAGCACCGTCACGGGATGGCTCTTCCCTCCGCCGCCAAACAACCCCTCGACCGTCCATCCACCCTCGATGTCATGCGCCGAGTCGGCCAGCGGGCCAATCACCGTAACCTTCTTCAAATCCTTCTTCAGCGGAAGCGTCTGGTTCTCGTTTCTCAGCAGAACCATCGACCGTGACGCCACCTTTCGCGCCAGCTCTCTTCCTTCTTGCCGGTTGAGCGTTATCTCAACCTTCGATTCATCCACATACGGATGATCAAAAAGCCCCATCTTGTACTTGGCTTCAAGAATAGGCAGCACCATCGCGTCCAGCTGGGTCTCCCTGATCTTGCCCGCACTCACAAGCTTCGCAATATTTTTGACGTAGGTCCCGCTTGCCATGTCCATGTTCAGCCCGGCAGTCACGCCCTTCAGCGCCGCATCTTCCGGATCCTTCGCAAATCCATGCACCTGCAAGCTCGCAACCGCAAATGCATCCGACACCACAAATCCCTTGTACCCCCACTGATTTCGCAGCACATCCGTAAGCAGCCAGTGGTTCCCCGAAGCTGGAACATCGTTCAAATCCATATAGGCGCTCATAAAGCTGCCCGCACCCGCCTCCGCTGCCGCATGAAACGGCTTCAGGTACACGTTCTCCATCAGCTCTTCCGGAACGTAAGACGAATCGTAATCACGTCCGCCTTCTGCAGCTCCATAGCCCGCGAAGTGCTTCACGCACACCAGCACGCTGTCAGGCCCCATGTTCTGGCCTTGGAATCCGCGAACCTGAGCGCGCGCCATCGCCGCTCCCAGATACGGATCCTCTCCGGCCCCTTCCACGATGCGGCCCCACCGCGCATCACGCGCAATATCCACCATCGGAGTAAATGTCCATAGAATCCCAGCCGCTCGCGCGTCCTGCCCCGCATAGCGCTGCGCAGCTTCTTCCACTGAGGGATCCCACGACGACGCCATCGCAAGCGGAACCGGGAATGCCGTCCTGTACCCATGAATCACATCGAAGGCAAACAGAATCGGAACGTGCAGCCGCGATTTCTCCACCGCGATGTGTTGAAGGCGGTTGATCTCCTTCACATCGATCAGCCACAACACAGAGCCCACTCCGCCCTTCGCGATCAGGTCATCGGGCTTTCCACCGCCGAGTCCCGGTATGGCCATTCCCGCCGCTTGGTTCATCTGCCCGATCTTTTCGTCGAGGTTCATCTGCTTCAGCAAAGCCTCGGCCCGTCGATGAGCCTCATCGGCGCTCATACCTGCGGACTGCGCCGGAACATAAATTGTGAATGCAAGAAGACAGCTGAGCAGCACGAGCGACTTTGGTGGCCAGAAATTTCGCATAAACCAGTATGTCCCTCCCCGGGGACTGAAAAGCATATTGCATTGGGGTGAGGTTTTGCTGGCCGCTCGCGTCTGGAAACTCAAGTCGGCCGCTGACTGCTCTTGGCTCGCGCACAGGCTCACGTGCGCAACTCGGACAGCATCTCTACAAAAAAGCGCCCCCCGATTAGTCCCGCCTGGATCTGTCCAGGTCTGGTAATCGGAGGGGCGAGGAGCCGCAATCACAAGAAAACGCGCCGTCGGTGCGACACACTTTCGGCACATCTCCTGGACCGACTTCAAGAGTATGCAGAATAGAAGATGCCTGAAAGGTTTGTTCGGGTAGCAGCACACCGATTTAGCCGATAAGCTCTTCAAATTGCGAAACTTAATCTACTCTAGACAACAGCAATGGCGCGACGTATTATACGCAGTGCAGGTAATCCAGAAATCTATACGCTTCGTTTTCCACACGGGAAATTCCATTTCATCCCGGCGGGAAACGCGTGGAGAGTTTCGATCTGCACGTGAATTGTTTTTGGTCAGCGCGATTGCTCTACATGCGTTCAAGACAGTGATTGTGACTGCGCAATTTCTTTCGCACCGACCTTGCCCATTTTTGGGTTGAGAGCCGTTTTGAGGAGCTGTGATGCCGCTGGCGCCTAAATCCATGCCGGACGTGGAGCAGCCTGCGCTCGCCTCCGACCCCGCTGCAGTCCGCGAGCAACTGCACAGGCTCCTTGCTCACCCTCTCTTCGCGAACAGCAAGCGCTATCCCGCCCTCCTCGCCTACACCGTCGAGCAGACACTCCTCGGCAACGGTGGGGAACTGAAAGAGCGAAGCATTGGGATTGAAGTCTTCGGGCGAACCCCCACCTACGACGCCAACGCCGACCCTGTCGTGCGCATCACCGCCGGTGAAGTCCGCAAGCGCCTCGGCCTCTACTACTACGACACTGCACATGTCGGCGAGCTCGTCATCGAGCTGCCCGTCGGTTCCTATGTGCCCGTCTTCCGGCTGCCCGAAGGTCCGAACGAACCACAGCAGGAGGCACTCGAGCCGCCGCCCCTTGCCATCCCCCCGCTCACATCGGAGCCACTCGCCCAATCTTCGGCCACTGACGTTGCTCTCCCTCCGAAACCATCGCGCCTGCGCTGGCCTCTCCTCGCGCTCCTCACCATTGCAGGGTGTGCCGTCGGCGTTCTGATCGGCATGAGAATGCAACCCTCGCCGGCCGTTGAACAGCCCACCAACATCGATCGCTTCTGGGAGCCCTTCCTCTCCAGTCCGGGAATCACGACGTTCTGCCTCGGAGAGCCCGCCAAGAACATCGACATGGACTCGATCGAATCGTTTGAGGCTCCTTTAACCACTCAGTCTCAGCCTCAACAGCTTTATGTCCGCCTGCACATGGCCGGGCTCTTCGCGCTTGCCGATGTAACCACGCTTACGCGCACGGCTGCGGCACTGCAGGCACGCCACAAAGGCTTCCGCGTCGTACCCGCATCTGAGGCGACATTCTCGCAGCTGCGCGAAGGCCCCATCGTCCTCATCGGCGCCTTCGACAACATCTGGACTCTGCGCGTAACGCAGAAGCTGCGCTTCGGTTTTGAATCGAAGAATGGCGACGCACTGCTCGTCGACCGCAAGAGCGGCGACAAAACCACTTGGGCAACTGCCTGGGATCTGCCGTACCAGAAACTGTCAAAGGATTATGCGATCGTAGCCCGCATCCACGACAACACTACGGGCCAACCAGTGATCATCGCCGCAGGCATCTCTGAGGAAGGCACGGAAGCTGCCGGAGAGATCCTCTACAACCCGGTTTACCTCAACACACTGCTTGCGAAGGCGCCCGCCAACTGGGAAAAGCTGAACATGGAAGCAGTGATCGAAACTCAGGTGATCGAAGGTCACTCCGGCCCACCGAACATACTTGCTGTCGAAACCTGGTAGTCGCGCCTGCCGTTCTGCTCGGTCGTAACGACAGTGAACTTGTGAATTCCCCTACTTCGACTTAGCTTTCTGTGCAGCCCAGCGCTTCCGCTGTGCCTCAGCGATTCGCTTGCGTGCATCGGGGCTTAGTACGCGCTTCTTCCTTCTTTTTCCAGGCCCCTTGGTTGGTTTGTTGGCGGAACTCGACGAACTAATCGATCGTGAACCTGCGAGCAAAGAACGCACCTCAGTTAGTCTTGCGATCTCTGCGTCAATTTCGGCAAGGATAGACTCCATCGACATAACAAAAGCATAAATGAATCACGATGTCGAACACACAAGAAACTCGGTACTTACATACACGCAATTTGAGGTTACCTACTTCGGGTTACCGACACTTCTCTCCTTGTATGCCTTCTGCAAAACAAAGAATGCCTGCTTCTTCTTACCTTGCTCCGAGATAAGTCCTTTGCGATTGAACTCATCCTGGATACCAGCAAGTGGTCTGTTGGGCGAACGGAAATCCATCAAAATCCACGGGCTCATTCCGCGCAGTTGCGGAATTCTGTTCAGCATAGGCAACTGATGACGATAAATGTTCGCCTGATACTCTTCCGTCCAACGCTCGTTCTCATTACCGTGTAGACCCGCCTTCGCCTCACCGCCAAACTCACTCATGATCAACGGCTTCTCGTACATGATCTGCCATTGAGTCGTATCTGCCTTTTCAGGATGCCCCTCATACCAACCGATATATTCATTCGTGCCGATTACATCCAGTTCCTTCCCCAAAGGATCATCCACAATCTTCGTGTTTCCCTGTCCGCGCACCAGCAAAGCCGCCGTGATCAGCCGCGTCCCATCTAGGCTGCGCGCACGCGATGCCAGCGTTCCAATAAATTGCGTACGCGCCGGCGTGTTCGGAGTCTCATTCGCCATTGACCACAAGATGATTGCCGCATGATTGCGCGATGTATTGATCTCCTCGCCCAATTGCTGCTCAGCCTTCGCAAGCACTTTTGGATTATCGAACTGAACCGCCCAGTACACCGGGTTCTCTGACCACAACAGCACGCCCATGCGATCCGCTGCGCGAAGCATCGTCTCCGCATGCGGATAGTGCGCAAGACGTGCGAAGTTACCTCCAAGCTCCTTCACCCAGCCAAGCAGCGTCTCGGCATCTTTGTCGGAGTAAGCTCGTCCTGTTCGGTAAGGCGCCTCCGCGTGTATACATACACCCCGCAGAAATATCGGCTTACCATTCAGCAGAATGTCAGTCCCGCGCGTTTCGATCGTACGAAACCCAATTAGCTCGTCGATCTCATCCTGCCCAGCGCGGACGGCAACCTTGTAGAGCTTCGGCCTCTCAGGCGACCAGCGCTCCAGCCCTTTCACGTTGAAATGCAAAGCGGCGCGCCCATCTGCGCCAACTTCAACCGAAGACTTTGCCTTCAACTCAGGGATTTCAACTTCGGCCTTTGTGTCAGTTCCTGCGCCATTGACATGCACCCAGCCCTCAATCACTCCACCGTCAGTCCGGCTGAGGTGCAGATCATATTGATCGATGTAAGCTTCCGGCACTTCGATCAGAGAAACCTCGCGTGTGAGCCCGCCGTAATTCCACCAGTCCGTCTCGAGCGTCGGCACGTTGTCTTCATGTCGCGTATTATCTACTGCCGCAACAACAAAGTTGCTCCCAGAGTGAACTGCCTGCGTAATCTCACAATTGAACGAAGTAAACCCGCCTTCGTGCTCGCACACTTTTTCACCATTCACCCAGAACCACGACCGATAATTAGCCGCTCCCACATGCAGGAAGATGTGCGTCCGCGGCTTCGGCTCATAAGTGAAGTCCTTTTCATACCAGAGCGGCCCTTCATAGTACATCAGCGATTCGCGCTGTGTATTCCAGTCTCCCGGTACCTTCAGCTTCGGAGCTTTGCCGAAGTCATACTCCGTAGGAAATGGATCATCCGGCTTAGCCTTGTAGTTCCTGAACCAGCCGTTCTTCTTCTCCTCATGGTGAAAGCTGAATAACCCCGAGAAGTATGGATCGACAATCGACCCCCACTCCCCGTCGAGCGACATAGCTGGCCGCCGATCCGCGCCAGTCAATACGATTGGTGCTGAGGACGCTTGAACGGCAGAACAAGCCAGCAGATTCCCGGCGAGACATACAGCAGCTGCAGCAACACGAACATCATTCCGACCAGAGAAGAGAGACATAGATTGACCCTTCAGGAAGAGCTCGAGAGCGATTCACAACAACGCCGACGCGCTCTCTGCAAACGGATCATCTTATCCTCCGTCATCGTTACGTGTATATGAAGTCGCCTACATCGGCCCCATGAACATGACATGCACATACGTTCCGAGCCGCATGTTGTAAGCGAGATAGTACCCATCGTGATCCGGATCCAGATAGATCACCACTTCGTCCGCGTCCCAATCCCAGTCGCTGCAGAATGCAAAGTCCGCCGGAGCAACGCTCCAGTACCAGTTGTTGAATCGGAACCGCGTCGGACCGCCGCCGTTAAGCTCCCAGCGATGTGAAGGTCCAAATCCACCTGTGAATCGGCCATGCTCCCACGGGTGCTGGATCCGATAGCGATCATCTTCGCGTCCCGTGTCATGGCCAACCCACTTGTTCCCTCGATCCACATGTGGAGCGTTCGGGTGCCCAGGCTTGTCTGCAAAGTTCCGCTGCAGAGCAGGGTGCTGCTGGCGCATGTCCGGCACCTTGTGCGCAGGCTTGGCCCGGGGCGCCCGATAAGGCGCTGGCCCTCGTGCAGGCGGCGGCATCGACGGCCGTCCCTGCTCCTGCGCAACCACCGGCACCCCAGCCGATAAGACAATTGCCAGGAATAAATTCACCTTCCGCATCAGTCCCCCTAATTCTTACTCCCTACTCCCTACTCCCTACTCCCTACTCCCTACTCCCTACTCCCTACAAGATCATTGAATCAGCCACAACTCGCCGCCTGCAAAGAGAAAAGGCGGCCCGCAGGCCGCCCGTCCCCACATCGCTAACTGCCCCGACTTATCGCCCCAGAAACGTCACGTGCACATACGTTCCGAGCCGCAAGTTATACGCCAGATACCAACCCGCATGGTCCGGATCCGCATAGATCGAAACGCTATCGGCATTCCAATCCCAGTCCCCGCAGTAAGCCGCGTCATACGGAGCCACATTCCAGTTCCATCCGCTGAACGTGAACCGCGCAGCCGAGCCGCCATCCAGCCGCCACACATGTTCGCGGCCGTAGCCGCCCTCCCAGCGCCCGTGCTCCCACGCATTCTCTATCCGATAATGCTCGTCGTTGCGCCCCGTATCGTGCCCGACCCAGTGCGCGCCGTCTACGTGCGGATAGTACGGATGCCCATGATGATCCTGAAAGTCCCAGCCCTCGTAGTACTGGTGCGCGTGACCGTGATACTCCCGCGGACCCTGCGCCGGAGCCGTACGCGAATACTCACGATCCACACGACCGCTGTGGTCATCGTGTTCCGCGAAAGTTGGAAGACTGAAAGCGAGGATGCCTGCAACTGCAAGGGGTGCGATGCGCATGGTTCCTCCTGAGGAGCCTTCAGGAACGAACCCTGCAGACAGAAAGATCCTGAAGGCGGCGAGCCGAAGTGCACCTACTCTAGCCCACCTTCAGAAATCTCGATGCATTACTTTAGACGCGCGCCGGACTGTCAGGAAGTCACCCGCCTCGGCTTGTGCCTGCGCAAACTTGAACTTAGGCCACAACCGCGGCAGCCGCCCGCCGCCACGCATACAGCGGGAAATGGTTCGCCATCTCCGCAACCTCGCCGCGAATGCGATCGAGCGCCGCATCGTCGTTGCGCTTCTCCAGTGCCTCCGCGATCCAGCGGCCAATGACGCTCATCTCCGCTTCCTTCATACCGCGCGTGGTAAGCGCCGGCGTGCCGATGCGAATCCCGGACGGCTTCAGCGGCGGATTCGTATCGTACGGAATCGCATTCTTGTTCACCGTGATCCCCGCCTTGCCCAGCGCCGCCTCAGCTTCAGACCCAAGAATCCCCTTCTGGAACACATCCACGAGCATCAGGTGATTATCCGTCCCGCCGGAGACAAGCCGATAGCCGGCCTCTTGCAGCGACTCCGCCAGGGCCTTCGCGTTCGACACGATCTGCGCCGCATACGTCTTGAACTCCGGCCGCAGCACCTCGCCAAACGCAACCGCCTTCGCCGCAATTACATGCACCAGAGGACCGCCCTGCTGCCCCGGGAATACCGCCATGTCGATCGCCTTGCCGATCGTCTGCTCGGCCTTCTCGCCCACCTGGTAGTTCTTCCCGCACAGAATCATTCCCGCGCGCGGTCCGCGCAGCGTCTTGTGCGTCGTCGTCGTCGTGATATGCGCATGCGGAATCGGCGAAGGATGTGAACCGCCCGCCACCAGCCCCGCGATGTGCGCCATGTCGAAGATATAGACTGCGCCAACCTTGTCCGCGATCTGCCGCATACGCGCAAAATCCCACAGCCGCGGATACGCGCTCGCGCCGCCGATGATCGCCTTCGGCTTCTCCCGCACCGCAATCGCCTCGAGTTCGTCGTAATCGATCACTTCTGTATCCCGCCGCACCGTGTAGAACGTCGTTCGATACAGCTTGCCGCTGAAGCTCAGCTTGTGCCCGTGCGTCAGGTGCCCGCCATGCGCAAGGTCGAGCCCCAGAATCGTATCTCCCGGCTGCAGCACCGCCATGTAAGCGCCCGCATTGGCTTGCGATCCTGAGTGCGGCTGCACGTTCGCAAACTCCGCACCAAAAATCTGCTTCGCTCGGTCGCGCGCCAGATTCTCCACCACGTCCGTGTACTCGCACCCGCCGTAGTACCGCCGTCCCGGATACCCCTCGGCGTACTTGTTCGTAAACACCGAACCCGCCGCCTCCAGCACTGCTTCAGACACAAAATTCTCGCTGGCAATCATCTCCAGCCCCTCGTGCTGGCGAAATGCCTCGTGGTCAATGGCGGCTGCTACTTCAGAATCGGCTTGGGCTAGGGAAAGGGCCATGCGGTCGGTCATACGAGAATTCTACGGCATTCCGCGCTTCGTAATCAGCATGCATTTTGTGACGAACTCACAACCGCTCCTGTTGACATTCTGCCTATTAGAGAACTATATGTTGAATCTCAACAGGAGCTGAAATGGGCGACAACAAATCTGAGGTTCTCCAGGGCACACTCGACCTAATGGTGCTCAAGACACTTGAGACCATGAGCCCCCTCCACGGGTACGGGATCGCCCGCCGCATCGAGCAGGTCAGCGGAGACTCCCTCGTCCTAAACCAGGGCACCATCTACCCCGCACTCCTGCGACTCGAGCAGCGCGGCTGGATCAAGTCCGAGTGGGGCACATCAGAAACCAACCGCCGCGCCCGCTTCTACTCACTCAGCCGAATCGGCCGCAAAAAGATCGCCGAGGAAACCGAAAATTGGGAGCGCATAGCCGCCACCATGGCCCGCTTCCTCTCTTCCTCAAACTGAACGCGCTTCATTAGGAGCCCTCCATGGACTTCCTCCGGACCCTCCTCAGCCGCATCTCCGCACTTCTCGGCCGTCGTCACCGCGATTGCGATCTCGAGGCCGATATTGCCGCCCATCTCGATCTATTGATTCAGGAACACGTGGCTAACGGAATGTCCGAAGCAG
>Ga0207695_10009640_pt1 | contig 11909 bp, 3 predicted proteins | sample KBSC54metaG_FD_184354 | JGI IMG/M metagenome (GOLD analysis project Ga0207695, IMG submission 184354) | Corn rhizosphere microbial communities from Kellogg Biological Station, Michigan, USA - KBS C5-4 metaG (SPAdes) (version 2) | ecosystem: Host-associated > Plants > Roots > Rhizosphere > Soil... | reverse complement strand
AACGCAGCGCGCCGGCAATCTCCACAATGCCGTCGCGCGGCAAGTCTGTCCGCATCTCGTTGCTGTTCCGGTCGGGATTCTGTTGGGCGTGAGCAATTTCTCTCATGTGCCTTCCGAATGCATCTGGGCTGCCAAGCCAAAAGGTGCTGCAAACCTTTGAAAATACAAGGCCGGGAGTAGTGGGGCACGACGAACTCCCCGCCTGGCAACGACGACTCGTCGTTGAACTCCCCGGGCAAGGCTACACTGTTGAGAATGGACCTGGAACTCCTCCAGTCGATCTCTTTGGCCGTGAGTCAGGTCCGAACAGTCGACACCGTTCTAAAAATGATTGTCGATGGACTCGTGGAGACGGCCGGTTTCGCGTTAGCCCGGATCTGGCTGACAGGACCTGGCGATCTGTGTGCGACCTGCCCGATGGGCAATCAATGCCCTTCGCGAGTACGCTGCCTGCACCTGGCCGCCAGCGCCGGACGCTCCCGGGCGGACGGAACAGAGTGGAACGGGATCGGGGGCGCCTTCCGGCGGATTCCGCTTGGCGTGCGAAAAATCGGCCAGATCGGGGCAAGCGGAAAGTCGTTCCTTATTGAAAATGCAGCCAGTACGCCGGAGTTGACGGCCCACCCGGATTGGATAGACCGCGAGGGCGTTCAAGGGTTCGCAGGGCACCCCCTCATCTTTCGCGACGAGATTCTCGGCGTTCTCGGAGCTTTCGCGCGCGTACCGTTTCATGAAGTACATTTCAAATGGCTTCGTTTGTTCGCCGACCAGGCCGCCGTCTCCATTGCCAACGCGCGGGCCTTCGAAGAGATCAGCGCCCTGAACGAGCAGGCGAAGCAGGAGAACGATTATCTCAGGGCGGAAGTGAGGGAGACCGTCGGCGGCTTGCTCGGCGAAAGCGTTGCGTTGAAGACGATTCTCTCGCAGATTGAACTTGTTGCTCCAACCAATGCGAACGTCCTGATACTCGGCGAATCCGGCACCGGCAAGGAGTTGATCGCCAGAGCTCTGCATGATCGCAGCATCCGGGCTCGCCGCGCGTTGGTGAAAGTCAACTGCGCCTCCGTCCCTCGCGATCTCTTCGAAAGCGAGTTCTTCGGCCACGTGAAGGGGTCGTTCACCGGCGCGTTGCGGGACCGCGTGGGCCGTTTTCAGCTTGCTGACGGAGGCACTTTGTTCCTGGATGAGGTCGCGGAGATCCCAATCGAACTGCAAGCCAAGTTACTCCGGGTTTTGCAGGAAGGAGAATTCGAGCGTGTGGGCGAGGATCGCACGCGTCAGGTTAGCGTTCGAGTAATCGCCGCCACGAATCGCAACCTGGAACAGGAAGTGGAGGCAGGCCGTTTCCGCCCGGACCTCTATTTTCGTCTAAGCGTGTTTCCCATCAAGGTTCCGCCGTTGCGGCAGCGTCTGGACGATATCCCGACCTTAGCCAACAGCTTCCTCGACCGGGCTACAAAAGGCACACACAGTTCCGCATCGATTCTAACCCGGGAAAATATGGACGAGCTTAAGCGCTACTCATGGCCAGGCAATGTGCGGGAGTTGCAAAACGTCATTGAACGGGCTGTCATTTTGGCGAGAGGTGGACCGCTTCGTTTCGGCCTAGAGCGTCCAGGAGACGACCCATTTGTTGAGGCAGCCGCTCCAGCCGTGCGCGTCTCAAAACGCCGGCAGATCCTGGAAGCCGAGCGACAGAGTATAACGGACGCGCTTCGAAAGAGCGAAGGCAAGATCTACGGCGCGGGCGGCGCAGCCGAACTGCTCGGGATGCGCCCTACAACGCTGACGTCCAAAATCGCCGCGTTGGGGATTCAGCGGCGCTGACCCTCCAACGTGACGAATCGGTCAGTCAGGAACAGCTCAGTGTTTCGCAGGCTCCGGGGAGCCCGATTCGCGGGCCTGGGCCTTTTCGAGACAGTCCCGCAGTGTCCGGGCCAGCGCTTGAACTCGCGGCTCTTTGGTGATTGTGAGATGGTGCCCGGGAATGTCGTGCACCTCCACGCCGCCCCCGGCGAGGTGCTCCCACCCCAGCAGGTCGTCGCCATCCAGCACGGACCGGTCGCTGCACCGCAGCAGGGTCACGCTCCCCGGGTAGGGCTTGGGGTAGTAGTTATTGGCCGCGGTGAGATTCGCATCCTCAATGTTCTGCGCTGCCGGCGGTTCCGGACCTCGCCACGCCTTCGCGATGCGTTTCACCACGCGATCGCCGATCGACCGGAAGCGGCCTGTCAGATATTCCAGGCCATCCGGATCCAAGAAAGCGCGCCGGAACCTTTCGCCGTACAGGCGCAGGCGATTCGAAAAATTGAGTGAGTTCTTAATACGCTGCCAGTAGTGCCACTCAATCGTGTCCAGCAGAGCGAGCAGCCCAACCTCTTCCCCGGTCCGGTAGAGCTGCTGCGCCATTTCGAAGGTGACGAAGCCGCCGAAAGAATAGCCAGCCAGATGATAAGGTCCATGCGGCTGAAGCGAGCGGATCTCAGACAGATAATGACTGGCGACCTCCTCGACGCTCGCCAGGAAAGGCCGCTTGCCGTCCAAGCCCGGGGGCTGCAGAGCATAAACAGGACGGTCCGGACCCAGATAGCGGGCCACCGTGTGAAAGTTCAAAACATTGCCGCCAATTCCGGAGACGAAATAGATCGGGGGTAGATCTCCGTCCGGCTTGATGCAGACCAGGGACGACCAACGCGGCGCATCGTGCTCCGAGCCCGCCTGCTGGCGCTGGACCAGGGCGGCGAGTTGCCGGATGGTGCGCGCTTCAAAGAGCGTGGAGAGGCCCAACTCAACGTGATACACGTTCCTGATTTTGGAAACCAGCCGCACGGCCACCAGCGACTGTCCGCCGAGCTCAAAAAAATCGTCGTCGAGCCCGGCGCGTTCCACTCCCAGCAGTTCCTGCCACCACTGTCCGATCTTGCTTTCAATATCCGTCCACCCGCTGGAAACGCCAGCGGGAACCGCGCCCCGAATCGCTGGATTCGCTCGAACCGTCTGCTGCGCGGCCGGCGGTTCCGGAGTGACGATTACGCCGGGCGCCGGCTCGGACCATGCCAGAAGCCGGAGGAACGCGTCGCCGCCTTCCTGCCGTGGAATCCCTCTCCCTGCCGGCAAGGATGCAGGCGCAGGTTGCTCCAGAGCCAGCGCTGCGGCGTCAGCCACTTTGCGCAGGCCAAAGCCCTCGATCTCGACAAGAATGGCTCCGTCCTCGTCCGTGATCGTGATGTCGAAGACGGCCATCTCCTTGTAGAGCGAATTCCCCCGGCGGGAGCGAATATGGCTGTAGATTCGGGCCGGCAGCCGGTCCCAGATCTTCACCCGCTCATAGGACATCGGAAGATAAACGCTCACCGAGCCGGCTTCCAGATATTCCGGGATCAGATAGAGTGAGCATCCGGTGGCCAAATCGAGGAGCGATGGATGCAGGAAGCAGTTGCGGAGATCGGCTGAGAATCGGGATGGCAGTTCCAATTCGGCGAGAGCCTCTCCAGCCCCAAAATGCATCCGCTTCAGACAGCGCCACCGCGGCCCGAAATCGAAGTATTGCTCCTGACGCGTGGGGCGTGCCGAAAAATCGACATCGCGCTCCTTGCACCGGGCCCTCAGGGCGCGAATGGCGGTTCTGGAACGTTGTGACGGCTCATGGACCTCCGTGCTCCCCGATGCGTACTCGCGCCATGTCCCGTGGCCGGTCTCGCGCGCCTGGATGCGAAAGCGCTTCTGGCCGTTCTCCTCGCGCTGCTGGCAGGCAACTTCCCATCTTTCCCCCGGGCCCACGGCGAGCGGAGCGGAGAAAACAATGTCGCGCAATTCAACCGGTCCTTTGGCCCCTTCGCGGTAAAGACTGGAGGCGGCCATGTCGAGATATGCGGTACCTGGAAACACGGCCGTGCCATTCTTGAGCCTGTGCTGGTCCAATATCCAGTCCTCGGGGCAGGCGATCTGCCGTGAATTCAGCAGAGCCGTTGCATCCAGCACGGCACCCATGCCGGCGTCGGGCCAGCGGTCCCAGTTGACCGAGAGGTATTTCGTTTTGCCTTGTCCGCTGCGCGCTGCCGCGAACGCGTCGAGAAACGAGTTGGCGGCGGCGTAGTCCATCTGCCCGACGGGAGCGGAGATCGCGCTGATAGAGGAGAAGAGGACAAAGAAATCCAGGCCCGCATCCCGCAGCAGCCGGTCCAGAACCAGTGTGCCTTGAACCTTCGGCTCCAATACGCGCCGCGCGCTCTCCGGCGTTTTCATCTGGATCAATCCATCGTCCAAAACGCCCGCCGCGTGAATGATTCCGTGGATGGCTCCGAAATGCTCGCGCGCCGTCTCAAGGGCGGTGCTCATTTCGCCCTCGTCCGCCACGTTCGCCCTGAGGACAAGCACCTCGGCGCCGAGTTCGCGCAACTCTTCCACGGCGCGGAACTTTGGCGGAACCGCTTCGCCCGGCATCGGAACGGGAGTTCGTCCCATCAGTACAAGCCGGGCTTTCACCTCGCGCGCAAGCCGCCGCGCCACCACCATGCCCACGCCGCCCAGACCTCCCGTGATCAAATACACGCCGCGGTCTCGCAACCTGCTCTCGCCCTTTTCGATCCGTATTGGCTCCGTGGTCTGCACCCAGCGTGCTGTGCCCCGGTAGGCAACCAGGGACTCTCCGGCATCGCTGGTCAACTCATCGATAAGCTGCCGGGCGATGGGCGCAAGGCCGCGGGCGTCCGTTTCCTCTTCCGGCAGCGCGATGTCCACATTGCGGCAGACCGTTCCGCTGAACTCTTTGGATACGGTCCTGCACGCGCCGGCCAGGGTTGCGCCCGCGAACCCTTCCGCCGGTTCGTCCGCTACGCGCTGCGCGTTGCCGGACACCATCGCGATCCGCACGTTCGTGACGTCCCGTTCGCCCAGAGCCTGCGCCAGAAAGAGCAGGCTGAAGAAACCGAACATCTGCCCCTCGCCCATGGATTCGAACCGGCGTGATGCGTCCAGGGACCACAGATGAAGAATATGATCCGGAAGCAGGGTCCGGGCTGCCAGATCTGCGAGCAGGAGCCCGTAGTCTGTACGGGAGGCGGGGTCGATTTGGTAGTCGCCATTTCGCAGACGCAGAAAACCCTGGCCGCGCCGCACCAGAATCACATCGTTCCCGGAGGCTTGTAGTTCGTCCCTCGCCGCAACCGCGAGCCGCCCATCCGCAAAAATCACCCACCGGCGCTTCGTTTCGGACGCGTTCGCGCTGCCGGACAACGGCGCCTCCTTCCACGCCTGCCGGTAGAACCAGCCGTCGAGGCCGGCGCGCTCGGTTGCGGGCGCCGCGGAGGCCACTGCGGCGCCAAAGGAGTGATTGCCGGGTTCCACCCAAAAACGTTTGTGTTCGAAAGGATAGGTCGGCAGCGGAATCCGCCACCCTGGATACGCGCTTCGAAAAGATGTCCAATCCACTTCGCAGCCGGCCGCCCAAATCTGCCCCAGACCAATCTGCATCGCCTTGGAAGCCGGCACGGAATCCTGCCGGTGCGGCAAAGAGTGCAACACCTTCACGTCCGCCGGTTTGGCCGGATGCTGGCGGGCCAGGGAGGAGAGCGTGAGGCCGGGTCCAACCTCCAGGAGCAGCCTTCTCGGATCCCGGAACAGTTCTTCCAGCGCGGCGCCGAAGCGTACTGTCTGCCGCACGTGGGCAGCCCAGTAGGATGGGTCGTTCGTCTGCTCCGGCGTCACCCAGTTGCCGGTTACGTTAGACAGGTATGGGATGCGCGGGGCATGCAGAGCAACGCCCGCGGCTGTCCGGCGGAATTCCTCCAGGATTGGCTCAGTCATGCCGGAATGAAACGCATGCGAGGTTCGAAGGCGCGTGCAGTGGACTTGCCTTGCTCGCAGTTTTTCCTCGAACTCCTCCACCGCCGCGGTCGGCCCGGAGACAACGCATTGCTCCGGTCCGTTCACGCTCGCAATGGACAGGTTCGCCGGGAGAAGCGCTCGCACGCTCTCTTCCTGTGCGGATATCGCCGTCATCGCGCCGCCCGGAAGGCTTTGCATCAGCCTGCCGCGCGCGGCCACCAATCCAAGAGCATCGTCCAGGGAGAAGACGCCCGCAATGCATGCCGCCACATATTCGCCGATGCTGTGCCCGGCCATGGCCTGTGGACGAATTCCCCACGAGATCCACAGTTGGGCAAGCGCGAACTCAATAACGAAAAGGGCCGGTTGCGTGAGCCATGTTTCGGAGAGTTGCCGCGCAGCTTCCTCCACCTGGTTCTCCGCGGGAAACAGCACCGGGCGCAGGTCGAGGCCCAGGTGAGGCAGCAGCACCTCCGCGCAGCGGTCGACCGATTCCCGAAAAATGGGCTCAGTCTCATACAGCTCCCGGCCCATGTTCGGATGCTGAGCGCCCTGGCCGGAAAATAGGAACACGATGGGCCGCGCACCTTCGCAGGGAGCGTCCCCTTGCCCGGAATTGGCAGCCTGTAATCCTTCGATGGCCTCTTCCGCCGTCCGGCAAACCACTGTTCGCCGGTAGGGAAACGCACGCCGCCCAAGCTGGCTCGTGAACGAAACGTCGTCGAGATGCAGGCCCGGGTTTTGTTCGAGATGTTTCGTCAGGTTTATCGATGCGTTCCGGAGCGCGGCTTGGGATTTCGCCGACACTACAAGCAATTGCCATGGCCGGGACCGCCGGGAGCGTTCGGCATCCGGGGCTTCTTCCAGCACCACATGCGCGTTGGTTCCCCCGATGCCCAGCGATGTCACTCCAGCGCGCCGCGGTCCGCCGTCCCTGGCCCAGGGGCGCAGTTGTGTGTTCACAAAGAACGGGCTCCCGGCGAAGTGAATGTGCGGGTTGGACGTCTCGAAATGCAGGCTGGGAGGAATCTCGCGATGCTCGAGCGCGAGAACAGTCTTGATGAACCCGGCCACGCCGGCTGCGGAATCCAGGTGGCCAATATTCGTCTTTACCGATCCGATGGCGCAGTATTCTTTGCGATGGCTACTCCCACGGAACGCCTGAGTCAGTCCGCTGACTTCAATCGGGTCGCCCACGCGCGTCCCTGTTCCGTGCGTTTCTACGTAGGAAATAGAGCCGGCATCGACGCCAGCCACCTGCAAAGCCTCCGCTATCACTTCTGCCTGTCCGTCGACGCTGGGGGCCAGGTAGCCAACCTTCCGCGACCCGTCGTTATTGATAGCCGATCCGCGAATTACCGCGCGGATGGAATCTCCGTCCGCCAGGGCGTCCTCCAGCCGCCGCAGCACCACGATGCCGAGCCCGCTTCCGAATACTGTTCCCGTGGCCGCGGCGTCGAACGCCCGGCAATGTCCGTCGCGCGAAAGGATCTCGCCCTCGCGATAGAGATAGCCCCTCCGGTGTGGGATTTCAATAGTCACGCCTCCGGCCAGAGCCATGTCGCATTCATGACCCAGCAGGCTCTGGCAGGCCATATGAATGGCCACCAGCGAACTGGAACAGGCCGTCTGGACATTCACGCTCGGGCCGCGCAGGTCGAATTCATAGGAAACGCGCGTCGCCAGCACGTCCTTGTCGTTGCCCGTCTGCCGGATCAGGAACAAACCCGCTGTCTCCAAAAGCTTCGCGTTCGTCAGCAGGTTATAAATCATGTAAGCGTTCATGCCCGATCCGGCATAAACACCGATAGAACCGCGGAAGTTGGACGCGGCATGCCCCGCGTCTTCCAGCGCCTCCCAGGCGCATTCCAGAAAATGGCGATGCTGAGGGTCCATGATCGCCGCGTCTTTCGGACTGAAACCGAAGAAACCGGCATCGAACATTTCGAGATCGTTCAGCACTACGCCGGCCTTGACGTAGTTGGGATCCGCGATCACCTCCGGGCTCACGCCCGCCGCCTTCAACTCAGAATCCGTGAAAACGTCGATGCACTCCACACCGTCCCGGATGTTGCGCCAGAACTCCGCCACGTTCCTCGCCTTCGGGAACCGGCCTGCCAGGCCCACCACCGCGATCGCGGCTTCTGGAATGCTAAATTCGTTCATGCAGCGCCCACGCCCTGCCTTCTGGAGCGGACTTTCATGGATTCCCGGCGCGCCTGTCCCCGATCGGCCGCGCGCGGCTGGGTAGAATCCTGTGCTTCCCCTGCATCCTGGTGCGCGGCTTCACCGCTCAGATGGTTCGCCAGAGCATGCACGGTGGAATGACGGAACATGTCCAGCAAGGAGAATTCGCGCTCCAGCACTTGCCGTAATTGGATGTGGACCTCCGCAACCAGCAGCGAATGCGCGCCTAAATCGAAGAAGTTGTCGTAGATGCCCACTCGCTCCACGCCGAGGGCTTCCTGCCACACCTCCGCGATGATCTTTTCCAGATCCTTGGACGGCGCCGCATATGCCGCCAGATCGCGCATCTCGCGTCCTTCCGGATTTGGAAGCGCCAACCGGTCAATTTTGCCATTGGCAGTCAAGGGCATCCGCTCCAGCGCGACGAACATCGCCGGGATCATGTAGTCCGGCAGAAACCCTTCCAGGTGACGGCGCAATTCGCTCACGGAGGGGTTGTGTTCCGGCTCGATCACCAGGTACGCCGCGAGGCGCTTGTCCCCCGGTTTGTCCTCGCGCGCAACCACCACTGCCTGCCGCACTCCCGCACAACGCTCAAGAGCCGCCTCAATCTCGCCGAGCTCGATCCGGAAACCACGGATCTTCACCTGGTGATCCAACCGCCCGAGGTAGTCGATCGTGCCATCGGGCCGGTGTCTTGCCAGATCGCCGGTACGGTAGATGCGAGCTGTCTCCCCTGGCCGGAACGGATTCGGGACGAATCGCTCGGCCGTGAGGTCAGGGCGGTTCAGGTAACCTCGAACCACGCCCGCGCCTCCGATGTATAACTCCCCAGCAGCCCCCGGCGGCAGGAGTCTCCGTTTGGAATCGAGAATGTAGACCTCGGTATTTGCGACGGGCTTTCCAATCGATACCGTGGCGCCGGAAATCCCTGGGCCCTCTTCGATCCGGTGTGTGGTGGACCAGATCGTGGTTTCCGTCGGTCCGTACATGTTGTAAATCTCTCCGGCTACCACGGGCCGCAGTTGCTCAATCAGGGAAACGGGCACGGCTTCTCCGCCGAGAAACAGTTTCCGCAAATGCGCCATTTCCCGGAGCGAGTCCGGATCGGAGGCGAGCATTCTTGCCAGTGACGGCGTGCATTGCAGGTGCGTCACGCTCTGCTCGCGCAGAAGAGACGCGATCGAATATTTTCCACCGCGCGCGTGCGCGGCGTCGTCGCCCAGGAGCACCACGCGGAAGCCCCGCGCCAGCGTCCACAGGAGTTCCAATACGGAGATATCAAAGCAGATGCTGGTCACAGCCAGCCATGTGCCTGCGTCCTGCCCTCCCGCAACCGGGTCCATGGCAGTGAAGAAATTAACCACATTGCGGTGCTCGACCATCACGCCTTTCGGCTTCCCCGTGGATCCGGACGTGTAGATTACGTAGGCCAGATGCCCGGGCGCGACAGCGCGTCCTAACCTTTCCGTACTTTCGTCTTCGATTGGCTCCGCTTCGCCATCGATCAGAACAGTCCGGATGTGCGAGGGGATCAGGGCGCCCGAGAAGCTTCGCTCGGTGAGCACCGTAGTAATCCCGGAATCTTCCAGCATCGCTTCCAGACGCCGTTTCGGGAAGGACGGATCCAACGGTACATAGGCTGCACCGGTCTTTAGAATTGCCAGCATCCCAACCAACAACTCGGGCGTTCGCCGCATGCAGATTCCAACCAGCGCCTCCGCGCCCGCGCCGCGTTTCAGAAGCCTTCGCGCAAGCTGATTCGCGCGGAGGTCCAGTTCGCGGTACGTCATCTGGCGGTCTTCAAACAATACCGCCACCGCTTCCGGCGTCCGGCTGGCCTGCTCTTCGAATAACTCATGCACACACTTACCCGTTGGATACTCCACCGTGGTGGCATTCCACTCGCGCAGCGCTTTTTCGCGATCCGGCGCGGGAACGATGTCGAGCGGGCCAAGCGGTTGCGAAAGCTGGGCCGGCAGGCGCTCAAGAGCGGCGCTGAAGCAGCGCGAAAACCGCTCGATTTCGTCCGCGGTGCAGTGATCGGGCTCATAGCGGACGGCGATCGCGGCACGTGGGCCTTCGGCCGCTTCCACCACCAACTGGGCGGGTTGGGGTTCTGTCCCCGGCGTCCACTCCCGCAGCCAGACTTCTGTCTCCTTCTCATCCTGTATCGTGATGCTTGAGGCCCCGGCGGCGCCTGCATCCGCGCCGGTGAGCCTTTGCCAAACGAGCGCCGAAAGGGCTTCGATCACCCAGCCGCGCGACAAACCCGGCTGACTGCTCAACTGTTCCAGGGCCGCGGCGGCATCCCCAGATAGCTCAAACTCCGTTCGCATGCTCACTGCGCTGTGTCCTTTCCGCCCTTTCGGCGGCAGATCCGCGTGTTACCGAGGAAAAGATATTCGATCCCGGTTCCGAGAAAGGTCTCCATCGCCTCATGCGGAGTGTTGACGATGGCTTGGCCCTTCACATTGAAGCTTGTGTTGAGGACCATCTCCCGGCCCGTCAGGACCCCCACCGCCTTTAACAGGCGGTGAAAATCAGGGTTGTCTTTCTGGGAAACGGTCTGAACGCGGGCGGATCCGTTCACATGCGTGATGGCCGGCAAGCTGGCTCGATAGGGCTCGCGGACGTCCACTACGGCAATCATGTAGGGGAGCTCGGCGCCTTCATCCACATCGAACCAGATGTGCGCCTGCTCGGCGGAGACGGCGGGAGCGAAGGGACGAAAGGCTTCTCGCTTCTTCACCATGGCGTTGATGCGGTCGCGCATTTCCGGATGTCCCGGATCCGCGATGATGCTGCGATTCCCCAGCGCACGAGCGCCATATTCCATCCGGCCCCTCGACCACGCTATGACGTGGCCGCCGGCGATCAACTGCGCCGCATCGGCGCAGGCTTCCTCTACCGTTCGGAACCGGGTGATTTCCACCTGGTCCCGGAACTCATCCAGCGCGGTTTCAATCTCCCGCGGGCATTGCAGCGGGCCCAGCAAAGGCGCTGGAAACCGCGTGTTCTTCACTTCGCCGGCCAGGGATGCGCGATACAGCGCAGCGCCCAGCGCAACTCCGTCGTCGCCTGCCACCGGTTGTATGTAGACCTCGTCGAACAGGCCGGACTTCATCAGCCGTCCGTTCGCGGTGCAGTTCAGCGCCACGCCACCGGCCAGCGCGAGGCGGCTCTGTCCCGTCGCCGCGCGGAAATGCCGGCAGATGTGGAGTACGGCGTTTTCCAGGCATTCCTGCAGAGCGGCCGCGACGTCCCTGTGCTGGTCGGTGATCTCCTCGCCGGGCAGGCGGCGCGGAATGAGCCGTTCATCCAGAAAGCGGCGAGAGCAGGCGTAGCTTTCCCTTTCGTCTCGGGTCCGGTTGAGGTTGAGCATCGGGATGCGGATCATTCCGCCATCGCGCAACTCTACGGCCTGTTCGAAGAAATTGCGGAACCGGTCCGGCTTGCCATAAGGCGCCAGACCCATGATCTTGTATTCATCCGAGTTGAAGTCAAAGCCCAGGTGCAGCGTGATGAGCGAGTAAAGTACGCCGATGGAGTGGTTTGCGGAGATTTCACGTAGTTTCCGAAGCCGGCCGCCCGCACCCTCGTAAGCAGTTACGCTTTGAACTTCTCCCATCGCGTCAATTACCAGCGTGAGACACTCCTCCCAGCCGGATGTGAAATACGCGCTCGCAGCATGCGCAAGATGGTGATTCACCGAATATACCTTTTCGGCAGGAAATCCAGGCTGCCAGCGATGAATGGATTCCAAAAGTGCTTCACGCGAGCAAACCTGGCGATAATACTCTTCGGAAATCGGGTCCAGCGAGTACAACTCGCGGTAAGGAGTGTAGTCAAAACCGTGGGCGATCTGGTCGATAGCGTCGATATCGAGCCCGCCC
>Ga0207695_10009638_pt1 | contig 11909 bp, 7 predicted proteins | sample KBSC54metaG_FD_184354 | JGI IMG/M metagenome (GOLD analysis project Ga0207695, IMG submission 184354) | Corn rhizosphere microbial communities from Kellogg Biological Station, Michigan, USA - KBS C5-4 metaG (SPAdes) (version 2) | ecosystem: Host-associated > Plants > Roots > Rhizosphere > Soil... | reverse complement strand
ATGCCACGCCCTGCAAGGAGAGTGCCCGCCGTTCGCGCATGGCGGCGTCGAAGGCGGCGTTGATCGCCGCGGCCTTGGCCTCGGCCACCTCGACGAATTCCGCCGGCAGGCCGCGGCCGCGCGCACGGTCGGGGTGCGCCTCGGAGAGCATGGCCTTCCAGGCGGCCCTGAGCTCCGCGTCGGAGGCGTCGTGGCGGACGCCGAGCACCACGTAGGGGTCGCCCGCCTCGGGGCCGAGATAGGTCGCCTTCAGGCGGCGGAAGACCAGCGGGCTCTGGCCGAACAGCTCCGACACCCGCTGCAGGTAGGCGAGCTCGTCGGCGGTCACCACCCCGTCGGAGATGGCCACGTAGAAGAGGCCGTCGAGCACGTCCTCCAGGAGTTGCGGGCAGGCGCGGTAGCGTTTCTGCAGGCGCCTGGCATAGCTTTCGAAGCCCCGCGTGGTCTGGCGGGCGAGCTGGTAGAGGCGGCGCACATTGCCCTCGCTCTCGGCGTCCGACTGGAAGACCTCCGAGAAGGCCAGCCACTCGCCGGCCTGGGCGTTCCCGTCGGCCTTGGCGAGCTTGGCGCCCAGCGCCGTGACCGCGGTCGAGAACGCCGGGTCCTCGCCGGGCAGGCCGGGCGGACAGACGTCGCACTCCGCCTCGTCGAGGTTGCGGGCGGCGAGGCCAGCTATCTTGCGCCAGAAGCTCATTGGGATAAGCAGCCATACGAGTGTGGCGCGCCGAAGACAATCGCGGGGTCGGTTAAGTTTTGGACAGGACCTGGCGCTTCTGGATCGACCGGGGCGGGACCTTCACCGACGTCATCGGCCAGGTCGCGAACGGCCCGCAGGCGGGCGCCGAGACCTCGCTGAAGCTGCTCTCCGCCTCCAGCGCCTATGCCGACGCCGCCGTCGAGGCCATGCGCCGAATCCTGGGCGTCGCGCCGGGCGATCCCTTCCCGGCGGAACGCGTCGAATCGATCAAGATGGGGACCACGGTGGCCACCAATGCGCTCCTGGAGCGGGCCGGCGCCAAGACGCTCTTCGTCACCACCCGGGGCTTCGCCGATTCGGTGCTGATCGGCGACCAGGCGCGGCCCGAGCTCTTCGCGCTGACCATCGTGCGCCCGCCGCCGCTCTACGCCGGCGTCGTGGAGGCCGACGAGCGGCTGGACGCCGCGGGCGGCGTGGTCCGGCCGCTGGACCGCGACGCCCTCGCCGGAAGCCTGAAGTCCGCGCTCGCCCAAGGTTTCGCCGCCGTCGCCATCGCCTTCGTCCACGCCGACCTCAACCCGGCCCACGAGATCGCGGCCGGCGAGATCGCGCGGACTGTCGGATTCCCATTCGTGGCGCTCAGCCATGAGGTTTCACCCCTGCCGCGGTTCGTGCCGCGCGCCGAGACCACCATCGCCGACGCCTACCTGACCCCGGTCCTGCGCGACTACGTGGCCCAGGTGGCGGGCGCGGTGGCCGGCGCGCCGCTGTTCTTCATGACGTCGGCCGGCGGCCTGGTGCGCGCCGAGGCGTTCCGCGGCAAGGACGCGGTGGTCTCCGGGCCCGCGGGCGGGGTGGTGGGCGTGGCCCGCACCGCCGACGCGGCCGAGGCGCCGGCCGTCCTCGGCTTCGACATGGGCGGCACCTCCACCGACGTCTGCCGCTTCGCCGGCCAGCTCGAGCGGCGCGACACCGCCAAGGTCGCCGGCGCCAAGATCCGCAGCCCCATGCTGGACGTGGAGACGGTGGCGGCCGGCGGCGGCTCGATCCTCGGCTTCGACGGCATGCGCGCCCGCGCCGGCCCGGCGAGCGCCGGGGCGGACCCCGGTCCGGCCGCCTACGGGCGCGGCGGGCCGGCCACGGTCACCGACGCCAACCTGGTGCTGGGCCGGCTCGACCCCAGGTTCTTCCCGGCGGTGTTCGGGCCGGCGGGCGATGCGCCCCTCGATCCCGCCGCCGCCCGCGCCCGCCTGGCCGAGCTCGCAAAGGCCATGGGGGCGGCCAGCGTGGAGGCCGCCGCCGAGGGCTTCGTGGCCGTCGCCGTGGAGCAGATGGCCCAGGCGGTGCGGCGGATCTCCACCGAGCGCGGCTTCGACCCGCGCGAGCATGCGCTCACCGCCTTCGGCGGGGCGGCCGGCCAGGTCGCCTGCCAGACCGCCGAGGCGCTGGGGGTCGGCGAGATCCTCTGTCCGCGCTACGCCAGCGTGCTCTCGGCCTGGGGCATCGGCCAGGCCCAGGTCACGGCCCTGCGCCAGGCGGGCCTGGAGGCGCCGCTGGGCGCGGAGGGCCTGGCGCGGGCGGAGGCCTTGCTGGACGAGCTCGAGACGGCGGCCCGCGCGGCCCTGGCCGAGCAGGCGGCGCAGGCCGGGGCGGTCCGCAAGACGCTCCGCCTCCGCTACGACGGCGCCGACGCCGAGCTGCCCGTTCCCCTCGGCGCCCTGGCCGGCGTGCGGCAGGCCTTTGAGGCCGCCCACCAGCGCCTCTTCGGCTTCATCGAGCCCAACCGCACCATCCTGATCGCGGCCGTGGAGGCCGAGGCCGCCGCTCTCCCCTCCCCCTCGCGGGGAGGGGTCGGGGGCGGGGGCGCCAGCGCTCCTCCCACGGAGCCAACACCCCCACACCCAACCCTCTCCCCGCAAGGGGGAGAGGGCTTGAGGATGTTCGCCCATGGCCAGTGGCATGACGCGCCGGTGGTGGACGCACGCGGGTTCGACCAGGTCGAGGGCCCCGCCCTGATCGTGCGCCCCGACACCCAGATCGCGCTGGCGCCGGGCTGGCGCGCAGTCGCCGAGGCCGACGGGCTGATCCGGCTCACCCGCACCGGCGCGGCGCGCGCCCACGCCATCGCCCTCGACCGGCCCGATCCGGTGACCCTGGAGCTGTTCAACCGCCGGTTCATGGGCGTGGCCGAGGCCATGGGGGCGGCGCTGGAGCGCACGGCGCACTCGGTGAACATCAAGGAGCGGCTCGACTTCTCCTGCGCCCTGTTCGACGCGGACGGCGGGCTGGTGGCCAACGCCCCGCACATGCCGGTGCACCTGGGCTCCATGGGCGCCTCGGTGCGCGCCGTGCGCACGCGCCATCCGGTGCTGCGTCCCGGCGAGGCCTTCGCGCTCAACAACCCCTACGCCGGCGGCACCCACCTGCCCGATATCACCGTGGTCATGCCGGTGTTCATGCCGCCCCCTCAGGGGAAGGTGTCGGCGAAGCCGACGGAGGGGGTTTCCGCCGCCGAGCCCACATTCTACGTCGCCGCGCGGGGACACCACGCCGACGTGGGCGGCGTGCAGCCCGGCTCCATGCCGCCCTTCTCCCACACCATCGACGAGGAGGGCGTGATGCTGGACGCCCTGCCGATCATGCGCGGCGGCCGCTTCCTGGAGGCGGAGACCCGCGCGGCGCTCACCGCCGGCCCCTACCCCGCCCGCAACCCGGAGCAGAACCTCGCCGACCTGAAGGCGCAGATCGCCGCCTGCCAGGCCGGCGCCACGGCGGTCGCCGAGATGATCCGCAGCTACGGCGCCGAGGCGGTGGCCCGCTACATGGCCTTCGTGCAGCAGAACGCGGCGGCCGCCGTGCGCCGCGCGGTGGGCCGGCTCAGCGACGGCGCGGCCCGCGTCCCGATCGACGGCGGCGGGGAGATCGTCGTCGCGACCACCGTGGACGCCGCGGCCGGCGAGGCGACGCTCGATTTCCGCGACAGCGCCGACCAGCTCACCACGAACTTCAACGGCCCCTCGGCGATCGTCGACGCCGCGGCGCTCTACGTCTTCCGCACCCTCGTCGACGACGACATCCCGCTGAACGCCGGCTGCCTGGAGCCGCTGAACATCCTGACCCGGCCGGGCTCCATGCTGGACCCGCGGCCGCCCGCCGCCGTGGTGGCCGGCAATGTGGAGACCAGCCAACACCTCGTCGACGCCCTCTATGCGGCGCTCGGCGTCATGGCCAACAGCCTCGGGACCATGAGCAACTTCACCTTCGGGGACGCGCAGAGCCAGTACTACGAGACCATCTGCGGCGGCTCGGGCGCCACGGCCCAGGCGCCGGGCGCGAGCGCGGTGCACACCCACATGACCAACTCGCGGCTGACCGACCCGGAGATCCTGGAGCGCCGCTTCCCGGTGCGGGTGGAGAGCTTCGGCGTGCGGCGCGGCTCCGGCGGGCCGGGCGCGCAGGCCGGCGGCGACGGCTCTGTGCGCCGCATCCGCTTCCTGGCTCCGATGGAGGCGGCCCTGCTCTCCTCGCGCCGCGAGCACGCGCCGCAGGGGATCGCCGGCGGCGGGCCCGCCCTGCCCGGCGCCCAGCGTTTGATCGCCGCCTCGGGGGCGGTTACAGACCTGCCGGGCTGTTTCGCCCTCGAGGTCCAGGCAGGCGACATCATCGAGATCGAGACGCCCGGCGGCGGCGGCTATGGGCCGCCCGCCCCGGACTTGGCCCGAAAATAGCTGGAATCCGTAAGGTAAGCTCACCCGCATGGCCCCGATCGCTCTCGCCCTCGCCCTCTTCCTCCAGGCCCAGCCGGCGGCCCAGGAGGCTGCGGCCCCACCGCCCGCCGACGCCGCCGCGGCGCCGGACGCGTCCGCCGAGGCGCGCTGGCCGCCCGGCGCGCCGCACGACGAGTACCAGTTCGTCGCCTGGTGCTACGGCTCGCTGCGCGCCTACCTCGACCTGCACGACCAGGTGATGCCCGAGGTGACCCGCATCGAATCGACCTTCCGCCCGCCCGGCCGCAAGCTCTCCGACGACCTGAAGGTCTATGCCGACATGCAGAAGGCGGGCCGCGGCGAGCTGAAGACCTTCCAGGCCGCGCTGACCGCCGCCGAGAAGGCGAGCCTTCGGCCGATCAACGTGATCGGCGCCCAGGCGGTGGCCAAGGGCCGCGACGTCTGGCGCGCCACCCCGGACGTCACGCCGGCGCGGCTGGCCCAGGCCTGGATGAGCTGGGCGCTGCCGGGGCGCTGCGAGACAGTGGCCAGGGACCTCCAGGCCAAGGCGACCCTGATGGGCGCCTCCTTCAAGGTGAACGAGGAGCCGCCCGCCGACGCCCCGGCCGCCGACACGCCGGCCGCCGACGGCAAGCCGAGCGACCCGGCCGCCGTGCTGACCCAGAGCTCCGGCGAGGCGCCCGCGCCTGCCGCGCCGCCGGCCGAGACGCCGGCCGCGCCGCCGCCGGACCCGACGCCACACTGAAGCTGCTCATCCAAGGGGGAACCGATGCCGTGTAGCTGGGCCTCGAGGGCTGGACTGGCGCTCGCCGGCCTCCTCTGCGCCGTCCTCGCGCCCGCCGTCGGCCATGCGGCGGACGCCCGCGCCGCCGACCTTCTCCACCAGGCCCTGGCCGCCCAGGGCGGCGAGGCCCGGCTGCGCGCCCTGAAGAGCGTGCAGTGGGACGCCTACGGCTACCGCAACGAACTTGAGCAATCCGAGCGGCCGGAAGGCCCCTACATCACCGAGTTCGTGCACCTGAGCGAGGTCCACGACCTGCAGGGCCGCCGCTATCGCAGCGCCTCGGACACCAAGATCTACCCGGTCTTTGAGAACCCGCAGCTCTCGGTGATCGACGGCGACGTCGCCATGGTGGTCGCCGGCGGGCGCCCGGGACCGGGCACGCCGCAGCAGGTGCAGACCATGCGCGAACGCATGGCGCTCAGCCCCGAGCGCCTGCTGCTCACCGCGCTCGATGCCCCCGACGCGCGGCGCGAGGCCGACACCGTCCTGCAGTCGGTCCCGCAGAACGTCATCGCCTTCACCCTCGACGGCGCGCCCGTGCGCATCTTCCTGAACGCCTACACCCACCTGCCGACCGCGACGGACTACTCCGGCCCCCTGGCCCGCACCGGTTTCTGGGCCTACGTCGGCGACGTCACCCAGCGCACCTACTACAGCTTCTGGTGGCTGGCGAAGGGTGGCCTGCATTTCCCCATGCAGTGGAACGTGGAGGCCAACGGCCTGCCGGATCGCATGTACATGATCCATGCGCTGAAGCTCGACGCCCCGCTGAACGAGGCCGAACTGGCCATCCCCGCCGAGGTCCGCGCCGGGTTCCAGCCGAACGCCCCGCCGCTCGACCTGGAGACCCGGCCGCTGAAGACGCAGGACGCCGTGGAGCTCGCGCCGGGCGTGGTCTTCATCCCGGGCAGCTGGAACCTCACCCTGGTGCGCCAGCCCGACGGGGTGGTGGTGCTCGAGGCTCCGATCTCCTCGGGCTATTCCGCCGCCGCCATCGCCGAGGCGCGCCGGCGCTTCCCCGGCCTGCCGATCAAGGCGGTGATCAGCACCTCCGATTCCTGGCCGCACATCGCCGGCGTGCGGGAATATGTGGCGCAGGGTGTGCCGATCTACGCCCTCGACCTGAACCGCCCGATCCTCGAGTGGCTGATCGCGGCGCCGCGCCACGCCCACCCGGACGCCCTGGCGCGTTCGCCCCGGGCGGCGAAGTTCCACCTGGTCTCCGGCCGCACCGCGCTCGGCGTCGGGCCGAACCGCCTGGAGGTGATTCCGATCCGCGGCGAGACCAGCGAGCGGCAGATGATAGTCTACTTCCCCGGCCTCAAGCTGCTCTACGGCAGCGATCCCTTCCAGCGGCAGCCGGACGGCAGCTACTTCTACGGCCAGACCGTCTCGGAGCTGACCGACGCCGTGGCCCGCGAGCGCCTCGACGTGGACCGCTTCTTCATGATGCACGTCGGCCCCACGCCCTGGGCGGAGCTCGCCGCGGCCCTGCGCGCGGCGGTGGCGACCGACAGCCCGCACCCCGACTTCTAGAGGAGGCCGGGGTCAGGCCGGATCGCCCGACCGCTGAGTCGTGCGCGCGGCGCGAGCCGTCGGCCAGCCGGGCGATTGAGCATTGCGTTAACCGGGCCGCGTAAGTCCCCGTCAATCAATCCGGCCGATCATCTGCGGCGCCTGTCAGCTTCGCCGGTGTGATGCGCCATGTCCGAGCCCCGCGGCATCTTCAGCCTGAGCCCCGGCTTCGCCGCGCAGTTCGAGCCCGACGGCGACGCCTATGTCTATCGCAAGAGCTGGAAAGGCGCGGCGGTCCTGGTCAGCGCCGCCGAGCGCAACGCGTTCGTCGCGGCCTTCAACCGGTCGGTGGCGCTGCAGCTTCTCGGCCTCATTGCCGGCCTGGCGGCGGTCATCATCATGCCGATCAGGTTCGCCTTTGCGCGCGGACCCGGCACGGTCATTTGGGTCGTGATCGGGGCGAGCGTGCTCAGCGCCATCCTGGTGACGGTGACCTTGGCGGCGTGGGGCGCGCCGGCCCGGGCGTTGGCCGGTCGCGCGGCCGTCGCTCCGCCGCTTTCGGCGTCCGACGCGCGGCGCGCACAATGGACGAAGACCCCTTGGGGGCAAGTCGTGTTCCCGGGCCTTTGGGCGATGTTTCTGGCGAGCCGCGGCCTCGAGCGGGCCAGCCCCGTCGCGCCCTGGGTCTGGTTCAGCATGGCCGCGATGCTTTTCCTGGCGGCGGCCGGCGTGGCCTGGCTGAAGTGGCGCGCGGGGAAGACGGCGGACGCATAGGGGCCTGGACGCGCGCGCCGCAGGCGGTGGCTAGGCGCCCAGATAGGCCGCCAGCCGCTCCAGGCCCGCGGCGTTCTTCTCCGGGCGGTTGGCGAAGCACCAGCGCAGCCAGCCCTGCCCTTCGGGCCCGAAGGCCGAGCCGGGGGCCAGGCCCAGCGCCGCGTTGGCGATCATGTCCTTGGCGAGCGCCAGCGAGTTCGTCGCCCCCTCGACGCGGAAGAAGGCGTACATGCCGCCCTCCGGCTCCGGCGCCTCGACGCCGGGCATCCGGCGAAGCGCGCCCAGCACCTGGTCCTTGGCGGCGGTGAGCTCGGCGCGCAACTCGGCGATGGCGCCTTCGCCCTCGGTGAGCGCCACCGCCGCGCCGGCCTGCACGAAGTCCGGGGCGCAGGAGGTGTTGTACTCCACGACCACCCCCATGGAGGCGACCAGCGAGCGGGGCAGCACCATCCAGCCCATCCGCCAGCCGGTCATCCGCCAGGCCTTGGAGAAGGTGTTGGTGGAGATCACCCGCTCGTCGTCGCCGGCCAGCGGCAGGAAGGAGGGCGCGGAGAGGCCGGGCCCGAAGATCAGCCGCTCGTAGACGTCGTCGGCGATCAGCCAGATGCCGTACTGCCGGCAGCGGGCCAGGATGGCGGCGCGGTCCTCCGCCGGCAGGGTCCAGCCGGTCGGGTTGTTCGGCGAATTGAGGAACAGGACGCGGGTGTCCGGCGTCAGCGCGTCCATCAGCCGGTCGAGGTCGAGCCGCCAGCGGCCCTGGGCGGGCTCCAGCGACACCGTCTCCAGCCGCGCCGAGAGGATGCGCGGGATCTCCACGATGTTGGGCCAGGCGGGCGTGGTCACCACCACCTTGTCGCCCGGCGAGACCAGGCTCTGGGCCACCAGCATCAGGGCGTTCACCCCGGAGTTGGCGATCACCAGCCGCTCCGTGCCGATCTCGCGGCCGTGCAGGCGGGTCAAGTACCCCGAGAGCGCCTCGCGCAGGTCGGTGCGGCCCAGGTTGTGGGTGTAATAGGTGCGGCCGGCCATCAGGGCCTCGGCGGTGGCCCGGCGGATGAAATCCGGCGTCGGCTGGTCGCTCTCGCCCACCCAGAAGGCCAGGATGTCCTCGCGGCCCATGCCGGCGTTGGCGACTTCGCGGATCTCCGAGGTGCGCAGAGCGAGCACTTCGGGGCGGGCGACGGCTGAGTCCATGCCCCTTCCTAGAGCAGGCCGCCGGCGAACGGAACGTCGCGGCGGTCGCGCCGCCCAGTCGATGCGGGCTAAGCTTCGGACCATGAGCGAACCCGTCGACCCGCAGGCCCTGGCCGACGCTGCGGCCGCCCTGCCCGCGGGCGACGCGGGCGCGGCGCACGCGCTGGGGCGCAGGTTGCTGCAGGCCGGCGAGGCCGCCCGCGCCCTGCCGCTCCTGAAGCGCGCCGCCCAGCTCGACGGCGCCCGCGCCGAGCACTGGCTGGGCTATGCCGAGGGCCTGATCGCCGCGGACCGGCCCGAGGACGCCCTGATGCTGATCGCCCGGCTGACCGGTGCAGCCTATCCGGACGAGACGCGGGCTAAGCTGGTGGCCGCGGCCCTGTTGAAACTCGGCCAGGCGCTGGTCGAGCAGGGCCGCGCGGCGGAGGCGGAGGCGCTGCTCAGCCGCGCCCTGGCGCTGGCGCCAGACGACCCGGACGCGGCGGCGGCGCTCGGCTGGGCGATGTCGCGGATGGGCCGCCACGCCGAGGCCGAGGCGCCCTACCGCCAGGCGCTCGGCCTCGCGCCCGACCGCGCGGCGCTCTGGACCAACCTCGGCGCGACGCTCGCCGAACTCAACCGCGAGCGCGAGGCGGAGGCCTGCTACCGCCAGGCCCTGACGCTGGAGCCCGGGAACCGCGCCGCGCTCGCCAACCTCGGCGCCCTGCTGCGCGCCCAGGGCCGCGTCGAGGAGGCCCGCGCGCCGGCCGCCGCGGCCTCCCGCGCCGAGACGGTGGTCCCGGCCCTCCTGGCCCTGCGCCCGGTCAGCGCCTCGACAGCCGACATCGCCGCCCAGCGCGCGGCCTATGCGCAGGGGCTGGAGGCGCTGCGCGCCCGGACTCAGCCGCTCGCCTACGCGGGCGAAACCTTCGGCCTGCCGAGCTTCTACCTCGCCTACCACGGCCTCGACGACCGGCCGCTGATGGAGGCGACGGCGGCGGCGCTGCGGGCCTCGGTGGCGGACCTCGACTACGTCTCGCCGAACGCGGCCAGGCGGCATGGCGGCGGCAGGATCCGCATCGCCATCGTCTCGGACAACCTGGGCGCCCACACCATCGGCCACCTCTACAAGGGAATCGTGCAGGGCCTCGACCGGGCGCGCTTCGAGGTGGTCGCGGTCCACGGCGCGCACAGCCGGCGCGACGCCTTCCGCGACAGCCTGGACGCGGCGGCGGACGGCGCCCTCGCGCTCAGCGGCGGGCTCGCCGATCAGCGCGGACAGATCGAGGCCCTGGCGCCGGACGTGGTGTTCTACCCGGACGTGGGCATGACCGCGCCGAGCTATTTCCTGGCCCACGCCCGGCTCGCGCCCGTGCAGGCGACGGCCTGGGGGCACCCGGACACCACGGGCCTGGCCACCCTCGACCACTTCATCTCCACCGAGATGTTCGAACCGGCCGGGGCCGAGGCCTGCTACACCGAGCGCCTGGTGCGGCTGCCGCGCATCCCCTGCCGCCTCGAGCCGCCGCCGCCGGCCCGCGCGATGAGCCGCGAGCAGCTCGGATGGCCGGCCAGGGGGACGCTCTACGGCTGCCCGCAGACGCTCTTCAAGCTGCATCCGGAGTTCGACGCGGTGCTGGCGGCGATCACCGAGGACGATCCGGACGGCCACATCGTGCTGCCGGCCGCCGACCAGCCGGCCTGGACCCAGGCGCTCTTGGCCCGCTGGCGCGCGCATTGGCCGATCCTCCTGGAGCGGGCGCTCTGGACGCCGCGCGTCGCGCCGGAGGTGTTCCGCGCGCAGCTCGCCGAGATCGACGTCCTCATCGACCCGCTGCACTTCGGCAGCGGCTACACCTTCTACCAGGCCATGGCGGAGGGGGCGCCGATGGTCACCTGTCCCGGCGCCTTCGCCCGCGGCCGCGCGGTGGCCGGCGCCTACCGGCAGATGGGCGCCGGCGGCGAGCTGGTCGCCGAGAGCCCGGCGGCGCTCGCCGCGCTGGCGCTGCGGCTGGGGGCCGACCCGGCCGAACGCGCCCGGCTGCGGGCCGAGCTGCGCGCGGCGGCGCGGGCCAACCTGTTCAGCGACGCGGCGGCCGTGCGCCAGCTCGGCGACTTCTTCGCGAGCGCCGTGGCGGAGGCCCGCGGCGGCTAGGCTCAGGCCTCTCCTGGGCGGCGCAGGGGCTGGTTGGTCTCGGCGAACACCGGCAGGGCCTCGCACGCCTGGGCGTGGGCGGCGAGGCCCGGCCAGCGGCCCCAGTCGAACTCGCCGTCCAGCGCCTGGCGCAGGAAGCTGAACATCACCGCCAGCATGACGTCGGCGTGGCTCAGCGTCTCGTCGAATAGGTAGCGGGTCGGGCGCACCTGGCGCTCGGCCTCGAGCTGGTCCAGCGTCTCGCCGATCTGCAGCCGGCAGCGCTCGACCCAGAGCGGCAGGACCTGCTCGCGCAGCACGCGCTCATAGAGCAGGCTCACCCCCTTCTCGGCGGCCCCGGCGGCCAGGGCTGCGATCCGCAGGAGCTCGCGCGCGTCCTCGCCCGGCCGCGCCAGGCTGGCCCGCGCCGGGCCGGCCATGGCGTCGACGACGCTGAGGATCGCGGCCGAATCGGTGAAGGCCGTGTGGTCCTCCAGGACCAGCGTCGGGACGCGGCGCAGCGGGTTGAACTTGGCGATCTTGTCGGCGTCGGCGAACACCGACCAGGTCTTGTGCTGGAAGGTCAGGCCATAGGTCTTGAGCGCGATCGCCACGCGCCGCACGAAGGGCGAATCGAACTGGCCGATCAGGATCATGCCGCCCTCCCGCGGATGGCTGGAGACGATCAGGGTTCTTAAGGACCTGCAGAAATCCTTGGAAGCCGATTCCGCAATGCGCCCGTCCGGCTCTATGGTGGGGGCTGTTCAGGCGTCGCGGCGCCGCGTTCGGGTAAGGGCTTCTCATGCCGCCTGGCGACACCAAGGCCGAGTCCGTCCGCGCCGCCCTGGCGCGGGGCGACCTGCTGGCCGCCTATGACGAGGTCAAGCAGGGCAAGGAAGCCGGCCAGCGCGACCTCGACTACCTGGAGGTGCTGACGCTCGCGCGGCTGGGCGACACCGAACAGGGGCTGAAGCTCTACGCCGACTACCGGATCGACGCCATGGGCGACGTCGACGCCCTGTCGCTGAAGGCCAGGCTGCTCAAGGACCAGGCCTTCTCCGCCGGCGGGCCGCCGAGCCCGGAGAAGCTCCTGGAGGCCTGCGG
>Ga0207695_10009630_pt1 | contig 11922 bp, 4 predicted proteins | sample KBSC54metaG_FD_184354 | JGI IMG/M metagenome (GOLD analysis project Ga0207695, IMG submission 184354) | Corn rhizosphere microbial communities from Kellogg Biological Station, Michigan, USA - KBS C5-4 metaG (SPAdes) (version 2) | ecosystem: Host-associated > Plants > Roots > Rhizosphere > Soil... | reverse complement strand
AACGCCGCCAGTTCCAGTACCGACCTGCGCAATTTCATCTTTGGCATGGCACCCCGTGTTGCCGGGCGCGGCTCCCAATTCGGTAGTCGCATCATCGGTTACACCAAACCCATCACCCTCGATAGCGACCGCCTCTATTCCAGCGTGGATGAACTCCTTTTTTTGCCCACGGTCGAAACCGCGACCGGGCAGCGTTATGCCATGACGACACAAAATATCCAAAGCCTCAAGTCCAACAAACTGGACTGGAACTACACCAATCCCAACGTCCCGAGCAGCATGACCGGGACAACCTACGCCTTCGCTTCCAATGTCTCCCTTGACGCTACCCATCTTGAACTTGCCCGTTTTTTCCTCACGGCCAATAGCCGCGCTCCCGAGATCAACCTTTTCGGCCAGCCGCGCCTGAGCCTCTGGCCGATCGATACCCGTACGGACCACCAGAGCGTCTACGACCAGGCCCTGGCCTTCGCTTCCACGATTGGCGGCCATCCCTATTATTTTCAACGGCAAAATCCCAACAGCCAGACCGAAGACTACGCGATCTCCCGCAACCAGAATTACCTGCTCTCCTATCTCGATCATTTGACCAGCACCGCGATTCCCGGCTATGGGGGCAATTTTTCCACGAAGTACAGCAGCACCGACCGTGCGCAGATCGAAACCTCGATCTTTGACTGGATCCGGACCGTCAACCTCGCCTATCCGGACATGACAGGGAGCGTCAAACCTTACGCCTGGACTGCAAACACCGCCGCGACCTCCGCTGCGTACATCCCTCCGGCCATCCCAGGCAGTGGCCAGGTCTTGCCGATCAAAATCGGATCGACGCAGGGCTACGGGCGTTTCCCGACCTTATCGAAAGCCGCAATCGGGGTCATTCGAGAGAAGGAACAGGCCGATACACCTACGGTCGGCAATACCACTATCCAATACCGTGTCGTCTTTCTCATGGAAACATACGTTCCGACGATGGGCTTTGCCGGATATGTTCCGAACTACCACATCCAGGTCAGCGGCCTGGCCAACGCCTTTAATTTCGTGACCACCGATCCCACGACGACGGGATCGATCACGCAGGCGGTCGGTTTTCAGGACGGGGACATCCATGTGACCGCCCCTTCCAATTTCGAGCCCTTCACCGGTCGGGCCTGGGGTGGCACGCAGGGGTTCAACAATCTATTCCTCTACAGCGACAGCGGCAACAGCTACCAACTGACGGCGCGCACCATCGGAAGTTCCGATGCGGACACGGGTTACCCGTTCGTGTCCGGGATCCTGAACGTCGTCTATCCAACAGCCGACAAGTACAAGATCAAGGTCGGGATCGCCACGACCACTGGGACGGTCACCGTCAAGTTCCTCGACTCGACCGACGCCCAGACTATAGCCACGTTTACGACGTCCTTTGCGTCTTTCGGTCCACTGAACGGCGCGTATCTTGCCAATACCGCTTCCAACGCAACGGCCAGCGCAGGCACCCAAGATACGCTACCCGATTTGCAGGGCCGCGTGGGCCAAATGGTCTCGGTCAGCCAATTGACTTCCGCCACCGCAGACTGGCCCTACTTCAAAAATGCGATCGGCACAACAGATATCGTGCGCGGTGTGGAATTGAAACATGGCGATTTTCGCATCTCGGCCATCCAGGGGACCGATGCCAACAACACGTTTGTCGCGCACAAGGATTACTCCAGCACGACATATCCGCAGGCGCATTCGTTGCTGGGGGCGAACGGCAGTTGCTATGCTTTCGACACTGCCCTGACCAATAACGCCGCAGGCACCGTCCCCACTGGCGGCATATCGATCCGGCGTGGCGTGCTGGTGAGTGGCACAAGCTCCACCTTTTCGCCTGCATCCACGAAATCGATCGGCACGCCTGGCACGTTCGTTCCGCAAGCTCCCAGCGCCATGGGCTCGGTGACGAATGCACCGGGCTTTGTCGGAAACCCAGGCGATTTTTCCACGGGCCTTGGTTCCGAAAGCGACGGCCCGCATATCATGAAGGCAGACGAGGGCAACAGCAGCCTCGTCGGAATGAACTGGGGAGCGAGTGAGCCTTATCCGTACCAAAACCAGTTCTTTCCCTTTGATGCAAACCTACAAAAGGCCTTCTCACCCAATCGTCAGGTCTCTTCTGCTGTGCAACTCGGCACCCTCCCTTCCCAACCCAAGACTCCGGTCCCATGGCAAACCCTGCTTTTCCGTCCCGATTTTACCGGCACGCATCCGGGGGCGAAATCGCCTGCCGACTACCTCCTCCTCGACCTGTTCTGGATGCCGGTCACCGATCCGTATCCCATCAGCGAGCAGTTTTCCACCGCAGGCAAAGTGAACATGAATTACCAGATTGTGCCGTTCACCTACATCACCCGTTCGACCGCCATGATAGGCGCTCTCAGGGCAACCAAAATAGGCGCCATCACCGCAACTCCGCTGGGTTCGTTCACCGTGGGAGAGGCCGATACTTATAAACACACTGCTTGGGTCGCAAGCAAGGACGGCAATGGCTATAACGTGTCCAATCTTTACGCCATTGACCCTGTGAAGACATTGATGTTTTTCACGGACAGGTTCTCCAATGCGAGTCCCTCGAACAATGTTTTCAAGTCACCCGCGGAAATTTGCTCCATTCCGCTCGTGCCGATGCAGAATACCTCGAGCCTTTTCAATACCGGATATCCAACCAGTCTTTCGCTCAATCCGAGTGCGAAAACCATCGATATCTACGACGCTGCCGACGTGGCATCTCTCCGCACCCAAATAAATACTTTTTGGAGCAACAATGCCCTCACCGGCGACAATGTCCTGGAAGCGCCTTACAATGCGCTCTACCCGCGCCTGACCACGCAATCAAACACCTACACCGTCTATGTCCGCGCCCAGACCCTGCAGGTGACCGGGACGTCCAATACCGGGACCTTTACGGGCATCCAGGACCGCGTCGTCGGGGAGTACCGGGGGGCTTATGAAGTCGAGCGGTATCTCGATATCAGTGACACCAGCATCCCTGATTTCGCCGATCCGGCGAATTACTCGAAAACGATTTATCCCTACTATAAATTCCGCGTCCTCTCCAACAAGCAATTCATTCCCTGATCCTGTGAGTCCTGTCCATCGCCATGGTTACCGGCCGTCCCAAGGCTTTTCTCTCCTCGAGCTCCTCTGCGTGCTGGTCATTGTCGGCATCTTGGGGGCCTTAAGCGTCAACGGGATCCAGAGAGTCGTCCTCTCGACCAACCTTACCACCTCTGCCTCCATGGTGGTTGACGCCCTCAACCTGGCCCGGCAACGGGCCATCAGCAATAATTGCCCGGTTGAGGTGCGCTTTTATCAGGTTCCCGGCAACGGCGGGAGTTCAACTCTCCAGTATCGCGCGTTGGGCCTGTACCAGATCAACACGGACGGGCCGAAGTTGGTCCACAAGATCATCTATCTCAATGGGAATGTGGTCTTCTCCAGTTCCCAGTCCTTTGGCACGCTCCTCTCTTATTCGACCTCCTCGACCGGCCCGCTCATTCCGAACGGCCCTCTGCCCAACTACGCATATTGGTATTTCCAATATCGCTCGGATGGCAGCACCAGTCTCAATACACAGACCACGGCTTCCGATACGTGGCATGTGATGCTTTATAACTTGAACCAGCCGCCCGCCGGAACAACGCCGCCGTCGAACTACATATCCATCCAGCTTGATCCGGTCTCTGGTCGTACCGAGACCTTCCAGCCGGGCATGTGACCTTTTGCGCAGACGGCTTTCAGGGGGAATTTGCGGTCACGGTTGCCGGTGCTGCATGGCGTAATCTCCGCGAGCTCGTGCCTTCCTGTCAAAGGCCTTCCCAGATAACGGTTTGTGGGCTTTCGAGCAACGATGGGCCAGGGGCCGTGCTGTGGCGCTGTAGATTGTCCCCGCGTAGACGGCAAATCATTCCAGTTTACGGGTATAACAAGGCTTTTCTTGTCGGTTGCTTCTAATAGCTCAACCATTCGCTTTATCGGACTGAATTAACTACCAGTGTCCCACACTAAGATTACCGCTGTAATGAATGGTTACCTCTCAAAACCTCCTGTTTGCATTCCAAAGCCTTACATTTTCGCAATGAATGTAATCGATGTTTTCAGTGCTTTCGCTTGTCCTGCAACACAAAACTCACCTGCAGATGATCTCAAAATCAAACCTTTGTCGACCAACCTTGAAACCCGGTTCGGAGAATAAAAAAATGAATGCCATTGGATACCGCACAGTAGAAGCTCTCCCTCAACATGCGTTTAAATTCGCGATTTCGCCGGGTCATTTCGCGCATATCAAAAGTCTTTTTTATGCGACGGTAGCGATGCTGGCTTTGACGAATGTCGCATCGGCGGCGAACAGTGCGTGGGCCACCAGTACAGGAAGTTGGAGCGTGGGGACCAATTGGTCGCCAAGTGGCGTGCCTGCCAGCAATCAGGACACTACTCTCTCCTTCGGCATTATCAGCGGTTCGACCACAATTGGGATCGATGATATCAGCGGAACATTCACGCTCAACAAGCTTAGTTACGCAGTCAGTAGCAACAATCCTTTGAGAATCACCGCATTAGCCGGCGACACCCTCAATTTTGTGACGAACAGCACGGGCACCCTGCCATCGCTGAACTTCTCAGGCAGCGGGACGAGCGGAACTGGCACTTTCAGCGTGGGTTTTACCGCGACCAACGCCCTCACTATCAACAATACGGAGACTACGCCTATATTGTTTAGCAGCACGATTATCAATACCGGAGGCATCACCCTCGCGGGAACTAAGGGGTTCACCTACAGTGGCGTGATGAGCGGCGTCGGCTCGTTGACCGTCACCAACACCGCCGGTACTTGGACGTTCTCGAAGGCGAACACCTACTCAGGCGATACTTTGGTCAGTTCAGGGACATTGAACTTGAGCAACAGTCTGGCCATCCAGAACAGCGCCTTCGACACCTCGGGCGCGGGCATCGTTACTATAACACCCGCAACCCTGACTCTCGGCGGACTCAAGGGTAGCACGAATCTGAACTCAGTCATGACTACGGGCACCTTGACCGCCCTGACGTTGAATCCGGGTGCCGGCGTGACCGACACTTACTCCGGCGGCATCGCGGACGGAGCCTCAGGCATGACTCTCACTAAATCAGGGCTTGGGATGCAGATTCTTTCCGGCACGAACACTTACACGGGCATAACTACGGTCTCAGCTGGCACGCTCGAATTCGCCAATCTATCTGCGCTTAATTTCGGCGCTTCGACGACGGCGACGCAGCTCACGACGGCAAGTGGCGCAACGACGGCGTTCGGCGTTGGCACGGGAGGCTTCACTTCAGCGCAAATCAATTCATTGAGCACGTCCCTCATCACCAACGCTACAGCCACCACCGGCTTCAAGAACGGCTCCTTTATCGGTTTTGACACAACGGGGGCCGACTTCACCTACGGCACGGCGATTACCAATGCCACGAGCACCGGGACCAACGTCCTGGGCCTGACGAAGCTCGGAAGCAACGCCCTGATTCTCACCGGCACGAACACCTACACCGGGGCGACGACCGTAACAGCAGGCACGCTGATCGTGAACGGCAGCCTGGCCAGCGGTAGTACGGTGACGGTGGGCACCAACACGGCGGTGGCCACCCTCGCGGGCAACGGCACCATCAGCGGCTCGATCGTCACAGCGACGACGGGGGGTAACGTGGCGCATGTCGCCCCCGGGGCGACGGCGGGAACGGTCGGTACCCTGCATGTGGGCAATCTCGGCTTCACCATCGGCAATAACACGGTCTTCGACTACGACCTGACCAACGTCACCACCGTTGGCGGCGCGGCCAACGACCTGATCAGCATGACCGGTGGCGCACTGACCATCGGTGGCACGGCCACCTTCAACTTCAACAACAGTCTCGTGACGACCACGGGGAGCTACACCCTCCTCACGGGTGCAGGCTCTGTCGCGGGCTTCAGTGCGGCCAACTTCTACGCCACGAACACCGGCAGCCTGACTGCGACCTTCAGCGCGGATGCCACATCCATCTACGTGACATTCTCCGGTGCGGCCCCTCCATCTGCCACCGCGGCTTACTTCAACGGCCTTGGCAGCAGCATGAACACGGCTGGCAACTTTGATTCGACCGTCTCGGGCACAGTCGTCAATACGGGTGGATTGGGTGCGGCGACCAACGTCAGCTTCAGCGCCAACCGGAACACGGCTACCTCGGCTACGGTGAACTCTGCGCTCACGGTCAACAGCCTGAACTTCGGTGTCGGTAGCGGGACCAACAGCGGCATCACGATCTCCGGGACGTCGGCGCTGACCATCACCGGCTCGGCCGTCAACGGCAACACCGCGGGCAGCGGGATTACGACGACGGGCAGCGGCAGCGACACGATCAGCGCGCCGATTGTCCTGGGTGCGTCGCAAACGTGGACGGTGGATACGAGTGGGACGTTAACCGTGAGCGGCAACGTGAGCGGCAGCGGCGATATGCTGACCAAGGCGGGCGCGGGCACGTTGATTCTCACGGGTACGAGCACATATAGCGGGGGCACGACGATTTTGACGGGCATCCTGCAAATCGGCAACGGCGGCAGCACAGGCACAATCGGGACCGGGGCGATTTCCAACAGCGGGACGCTGGTGTTTGATTTGACGACGAACTACAACCTGACGAATGCGATCAGCGGCAACGGAACGATCACCGACATCGGTTCGGGCACGCTGACGTTGAGTGGCAGCAATACGTCAACGGGCGGCACGACGATCACGACCGGCACGTTGAGCGTGGGCTCAACCAGTTCGCTCGGCTCCGGGTTGATCAGCCTGGCCAACGGGACTTCGCTGCAATACACGGGTGGGTCGGCGACACTGGCGCAAAACGTCACGGTGACGTCAGGCAACGGTACGGTGAATAATTCGGGCGGCGCAACGCTGACCTTGAGCGGCACTCTCACGAAGGCAGACTCGAACCTGATCCTGAATGCAGGTGGCAGCACGATTGACGTGACGGGACGGATCGTGAGCACCGGTGCGAGCGGCGCGTTTGATTCGGACTTGTACGTGACCAACGGCACGGTGATCGCGGACAACTCGAACAACACCTATGCGGGCCCGACGCACATCTACGGCAACGGCACGCTGCAAAACGGATTCGATAACGCACTGCCGACCAGCACGATTGTTGAACTCGGCAATAGCGGCGGTTCCGCAAGCGAAACCGGCGCGAGCTACACCAATACGTACGCGCTGAACGGCCACAACCAAAGCATCGCGGGGTTGACCACGGCGAACCCGATTGGGTTCACGGACGTCAACCGCGTCATCGGTGGCAGCGCGACGCTCTCGACCTTGACGTTGACCGGCACCGGCACGGGCAGCCTGGGTGAGGGCACCTTCGGAGGCACGGGCACCAACGCGAACAACCTCGCGGTGAAATTCAACGCGAGCAACACGATCACCCTCACGGGCAGCAATACCTACACGGGCGGAACGGAAATCGCGACCGGCACGTTGAAGGTCACTAACACCAGCGGCTCGGCGACTGGCACGGGCTCGCTCCTGCTGGACAGTGGCGCAACCCTGTCAGGCAACGGCACGATTAACAGCACGAACAACACGATCAACGGCGACGTGATGGTCGGCAGCGGCGGCAGCAACACGACCGACGTGCTGACGATGACGGCCAGCGGCACGACGACGTTCAGCAACGTCAGCCTGACGTTCAACCTGAGTTCCACCACCCTGGGCCAAAGCAACACGCTGGCCTTGGGCTCGACTACCAGTGCGTTGTTCAGCACATCATCGCTGACACTCAACCTGCTGGGCGGGGCGGTCGTGCCGGACACGACGGAATACGTCCTCTTCACCAGCACGACGGGAGGCAGCGGAATCGGGGGCTCGATCTTCGGTGGAGATCTCGTCTTGGGCGCGGGCAACTTGATCACGGGCCTGAACTTCACGATCAACAGCGCGCAGCCTGCGGGCTACTACGCAAATTCGTACTTGAAGCTCGTGGCCAATGGCGGCGGCTTCAACATCGACGTGGAAGTGGTCCCCGAACCCGGTACCTGGGCCCTGATGTTCGGTGGTTTGGTCCTCCTGGTTGCCTTTCAGCGCGTGCGCCGCTCCAAGAACAGCTAAGAGTTGCAGCTAGCGCAAGAAAGTCTCCTTCGCGCCGTATAAGCAGCTCTCTCGCCAACCATGGATCAAGTCCGCCCACCCTCTTGGAAAGAGAAATTCCGACGATCTGGTTTCTTTTTCGGCGCACTCCTTTTTCATCTCATTCTCTTTCTCATGATCGCGACGATTGTTGTTTTTCGGGCCCCCACTCCTCCCGTGGAGACCGAATTTCAGGCTGTCCATATCGCGGTGCCGCCACCCCCGCCCCAACCTCCCTCAGCGGGAGACGCTGCCAGGACCGCAGCGGAGATCCAACCGGTTCTCATCCCGCCCACCACCCCTCTGCACGTCATCAACAGTGTCCAGAACATCAACTTTCAGGTCAATGTCACCAAGGTCATGGAGCAGGCGCTCAGTCATCTGGACGTCCCGCCTCCCCAAAGTACGGGTATGACCCAGGGTGGAGGGAATCTGAATTCTGGGTTGGGCACCTCCGGCAACGTCAATTTTTTTGGAGTACAAGCGGCCGGCAAACGGATTGCTTTTCTTCTGGATTACAGTGGCTCGATGGAAGGCGCCTTTCGCAAGACGATGGAGAAGCAACTCGAGACCTCTCTGAGCAAGTTGCCCGAGGGCACACAAGTGATCCTGATTTGCTGGGCAGGGCCTGCGTGGCTCTATAACCAGACGGCCCCTCAAATCGCCAAGAAGTGGAAGAAAATCGATAATTACGACAATTTCACCACGGTTCCTGGCGTTATGATCGATCCACCCAAGTGGATCGACATCAATGCCGGATCGGTGACGGAAATCATGAAAGATATCAAGGCTCAGGTCGCTGCTCCGGGAGGCACTGATTGGCGACAGCCCTTCCGCTACGCCATGCAGGCGGACCCGCCCCCGGACGTCATTTTTTTCCTGACCGATGGACAAATCCCTGCCGCAACCACGGATCGCGACCTGACGGCAATTTCCACTGCGATGGACAAGGCAGGTACCGCCCCGCAGGTCAATTGTCTATGGATTGAAAACCCGAAGGAGAAAGGCAACGCGATGGAAAGACTCGCCGCAAGGTACAAGGGTGAATTCCGGCGGGTTTCTGACAAAACTGCCAATCAGTAAGCTATTTATGATTTGGCGATCAAACTCAAATTAAACCGAGCAGAATCTTAAAATGAAATCTCCACAATTTGCTGAAACTTTTTTGTCCGCCCTGAGCTGTCTCGCATTTTAATAAGTTCCCACCCATGACCACCAAACCTGCTTCAGTGGCCCCAGCGGCGGAACCTTATGGAGAGAAACCGAACGCGAAGTTCTGGACGGTTGGGACCCTGAAATACACGACAGCAGGATTGGTGGCGCTTTTTTGCCTTTTGCTTTGGGGCGATTTTGCGCTGGCGATGAAGGACCGCTCTATCGGGCCAGTCGTCCAGACTTTGTTGAAGACATATGGCTCTTCAGATCTGCTTTTAGCTCTGTTGTGCAGTTCCCTGCCCGCAGGGATTGGGATCATTCTCGGGCCAATCATCGCTTATAAATCAGATCGGCATCGCGGGCCTCGGGGACGCCGAATTCCGTTTATTTTGATCCCGCTTCCGTTTGCGGTCCTCTCCATGTGTGGCATGGCGTTTTCTCCAATCTTGGGCACGCGCCTCCACGATTTTCTAGGTCATAATGCTCCGTCACTGAATACGTGCGTCCTCGGGGTCTTCGGCTTTTTTTGGGTTATCTTCGACTTTGCCAGCATTATCGCGGGCTCTGTTTTCAGTGGCTTGATCAATGACGTGGTGCCTCACGCCGTCCTGGGCCGTTTCTTCGGCTTGTTTCGCGCCATCAGCCTCATTTGCGGAATCATTTTTTTCTATTACCTGTCGAAATATGTGACCACCCATTATCTCGAGATTTTCATTGGGGTGGCCCTCCTTTTCGGGGTCGGCTTCGGCACCGTATGCCTTCGCCTGAAAGAGGGAGAGTATCCACCGCCCCCCCCTCCCGGCCCGTATGTCGGCATCGTCGGTTTCTTTCACGCCGCCAAAGGCTTCGTCAGCGAATGCTTTGGCATTCCCTACTACTGGCTGTATTTCATCGCCACGCTTTGCGCGATCGTATCGTTCGAGCCGGTTAATCTCTACACCATTCCCTTCGCTCTCTCCATCCATGCCGACTACGGCAAATACCTCGCCCTGACCTATGCGATCTCGCTCTGTTTAACCTATCCCCTGGGGGCACTGGCGGACCGCGTTCATCCTCTCCTTTTGGGACTTATCACCTTATTCCTCTATATGCTGGCGACGTTATGGGGCGGCCTTTTTGCCTTGGATGCCGATATGTTCGGCATCGCCTTGGTGGCCCACGGCGTGCTTTCCGGCGTCTACTTCACAACCACAGCGTCCCTCAATTTCCGCATGCTGCCCAAGGCAAATTTCGTGCAGTTTAGCACCGCGGGAGGGATACTCGGAAGCCTGAACAGAATTTTCATTCCTCCTCTGATCGGTATATTCCTGGACCAATCCCATCACGTCTATCGCTATACCTATCTCCTCGGCTCTGGCTGTTCCGTCGTGGGCTTCATTCTCCTGCTGGTCCTTTATCTCAAGTTCTTGAAAATGGGTGGCCCTAAAAACTATATCGCGCCAGACAAGGTTGTCTAAAGTGACATGTTCTTGGAAAATCAATGCTGCTTGGCGGGATCGACATCGTCGAGGGTGGCTTGATTGCCGCCGACGCGCATGTCGTCGAGGTAAATGATCGATTTGCTTTCCTCGCCCTTCCAATCGACGGAACCGCGATAGATGCCAGCTTTAAAATAGGGGCCGGAAGTCTTACCATCAAACCAAGTGGGGCCGTTGTAATCGACGACCTTGACGCCGTTCTTATAGAGCCGGAGGTAGCCTCCACCCGTCTGCGGGGATTGCCAATTGGCCTCCATGGTGAAATCAGTCCATTTCCCGCGGTCATCATCGATAGACCCAAAGGGGAGATAAACGTGGGCGCAATTATCGGTATCCTTGTCCTGGAATTGTATCTTTAAACTCCATTTTCCACCCTTGCCAATCGAGATGCTGGTGGGTGGGCCGCCATCCGGTTTATAATTTTTTCCGGTGCCATAGGTATGCCACTGGGTGACGATGCTGAACCAGGATGTGGCGTCGAAATCCTTTGGGATGTAGATGCTCCAGCCATACTTGAATTCGCCGGAAGGCTCCACGTGCCGGGTCGTGATTTCGGAACGATGCTCTTTCAGGTCCAATGCAATCTCGAGGGCGTATTTGCCGTGACGGACGATATCGGTCGACATGCTTTTGCGACCACCCTCCTTCCAGCTTGCCTGGCTGACGTCGCCTGTCTCGAAATCAAGAGTCTGGATAATGCCTTTGGGGAGCGAGCCGAGCGGGACGATGAGCGGATTGGGAGCCTTGGGCTCACCGACGCTATCGGCAACTGCAGGAGTTTTAGCGGCGACCGGAGCGGCAGTGGATGGAGCGGGGCTCGCCGCCGGAGCGGGGGCCGAGGCTGGGGCAGGAGCCGTAGCGGCTGGCACGCCACCCGCAGCTTCGCCCATATCCGTCAGTTTCAGGGACTTGATCACGACATCACAATTAGCCGCAGCCTTTGCCGAGTAGAGCCAGACGAAGACGACGTTCGCGCCGGCAGGGGCGACAGCTTGCAGCGTGGCGGTTGCGACGGCAGTAGTTTTACCGACCCAGGCGCTGGTATCGGAGAGCTTCTCCTTGTTGATTTGGGCAGCTTGCACAGGTTTCTTGGCAAGGAAGATCAAATGGGCTGCAAGCCCTCC
>Ga0207695_10009628_pt1 | contig 11922 bp, 12 predicted proteins | sample KBSC54metaG_FD_184354 | JGI IMG/M metagenome (GOLD analysis project Ga0207695, IMG submission 184354) | Corn rhizosphere microbial communities from Kellogg Biological Station, Michigan, USA - KBS C5-4 metaG (SPAdes) (version 2) | ecosystem: Host-associated > Plants > Roots > Rhizosphere > Soil... | reverse complement strand
GTGGCCTGGAGCAAAAAGCAGAGTTCTTGCCCGGTGACTCCCCTGAGCAGCAGGGTAATGTCGCTATTGCACGTTCAATGTCACGACGTTACTAACGACACCCGCGAAGCTCGCTTGGACATTGATCGACAAGCCAGCTGAACCAGCAGAGAGAGTTCCGGTATCGCTGCCGTTGGTGAGGGTCAGATTAGTTGTGTCGGAAACATTCCAGGTCACCGAACTCGTAATGTCTTGTGGCGTGCTGCTGCCTGGAAAAATTGCATTCGCAGTAAATGTGACCGTGCTGTTGTGCTGAGGAGTGGTGGTCGACGCCGTAAGCGTAATCGAGGTGGGCGTTCCTTCACTGACGGTAACGGTAGTGGTCGCCGCGCTCACTGTTCCGGCCGCAGCGCTAATAGTCGTCGTACAAACTCCAGTTACAGTTTTAACTGGTGTCACCAGCCCATTCTGGTTGATGGTCGCGCAAGACGTGGTTCCAGAACTCCAAACTACTTTGCCTGTGAGATTCTGGGTCGAACCGTCGCTATAGGTGCCGGTTGCTGTCATTTGCAGTGTCTGCTGAGTGGTAATAGTTTGAGCTTGCGGGCCGATGGCTATGGAAGAAAGAGTTGGGTTTACGAAAAATCCCTTACAGCCAACCCCGACGCTGAGCAGCAGAAGCACCGAGAAAGCGGCGATCAGCGAGTACTTCCGGTCAAAATTACGCATAATGAAAACCCCGCGACGAAGGGTGAATCTGCAACGATCGTAGACCCAACAGCTCACAAAATTGTAGCAGAGGAAATCCGCCGGCAATCGGACACTGTACCAACGTGTGCCACAGCCCTGCTTGTGGGTAGAACGGAGGTCGATCGAGTACTTGCAGAGGAAAATGTAGTTCGCAGGCGGTACATGAGGGGACCGCCCGTGCTTCAGAGGGCAAGGTTGTAAGCTGTTGGCTGTTGCCTGAAACCTGAAACCTGAAACCTGAAACCTGAAACCTGAAACCTGAAACCTGAGAACGCTAATGCGTCCGCTTGGCCTTGGCAATCCGCTCGTCAATCATCTTGCGCCCGGCAAAACCTTCGCTGACGCCGTGCCAGTGCGTGATCGATTTCTCTCCCAGTTTCCAGCACAGCAGGATGATGTTGCCGTCCACTTCGCAGGGGAAATCCAGCAGGCCGATGTCGAGGTCTTTCACCTGAACACCGATAGCGTCGATCTCGGCCATGGCGTCTTTGACGCGCTGCAATGTCTTGTCGCGTTGGGCCTTCTTCGCCGCCCAATGGACCACATTCAGCGACATCCCTCCGCGCAGATGAATCTGCTGCTGCAAGGCCTGAAACTCAGCTTCGACCGATTCGATGACTTTCTTGCCGTCAATTGCCGTTCGCAGTAGAGATTCCAGCACTGGCAGGAGATCTTGGGCTTCGTCGAGGGTGAAGGTGCGGGAGGACATGGGGTATGAAGCTATCTTACCGCGTTCTAGGTCCTTGGTCGTTGGGGAAAATCCGTCGTGCGTCCCACGTCGCACGCTGATGACTTCGAGTGCAAATGTTGCAATGATCTCTTGCCTAGAACCAAGACGAGAGTTTGCCGTGCGACGTGCGACTTGCGACGATTTGCCGACGACGGACGACCGACAGCCGACGACCCTACTGGATCTCCAGCATTCGATCCAGCGCTACGCGCGCCCAGTGCTTCACGTCATCGCGAACTTTGATCCGGTTCACGATGTTGCCATCCACCAGGTTCTCCAGCGCCCAGCACAGGTGTTGCGGGGAAATTCGGAACATCGTGGTGCACAGGCAGCCGGAGTCGTCCAGAGTGATGACTTTCTTCCCTTCCGCCGCGAACTCCTTGCCCATGCGGTTGACCAGGTGAATTTCGGTGCCGACCGCAAACGAGGTTCCTGCCGACGCCTGACGGATCATCTTCAGCAAGCCTTCGGTCGAGCCTATGCCATCCGCCTTCTGGCACACTTCCCAGCGGCACTCCGGATGCACAATCACGCGAATGCCGGGATACTTCGCGCGCACGTTGTCCACATGCTCCGGCAAAAATCGCTGATGTACCGAGCAGTGTCCCTTCCACAGGATCACGCGCGCCTTCTTCAGCCGCTCGGGATCGATGCCGCCGTTCAGCATATAGGGATTCCACACAACCATCTCGTCGAGCGGAATGCCGAGCTTGTATCCGGTATTGCGGCCCAGGTGTTGGTCAGGAAGGAAAAGCAGCTTGGAATTTTTGGCGAATCCCCAGTGGAATGCGCCCGCAGCATTCGAGGAAGTGCAAACCACCCCGCCGCGTTCGCCACAAAAAGCTTTGATGGCGGCAGTCGAATTCATGTAGGTGATGGGCGTGACGCCGTCGCCGGCATCGTTTGTCAGGCCCGCGCGAACCAGGTGCTCCCAGCAGTCTTCCACCTGCGTGATCTCCGCCATATCGGCCATGGAACAACCAGCATTGAGATCGGGAAGCACGGTGACTTGTCCCGGTCGCGCCAGGATATCGGCGCTCTCGGCCATGAAGTGCACGCCACAAAAAACAATGTACTTACCGCCAGCGTGCGCCGCCTGCTGAGAAAGCTTGTAGGAATCGCCGCGAAAATCGGCAAAGCGGATCACTTCGTCGCGTTGGTAGTGGTGGCCGAGGACGACCAGATCGGTGCCCAGCGCATCTTTGGCCGCAGCAATGCGTTCGTCCATGCTGCGGTCGGGAAGAACAAGATAGTTTTCCAGACTGCAAATTTCAGTCGCGGTCGCCATTTTTTGTCACGCCTTCAGCTCCGGACAGCGCTTCGCTGCAGGTGGAATCACCTGCCACTCCGCTCATATCCGAAACGGGGATGTTGAAAGCTTCCAGCGGCTCCAGCGGGCTCGCTGCCGGTCATCCGGCCCAGTCCGCGGGGATGTTGAAGCCAACTAGCAAATCCTTACTACTCTTACGATGCTCACAAGCGGCCAAAGGCGTCTTTAACTTTTCAACCCACCCGGCCATTCCAAGCAAGACAATATTGTGCACTTTCAGCGAGATAGGTGCAACTGAGGCACTTCCTCCCCCCGCGTCCTTCAAAAAACCTGGCCAGAACGTCCTGCACAGGACAGTTCTAAACTGTTCAGGTGTTTCAACATACAGGCCATCACTTTGGTAATGCCTCTCATACCCGAAATTGCACCTTTCCCGAACCGGCTTCAATAGAATTTTCATACGTCTGCAAGTCCCTCCAAGTTGAAGGGGTCGAGGAAGATTGGCTGAGGATTCAAAATTTGAACTCGCCATCGTTGAGACTGTTTATAGCTTCTACCAGAAGCTGTTGCAGGACTCCGTTCGAGAGCCGGTTCCGCTGCCCAACGACCTGCATTTGATCTCTCTGGGGGAACTGGACCGCCATTTCCCGGATCCACTTGCCCGAATACGAGGCTGGCTGAAGCTGCTGGACCTCGCGGTCACCCCGTCGATGTTGCGGCATTCGCTTACCGCAGAGATTGATCCTGAAATCGCTGAGACGCTGCTCCGCTACTATGCGCGCAAGAGAGCCGCAACCGATGTGGACCGCGATAAGGCAGATTTTGTAGCCACATTCCTGTACCGAAATCCGAGAGTTCCCGGACAATGGGAGAGGCATGGCTACACGCTGGATGGGGTCGTCCCCATCCCGCCCTTCGAAATCGCCTTGATCGAAATCCTCGCTGATGCGGAAGCGCCGGAAATGCCCGAGGAGTACGTTCCCATTCTGCGAGAGTTCGACTTACTGCGCGAGGAACTGGACAGCTACACGACTCTCGAGGCGCTCACCGATGCCGGCGTCGTGCAGAAAGGCCGCGACCTCAAGCAGGCATTCGGAACCTGCTTCTATCATCCGGGCGTACTGGCAACGATCGGCCCGTATAACGCGGCGATCGGGAAAAAGCTGGAAGAACTATTCCGCGCGACCACACAACAATTGAAGAACTTTGCCGAAGAAGTCCACAAAGAAGGCGGCGACGTCACCAGCCCGGTTGAGGGCAAAGTCACGGTTCAGCATCTGGCAATGATCGAGGAAGGCGAGATTCTGAAGGCCGACTACGCTTCCGGACAGGAAAAATTTCGACGCGTCTCGAAGGTCAAGAAGGCGGTCGATCAACGGAAGTCCGGCAAGGCTGCGCATGGCAAGAAACGTGAGGAAAATGCAGCGGAAGTAGCGCCAGCACAGCACACAAGGGATAAACACGGGTTAGCGTCGCCGCCGGCCGGAGAATTTGAAGAACGCAATGAACCGAAGCGCACGCCGGTTCCACCACGCTTTCTGGGGAATCCGGCTCCGCAGATGCCCAAGTTTGATGTGCCACCGTCAGCGGCAGCATCTGCACCGGCAACCCCCAAGGGATTACCCGCACGGGGATTCGTTGGCGGACAAGCTGCAGCCGCCGAGCCGGCGAAGCTTTACGACGCACAACTTGAGGAAGGCAAGCTGCGCAGTGTGGATGACTCCATCCGCGTATTCGTAAAAGCGGCGGAAGCCAAGTCGCGGCAAGTCGTACCCATGCGCTCATTCAACCTCACTTTGTCGCCCGTGGAGGCTGACGCCTGTGGCGCCGAGTACTGGGACGAAAAAAGCTTTCGCGGTGAATATGCTCGCGCCCTATCACGAATTGTTGCGCTGATCGCCCGCATGAGCACGGAACTCGAAGAGCTCCGCCAGAAACAGAACTCCGCGCACTTGTGGAAACCGCACGCCAGTTCGATGCGATTCCTGCTGGACGCTTCCAATGCAGCGTTTGATCAGAGCACGTCAGTGCTTTCTTTGGCAGGTCAACGCGGCTTGAATGAGAAGATCAACGCCATGAAAGAGTCTTTGCAGAAGCTCCGCACCCGCATGGAAAATGCAGAGCAGCTAATGAAAGAGCTTGAGATCAGGAACCAGCAGTAGGCCGCATCGCTATTCCAGCTTGAAGATCCGTTCCATTCGCAGCCATTTTTCTCCGGGTTTGGCTTCCGGCAAGGCTTTCTGAAATTTCCACATCAATTGTTCCCATTCCTGGACCTTAGGATTTGCACTGTCCGCAGCCGCTTTCGCGTCGAATGAGAAGCTGTCGTTCACCTCCATGATCATGAACATGCGCGTGCCGAGGAGATAGATTTCCATATCCTCGATGCCGGAGTCCTTAATGCTCTGAGTGATCTCGGGCCAGATTTTCTCGTGATATTTGCGGTACTCCGCGATGAGTTTCGGATCATCCTTCAGATCGAGGGTGAGGCAGTAGCGGCGAGTGTTCGGCATAGTTAGGTCAGAGCCCGATCCAGGTGTACGTATCCTCCATCAACAAACAAGTGCTGTCCCGTAATGTGCCCGGCTCGGGGAGAGAGCAAGAACACCACCATAGCGGCAATCTCCTCAGGCAGCGTCATGCGCTTCTCCAGCGGAATTTTGGCAACGATGTCCTTCAATTTCTCTTTCGGATCGGGGAAGGTGTCGAGCCAGTGCCGATAGAGCGGCGTCATAACTTCGGCCGGCACGACGGCATTCACCCGCATGCTGTACGGCAAGAGTTCTGCCGCCCACTCTCGCGTCAGGCCCAGAATTCCGCCTTTCGCTGCGACGTATCCGGAAGTATTGCCCTGCCCGGTGTAGGCGGTCTTCGACGCGATGTTCACGATTGCACCGCGCGAAGTCTTTAGATACGGCAGGGCATAGTGCGCCATGTTGTAGTAGTGCAAGAGATTTCGCTGGAGTGATTCGATGAACTTCTCCGGACTACCATTTTCGAGACCGACGCCGTCATTCACCCCGGCATTGTTGACCAGCGCGTCGAGACGCCCGAACTGTGCGATGACTTCGGCAACCGCGTTGCGACAATTCTCTGCGGACGAGAGCTCAGTGACGATTACGCCGCTCGGCGATAATTGCAAATGCAGTTCGTGCGCCGCGTCGGCATCGCGGTCGAGGATGATGGGAATCGCGCCTTCCGCGCAGACCGCACGCGAGATCGCTCCACCAATACCTTTCGCACCGCCGGTAATTAAAACGACTTTGTCTTTGAGTTCGAGGTCCATTCGCTAGTTGCCAGTTCGTCGTACGTCGTCGATCGTACGTCGTAATCTCATCCGTGCAGATTCAGAAAGCCGCCATCGATCGGGTAATTGGTGCCAGTGATGAATCCCGCCGCGTCGGAACACAAGTACAGCGCCAATGATGCGATTTCGTCTGGCTCGCCCATGCGTCCGATCGGCTGGGTTCCAGCGAGTTTGTCGTACATCTCCTTCTCGCGACCGGGGTAATTCTTACTGAGATAACTATCGACAAACGGCGTGTGCACTCGCGCCGGCGAAATGCAGTTGCAGCGGATGCCATCCGTGACGTAGTCCTTCGCGACCGAGTAGGTCATGGCAATCACCGCACCTTTACTGGTCGAGTACCCGAAGCGTTCTGCCAGTCCCGCGGAACCCGCCACGGACGCCATGTTCAGGATCACCCCGCCGCCGTTTGACTTCATGTGAGCAATGCTGGCGTGAATGCAGTTGTAATACCCTTTCACGTTGACGCGAAGAATGCGGTCGAAGTCGGCCTCGGAGGTATTCTCAACGTTGCCAATTTGCGAAATGCCAGCGTTGTTTACGAGAATGTTCAGCTGTACGCTCGCAAATAGCTTCTGAAACGTGGCCGCGGTTTGCGCGTGGTCGCTGACATCGCAGCCCCAGGGTGTAGCATCGCCGCCTGACTTCTTGATTTCACTCGCAACCGCCTCGGCTTGAGGCAGATTCACATCGAGCACGTGAACAGAAGCACCGCTGGCCGCGAACCTCAAGGCGATGGCGCGACCAATACCGCTACCAGCCCCCGTGATCACAGCAGTCCTGCCATCGAGCCTGAATTCGATATTCGCCTGCATGATTTCCCGCCCTAAAGCGAGACACCTCGCTTCCAGGGAATAAAATCTTCCTGATTATTCGATTCGGCCTTGGTGCGCACCTCGCCGCTCGCCACCTGAATCACCAGATCGAGAATCTGCTCGCCCGTTTCCTCAATGCTCGTCGCCCCAGTGATGATTGGGCCAGCGTCGAAATCAATGATGTCCGGCATGCGCTGAGCCAACGTCGTGTTGGTCGAGAGCTTCACCACCGGAGTGATGGGATTGCCGGTGGGCGTGCCGAGGCCGGTGGTGAAGAGCACCACGCTTGCCCCTGCGCCCACTTGCGCGGTTACGCATTCGACGTCATTGCCCGGCGTGCACTGCAGGTTGAGGCCTGCATGCGTCGAATATTCCGGATAATCAAGCACACCGGAGACCGGGGCCGTCCCACCTTTCTTCGCAGCCCCCGCAGACTTCATCGCGTCCGTGAGCAGGCCGTCCCGGATATTACCTGGGCTGGGATTGAGCGCAAACGTGGCCTTAACGGCGTGTGCGCGCTTCTCATATTCGCGCATCAGGTAAATGAAGCGGTCAGCAACTTCGGATGATACCGCGCGATCGATCAGACTCTGCTCAACTCCGCAGAGCTCCGGGAATTCCGAGAGCAAAGTGCGCGCTCCCAGCGCAACCAGCAGATCAGAAGTATGGCCGATCGCGGGGTTCGCGGAGAGTCCTGAAAAGCCGTCAGAGCCTCCGCACTTCAACCCGATGCAGAGCTTCGAAATATCCGCAGGGCTGCGCTCGGCTTTGTTCGCCTGAGCCAATCCCGCAAAAGTGCGCTCAACCGCTTCCGACAGCATGGCGAACTCGGAGCCGCTCTTCTGCTGCTCTAGAACGACGAGAGGTTTACTGAAATTGGGATCCCGCAGCGTGAGTTGCTTGCGGAGAACGTCGACTTGCGCATTCTGGCAGCCAAGGCTGAGAACGGTTCCGCCGGCAACATTTGGGTGGTGCAAGTAGCCTGCAATCAAGCCGCAAAGATTGTTGGCGTCTTCCCTGGTCCCGCCGCAACCACCTTCATGCAGCAGAAATTTGATTCCATCGACATTCGGGAAAAGACGGTGGGAAGTACGGCCTTGCTGGTCCGGCAGACTTCCAGATGAGGCGGGCAAGGACTTCGCTTCGCGGTATGCCTTCGCCAGTTCCGCAACTTGCTGGCGATAGACTTGCGGACGCGCAAACCCAAGTTCCTCTTCGAGCGCCTGCTTCAGGTTGAGGATGTTTCGGTTTTCGCAGAACACAAGCGGGACGACGATCCAATAATTGCGAGTGCCAGCCTGCCCGTCGTAGCGCGAATAGCCTAAAAACTTCTTATCCTTCCATCGCGATACATCGGGCACACTCCAGCGATACTCGGCTGATCGCTCTCGATATGGCGCAGCTTCATGACTCAGATTTGCGGTGCTGAGCAACTCCCCCCGGCGAACAGGCCGGAAAGCTTTGCCGACGAGAACCCCATACATCGTGACCTCATCGCCCACCGCGAGATCCTTGGTCGGGAATTTTTGCTTCGCAGGAACATCTGTCGCCAGCGTGACCTGCACGCCATCGAGGGAGGCGGTCTCGCCCTGTTTCAAGTCTTGTAGCGCGATCAGAACGTTGTCACGCGAATCGAGTTGCAGCACCTTCTGCATGAGAAAGAAAGATTCTAAACGGTTCAATAGCTGCTGGAAACCCGCTTCTTTAACGCTAAAGCGCTTCATCTCGCAGGTAAGCGCGTTGCGCATTCCCGCCGAGAAGTTTCTCTCGCGCATCAGGCGCGTGCTGGTCCAGAAATTCAATTACCAGTGACATCACTTTGCTGTACGAGCCCGCCACTCTGCACACCGGCCAGTCAGAACCGATCATGAGGCGATCCGGCGCGAAAGCTTGCAATGCAGTCTCGAGATACGGCTGGAAGTGTTCAGGCTTCCACGACGTCCAGTCCGCCTCGGTGACCATGCCTGATACTTTGCAGAAAACGTTGGGGAACCTCGCCAATTCTCGAATGTTCGAAGCCCAAGGCTCGATTGTCTGAGCCTTGATGAATGGTTTGGCCAGATGATCGAGCACGAAATGCTGCTGCGGGAACCGCGATACGAACTCAACCGCAACGGGAAGGTGACGCGGATAAATCAGGATGTCGTAGGTGAGATCGAATTCCTGAAGCGCTGCGATTCCGCGCAGAAAATCCGGCCGCAAAAGAAACCGGTCGTCCGGCTCGGCTTGGACAACGTGCCGTACGCCCACAAGCCTCGGATTTTCCGAAAGCTCGGCCAACTGTTCGCGGACGCTTTCGGCCCGCAGATCCACCCAGCCAATAACGCCAGCAATGAACGGATTCTCGTCCGCGAGCGCCAGCAGCCACCGTGTTTCTTCCAGCGTTTGCCGAGCCTGGACTGCAATACAAGCGTCAAACCCCGCCGCATCAAGTTCTGGTTTCAGATCTAATGGAAGAAAGTCGCGGCGCAAGGACGCCATCGAATCGTCGATCCAGTCATACTCTTCGGCGCTATAACGCCAGAAATGCTGGTGAGCATCGATCCGCATGCCTTATCCGGCGAGGGCTGCGTAGTGGGCTTCTGAAAACGCCACCACCTGCTGGCGTGACTGGCCGAGGCTGTCAATTCCCAGTTCCACCACATCGCCGGGCTTCAGATATTCCGGCGTCTTCATGCCCAAGGCAACACCCGCGGGAGTGCCGGTGCTGATCACATCGCCGGGCAGCAGGCTCATGAATTGGCTCACATACGAGACAAGAAAGGCCGCATCAAAAATCATGTTGGCGGTCGAACTGTTCTGACGAGTTTCGCCATTGACCTTGAGCCACATTTTCAGATTGCCGATGTCGGCAATTTCGTCCGGCGTAGCAAGGAAAGGCCCCAACGGCGCAAACGTGTCGCAACTCTTCCCTTTTACCCACTGGCCGCCGCGATCTTTCTGGAAGCCGCGTTCGGAATAGTCGTTGTGCAGAGCATACCCGGCGACATAGTTCAGAGCTTCAGATTTCTCAACGTAGTTCACGCGTTTGCCGATGATGATGGCGAACTCTACTTCCCAATCGACTTTGTCCGCGCCCTTGGGAATCATGAGCGAATCATTCGGGCCTTGTAGAGCGGTCGTTGATTTGAAAAAGATGACCGGCTCGGTGGGGATCTTCGCACCGGTCTCCGCAGCGTGGTCGCGAAAGTTCAGGCCAATGCAAATAATCTTGCTCGGACGGCAGATCGGGGGCCCTAGGCGAACGCTGTCGTTCACTCGCGGTGCAGATGCAGCATTCTTCGCGGCCCAATCGCGTAGGCGGACCAGCCCGTCACTCGCAAAAAAAGCTTCGTTGTAATCGGGACCGAAGGCGGAGGCATCGATTCGCGCGCCATCACTCAAAAGCAGGCCAGGACGTTCTTTGCCGGGATCACCAAAGCGGATAAGTTTCATTGAGTTTTCTCAGAGGGAAGATCGAGGAAACAGAATAAATGATTCGCGACGGCCATGTGGGACGGGCGCCCTTGCCCGTCCGGCCGAGCAAAGCTCGGCAGCCCTAACCGTTGCGCTTGAGCGCCCGCGCAAGCGTTTGATCTAGCGCTGACTTGGTCTTCGCGTATTCCTCGTCGGAAATCTTTCCTTGCTTATGTTCGAGTTCCAACTGGAACAGCTCTTCTTTGAGCCCCTGCATAAGCATGGACCCGTGGCCCAAGCTCGTCGCGCCCGCCGGTGAAGCACCTGCTGCGACTGAAGCAACCGCCGGAGCGCTTGCACGCTCTGCAGGAACTCCGGACGGAGTCATTGCCCCGGTCACTTTCACGGAACGAGCCCGCAGTACGATGAAGACCGCACCTCCGACAAGAATCGCTCCGAAGCCAATCAGGATATAAACGCGATATTTATCCAGCGGATCGGGTGCGTCGATCGGCGCGCCCAGACCGCCTCCCGGACGCGTATCGCCGGCCGTGCTGCCAGCGCCGCCGCCCTGCTGCTCCTGTGCCTGCTGCAGCATGCCTTCGCCGGAGACCTGAAATGCCAGCTTCTGTCCCGGCTTGGCGTTGCTGACGATGGCCGCGAGTGCATCCGGCTGGTTCGGCGTCTGCTGGTTCTGATACACGCCAGTTTCTGACGGAGTAAACGTGATCGACTTCGGCAGGATAACGACAAAGTGCTCCAGCGGATAAATGAGCTTCGGATCGAGTGTCGCCTTGCCCGAATAGTTCAGGTGATAGGTGACCTGGAACTGCGTCTGGCCGGGACGCAACGGGAAATCGAAACCGTACCGCCCCTTTTGTGCCTGCGGGGTTGGAGATACGACCAGCGGCTGTCCGCCTGCGGTTTGCGCCTGCGCTTCGTCAATCTCGGCGCCGTCCGGCAAATAGAACTCAAACGGCGACTCATTCATCTCGGTGCGCGGCGGTTGCGAACTATTGTCGACGGCGAACACACGGGTGATCCCCAGCCTTCCTTGTCCCGCCTGCACGTACATGATGTCGGCAACCACGTTGACGCTGTCGAGTTTGGGCGCAACATCGTAAACCTTGAGGTCGACGGTGACTGTTCCCGGAGGCGCGGGCGTGTGATAAGTGACATCCTGGTGGATGGCGCGCACCAGGTATGGCGAATTGCCGTTTTCAACGTTGACGCTGTCGAGTTTGGGCGCAACATCGTAAACCTTGAGATCGACGGTGACTGTTCCCGGAGGCGCGGGCGTGTGATAAGTGACATCCTGGTGGATGGCGCGCACCAGGTATGGCGAATTGCCGTTTTCAACGTTGAAGCTGAATTTGCCCTGCGAGTCCGTTTTCGCGTGGCCGACCTCTTCCATGCCGGATGAAAGCTTGATTAGAACGACTTGGTCACCCACGGAAGGCTTGCCGGTTGTGCCGTTTGTAACCGTGCCGCTGAGGGTTGTAGCGGATGAGAACACGGTCGATGCGGCGAGGAGAAACGCAATGAACAAAAGCTTGCGGAGACGAAGATACCGGATGCTCAAAAATTATCCTTTCTGGTACGCCGCGCCTTGCGATTCGAGCTGCTCAATTTCGGCGAGGATCGCCGCAGCCTCGTCTTCCAGCGACTGCTTCAT
>Ga0207695_10009622_pt1 | contig 11926 bp, 9 predicted proteins | sample KBSC54metaG_FD_184354 | JGI IMG/M metagenome (GOLD analysis project Ga0207695, IMG submission 184354) | Corn rhizosphere microbial communities from Kellogg Biological Station, Michigan, USA - KBS C5-4 metaG (SPAdes) (version 2) | ecosystem: Host-associated > Plants > Roots > Rhizosphere > Soil... | reverse complement strand
TGCTCGTCTGGGCGCTACCCCGACGAGCAGGCGGTGGCGCACGCGGACACGAGCTGGCTGAACATCGCCACGTTCGATAGCCCCACCCTGCCGGCCGGCGACAGCGACTGGACCCACAGCGAGAGCCCGCGCCTGGTGGCCAAGGATCCGCGCGCCGTCGTCGGGCACATCTCGCTGGTGGCCAGCGGCGTGGGCGCGGGGAAGGCGTTCTTCGACGACCTGACCGTCGACGAGTTCGACGCCCAGGGCCAGCACCTGGGCCAGGTGCTGAAGCTGGATCTGAAGTCGCTGGGCGGCTGGTACTACTGGACCGCGAACGGCAGCGGCCACGCCGCCAGCGAGTTCGACGGCCACGGCGGCCCGGGCGCGCTGACGATCGAGGGGACCACGGGCGACGCGAACCTGGGCGCCGCGCAGCGCGAGTTCAGGCCCGTGCCCGGCCATGCCTACACGGTCAGCGGCTGGATGAAGGGCCGGGCCCTGCCGCCCGGGGCGCGCGTGCAGATCCGCCTCGACTTCCTGGGCAGCGACTCGCCCGTCACCGGCCGGGACAAGGCGTTCCTGCAGACCCAGGTGAACCGCTATCTGGACTGGGGCCACGCCCACGGCGTACCGCTGTTTCTCGGGGAGTTCGGGCTGCACCACCCCTGCTTCGAGAACGACCGCGGCGGCCTGCGGTGGGTCGAGGACATGCTCGACCTGGCCGACGCCAGCGGCCTGTCGTTCACGTACCACGCCTATCACGAGGACGGCTTCGGGCTTTACCGCGGCAACGGCAAGGTCGATCCGGCCAACGCGAACCAGGGCCTGATCGACCTATTCACGCGCAAGCTGAACGCCAAATAGAAAGGGCGGACCAGGACGGTCTTTCGACCGGAGCCTGTCCGCCCTTGCTGCGATCCCGCCCGCCGTCACCGGCAGGCGAGGCCGTCAGGTCACTTCACGAAGCTGACGTTCTTGATGGTGACCATCGCGGTGCAGCTGCCCATGGCAGGAACGTTGAACTGCCACTGCACGTTCAGGACCTGCGCCGGATCGACGACCGCCGCGCTGGGATCCGCGCCGCCGCCCGTCTGATCGGCGAAGTTCACCGTCACGTCGGTGGGGTCGGACGACAGGGTGAAGACCATCGAGGACGCGTAGCAGGACATGTTCGTCGCGGTCGTGGGATCGCAGGTGCCGTTGTTCGCGACGGTGTTGTGCTCCTTGTCGACGGTCGAGAACTGAACCGTGCAGCCGCTGCTGACGGTGCCGCTGATGTTGAACTTCACGCCCTTGTACGCGCTGGCGTCGGTGCACGCGTTGAACGGCAGACCCACGTAGGCGTACGGATACATCGTGGTGGCCGTGCCGCTGTCCAGCATGATGGTCAGGGCGCCGCCGCTGGTATCCACCACCGGCTTGTTCAGGCCGGTGTCGGCTCCGAAGTAGGGCATGCCGACCTGCGCGGTGCCAGACCCGAAGTCGGTGATCAGATCGCCCGTGGCCGCTGCGCACGCCGTGGCGGACGAGCCGCCGCTGCCCGTCGACCCGCCGCTGCCCTCGCTCGAGCCGCCGCTGCCCGTCGACCCGCCGCTGCTGGTCGAGCCGCCGCTGCCGTTGCTCGAGCCGCCGCTCCCGTTGGACCCGCCGCTGCTGCTGTTACCACCCGAGCCGTTACCCTGAGAGCCACCCGAGCCGGAGGTGGAGCCACCGCTGGAGGAGCACCCAGCCGCGAGCGCCAGACCGAGGAGACCGACGAGACCGAAATCGAGCACAGTTCGCTTCATGTTTGTAACCCTTCCAGTTGAATCTAGGCCATACGGCACGAGGTGCGTGTCGCCTGAAGTCGCACACCATATGGCGGCGGCCCGCCACGAGCAAGAGACGGGGGTCGCTGTGTTACACGTTGGAAACAACGTGTCGCTCGTACCGGTGACCGCGCGCTGGTGTGTCGGTGTCAGTGCCTTGGGACGGCGGCGGGCCGTCAGATCTTCACGGCTTCCCGCACTTTTCAGAACTTGGCCGGCGAGGTCACGGCCCCCAGCGAGGCCGAGGCCACGCTGCGGGTGTACTTCGCCATGACGCCGTACTTGTAGCGGGGCGGGGGCGCCTTCCACCCCTGCTTGCGCGGCTCGAGGTCCGCCGCCACGTCGATGGTCCCCTTGTCGACGTCCAGCGTGACCATGTCGCCGTCGCGCACGAACGCGACGGGCCCGCCCACGGCCGCCTCGGGCGCCAGGTGACCGCCCATGAACCCGTGCGTGGCGCCGGAGAAGCGGCCGTCGGTCAGCAGGACCACGCTGTCGCCCAGCCCCTGCCCGATCAGCGCGCCGGTCACCGCCAGCATCTCCCGCATGCCGGGGCCGCCCACCGGCCCCTCGTACCGGATGATGACGACGTCGTCCGGCTGAACCTTCCGGGCCTGGACGGCCGCGAAGCACTCCTCCTCCGAGTCGTAGACGCGGGCCGGGCCGGTGTGGTGGCGGCGCTTGTGGCCGGCCAGCTTGACCACGCACCCCTCGGGGGCCAGCGAGCCCTTCAGGATCGTCAGGCCGCCCGTCGGGGACAGCGGCTTGTCGATGGGGCGCACCACCTGCTGGCCCGGCGTCTCGACGGCCAGGTCGGCCTCTTCCTTCAACGACCGGCCGCTGACCGTGGGGTTGTCCTTCAGCAGGCCCAGGTCGAACAGGCGCTTCACGATCAGCCGCTGCCCGCCGGCGCGGTCGAGATCGACGGCGGCGAAGCGACCGCCCGGCTTCATGTCGACCAGGATGGGGCTCTTTTCGGCGATCTTGCCGAAGTCCTCGATGTCCAGCTTCACGCCCGCCTCGTGCGCGATGGCCAGCAGGTGCAGCACGGCGTTCGTCGACCCGGCGCTGGAGGCGACGCCCGTGATGGCGTTCTCGAAGGCGGTGCGGTTCAGGAACTTGCTGGGGCGCAGATCGGCGGCCAGCACCTTCATCACCAGCTGGCCGCACTGGAAGGCGACGTCCGCCTTGCGCGGGTCGACCGCCGGAACGTCGTTCAGGCCCATCGGCGACAGGCCCAGCAGCGCGGCCGCCATCGACATCGTGTTCGCCGTGTATTGCCCCCCGCAGGCGCCGGCGCCCGGGCAGGCCACGTCCTCCAGGCTGCGCAGCTCGCCCTCGGTCATCTTGCCGGCGGAGCAGGCCCCGACCGCCTCGAACACGTCCATGATGGTGACGTCCTTGCCGTGAAAGCGGCCCGGCAGGATCGAGCCGCCGTACAGCATCAGCGACGGCAGATCCATGCGCGCCAGCGCCATCAGCGTGCCGGGGATCGTCTTGTCGCAGCCCGACAGCGCCACCACGCCGTCGCACAGCGCACCCAGCACGGCCAGCTCGATCGAGTCGGCGATCACCTCGCGCGACACCAGCGAGGCGCGCATGCCCTCGCTGCCCATCGAGATGCCGTCGGAGACGACGATGGTATTGAACTCGACGGGCGTGCCGCCCGCGGCGCGGATGCCTTCCTTCACCTTGTCGCCCAGCGTGCGCAGGTGCATGTTGCACGGGGTGATGTCGCTCCAGGTGTTGGCCAGGGCGATCAGCGGCTTGTCGAGATCCGCGTCGCTGAGCCCGGTCGCCTTCAGCATGGCGCGCGCCGGCGCGCGCGTGATGCCCTTCTTCAGTGAGTCGCTGCGCATGGTGGGTCTGCAGACGATCGCGCGGGGACGCGCCTTTGGCAAGGCGGCGCCGCTGATGGCAGCGACGGCGGCCTGGGTGACAGCGGCGCTGGTCGTCGGGATTTTCGTGAGCGTCCGGCATTTCTTAGTAGAGTGACGGCTTGATCGGCGTCTTCGACTCGGGCTTCGGCGGCCTGACCGTGCTGGGCGAGCTGGCGCGTCAGCTTCCGCAGTACGACTACCTGTACCTGGGCGACAGCGCGCGCTGCCCCTACGGCGTGCGCAGCGCGGACGCGGTGCACGAGTTCACGCGCGAAGCGATCGAGTACCTGTTCGACGAGGGGTGCCCGCTGGTCATCCTGGCCTGCAACACCGCCTCGGCGCGCGCGCTGCGCACGCTGCAGACGCGCCACCTGCCGCGCTTCCGGCCCGATCGCAGCGTGCTGGGCGTCGTGCGGCCCACCGTCGAGGCGCTGGCGCAGCTGCCGCCCGGCGCGGTGCCGGGGCAGACGGCGCCGTCGGCCGTCGAGGGCACGGTGGGCGTGCTGGGCACGCCGGGGACGATCGAGTCGGGCTCGTATCGCATCGAGCTGGAGAAGCTGGCGCCGCGCCTGCGCCTGATCGAGAAGGCGTGTCCGCTGTGGGTGCCGCTGGTCGAGGCGGGCGAGCTGTCAGGACCGGGCACGGACTTCTTCGTGCACAAGTATCTCGATCCGCTGTTCGCGCCGGGCGCGCCGGCCCCCTCGGCGCTGGCGCTGGCCTGCACGCACTACCCGCTGCTGCAGGAGCCGATCCGCGCCGCGGTGCCGGCGGGCGTGCGCATCATCAGCCAGGGCGACATCGTGGCCAAGGGGCTGCGCGACTGGCTGCGGCGCCATCCGGACATGGAGGCGCGGCTGTCGCGCGAGGGACGCCGGCGCTACGCGACGACCGACGACCCCATCTGGTTCGCGGCGCGCGGCAGCGCCATCCTGCAGCCGGTGCTGGGCCTGGCCGGCGGCGCGATCACCGTCGAGAAGGTTCGCCTGCGCCAGTTCAGCGCCGCCGGCGCGTGACGCGGCTATATTGGTCGTCATGCCCGTACGGTCGGTCGCGTTCCTGGCTCTTTGCACCTTCCCCGTCGCCTTCGCGGCAGGCTGCGACGCGCAGACGAAGTGCGCGCCGACGTGCATGCAGGCCTCGCTCGGGGGCGGAACAGGCCTGGGGCAAGGCGGTTCCGCTGGCGCCAACACAGGCGGCGGCGGAGCAGGAGGCGCGCCACAGGCCGGCACGGGCGGACTGGGCGGCGCGACAGGCGCCGGCGGCGCCGCGGCCAGCTGTCCCCCACCCGCGTCGACGGTCTGCGTTCAGCCTGCCCCCAGCTTCGCCGCCGACATCGCCCCGATCCTCGACCGCAGCTGCAACGGCTGCCACACCGTGGACAACCCCGATGGGGTCTGGCCTTTGAACTCCTGGGCCGACGTCGCCGCCTGGTCCAACCTCATCATTCCTGACCTGGTCCAGTGCAGGATGCCGCCCCCCGACTCGACCACGCCTTTCCCCGAGGCCGACCGCCAGCTGTTCTTCGCCTGGCTGGCGTGCAACAGCCCGAACAACTGAAGACGCCTCTCCTGACCTTCGAGGGCCGGTCGAGTCATCGCACCGACCTGTTTGACGACGGTCCTGTGGACCACCATGATCGCGGGAAGCCACATGCTCGACCTCTTCGACGAATTCGTGGCCTTGGTCAGCGCCCTTGAAGTAGCCCGACTCCCGTATGCGGTTTGCGGCGGACTCGCCATGGCTATTCACGGATTTCCCCGCGCGACGGTGGACGTCGACATGCTCGTTCCGACAGCCGCTGCAGACGGCATCTTGGAGGTTGCACGTGATCTCGGCTACGCGATTCGTGCCGAACCAATGACTTTCGCCGGCGGCGCCGTCGAGATCCGACGGGCAACCAAGATCGACGCGGCCTCCGGCGACATCCTGAGCCTCGACCTGCTCTTGGTCACTCCAGCGCTGACCGATGTCTGGACCGCCCGGACCAAGATCGGCTGGGAACGCGGCGAAGTCTGGACGGTGTCGAGAGAGGGATTGATTGCGTTGAAGAAACTCCGGGGCTCCGGTCAAGACCAGGACGACATCAAACGCTTACAGGAGAATCAGTGATGAAGGTGGACATGTCGGCGAAGGCGGTGACGGTGCGCCTCAGGCGCGTGTCGCAGTTACGTCATCTGTGCGTGGCGCTGGGGAAGGGGAAGGGGACGTCACTCGAAGGACCACGAGGATCGAGTCGCACCGCGGACGCTGTTGGCGGCCGACTGGACTTTGACGGCGCGCCGTTCCTGATACCGCCCGCGTCCCGATCAATCGGTTGATCGCGCAGGTCGGGTTCGGGATGTAGCTCGAACGCTCTTTCCGTTGCGTCATCACGCCGGCGCCTTGCGCGCCGGCGGGCGCCAGGTGGCGCCGTACCAGGCGATGTACAGGTAGCAGGCGGCCGCGATGACGAAGCAGTGGTGGATGCCGACGGCGTCCGCCAGGCTGCCCTGCACCACCGGGATCAGCGCGCCCCCCACGATGGCCATGCACAGGATGCCCGAGCCCTGGCCGGTGTGCTTCCCCAGGCCGTCGATGCCCAGGGTGAAGATGGTCGGGAACATGATCGAGTTGAAGAAGCCGACCGCGATGATGGTCCACATCGCCACGTGGCCGGTGGTCAGCATCGTGGTCACCACCAGCAGCGCCGCCACCAGCGCGTGCGCCGCCAGCAACTTGCCGGGGCGGAACAGGCGCAGGGTGAACGTCCCGATGAAGCGGCCCAGCATGGCGCCGCCCCAGTAGAACGAGACGTAGCGGGCGCCTTCCGCCTCGCTGAGCCCGGCGATGTTGGCTTCCTTGAAGTAGTTCACCAGGAAGCTGCCGATGGCCACCTCGGCGCCCACGTACACGAAGATGCCCACCGCCCCCAGCAGCAGCGGCCGGTAGCTCCAGGCGCTGGCGCCCTCGTGGCCGCCGGCCTGCTGGTCGCCGCCGCCCGTCGCCGCGTCGATCTGGGGAAGCTTGAACATCGCCATGGCCGCCGCCAGCACCACCAGCGCGATGGCCAGCCCCAGGTACGGCGTCTGCACGGACGCCGCCTCGGCCTGGCGGTACGCCTCGACGGCCGCGGGCGCCATCTGCTTCAGGGCGTCGGGCGACTTCACCACCGTCGACAGGATGATGACCGACCCGAACAGCGGCGCGATCGTGGTGCCCAGCGAGTTGATGGCCTGGGTCATGGTCAGCCGGCTGGACGCCGTCTCGGGCTTTCCCAGCACCGCCACGTAAGGGTTCGCCGCCACCTGCAGCAGCGTGATGCCGGCGGCCAGCACGAACAGCGCGCCCAGGAACAGCGGATAGGATCGCGCCCCCGCCGCGGGGTAGAACAGCAAGCACCCGGCCCCCGCCGTCAGCAGGCCAATGACGATGCCGCGCTTGTACCCCAGCTTGTTGACGATGGCGCCCGCCGGCAACGACACGATGAAGTACGCCGTGAAGAACGCGAACTGGATCAGCATCGCCTTCGTGTAGTTCAGGTCGAAGACGGCCTTCAGGTGGGGGATGATGATGTCGTTCAGGCAGGTCAGAAAACCCCACATGAAGAACAGCGACGTCAGCACCGCCAGCGGCGCCGTGTAGTTCTTGCCGTCGTAGCTGGACGTCGCGGACACGTTCGTCGTTGCGGGGGCGGATCCACCGGCCATGCGCGCTCCTGGGAAAAGGGGGGGCCCCGACTTCGAGGCGGACGGACACGTTAGCCGGGCCCACGGTGCCCCACAATGGCCGCGCCGCTGCACCGCCGGCGCAGGGCGCCGCAGAGGACACGGGCCAGGGGGAAGACCGGCCAGCCTGACGCGCTGTCGACGGTTGCGCGCTCAGCTCATGGGGACTCAGCCGCGCCGCAGCCGTTCCAGCAACTCGGCCGAACCGCCGGCGATGCGCACGGTCTTGCGGCGGCCGGTCTGGCCCCGCACGATCTCGACGGCGCGGCGGGGGACCGCGAACGCGTCCGCCAGCGCCTCGACGACGGCGGCGTTCGCTGCCCCGTCGACGGGCGGCGCCGCCACCGCCACGCGCAACCGCTCGCCCACGGACGAGCCCACGGCCGGCCGCGAGGCGCGCGGCACGACCTGGATGTCGAAGATCAGCGCCCCGCCCGGCGGCGCGCCGCCGCTCACGGCCGGCCGGCGCCCGCGGCCTCGGCGGGCTTGCTCTCGGCCTTCGTCTCGGGGGGGCGCACCGGCAGGTCCAGCGTGAAGCGCGCGCCGCGCCCCAGCCCGTCGCTGTGCACGAACAGCGAGCCGCCCAGCTCGCGCGCGGTCAGCGCCGCGCTGTAAAGCCCGATGCCGTGGCCGTCCTTCCGCGTGGTGAACCCGTGGTCGAAGATGCGCCCCAGGTTCTCGTGCGCGATGCCGGTGCCGTTGTCCGCCACCACGATCCGCACGCGATTGCCGGCGCGGTCGCCTTTCGGCGTGTCGACGCGCACGACGATGCGCGGCGGCTGGCCGTCCTGCACCTTGCCGTCGCAGGCGTACTTCGCGTTGCCCAGGATGTTGACCAGGATCTGCAGCACCTTGTGCTTCTCGATCATCAGCGTGGGCGCCGGCGAGTACTCGCGCAGCACCGTGATGCCGTGCCGCTCCAGCGCCTCGCGGTTGATGCGCAGGGCGTCCTCGATCAGCGTCTCCGCCGGCACCTCCTCCTGCACGCCCGAAAGCCGCGCGTAGCCCTGCTGCATGGCCACGATCTCCTTGATGTGCTCCACGCTGTGCCCCAGCGACTCGAGATCGCGGGCCACGGACGGATCGGCGCTGGCCCCCTGGGTGCGCAGCCGTTCGTTCAGGTGCGCCACCGACTCGGTCACGCTGTGCAGGACGTTCCCCACGTTGTGCAGCACGCCCGCCGCCACCTCGGCCATGCCCGCCCGCCGCGACGTCTCGACCAGGCGCTGGTGCGCCGCCGCCAGCTCGGCCTCGGCGCGCTTGCGCGCGGTGATGTCGCGGGCCACACCCTCGACCGCCGTGATGCGGTCGCCCTCGCGAATGGGGCGGATGCTGACCTCGAACGGGATGATGCGCCCCGACTTCGACAGCAGCTCGGACTCGAAGGTGGGGCGCGTGTCCTCGCCGGCGGCCAGCTTCTCCAGCCAGGCCGCCACCGTCTCGCGTCGCACCGGCAGCGCCAGATCCAGGATCGTCATCTTCAGCAGCTCGTCGCGCGCGTAGCCGGTCATCGCCTCGCCGGCCCTGTTGATGGTCAGCAGGCGCCCCGTGGTGTCGTGGGTGTAGATGACGTCGTTCGCGTTCTCGAACAGGTCGCGGTACCGCGCCGCCAGCATGGCCTCGCTCTCCATGCGCAGGCGGATGATCTCGGTCTGCGCGCGCACGCGCCGCCGCAGCGCCACGCCCCAGGCCACCGCCAGGGCCGTGATGGCCACCAGCACGGCCAGGATCCAGACCAGGCGCCCCAGCGTCCACCAGGGCGGCTTCTGCAGGATGGCGATGTCGTCCAGGTTCCGCAGCAGCAGGCGAAACTCCGTCGGGTGATCGCGATCCTGCCCCAGCCGCACCACGCTGATGCCGGTCAGGCGCACCCGGCTGCCGCTGGCCAGGTCGGCCATGGCGGCCGGCGGTAGCTCCCCGGCCTGCGGCATCTCCGCGTCGAACAGCACGTTCTTCGCCTTCGCCACCAGCAGCAGGTGACCGGGGTCGCGGACCACGTCCACCAGCTCGGCCTCGACGCTGACCAGGCGCGAGTCGTGCGCGCCCGCGCTCAGCTCTTGATCGGCGGTGACGAAGATGGGGACCAGCGGCTGGGCTGCCGGCCCGCTGCGCCGGAAGACGGCGTCGTTCAGGAACGGCGTCCAGGGCCCCATCTCGGGGAAGCCCAGCACCTCGACCCGATCCCCGATGGCCAGCGGTTCCGCCTGGCGCGTCCGCACGGCGACGCCGCCCGTGCCGTCCTCGACGTACATGGCGCCGCCCGGCTGATAGAAGGTGACGGTGCCGCGCACCTTCACGCGGTGACGGCTGGCGCCCTCGGGCTCGAAGCGCAGCAGGCTCTCGACGGGCGTGGTGCGGACCGAGAACGGCTCCCCCGGCCCGGTCTCCTCGATGATCAGGTCCTCGGCACGCCCCACGTACAGCTTGATGCCGATCATCTGCCGGCGCTCGTTGAACACGCCGCCCACCACGCCGCGCGCCTTCACCGACGCGTCCACCACGGCGCGCAGCTTGTCGGGGGGCAGGTCCGACACGTAGACCGGGAACACGCCGTCATCCGACGCCATCTTCAGGGTGACGGTCCGGCGCAGGTCGGCCCGCTCGTCGGGCATCACCGACCGCACGATCCCCTCGACCTCGACCCGCTGGCTGTCCAGCTTGCCGGTCGACAGCTCGTCGTACTTGCTGGGCCGGGCGTCGGGCAGGCCCGTCGTTCCCAGCACGGTGAACTTGCGCGGCACGATCTGCGGCGCGAACAGGCCGGGGGCGGTGAAGCCCTCGAGATCGCCGTACTGGCCGACCTGGTAGCGGCCCTTCGTGCTGACGGGCGCGTCGATGAAGATGCCGGCGGTGGAGTCCTGGAAGAAGATCAGGCTGCCGGCGCAGGTGATCACGCCGCGCAGCCTGACCGCCAGCGCCTGCTGGGCCCGCTCGGGCGACAGTGCCCGGACAGCCGCGGCGGTCATCAGCGGAACGTCGGACGGGGTCCCGGTCCCCTGGGGCAGCCCCTCGGGGGGAGCGGCCGCCGCGCTGGTCTTGCCGGCCTCACCGTCGGAAGCAGGCGGATGTCCGTGTCCGTGTCGCCGTCCGCGCGAGCGCGCTGCCACCGACGGCGCATGGAGCGCTCCCATGGCCGTGATCACGACGGCGATCCAGAGGTGGCGGCCGGAACGGGGGGTGGGCCGCGCCCTCGGGAGAGGGGTGTCCGTGGGGCAATTCATCCTGCGGTGAAACGGGGAGTAGGCGAAAACCGAGCAAAGCCCAGCTTTGCATACATTCCCGACCGTGCCCAGGCGTCACCGCACGAAACGGCAGGGAACGTCGATGACGCCCCCTGCCGTCCGCCCTGCCGCGCTGTCCCGCCTCTATTGAATCAGCGCAGCGGGCGTCGCGCCCGCGCGACCCGGCGCTTCACGACCGACGGCCCGCGGTCGCCGGGGCCGTCAGACGCGCGCTTCGGCCAGCTGGCGTCCCGCCGCGGGAGCGGAGACCCGCCGCGCGTAGAACGCCCAGGTGATGACGACGCAGGTGGCGTAGAAGCCCACGAAGGCCATCAGCGCCACCTCGGCGCCGCCGGTGGCCTTGATGGAGGCGCCGAACGCGCGCGGGATGAGGTAGCCGCCACAGGCGCCGATGGCCGACGTCATTCCCAGCACCGCGGCCGAGCGGCGGCGGGCCAGCGCCAGCGCCTCGCGCTCGGCCTCGGGACCGCGCCCCTCGACCGCGCGCAGCGCCTTCTTCCGGAAGATGACCGGGATCATCCGGAAGGTGGAGCCGTTGCCGACGCCTGTGGTGACGAACAGCAGCAGGAACATCATCAAGAAGCCAGGGAACGAGTGCGCGTGCACGAAGCGCATGGCGCCGAACGTCAGCAGGCCCATGGCCACGAAGTTCCACAGCGTCAAGCGCGCCCCGCCGATCCGGTCGGCCAGCTTGCCGCCCAGTGGCCGCGCCACGGACCCCACCAGCGCCCCCAGGAACGCCAGGTTGGCCGTCACTTCGGGGAACTGTGTCTTCAGCAGCAACGGAAAGGCCGCCGAGTAGCCGATGAACGAGCCGAACGTCCCGATGTAGAGCCACGCCATCACCCAGGTGTCCTTGCTGCGGGCGACCGCGAGCTGATCCCTGAAGGACGATCGCGCCGAGGTGAGGTTGTTCATGTAGCGGGCGGCGCCGTACACCGCGATGGCGATGAGAGGGAAGAAGAACAACCCGGCGTTCTGCAGGTAGATGTGCTGCGGGCCCTGGGGCTTGCCCAGGAACAGGTTCAGCACCGGCCACCCCAGCGCGATCGGGATCAGCAGCTGCACGGTGCTGACGCCGACGTTTCCACCGGCCGCGTTCAGGCCCAGTGCGTAACCCTTCTCCCGGTCGGGGAAGAAGAACGAGATGTTCGCCATGCTGGACGCGAAGTTGCCCCCACCCAGCCCGGCCGTCGCGGCGGCCAGCGCCATCAACCAGTAGGGTGTGTCGGGTCGGGTGACCAGCAGCGCCACGAAGGTGGTGGGGACGAACAACAACGCGGCGCTGACGATGGTCCAGTTTCGTCCCC
>Ga0207695_10009621_pt1 | contig 11927 bp, 4 predicted proteins | sample KBSC54metaG_FD_184354 | JGI IMG/M metagenome (GOLD analysis project Ga0207695, IMG submission 184354) | Corn rhizosphere microbial communities from Kellogg Biological Station, Michigan, USA - KBS C5-4 metaG (SPAdes) (version 2) | ecosystem: Host-associated > Plants > Roots > Rhizosphere > Soil... | reverse complement strand
GTGCGGCGCCAAGAGCCAGCAGGCGTTCTCGATCAAGGTCGGCACCTGGGCCAGCGCCAAGTTCGGCGGCGGCGGCTACGTCACCGGCCTCGTCTTCCACCCGACGTCTCCGAACGTCCTGTATGCGCGTACCGACGTCGGCGGTGCGTATCGCTGGGACCAGCCCAGCTCGTCGTGGATCCCCATCACGGACGGCTTCGGCGCGGCCGAGAGCTTCCAGCACGGCGTCGAAAGCATCGCGCTGGACCCCAACAACGACCAGCTGGTGTACATGGTGACGGGGATGTACGCCTCGGCGGACGCGACCGCGCGGCTGTACATCTCCAGCAACCGCGGCAGCAGCTGGACCGCCGTCAACCTGCCCTTCTCGGCGGGTGCGAACAACGTCGGCCGCGCCATCGGCGAACGCCTGTCGGTCGACCCCAACAACCCCGCCATCCTGTTCTACGGCTCGCGCACCGCCGGCCTGTGGAAGAGCGCCGACTCCGGCCGCACCTGGAACCAGGTGACGTCGCTGTCGTCCACCAGGCTGACCGCTGCCCAGGTCAGCGCCCTGGGCGGCCAGCCGATCGGCGTCGAGCAGCTCGTGTACGACACCTCGACCAAGGGCAGCGGCTCGCCGACCTGGATCCTCTGGGCCAGCATCGCCCCCGACTACGTCAGCGCGGCGGGCCTGACCTCGAACCTGTACAAGTCCACCAATGGCGGCGCCACGTGGACGCCCGTCGCGACCCCGGTGTCCGGATACCACATCCCGCACATGGTCCGCACGTCCGACGGCGAGTTCTACGTGCTGTTCACCAAGGGCACGGGCCCGGGTGACGCCGGACCGGCCCGCCTGTACAAGTTCGACGGCAGCAACGGGAGCACCTGGACCTTGCTGGACAGCAACGACTCCGCCGGCTATGGCGGCCTGTCGGTGTCCGGCACCGGTTCGACCGCCCGGATCGCGCTGGGCGTGAGCGGCACCTGGGGCAACTACAGCGGACAGCAGATCGTCCAGCTGTCCGACGACGGCGGCAGGACATGGCGCGAGATCGAAGCCGGGATGCCGGGCCAGACCGCCTCGGGCTGGGTCGACGATGTCGAGATCGATCCGTCCAACCGCGACCACATCATGCACGTGCACGGCGGCGGCATCGTCGAGACCCGAAACGCCTCGTCGTCGACGCCCACGTGGAACTTCTCGGTCAACGGCATCGAGGAAACCTGCACCCTGGCCCTGACGACGCCGCCTCCAGGCGCGTCGTACTTCGTGCTCAACGGGTCGGGCGACGTCGGCACCTGGGTCCACACCGACCTCACGAAGACGCCGACGCTCAACCCCTACAAGCAATGGAGCAGCGGCAATTCCATCGACACCGCGTGGTCCGATTCGAACTACATCGCAACGGCCAGCGTCATCAACTCGACCGGCACGGGCACGGGATACTGGTCGGGCGACGGCGGCAACAGCTGGGCGAGCTTCGCCACGCTGCCGGCCGGCGCCGCAGCCAACACCGCCGGCGCGACGAACCTCGTGGTCACCGCGCGCAACAGGCTGGTCTGGGCGCCGGCCGATTCGGTGCCGTCCTACAGCAACGACAACGGCGCCTCCTGGACCGCCACCAACCTTCCGGCGCTCAGCGTCATCGGTGGATGGCCGCGCAGCTACCGGCTGGTCGCGGATCGCAGGAACGCGAACAAGGTCTATGCCTACGATTCGGGCGGCGCGTGGTGGGGCAGCCCGGGCAAGGTGTACATCTCGACGGACGGCGGCCACAGCTTCACGCTGAGCCAGGGGTCGGTGTCCGCCAACCTGCGCGCCAATCCCTTCTCGGCCACTTCCATGGCGGTGAATCCGAACGTCGAAGGCGACCTCTGGCTGGCCGACGGCAACACCGTGTACCACTCGGTGGATTCGGGCAGCACGTGGGCCCGGTTCGGCAACTTCGCCTCGATCTGGGGTAGCCGCGACCCGTCGCAGTGGCCTGACGTGCAGGGCGCGAGCATCGTCGCGCTGGGCAAGGCGAAGGCCGGCGCGCCATATTCGGCGGCGGTCTACGTCGTCGGCGTGATCAATGGCGCCTGGGGTGTGTACCGCTCCGACGACGGTGGCGCCAGCTGGGTCCGCCACAACGACGACGCCCACCAGTACGCCGGCCTGGGCGTCATGGCAGCCGACCAGAGCCTCTATGGCCGGGTCTACGCGGGCGGCAGCTGCCGGGGCGTGGTGTACAGCAACTGAGATCCCGTCGCGACGAGGCGGCAGCACACGCGTGCTGCCGTTCCTCGTCCTGCGCGGGCCGCCGGGCGGCCTCGGCCCGCGATGGGCCACTTCGTTCGATCCGATAGAACCCGGTTAGCGCGCCGTAATGACTCCGGGCGGACGGCGCCTTAGCCTGCGCACACCGCGCGCGGCACCATTCGTGCGCACGAACGACGCGCCAAGGCGGCGCGCCATGCACGTTTCCATGAGACAGAACCTCCGACCGTTCCATTTCGGTGCTCCCCTGCTGGCGCTCGGCATCCTGCTCACGGGCTGCGTCTCCGGACGGCGTTCCGAAGGCACCACGGATCTCGTGGTCCTCCCCGCGCCACCCGATGCCTGGCGCATCGTCGTCGGGCATTGGGACGCCGAGGCCGAATTGACCGGCAACCGCGTCGAGGTGCCGCCTCCTCGCGATGAATATGCACGCTCGAGTCGCCTCGCAGCGAGCGCGGACCTCGGCGAGGGCCGGCGCGAACGGGTGCACTTCGAATGGAAGGACCTGTGGCAGTCGACGCTTCGCATCGAAACCCGGCAGCCGCTCGACCTGCGAGCATTCCAGGACGGCATGCTCGAATTCGACCTCGACGTCGCCGACCTGGCGCACGGCGCCGTCAAGGTCAAGGTCGGCTGCGGGGAGGGCTGCGGGCGCAGCGTCAACCTGCTCGACCCGGGGCGCGCCTGGGCCGGCAAGGGCTGGCACCACGTGGCGCTGGCGATGAGCTGCTTCGTGCGCGACGGCGCCGACTTCTCGAAGGTCGGGATGCCGTTCGCGCTCGAAGGCAACGGCAGCGGCAGCGTCAGCGTCGCCAACGTGCGCTTCACGCGCCAGGCCCACGCCGGTTTGGCATGTCCGGACTACCGCACCGAGTCGGTCACGCCCGCCATGCTCGAAGAGTCCTGGTCGGTCGATTGGTGGCTGCCGCGCCACCAGAAGAAGCTGGAGGAAAGACGCCAGCTCGTCGCGGCGGGCACGCCGCCGCGGCTGGTCTTCATCGGCGACTCCATCACCGAGGGCTGGGAGAAGAGCGGCAGCGCGGTCTGGCAGCGGCATTTCAGCCAGTACCACGCACTCGACCTCGGCTTCGGCGGCGACCGCACCGAGAACGTGCTGTGGCGCCTGCAGCATGGCGAGATCGACGGCATCGCGCCGAAGGTGGCCGTCCTGATGATCGGCACCAACAACACCGGTCATCGCGCCGAGAACCCGCAGACGACGGCAGCGGGCATCCGGCGGCTGCTCGACGAGATCCGGCAGCGCCTGCCGTCGACGAAGGTGCTGCTGCTGGCGATCTTCCCGCGCGGCGAGAAGCCGGACGACTCGCAGCGGCGCCTCAACGAGCGCGTGAACGAGATCATCGCCGGCTATGCCGACGGCCGCGACGTCGTCTTCCTCGACATCGGCAACGCGTTCCTGGACCCGGACGGCCGCCTGTCGCGCGAGGTGATGCCTGACCTGCTGCATCCGAACGAGAAGGGCTATGCCATCTGGCAGCGCTCCATGGACGCCTCGCTGCAGCGTCTGCTGACGGCTGGCGCCCGCTGAAGCCGAAGGCCATGCTGCCAGCGGACACCCCGGCAGGCCGGTGCGCTCGCCCGGATCGCCGGCGCCGCGGCGCCGGCGCGGGCCGCGCGCTCCGATGGACGGCCGCGTGGGCGGTCTGCCTGGCCGCGGCCTTCGGCGCCGGCGCCGAGCCGTCCGCGCGCGCCAGCGCGGACGCGCGGGCGGCCGCGCTGGTGGCCCGGATGACGCTGGACGAGAAGCTGGGCCAGCTCGTCAACGTGGCGCCGGCCATCGACCGGCTGGGCATCCCCGCCTACAACTGGTGGACGGAATCCCTCCACGGCGCGATCGGTCCGCTGCCGACCACCCAGTTTCCCGAGCCGATCGGGCTGGCCGCGACCTTCGACGCGCCGTTGGTGCACCAGGTCGCCGCGGCCATCGGCAAGGAAGTGCGCGCACTGCACTCGCTGGGGCCGGGGGGCGTCGGGCTCGACACCTGGGCGCCCAACATCAACATCTTCCGCGATCCGCGCTGGGGACGGGGCCAGGAAACCTACGGCGAGGACCCCTGGCTGACCGCCCGGCTGGGCGTCGCCTTCATCACCGGGTTGCAGGGCGCGGACGCCGAGCGGCCCGACGTCATCGCCACGCCCAAGCATTTCGCGGTGCACAGCGGGCCGGAGTCGACCCGCCACAGCGCGAACGTCTTCGTGACGCCGCACGACCTGGAAGACACCTACCTGCCCGCGTTCCGCGCGGCCATCGTCGAGGCGAGGGCCGGATCGATCATGTGCGCCTACAACCGCATCGACGGCCAGCCGGCGTGCGCCAACGAGCCGTTGCTGCGCCAGCGGCTGCGCGGCGCGTGGGGGTTCAAAGGCTACGTCGTCTCGGACTGCGACGCCGTCAAGGACATCGCCGAAGGCCACAAGTACGCACCGGACGCAGCCGCCGCGGTGGCCGCGGCACTGAAGTCCGGCGTCGACAACGAATGCAATACCTCGGTGTGGAGCAGTGCGGCGGCCGTGCGGCAGCGCTACAGGGACGCCCGTGATCGCGGATTGATCAGCGACGCTGACATCGATCGCGCGCTGGTGCGCCTGTTCTCCGCCCGCCTGCGCAGCGGCGACCTGGCCGGCCTCGCGCCCCGGGCGCCGGTGCCCACGACGGCGCTCGGTGCGCCGTCCCATCGGGCGTTGGCGTTGAAGAGCGCCGTCGAAAGCCTGGTGCTGCTGAAGAACGACGGCGTCCTGCCGCTGAAGCCGGGAGTCCGCATCGCCCTGATCGGGCCGCACGCCGATGCGACGCGCGTGATGCGAGGCAACTACTCGTCGGAGCGCACGCTGGCCGCGGTGTCGCTGCTGGATGGCTTGAGACAGGCGATGCCGGGCTCCGAGGTCATCCACGTTCCCTTCACCGCGTCGATCACGGACGGCGACCCGGTGCCGTCATCGGCGTTGCGAACCCCGGACGGCCAGGCCGGGCTCGAGGCCGAGTACTTCAACGCCAGCGCCGACGGCGGCTTCGCCGCGAAGCCCGTCGCCACCCGCATCGAGCCCCAACTCGTGTCGAATGCCGCGCTGACCCATGGCGTGGAGGGCCGCCACAAGGTGGTCTGGACCGGCTTCTTGGTGCCGCCCGACAGCGGCACCTATCGCATCGCCATGACCGGCGTGACGGGCACCGTGGCCACCGACGGCGCGGCCGTGCACGCCGAGGAACGGTCCGGCTGGAACGAGCCGCTGAAGTTCACCGATGCCGTGCTGCAGAAGGGCCGCCCTTATGCGCTGCGGCTGGAAGCGGAGTCCGGCGGCGTCGCCCCCGGCCTGCACTGGAAGCGCGTCAGCACCGACCTCGATGCCGAGGTGAAGGCCGCGGTGGCCCGGGCCGACGTGGTCGTGGCCGCCGTCGGATTGACGTCGGACATCGAAGGCGAGGAGATGCCGCTGTCGATCGACGGCTTTTCCGGCGGCGATCGCACCACGCTCGACCTGCCGGCCGACCAGCGCCGGCTGCTCGAGCGCGCACAGGCGCTCGGCAAGCCCGTGATCGTCGTGCTGATGAGCGGCAGCGCGATCGACCTGAGCTGGGCCAGGTCGCACGCCGCGGCCATCGTCGAGGCGTGGTACCCCGGCGAGGCCGGCGGATTGGCGATCGCCGACGTGCTGGCGGGACACGCGGACCCCGGGGGACGCCTGCCGGTCACGTTCTATCGCAGCGTCGCGGACCTGCCGCCCTTCGACGACTACTCGATGAAGGGCCGCACGTATCGGTATTTCGGCGGCACGCCCGTGTACCCGTTCGGGTATGGGTTGAGCTACGCCCGTTTCGGCTATGGCGGCTTGCGTGTCCGGCCCGTGGGAGGCCGGCCCGAGTACGGCCTGCGCGTGGAGGTCGTCGTTCGCAACACGAGTGCGCGCGCAGGCGACGAGGTGGTCCAGCTCTACATCACGCCCCCCGCGGTGGACGGCGCGCCGAGGCATGCGCTGCGCGGCGCCCGGCACGTCACACTCCAGGCAGGGCAGGCGCGGACGGTGACGTTCCAGCTGGATCCCCGGGACCTGAGCTTCGTTGACGCAGCCGGAGCGCGCCGGCTCATTCCCGGACGCTATCGTCTGTCGGTCGGATCGGGGCAGCCGGGCGGCGACGCGCCGACGCTGTCCGCAACCTACAGCGTGCACGCCGACGTGCATCTGCCGGAGTGATCGATGGATCTCGAGAACGAGCTGCCGCGCGCAGCGGCCATCCCCTGCGACCGGCGTCGCTTCATCGCCACCGCGGGCCTCGCGCTGGCGCTGCCGGGACTGGCCGGTGCCCGGGTGCTCGCGGTCGACCGCGACGAGCGCCAGCACCTGTCGCTGTGGTACGACCAGGCGGCCGGCCCGTGGGTCGAGGCCCTGCCCGTGGGCAACGGGCGCCTGGGCGCCATGGTGTTCGGCCGCGCGGCGCAGGAGCGCGTGCAGCTCAACATCGACACGCTTTTCGGCGGCGGCCCCTACGACCCGGACAGCCCGGCCGCCCTGGAAGCCCTGCCGCGCGTGCGCGCATTGATCGACGAGGGCCGCCATCACGAAGCCTCCGAGCTGGCCGGCGCGACGCTGATGGGCCGGCCGATGGCGCAGATGCCCTACGGGTCGGCCGGCGATCTCTTCATCGAGACGCGTGGCCTGGCGGGCCCCTCCGCCTACACCCGCTGGCTGGACCTGGACAGCGCGCTGGCGGTGACCCGTTTCGCCGACGGCGGCGTCCGCCACCGCAGGGAGGTGTTCTGCAGCGAGGCCGACCAGGTGCTGGTGATCGGCCTCGACGCGCGAGGCGGCAGGCTCGACCTGGACATCGGCTACCGCCATTCGACCAAGGAGGTCACGTTCGGTGCCAGGGCCGACGCCACGGGCGCCGTCGCGCTCGTCGGCGCGCCCTGGGACGAGCGCGAGCCGTTGCGCGAGGACCAGCGTCCCACCACGCTCGTCCTCGGCGAAGATGGCGCCGACGCGCTGCTGGTCCAGGCCCGCAACATCGCGGACGCGGGAATCGCGTCCGCCTTGCGCTATGCCGTGCGCGTGAAGGTGGTCGGCGACGGGCGCGTCTCGATCAGGGGCGACCGCATCGAGGTGCGCGATGCCGGCAGCTTGACCCTGCTGGTGGCGGCGGCCACCAGCTTCGTGAACCCGTCGGACGTGAGCGCCGACCCCGTGGCGGAAGTCCGCCGGCGCACCGAGGCCGCGGCGCGCGTGTCGCGCGCCGGGTTGAAGGCGCGCCACGTGCGGGCGCACCAGGCGTCGTTCCGGCGGATGTCGATCCGGCTCGGCCAGGGCGCGGCGGACCCGCGGCCGACCAACGAGCGCATCGTCGCCGCGGGCATCGGACTGCAACCCGATCTGGCCGCGCTGTACGTGCAGTACGCGCGCTACCTCCTGCTCGCGTCGTCGCGGCCGGGCAGCGAACCGGCCAACCTGCAAGGCCGCTGGAACGAAGGCAACTATCCCCCCTGGGGCGGCAAGTACACGATCAACATCAACACCGAGATGAACTACTGGCCCGCGGGGCCGGCCAATCTCGGCGAGTGCGTCGAGCCCCTGCTGCGCATGGTCGAAGGGCTGGCGGTGTCCGGCGCGCGAACGGCGCGGACCTGCTATGGCGCGCGCGGCTGGGTGACCCACCACAACACCGACCTGTGGCGCGCCACCGCGCCGGTGGACGGCCCGCTGTGGGGCCTGTGGCCCTGCGGCGGCGCGTGGCTGTGCAACAGCCTCTGGGATCACTACGAATACCACCCGGACGCCGCGCTGCTGAACCGGCTCCTTCCCCTGCTGAAGGGCGCGTCGCAGTTCTTCCTGGACACCCTGGTCGAGGACCCGCTGGGACGTGGCCTGGTCACGTCGCCTTCGCTGTCGCCCGAACACGAGCACCATCCGGGGGTCGCGCTGTGCGCCGGCCCGGCCATGGATCGCCAGATCCTGCGCGACCTGTTCGATCACACGCTGCAGGCGCAGGCGTCGCTGCACGATCCTGACGAAGCGTTCGCCCAGGCCCTGCGCGCAGCGCGCGCCAGGCTGCCGGCAGACCGGATCGGCGCACAAGGCCAGCTGCAGGAGTGGCTGGAGGATTGGGACGCGGATGCGCCGGACCCGCACCATCGCCACGTGTCGCACCTGTACGCCGTGTATCCCAGCGGCCAGGTCAACCCGCGCGACACCCCGGCGCTGGCGCAGGCCGCCAAGGTGACGCTGGACCGGCGCGGCGACGAGTCCACCGGCTGGGCCACGGCCTGGCGGCTCGCGCTGTGGGCGCGGCTGGGCGACGGCGAGCGCGCGCATTCCATCCTGCAGACCCTGCTCGGGCCCAGGCGCAGCTACCCCAACCTGTTCGACTCGCACCCGCCGTTCCAGATCGACGGCAACTTCGGCGGCGCCGCAGGCATCCTGGAGATGATCGTGCAGTCCTGGGGCGGCGAGATCCACCTGCTGCCGGCCCTGCCGAAGGCCTGGTCCGAGGGCGCGGTGCAGGGCATGCGCGCGCGCGGCGGCATCGAGCTCGACCTGAGCTGGGCGCGCGGTCATCCAAGCCGGCTCGCACTGCGGGGACGGCCGGGCCAGGCCGTGCGATTGCGCGTCGGCGGCCACCCGCTTGCCGTGACGCTCGACCGCGCCGGGCATGCCGTCGTCCATCGGTTCCCGGCATGAAGACCATCGCCCCCACCATCCTGGCCCTCGGTCTGGCATTGTCCGCTGTCGCGATCGCCCGGCCGGTCCCGTACGCGATCGAACACGTCATCCATCGGGGCGACAGCGAGGCGGACATCGTCGAGAAGGCGGCCAAGGTGCTGCCGCGGCCGAACCAGGTGGCCTGGATGCGCCTGGAGCGCACCTTCTTCCTGCACTTCGGCGTGAACACGTTCAACGAGGTGGAGTGGGGCAGCGGCCGCGAGGACCCGTCGATCTTCGACCCGGCACGGCTGGATGCGAACCAGTGGCTGCGTGCCGTCAAGCAGCTGGACGGCAGGATGCTCGTGCTGGTGGCCAAGCATCACGACGGATTCGCGATGTGGCCCAGCCGCTATACGGCGCACTCGTCGGCAGCCAGTCCCTGGCGCGGCGGCAAGGGCGATCTCGTGCGCGAGGTCGCCGATGCCGCGCGCGAGGCCCACGTCAAGCTGGGCATCTACCTTTCGCCGGCGGATCTCTACCAGCTCCGGACCAATCCCGCGAACCCCGCGGGCTACTACGGCAACGGCAGTCCCAGGCTCACTTCGACCATCCCGACCGATCCCGCCAGCTTCAGCAGCGACCCGTCCCGGGGACGGACGCCGGCGCCCGGCTTCGGTTCCTTCACGTACCGGGTGGACGACTACAACCGCTACTTCCTCAACCAGCTCTACGAGTTGCTGACCGAGTATGGCCCCGTGCAGGAGGTCTGGTTCGATGGCGCGAACCCCGACCCCAGCGTGGCGGAGAGCTACGACTACGCCGCCTGGTACGACCTGATCCGCCGGCTGCAACCCGGCGCCGTGATCATGGGCAAGGGTCCCGACGTGCGCTGGGTCGGCTCCGAGAGCGGCTACGGCCGCACGACCGAGTGGAGCGTGATCCCGCTGCCGACGTCGCCCCATCAGTTCCGCTGGCCCGACATGCGGGACGCCGACCTGGGCAGCCGCGCCCGGCTGAAGCCCGGTTCCCACCTGTGGTGGTACCCGGCAGAGACCAACGTCACCCTGCTTGGCAACGGCCAGTGGTTCTGGTCGAGGACCAAGCGGCCCCGTCCGGTGACGCAGCTCGTCGACATCTTCTATTCATCGATCGGCCGCAACGCCAACCTGATCCTGAACCTGTCGCCCGACAACCGCGGCCTGGTGCCCGACGACCAGATCGCGGCGCTCGGGCAGATGGCGGAGATCGTGCGCGAGACTTTCGCGCGCAACCTGGCGGCGGGGGCGCGCATCACGGCCGACCAGGCCGCGCCGCGCCATGGCGCCGCCGCGGTGGTCGACGGCGATCTCGACACCTGGTGGGAGGCGGCGCCCGGGCGCCGCGCCGGCACGCTGACGCTTCGCTTGCCGAAGCCGGCGACTTTCGACGTGGTGTCGCTGCAGGAGGCCGTGGACCACCGCGGCCAGCGCATCGAGGCGTTCGCGCTCGACACCTGGGACGGCAACGCCTGGGTGGCAGCGCGGACCATCGCGTCCGACACCTTGACCAGCGTGGGTCACCGCAGGCTCATCCGCCTGCGATCGCCCGTGACGGCCGACCGCGTGCGCGTGCGCATCACGGGTGCGCGCCTCGAACCCACACTGGCCGAGGTCGGACTGTTCAAGCAGTCCGTCGACCTGCTGCCGCCGACCATCGCCGACCGCGCCGCCGACGGGACCGTGCGGATCGATCACCCGGCGGGCGGTGCGGTCGTCTACACCACCGACGCTTCGACGCCCACCGCGAGCTCGCCGGTCTATGGCGCGCCGATCGCATTGCCCGCGAACGGCGTGATCAAGGCGGCGAGGATGCAGGCGGACGGGCGGCTCGGCGTGGTGGCAACGCGTGATTTCACCGGCCTGTCGCCGCGCGGCTGGAAGGTGGTGGCGGTCGACAGCGAGGAAACCGCCAAGGGCCGCAACGGCGCCGCCCTGGCCATCGATGGCGACGCCAGCACGTTCTGGCACACACGATGGAGCGATGACTTGCACTTGCCCCATTCGATCACGGTCGACATGGGCGAGCTGCACCGCGTCGCCGGACTCATCTACCTGCCGCGGCAGGACGGCATGCTCAACGGAACGGTCGAGCGCTTCCGCCTCGAGACCAGCGAGGATGGCGTGGCGTGGGCCGTGGCGATCGAGGACGGCAGCTTCGCCAATGTCCGCAACAACCCCGACCGTCAAGAAGTACGTTTCGCCCCGGTGAAGGCGCGCTTCTTCCGCTTTACGGCGCTGAGGGAGGTCTGGCGCAACGGTTGGACCAGTGCCGCGGAGCTATCGCTGATCGCCGCCGATCCCGACTGACCCGGCCCCACGAACACTCGACCATCACTCGACCTGCCCAAAAAGAGATCCGCGCATGCGTGCAAACTTCCGACTCCTGGCCGCGACCTTCGTCGCCGCGCTTTTCGCCGCGGGCAGTGCCTGCGCCGGCGCCCGCGAGCGCCTGTCGCTGGACGCGGGCTGGCTGTTCCACCTGGGCGACGTGGTCCCGCCGGCGGTCAAGGGCCATGGCATGAGCTACGGCAGCGCCAAGGCGGGCAGCGCCGGTGGCGCCGCCGCGTCCGACTACGACGACTCCGGCTGGCGCCGACTCGACCTGCCGCACGACTGGGTGGTGGAAGGGCCGTTCGACCCGAGCGAGAACGCCTCGCAAGGCTATCGGCCGCGCGGCATCGGCTGGTACCGGCGCTACTTCAACCTGGCGCCGGCGGACCGCGGCCGCCACATCGAATTGCAGCTCGACGCCGTCGCCACGCACAGCCAGGTGTGGGTCAACGGCATCGTCGTCAATCGCAACTGGTCCGGCTACAACGGACGCAACATCGACATCACGCCCTACGTGCGCTATGGCGAAGACGTCAATGCGATCGCCGTGCGCGTGGACGCCGACGCGCAGGAGGGCTGGTGGTACGAGGGCGCCGGCATCTATCGCCATACGTGGCTGGTCAAGCGCGATGCGGTGCACATCGCCACCGACGGCGTCC
>Ga0207695_10009619_pt1 | contig 11931 bp, 9 predicted proteins | sample KBSC54metaG_FD_184354 | JGI IMG/M metagenome (GOLD analysis project Ga0207695, IMG submission 184354) | Corn rhizosphere microbial communities from Kellogg Biological Station, Michigan, USA - KBS C5-4 metaG (SPAdes) (version 2) | ecosystem: Host-associated > Plants > Roots > Rhizosphere > Soil... | reverse complement strand
GCGAGCCGCGGCGCGACGATCGCGATCCGGTCGGGCGGCGTTCCCGCGCGGAGCGCGGCGACGACCCGCTCGGCCGCCATGCGGTGGGCGACGTCCGTGCCGGCGGCTTCGAGCCAGTGCACGCCTGCGGCCGGGTCGGGGTCGGCGCGCTCGAAAAGACGCCGCTCCAGGATCGCAATTCCGCCAATTGGCAGACGCGCCGGATGCCAATTGACCGAGTCGGCGTCATCCAGCCAGCGCCGAACACGCGCATGGCGGGCGGCGAACACCGGCCGCCCTTCCTCGTATGCGAGGCCGGCCTCCACGGAATTGCGTCTGGCAAGCGCTCGCAGAAGGGCCCACTCGATGGGCGCGTAGTCGTCGAACCCGACGACGAAGAGGGGCCCGAGCTCGACCTCCTCCGCCCGATCGACCGTCTCCCACTCGGGCGCGTCGGGCGACGGGATCGCGGCCGTTGCCGCGTAGATGTCGGCCGCTGCGCGAAGCGGGGCGAACGCGCTGCGCTCCGCCGCCGCGGCGAATTCCGGAGGGTCCGCCCGCGCCGCCCGGAGCTCGAGGATCAGCCGCTCGAGCGGGGCGACGTGACCCGCTCCGGGCGGATCGAGCTGCTCCGTGATGGCGCACCGCAGGGCGAGTCCGTCACGCCGGTCGGGTTCCGGCAGCCCGGTGGCGGCGCGGGTGCGGCCAAAGAGCGTTGCGAACGTTCCCGCTCTGCATCCCCAGACGGCGCCGTTCGCGGTCGCGATCTCGAGCGCGCGTCCGAGCACGATGTCGTCCCGAGCGACCAGTGTGCCGCCGCCGTCGCGCCAGCGTTCGATGAGCAGCCGATCCACCCCGCTCGAGCGGGCGCCCACGTGCAGCATCATGCCCATCCGCCGACCTCGATCCTACCGCCGATGGGCCCGCTCCCCGCAGAAGCGCGCTCTACGTCGTCGCAGTGACGGTCAGCGTCACCGTCGGTCCCGGAACGGTGATGGTGACCGGCGGGCCGAACACGGTGGTGGTCGGTCCGGTGACGGTCTGGACGACCGTGGTCACCGTCGTGTGATCCACGGTGGTGGTGTGCGTCTGCGTGTCGGTGGTCGCGATCGTCACCGGCACCTTGACGGTGCGGTTCACGTCGACCGCGACCGTCTTCCCGCTGATCACGGTGCTCGCGGGAAGCTTGACGGTGCGTGCGGGGATGTGAACGGTCTTGCCCTTGACCTTCACCGTGAGGGCCGGCGTCGTCACGTAGCGGCTGCCGTCGATCGTCACGACCTTCCCCTTCACCTTGACGGTATTCGTGAGCACCGCGGCGTTCGCGTGGCCGCCCACCGCGCCGCCCAGCCAGAAGCCGCCGATGATCAGCGCGAGTGCTGCCACGACGCCGGGGATCGCGTACCACGGGCGCACCCGGTGACGGATGCCCGTGAGCCCGCCGCCGTGCTCGTCCATGGCATCCAGCAGGCGACCGCGCAGGTCTGCGAACTTGCCTCGCATGAGAGTTGGAAGACTCTACCATCAGTCGATGGGAGCGGTTTGACGAGTTATCCACCGGCTCACGGCCCCCACGGCTCGCCGCTCATGCGTACGCCGAGAGCTGGAGCAGCTCGCCGTCGAGCTCGAGTCCGGTCGCCGAGACGAGTTTCGTCGCCGTCCGCAGATCGGTGCCGAGCCCCGCCGACCCGCGCCGGGAGAGGGGGACGAGCGAGAGCCGATGCAGCATCCGGTTCACGGGCTCGATCCCGGCGGCGGGCCGGTCGAGCTGATCGAGGGCGTCCATCAGGTAGCCGTCGAGCAGCTTGCGATGGTGCTCGGCGTACGCGTCGGGCCGCGACAGGTAGTCGAGGCACGTGTGCCCGTCCGGCAGGACGAGAATCACGCCGCACTGCCCCGATCGCGCGGGGAACGCCTCCCGCAGCTCGTGCAGCGCGGAGCGGTGGTGGGCGAACATGTCGGCGTGGGCGGCGGTCGGCGAGGCGACGCCGCGGCGGGTCGACTGCTCGTCGATCGCCCGCCAGACCTCGCTCTGGGCCGCGCCGCGAATGAGCGGATCCGACGCCAGCATGTGCGCCTTGCGCGCCCGCAGCTCCGGGCCGGCCGTGTGCTCCGCCGCCGCAAATGCGGCCGAGCGCATGCGCCACCGCCCGGCCTCGACGCAGCTCACCGGGATCGGCGTCTCCGACCGCGGCGCGACGAGCACCGTCAGGTTGAGGATCCGGTTCTGCTTGGCGCCGATCAGCTCCTCGCCGTCGTAGAGCAGCACCTGCTCGTCCAGCGGGTTTGAGACCACGAGCTCCGGCACGCTCCCGTCCGGCCCGGTCTCGGTGATGCGCACGCCGCGGCGCAGGCCGTCGGCGAGCGTCGCGTACGCGGCCTCGGGGTCGCGGCGGGGGTAGAGCGGGATGACGGTGATCCCACGATGGACGGTCGGTTCGTCGAGCTGGGCGGGCAGGGTGATCGGCATCAGGCGGGCCTCCTCAGATCCGGTCAATTGGCGTTCGGCGAATGCCAATTGGGTTGCGGGGGGCGGGGTTGGGGTTGCGGGAGGAGACGTCCGCCGGACGCGCGCGATTCTTACACGCCCCGCCAGCGATCGACCTCGGCCTGCAGGTCGACCGGCAGCGCTTCCATGTAGCCGAGCGTGACCAGGCGGAAGCCCATCGCGACGTCGGAGACGCCGAAGCGCGGCGCCAGGGCAATCGGGTTGGGGCCGTCGCGGTCGGCGTCCTCGCGCACCATCGCCTCGGGCATCAGGAGCTCGGCGGCGAAGCGGTTGGCCTCGCGCTCGCGGGCACGCTCGGTGCCCTGGGCGGTCTCGACGTCGGCCGGCCGGCACAGCACGGCCGCGCCGTCGGAGTGGAGCAGGTGGTGGCCGATCTCGTGCGCGACCGTGAAGCGGCGCCGCGGCGCCGGCTCGTCGCGGCGCACCCAGATCTCCCACCGCGCCGGCAGGAGGAGGCCCGAGAGCTGCACGTCCGGCGCGAGACCTGCGATCGGGCCGAGGTCGTCCGCAGTCTGCACGTGCAACCGGCACAGGCTGGCCGCGAGCTCCTCCACGTCGAGCGGCGGAACGGAGGCCGCGTATGTCTGGCAGAACCGGGCGAGCGCGTCCCTCGCCGCGGCGACCTCATCCATCGGCGCCGGTGAAGAGGTCGTCGATCTCGGCGTTTCGCTCCGGGAGCGCTTGGCGCACCGCGTCGATGTCAATTGGGGGCGTGGCCGCCGGCGGTGCGACGCGGTACAGCGGCATGCTTGCGGCCGCTTCGGCCGGAGGCGGCGCGATCCGCCTGCTCAGGTCGAGCAGCGACTCCGGCACCTCCAGAATCCTCGCCAGCGCCTCCACGACTCGCGGGCGCACTCCCCGCGGATCCAGCTGCCCGGTCTCGATCTCGTGCACGTACTCGCCGACCTGTGAGCGAGCGTCGGGATGTCCCAGCAGGTCGGCCAGCCGCGTGACCAGCGCCCCGCGCGTGGTCCGCGTGCGCTCTCGGAGCTCCGGGATCAGCTGCACCCATGCCCGCGGCGGCTCGCTGGCCGGGTCGGCGGCTCGTGCGTCCACCTCGGCCTCGCTCACGTCCTGGCGGGGATTCGCCGAGAGGAAGGCCGCGAGCATCGCCGCCAGCGGCTCGCGTTCTGCCTCGCTGACCGAGGCGATGGTCGCCGCCGGATCGGGTTGCTCCTCCCGCTCCCACGCGGCGACGAAGTCGTTGAACGCGGCCTCGGCGCTCACGGTCTGAGCTCCTTGCGCATCCGGTCCATCGCACGGAAGAAGATCACATCGACGTTGCCGCGGCTGATGTTCAGCCGCTCGGCCATCTCGTCGCCTTTCAGCCCACCCCACAGGCGTCCCCAGACGATCTCGCGCTGCCGCTCGTCGAGCACCGACAGCAGCTGCTCGACGACGACCGCGTCGTAGCCGTCCTCGTCGTCACCGACCCCATCGAGCTCGTCGAGCGACGCGCCCTGCGGCTTGCGGGTCTGGAAGTGGGTGGCGATGACGCGCCGGGCCATGACGACGAGCAGGCCGGCCGGGGTCTCGATCGGCGTCTGGCGCGTGTAGACGACGCGCACGAACCGCTCGTAGACCGTCGACTCGAGGTCGTCCACCATGTCAATTGGCGTCTTGGAAGCGACAATTGCCCGGATGAGAGCGCGATTCCGCTCATACACCAGCGCCACACACCGCTTGGCGGTCTCCACACCGGCAGCGCCCGCGGCATGGGACTCGCGCGCGTGCGCGACCAGTTCCGCGTCGGACATGCGCTGGAGCGCGTCGAAGGAGGTCGGCCGTTTGTTCCCCACGGGCGCGAAATCTTAAGCCACATACGCAAGAGGTCGCGGTGTCGCCCTCGCGGCTTACGCCCGCGGCTGATTCGGCGCCTAGAAGAGTCGTCTCATCGGCGGATCCGCATCGCGGTGATCCGGGAATCGCTTCAGGCCGACGCCCGCGACCTCGCCGCTGGCCGGATGCGCTGCGAACCGCGGCATCGAGGACCGCAGGTACCCGCGTCCCTGGCCGGCACCCCGCTCCGCCGCCACCGTCGTTGCCGTCACCAGGTCGGCGCACTGGAGGCCGATGGAGAAATGGCTCGGCGCCAGGAACAGGCACTCGACGATCCGGTCGAGCCGCATAGGGCGTGCCGTCCTTCTGCAGTTCGCGGAAGAACCGGCGGAGCCGTTCATCGGTTGGCGAAGTGTCGTGTGCCAGAGATCGCGGAGGGTGAGCCGGTCCGTGTCACGCACCGCGAGCCCACCCAGCGCGAAGAGGCCGCCCTGATCCAGGCGCCCGATTCATCGACGAACAGCATGTGCATCCGCGGATCTGCGCACCTTGCCGCCCTCCGACGCCGCGCGGCTTAAATCACGTCCTGCGCGTACGCAGATACAACGTTGGCACGAGGAAGAGGTTCAGGAGCGTCGACGTCGCCAGCCCGCCCAGGATGACGAGCGCCATCGGGTACTCGATCTCCGCCCCAGGGATCTCGCCCGACATCACCAGCGGCACCAGCGCCAGCCCCGTCGCGAGCGCCGTCATCAGGATCGGCGCCAGCCGCTCGCGCGAGCCGCGCAGCACGAGCTCGGGCCCGAACTCCTGGCCCTCCTCGCGCTCCAGATGCTGGTAGTGGTTGATCAGCAGGATGCCGTTCCTCGCCGCGATGCCGAACACGGTCAGGAACCCGACCAGCGAGCCCAGCGAGATGATGCCGCCCGCCGCAAACGCGGCCAAGAGGCCACCCACCAAGGCCAGGGGCAGCGTCAGGAACGAGAACGCCGCCACCCGCCAGCTGCCGATGCACGTTTGCAGGAGCAGGAAGATGCCAATTGCCGCGGCGGCGCCGAAGGCGAAGAGCCGCCCCTGGGCCTGCTCGCGCTCGGCGAACTCGCCCACGAGCTCGGTGTGGTACTCGTGCGGCAGCCTCACGTCGGCCAGCCGGTCGCGCACGTCGGCGACCACCGAGCCGAGATCGCGCCCCTTGACGTTCATGCCGACGTCGATGCGGCGCGAGTTGTCCTCGCGCGAGATCTGGTTCGGGGTCGAGCTGACGTACACCCTGGCGACGTCGGACAGGAGCACATGGCCGCCGCCGGGCGTGTCGAGCGGCAGGTCGCGGATGCTCTGGACGTCCTTGCGCGCCCTCGGCACGCTCCACGCCATGATGTCGTACACCTTGCCGTTCACGTGCAGGTCGGAGACCTCCTCGCTGGCCACGATGACCGCCGCCTGGCGGCGGATGTCTCCCGGTTTGAGCCCGTACAGGGCCGACCTGCGCAGGTTTGGCACGACCCGGATGTACGGCACGTCGACCTGGAGCTCGGTGCGCAGGTCGACGACACCCCTGATCCCCTTGAGCGCGTGGTGCACGGCCGCCGCCTCGTCGCGCAGCATGTCGAGGTTGGGGCCGAAGATGCGCACGGTGATCGCCTCGCTCGAGCCGGCCAGCACCTCGTCGATGCGCTCGTTCAGGTAGGTGGTCTGCTCGCGGAAGAGGCCCGGATAGGCGTCGACGGTCGCGCGGATCCGCTCGAGGGTCTGCTTGTAGTCGGCGTGCGGATCGAGGCTGAGCCAGTCCTCGGCGAAGTTGATGCCGTTGATCTCCTCGCCCTGCACCGCCCGGCCGATATGGGCGCCGAAGCCGCGCACGCCGGGGATGGCGCGGAAGTCGCGGCTGGCCCGCTCGGTGATGCGGACGACCTCCTGGTGGCCGGTGCCCGGCCGCGTCACCCACAGGGCGAGGAAGTCGCGCTCCTTGAACGTCGGGAAGAGCGACTCGCCCAGGTACGGCGTCACCACCACGCCGGCCACGAGCGTCGCCGCGGTCGCCACGTACACGACCGACGGCCGCCGCAGCACCCGCCGCAGGAGCGCGGAGTAGCCGCGCTGGAGCACGCGCACGAGCGGCGGCTGCTGATCCCTGAGCGGCGCCCGCGCCAGCAGCAGCAGGGCCAGCGCCGGCGTGACCGTGAGCGCCACCACCATCGACGCCAGCACCGCCAGGCCGTAGGAGAGCACGAGCGGCTTGAAGAACGAGCCCGACACGCTCTGGATGAAGAACACCGGCACGACGGCCAGCACGATGATCAGCGTCGCGTAGACGATCGCCCGCCGCACCTCGAGCGACGCCTCGAGCACGACCGAGCTGGCCGGCGCCGGATGCCCGGCGGCGCGGTTCTGGCGCAGGCGGCGGACGATGTTCTCGATGTCGATGATGGCGTCGTCGACCACCACCCCGACCGAGATCACGAACCCGGCCAGCACCATCGTGTTGATCGTCTCGCCGCGGTAGTAGAGGACGAGCGCCGCCGCCATCAGCGAGAGCGGGATCGCCGCCAGGCTGATCACCGCCGCCCGCCACTCGAACAGGAACGCCACCAGCACGACGACGACCAGCAGCGTCCCCAGGAGCAGCGTGTCGGTCAGGTTCGAGATCGAGATCTCGATGAACGTGGCCGGCCGGAAGATGTGGTTGTCGATCTGGATGCCTGGCAGGCCCGGGCGCATCTCGTCGAGCGCCTCGTCGATCCCGCGGGTCACGTCGAGCGTGTTCGCCCACGGGAACTTCTCGACGACGAGCAGCAGGCCCTGCTTGTCGTTGATGACGGCGTCGCCGAAGAGCGGCTGGTGGCCCCAGGTCATGATCCCCAGGTCGCCCAGCGTGAGGGCGGCGCCGTCGGCCTTGAACCGGCCGGGGATGGTGATCCGCGACATCGAGTCCGGCGTGAACACCGGCAGCACGTGGTGGATGCCGAGGCGCTGGTTGGGGCTGTCGATGAACCCGCCCACCCGGTTCTTGGCGGCGTCGGTGTACTTGAGCAGGCCGAAGTCGAGGGCATCCGAGGCGACCGACTGGGCGTAGTCGATGCTGATGCGGTGTGCCTTCAGCTTCTCCGGGTCGAACTGGAGCTGGAGCTGCTTCCAGCGGTCGCCCCAGACGTTCACGTTGGCGACGCCCGGCACCGCCATCAGCCGCCACCGGATCGTCCAGTAGGCGATCATCGAGAGGTCGGTGAGGCTCATGCGGTCGGTGGTCAGGCCGATCTTGATCGCCCGGCTCGTGGCCGAGAGCGGCTGCAGCACCCACGGGATGCCGGCCGACGTGGGCAGGCTCGGGATCGCGATCGCCACCCGCTCGTTCACGAGCTGGCGGGCCTCGAGGCTGTCGGTGCCGCGCTTGAAGATGAGCGTGATCGACGAGAGCCCGGGCACCGTCTTCGAGCGCATCACGTCGAGGCCCGGCGTCGAGTTGAGCGACTGCTCCATCGGGATCGTGATGAGCTGCTCGACCTCCTCGGTCGACATGCCCAGCCCTTCGGTCTGCACCTCGACGAACGGCGGCGCGAACTCCGGGAAGACGTCGACCGGCATGTCCCGCACCCGGGTCGCCCCCAGGGCCATCATGCCGACGGCCAGCGCGACGACGATGAACCGGAAGTGCAGGCTCGACCTGACGATCCAGCGCATCATCGGGAGCGGCTCACTCCCCTTCGATCTGGAACTCGGTCCCGAGCAGCTCCTCGCCGCCGACGCTCACGATCCGCGTCCCGGCGGGTGGGCCGGACGTGAGCACCGCCGTGTCGCCGTCGACCTCGTCGATGACGATTGGCGCGCGCACGAATGTCAATGGCGCGATCTGCGTGTACACCCAGGCGCCGCCGTCGATCCAGTAGATCACCGCGGAGTACGGCACGGTCTCCTTCTGGCCGCCGCCCTTCTGCGCCAGCTGCACGCGCAGCTTCTGGCCGGGGTGGACGGTGCTGCCGTCGAGCCGGTAGTAGCGCGCGCCGCCGCCCCCGGGCCGTCCCGGAGGCGGCGCCTGGGCCGGGGCGATCAGGTCTTCCCGGCCGCCCAGGCCGAGGATGCGCGCCGGGCGTGACGCATCGACGCTCCCTGCCGAAGCGCCGGGAAGCGTCACCCGCACCGCGACGCTGCCCTTCCCGTTCGTCGCCACCGCGGTCCCCGGCACGACCAGGTTCCGGTCGACGGAGCCGACGGCGACCGTCGTCGTCGCGAGGCCGATGCGCTTGGCCGCGCTCGGCCGGAGAACGACCTTGGAGAGGTCGGAGTCCTCGACCGGCTCGACCCTGGCGGGCCCGTCGCCGTTCTCCTCGGCCGCCGCCGAGTAGCCGCAGGCCGACACGGTCAGCGCGGCCGCGATCAGAAGCAGGTATGTCATGGCTCGGCGCGGCATCCGGGTCCCTCCGTCAGGTGGTCGCGGGTTCGGTGGTGGGGCGGGGCTCGGCCTCGCGGCGCGGCCGGTCTGCGGCGTAGACCGCCGGGACGAGGAACGCCGTCACGAGCGTCGCCGTGATCAGCCCGCCGAAGACGACGATCGCGATCGGCTGGGCCAGCTCCTGGCCGGGGATGGTGCCGGTGACGATCAGCGGGACGAGCGCGACCATCGTCGCGATCGCCGTCGTCAGGAGCGGGCCGAGCCGCTCGCCGGCCGCCTCGACGACCGCGGTCGAGCGCGTGCGCCGCCCGTCCTCGGCCGCGAGCGCGGCCGCCCGGCCGACGACGGCGATGCCGCCGCGGACGGCCACCGCCAGCACGGCGATGAACCCGGCCAGCGTCGCCAGCGTCATGTCGAGCTGGAACAGGAACGCGGCCAGCACGCCGCCCGAGAGCGAGACGGGCAGCGTGAGCGTGAAGAGCGCCGCCAGCCGCCAGCTCGAGAAGGCCGCCTGCAGGAGCAGGAAGATGCCGACAAGCGCAGCCAGCCCCGACGCGAACATGCGCCGGTGGAGCGTCTGGCCGCTCTGGTAGGAGCCGATGACCTCGGCGTGGTACTCGAGCGGCATCGGCGTCGCGGCCAGCCTGTGCTCGATGTCCGAGACTATCGAGCCCGGGTCGCGGCCGTGGGCGTCGAGGCCGATGTCGATCCGCCGCGACACGGCGTCGCGCTGGATCACGGTCGGCGTCGGGCTGATGCTGACGTTGGCGACGTCCTCGAGGCGGACGTGCCCGCCGGTGGGCGTGTCGATCAGCAGGTTCTTGATCGACGTCAGGCTGCTGCGGCTCTCCGGCGTGCTCCAGACGACGACCTGGAACACCTTCTGCTGCTCGAACAGGCTGCCGACCTCGAGCCCCGCGAGCATCGTCGCGGCGGCGCGGCGGACGTCGCCGGGCTTCAGGCCGTAGACCTTCGCCTTGGCCAGGTCGACGCGGACCTCGATGTTCGGCTGCTGCGGCGGCTGCTCGACCGTCAGATTGGAGACGCCGCCGATGTGGGAGAGCATGTCGCGCACGTGCCCCGCGGTGTTTCGCAGCGTCCCGAACGCGGGGCCGAAGACGCGCACGGTGATGTCCGTGCCGGTGCCGGTGTCGAAGTGCTTCACCCGCTCGTCGAGGTAGGTGCTGACGTCGTCGGAGACGCCCGGGTAGCCGGCGACGGCGTCCTTCACCTCGCTCACGGTCTTCGAGTAGTCCGCATCGCCCTTCACGGTCACCCACAGCTCCGCCGAGTTCACGTCGACGATCTGGTCGCCGAGCACGGCCCGGCCCAGGTGGGCGCCGACGTGCGCGACGCCGGGGATCGACCGCAGCTCCGATCCCACCCGCGCCGTCAGGCGGGCCATCTCGGGCTCGGACGTCCCCGGCGCGGCGGTCCAGCGCACGACCAGGTTGCGGTCGTGGAAGGACGGCAGGAGCGACTGGGAGAAGAACGGCGCGGCGGCCAAGGCCAGCACGAGCACGGCCGCGGAGGTCAGGTAGACGGTCCGCGGCGCCCGGACGACGCGCTCGACCAGCGGCGTGTAGCGGCCGCGTAGCCTGCCGAGCAGCGGCGATCCGGCCCCGTCGCTCGCGGAGCCGTGGGTGAGGAGCAGCATCGCCAGGGCCGGCGTCACCGTCACCGAGACGACCAGCGACGCCAGGATCGCGAGCAGCAGCGGGAGCACGAGCGGCTCGGCCACGGCCTGGTGGACGCCCTCGGAGAAGAGGTACGGCAGCAGGGGCAGCAGCGCGATCAGCGTCGCGTAGACGATGCCGCGGCGGGCGGCGACGGCCGCGTCCAGCACGAGCGCGTGGGCCGGTGTCTCGCGGCCCTCCTCGCGGTCGGCCCGGATGCGGGCGGCGATCGTGCCGGTGCACGTGACCGCATCGTCGACCAGGATCGCGAGCGCGATCAGGAGGCCGGCCACGATCATCAGGTTCACGGTCTCGCCGCGCAGGTCGAGCACGAGCAGCGCCGCGGCCAGCGAGATCGGGATCGCGACGACGGCGATCACGCCGCTGCGCCAGCCGTGCAGCATGAGGCCGAGCGCGGCGATCAGGAGCACGGCGCCGGCGATCAGCGCGATCTGCAGGTTCGAGATCGAGTCGTCGATGTAGCTGGCCGGCTGCGACACCGACGTGTCGATGCTGATCCCGGCCAGGCCGGGCCGCAGCCTGTCGAGCGCCGCCTCGACGCCGCGGGTGACGTCGAGCGTGTTCGCGTTCGGGAACTTCTCGACGACGATCAGGCTGTCCTCGTTGCCGGTCAGCAGGGCGTCGCCGATCAGCGGCTGGTGGTCGGCCGTCACGTTGGCGACGTCGGAGAGCCGAAGCGGCGCGGCGCCGTCGACGCCGACCTTGGCCAGGTCGGCCGCGGTCGAGATCGGGAAGATGTGGCGCACCTCGAGCCGCTGCGACGGCGTGTCGATCCAGCCGCCGCTGCCCGGCGTCGAGGCCTGCAGGAAGGTCAGCGGCGACACCCACATCGCGTTGCCGGTCGTGCGCACGATCTGGTCGAGCGAGACGTTGGCGGCGAGCAGCTTCTGCGGCTGCACCTGCACCTGCAGCTGGCGCTCGCGCTGGCCCCAGATGGCGACGTTTGCGACGCCCGGGACGGCCAGCAGGGCCGGGCGGATGTTCCAGCGGGCGAGGACGCCCATCTCGATCGGCGAGATCCGCTTCGACGAGAGCCCGATCATCATCACCCGGTTCGTGGTCGAGAGCGGCTGGATGATGATCGGCGGCTTGGCCACGTTCGGGATCGCGAACGAGAGCGTCAGCCGCTCCTGCACGAGCTGGCGTGCGCGCAGGACGTCCGTGCCCGGCTCGAAGTCGAGCACGATCGACGAGAGCCCCGGCACCGACGTCGAGTGGATCGACGTCAGCCAGGGCGTGCCGTTCAGGAGCTCCTCGAGGTTCAGCGTCACGAGGCTCTCGACCTCCGGCGCCGACAGGCCGAGCGCCTCGGTCTGCACCTCGATCTGGGGCGGGGCGAACTCGGGCAGCGCGTCGACCGGCATGGTGCGGGGCTGCTGGACGCCGGCCACCAGGACGGCCGCGCCCACCGCGACCACGAGCAACCGGAAGCGCAGCGCTCCGTCGACGACCCACCGCATCACGAGCTCCTCCCCAGGTCTCTCTCGGTGTCACGGTGTTGGTACCAGGCGCCCGTCACCGCGCCGTCACGGCGGCGTCACGCATGGGGCCAGGCCCCGCGCCGGCGGGGCCTGGCCCCG
>Ga0207695_10009616_pt1 | contig 11934 bp, 6 predicted proteins | sample KBSC54metaG_FD_184354 | JGI IMG/M metagenome (GOLD analysis project Ga0207695, IMG submission 184354) | Corn rhizosphere microbial communities from Kellogg Biological Station, Michigan, USA - KBS C5-4 metaG (SPAdes) (version 2) | ecosystem: Host-associated > Plants > Roots > Rhizosphere > Soil... | reverse complement strand
TCGCGGCGTTGCTCACCGTGTCACTCGCCGCCGGTCGCGCCCAGGACCGAGCGCTGGCCCGCGCAGTCGTCGACGCGCAATCCGCAGCCGAGGCGGAGTCGCGCGCGCGGCAGCGGGCCCGCTTCGGCGCGCTCGTGCACGACGATGTCATCACCACGCTCCTCGCCGCGTCGCAGGCGACGCAGCGCGTTGCCGCGATCGATCGGAGCGCACGGCGGGCGATCGAACGCCTGGATCGATTCGTCGCGGCGCCCCTCGACGAGGTCGCGCTCGACGGCGAGCTGTTGGAAGCCGAGGTGCGCGCCGTCGTCACCGAGGTGGTCGACGGGGTCGAGTTCGAGGGATCGCTCCGCGAATCGCCGGGCGAGGTTCCCGGTGCCGTCGCCTTCGCGGTGACGAACGCTCTGCGGGAGGCCGTGCGCAACAGCGTGCGGCACGGGGGAGCCGAGCCGATCCGCAGACACGTTCTGATGTCGAGGGAGGGTGACGCTCTCTCGGTCGAGTTCACCGACGACGGGGTCGGATTCGACCCTGCGCGGGTGCCCGAGAACCGCTTCGGCATCCGGACCAGCATCGTCGGTCGGATGACCGCGGTGGGCGGCATGGCGAAGGTGGTGAGCGCTCCGGCGCAGGGCACGACAGTCGTGCTGGGGTGGCGGCCGGCGTCATGACCCGCACACGCGAATCGTCGCCCGAGCTGCTGCCCCTGCGCGGCGTCGGCATGCGCCTGGTATTCGCCCTCATCCTGGTCACCCAACTCACCCTCGCCATCGTCAGCATCGATGGCGTCCGGAGCCCATGGCCGGTGATCGCGGCGCTCGCGCTGTTCATCCCCGGGCTCGTCCTGGTGGCGGCACCGCATCCCGAGCCCCTGCCGTGGGCCCGGGTTGTCGCGCTTCTCGCCATCACCGTCGCGACGAACGCGCTCGTGCTGTTCAACCTCCCGTCGAGCGGATGGCCGGGGTACGCCGACTGGAGCTTCGGAGCATCCGCCTGGTTGCTGTTCTTCCTCGTCCTGCGCGGTCGCATCTGGTCGGCCTGGATCGGCTGGGCTCTGATGGCCGCGGTTGCGCAAGTGTGGGGCGCGACGATCGGTGAGAGCCCTCTGGAGGCACTCGGGCATGTCGATCGCCATGCCGGCACGATTCTGATCGCCGTGCTGTTCCGGATCCTGCTGGCCGCCACCCGCCGTCGGATCTCGATCCTGCGCCAGGCGCGACTGTCGCAGGTGGCCGCTGAGGCGGCATCCCGTGCCGAGATCCGCGAACGGTCGAGGCAGGCTGCCCGACTCGGTGAATACGCGCGTCCCGCGCTGGTTCAGATCGCCGCCGGCGACTATCTCGATCCGGAGCGACGCGGTCAGTACCGGCTGCTCGAAGCGAGACTTCGCGACGTGCTGCGGGGCGGCGAGCTGGCCTCTCGAGACGTCAGCCAGGCGGTGGAAGACGCGAGGCGCCGCGGCGTCGAGGTACTCCTTCTCGACGACCGGAACGAGCCGCTCAGCGAACCGGACTCGATGCGAGTGGAATCCGTGCTGATCGGGCAGCTGGTGGAATCCACCGAAGGGCGGGTCACGGCCCGGCTGCTTCCGCCCGGGCGGGAGTTCTTCGCTTCGGTTGTGGGCACATCGACGAGCACGCGGCGCCGGATCGATCTGGACGCCTAGCGGTCGCACCCCCCGTTCGGGTGCCATCGGAAGTCGTCTAGTAGGTATGACGTTTCGGCGTCAGACTCCCCTGTGATGGGCAGCACATGGGTACCCCTCCCCATGGGGAGATGACCCGAACATTGTTAGCTTTCAGGCACGCCGAGCCCGAATCGGCGCGAATCGGAGAGTCGATGGGAACCGCGCGCACCTACTCGTGGAGCCTCCCGCCCGTGACGGTGCGATTCATCGTCAGCGTGGCATCCGACCGCGGTCTGGTGCGTCAGGTCAACGAAGACAGCTTCCTCGCGGAGCCGCCGATCTTCCTGGTCGCCGACGGAATGGGAGGCCATGCCTTCGGCGATCGCGCGAGCCAGCTGACTGCGCGGGTGCTGCACAACGAGCTCGGCGCCGAGCTGCCGTTGCGGCCCGCGGCGGTGCTCGACGCCGTGCGCGAAGCCAATGCCCGGGTGCAGCAGATCGACGAGACCGAGTTCGCCGGCACCACGCTCGCCGGGGTGGCGCTGGTGCGCGACTCGGATGACGCCCGGCCGCACTGGATGGCCTTCAACATCGGCGACTCGCGCATCTACTCCTGGAACGACGGCGTGCTCGCCCAGCTCAGCGTCGACCACTCGGCGGTGCAGGAGCTGGTGGATGGCGGGGTCATCACGGCCCTGGAAGCCTCGCAGCATCCCGACCGGAACGTGGTGACGCGCGCGATCGGCGTCGCGGACGATGTCGACCCCGACGTCTGGTTTCTGGCGGCGGGCGGGTCGCAGGCCTTCCTGATCTGCTCGGACGGGCTCACCAAGGAGCTGACCGACGACGCGATCGGGGCCGTGCTCGACGCGACGGTCGGTGACGACTCTCCGGCCGATCGACTCGTCGCCGCAGCGCTCGCCGCGGGCGGTGCCGACAACGTGACCGTGGTCGTCGTCGAGTCCGAGCTCGTCGACGACGACCCCGCGAAATCCGAAGGCGCCATTCCGCAACGGCTCGAAGCGACGCTGCCGCGGATGGGAGGCGCATCGTGACCATCTCCGGCTACGTGCCCGACCCGTCGGGTTGGATGTTCCTGACGGCGGGAACGATCAGCATCGGCGCCGCGGTCGCCGACGATTCCCCTCTGCTGCCCGAGCTCTGGGAGCTCGTCGCGGCGGGGGCGGATGCGTCGGCGGTGCTCGACGTGCTGACGCGAGGCGGCATCTCGTCGACGCCCGACTTCGTCATCGTGGCCATGGGTGCCCGCGGCAAGGTGCTTGTTCGAGGTGCGGCAACGGTCGTGGTCGACGGATCCGAGCACGCGACGCTGACCGGGGCCGGCTTCTCGTCGTGGGCAGAACTCGTGATCGATCGGGTCGATCGATTCTCGTGCGAGGTCGTCGCGGCCACGAGCACCCTTCTGCCTCTGGTGAGCGGCATGGTGCGAGCCGGCAGCTTCTCGGCGGCGGCTGCAGGCGTCGCGGTATTCGCAGCGGGGCAGGATCAGCCGGCGCTCGAGGCGCCGCCCGCTCGAGGCCCGGCCCACGCCGCCCGTCCCGCGCGCGCCGCCGCTCCCGCCGCCCGCTCCCGGACCCCCTCCACGCCGTCGGAGCAGACAGTGGCAGCCGTCGATGAGATCGAGGAGGTCGACGACGCCGGGCACACCGCGTCGGCCGAGCCGCCCGCCAAGCCGAGCGCCTATGACCACCTGTTCGGCGACACCTCGTACCGCACCGTCGAGGATGCCGCGGTGCGCCCCGAGGCGGACGACGCCGGCGACTCCGCGCCCGGCCCGGGTATCGAGGACCGCACGGTGGTGGCCTCCGACCTGGCCCAGCTGCGTGCCAAGCGCCGGGCGAGCCGCGGCCGCCCGGCCGCCGACGCCGCGCCGGCACCGGCCTTCTTCGTCGAACTGTCCACCGGCGGCCGTGAACCGCTCGACCAGCCCCTCGTCATCGGTCGCGCGCCGAGTGCCGCCGCCCTCGCTGGCGATCGCATTCCGCGCCTGATCACGATGACCACGGCGAATCAGGACATCTCACGCACGCACGCCCAGATCTCCGTCGAGGGCGGCACCGTCGTCGTGACCGACCTGAACTCGCGGAACGGCACGATCGTGACTCTGCCGGGCCGGGCCGCCCAGAAGCTGCGCGAAGGGGAGACGACGCCGGTCATCCCGGGCACGATCATCGACCTCGGCGACGGCGCGACCCTCACGGTGCGGGAAGCCTGATGGCGCGGCCGAACTCGCACCCGCCAGAGTTGAAAGGCTTCCGCTACCTGCGGCAGCTGGGGTCGGGCGGCTTCTCGGACGTCTACCTGTACGAGCAGGCCATGCCCAAGCGGTCGGTCGCGGTGAAGGTGCTCGACGAGTTGTCCGACGACAACCGGGCCGCGTTCGCCGCCGAGGCGAACTTGATGGCGCAGTTGTCTGCGCATCCGTACATCGTCGCCATCCATCACGCCGACGTGTCGGATGACGGCCGCCCGTTCTTCATCATGGAGTACTGCTCGGGGCCGAGCTTCGCCGACCGGTACAAGCGCCAGCCGCTCTCGGTCGCCGAGGCTCTGCGCACCGGCATCCACATCGCCAGCGCCATCGCGACCGCGCACGCCTCGGGCATCCTGCACCGCGACCTCAAGCCCGGCAACATCCTGACTAATGAGTACGGCTCGCCCCTTCTCACCGACTTCGGCATCTCGTCGATGGTCGAGGATGAGCTCGCCACCCACACCACCACCCTGTCGGCATTGAGCGGATCGGGCGCCACGACCGGAAGTCAGTCGGTCGGCCTCTCGGTGCCGTGGTCTCCGCCCGAGATGTTCGAGGACGATCCGAAGCCCGACGTCCGCTCCGACATCTTCTCGCTGGCCGCCACGATCTGGACCCTGCTCGCCGGCCGCACCCCGTTCGAGATCCCGGGCAAGTCGAACCAGAGCCTCGAGCTGATGAGCCGGATCGAACGCGGCGCCATCACCCCGATGGACCGTGACGACGTGCCGCCCGCCCTGATCTCTGTGCTGAAGAAGGGCATGGCGGTCGATCGCACCCAGCGCTACGCCACTGCGGTGGAGTTCGCGCGTGCCCTTCAGGGCGTCGAGCTCTCGCTCTCGTACGCGCCCACCCAGATCGATGTGCCGAACATCGGGCAGATCCCGCCACCGGTGCGTCCCGCCGACGAGAATCAGGATGACCGCACCCGTGCTCGCGGCGTCACCCCGGTCATCGCGCAGCCGGCCCGTCCGGTCGTCACCCCGCCGCCGCCGGTCGAGGATCCTCGCGACCGCACCAGGATGCGCGGGGCGACGACGATCTCGCCGGATGCGCCGGCGGGTCCCGTGACGGGGGGTGCGCCGGCGGCGGCAACACCGGCGGCGCCCGGCCGCCCGGTCGAGTCGACCGTCGTACGACCGTCGGCGCGGTCGGTGGTCTCGCCGGATGCCAGCCCCGCCGGACCCCGCACCGACCAGGGATCGCCGGCCGTCACGCGGCGCGGCCCGCTGATCGCGGTGCTGGCCGGAGTGCTGGTGGTCGCCGCCGTGATCACCGGAATCGTGGTGCTCGTTCCCCGTTCCAACACGCCCGAGAGCGGCCCGACGAACAGCGGCGGCCCCATCGACCTGCCCCCGGTCATCGACCCTCCCGTTCCGGGAACGGCCGTCGCGTCGGCCGACGGCACGTCGGTCACGTTCACCTGGACGAATCCCCACCCGAAGAAGGGCGACCAGTACCGCTGGAACCGCACGGACGGTGCCGCCAGTCTCGACCAGAAGGACGTCACGACCACCTCCCAGGCCCAAGCGGTGGTCACCGGCGTCGCGCCGGGAACCAATGTCTGCATCGACGTGCGGATCCTGCGCGACAACCACCTGTCCGACCAGCTCGACCCTCCGTTCTGCGAGGTCACGTGAAACCGCTGCGCGTCGAATACGTCGGTGAGTGGTACGAGGTCACCGAGCCGGACGGCCTCTCGATCGGCCGCGAATCAGACCTGATCATCGACGAGAACCCGTTTCTGCACCGGCGTTTTCTGCAGATCTATCCCGAGCACGGCCTGTGGTGGCTCGGCAACACCGGCAACCTGCTCACCGCCACCGTCACCGACCCCTCGGGTCAGATCCAGGCATGGTTGGCACCGGGAGCCCGCCTGCCGATCGTGTTCGAACGGATGCATGTGCTGTTCAGCGCCGGCTCGACCACCTACGACTTCACCATTCACGGCGACAAGGAGTACTTCGCGTCGTCGTCGTCGTTCATGGATCGCAGCGGAGCGACCACGATCGACCCGGTCCCGCTGACGAGCAGCCAGAGACTGTTCATCGTCGCCCTCTGCGAGAACGTACTGCGTGAGCATGCCGGGGGGCGCGGGCAGATCCCGTCATCGTCGGCCACCGCGAAGCGGCTGGGATGGACCTTGACCGCCTTCAACCGCAAGCTCGACAACGTCTGCGACAAGCTCGATCGGGCCGGCGTGCCCGGGCTACGTGGGGGTCGAGGCAACCTGGCGGTGAACCGCAAGGCACGGCTCATCGAGTACTCGGTCTCGAGCCGACTCGTCACCGTCGATGATCTCCCGCTGCTCGACAAGGCCGGTTCGACCGCAGACGAGCCGGAGGGTGGTCATGGGTACCCCTCCCCATCGCCGCGTGCCACGAGGTCTCGGAAGATCGACCCATGAGCCTCGCGACCTGGATTCGCGGCCGGAAGACGGCCGCCGCGGCGACAGCACTCGCCGTGCTGATCGCCGCTCCGGTGACGGTGGCGGTGCTCCATGACGGCTTTCCGGTCTCCAACCTCGACCTCAAGGCGCTCGACGTCTGGGTGACGAGTGCCAGCGACCAGCTCGCGGCGCGGTTCAACACGCAGATCAAAGACCTGGACTCTCAGGGGGTCCCTCCCTCGACCAAGGCCTTCGACGTCCTGCAGAACGGCAACAACGTCTTCCTCACGCAAGGCGACGGCGCGAAGGTCTCGCGAATCAACGCGGCCACGTCTCTGGTCAGCGAATCGATCACGGCCAGTTCCTCCTTCCACGAGGAGTTCGGCGGCGGCCGGCTCGCGGTGTTGAGCGCGACCGGTCAACTCTGGATCCTCGATGGAACGACGGCCCTGTCGTTCAGCCCCAAATCGAAGCCGATCGCCACCTTCGGCGCGGGCAGTGCGGTCGCCGTCGGAACCGACGGAACCATCGCGGTGGCCGCCGGCAAGGATCGCCGACTGTACGTCATCCCGGCCGGCTCAGTCGCCCGGAGAACACAGGGTGCGTCTCTGTCCGGAAGCGGCGCGCTGGCCGTGACCCTCGTGGGCGATCACGCGGTCGCCTTGGCCGGGCAGCACTCCCTGCTGTGGGACGACGGCTCTCAGGTGCCGGTCGGTGCCGCCATTCTCCACCTCCAGCAGCCGGGACCGGCAGCCGACACCGTGGTCGTCGCGACGAACAACGCCCTGCTGCAGGTGGCCCACGACAAGGTGGCGTCGACCGTCGACGCGGCGCCGGCGAGCACCGGCGATTCGTCGGCGGACCCTCGAGGCGTCGCCGCGCCGGTGAACCTCGATGGCTGCATCCATGGAGCGTGGACCAGCTCCTGGAAGTACGTCGCGGTCTGCCAGGGGCAGAAGTTCGAGCACGCCCTCCAACATCAGGCTTCTGCCAAGCATGAACTGACGTTCCGGGTCAACCAGGATGTGATCGCCCTCAACGACACGCAGTCCGGCGACGTCTGGCTGGTCACTCGGGGATCGGTTGTCAACGCGAACGTCAACTGGACGAAGGTGAAGCCCCCGGACGAGAAGAACGCCACCGTGAGCACCGACAAGACCTCGGTGCCGACCTTCGCTCCTCAACCTCCGCAAGACAAGGGGCTCACCAACCACAACCCCGTCGCGCACCCCGACGAGCTCGGGGCCCGACCTGGGGGGAGCGCCATCCTCAATGTGCTGGCCAACGACACGGATGAAGACGGCGACGTCCTGAGGATCGACACCATTGATGCGCCACCGGCCGGCGAGGGGACTCTCACCAGAATCGATGGCGGTCGCGCTCTGCAGTACTCGGCACCGCCCGGCAGCACGGCGGCCTTCTCGTTCACCTCGCAGTACACCATCTCTGACGGCCGAGGCGGTACGGGTGCGTCGACGGTCACCGTCACGGTCGATGGCAGCACCGATCAGCCGCCGAGCCTCCTGCACCCGACCACACCCAGCGCGGTGGTCGTCGAGCCCGGGCAGACGGTGACCTACAACGTTCTTGCGGACTGGTACGACCCGAATGGCGACGACCTCATCCTCGAAGACGCGCAAGCGCCCACCGGCGCCGTTTCGTTCTCGCCCGACGGGCTGATCACCTACACCGCGAGCACTCAGGTCGGGTCGTCCGTCCTCGCGATCAAGGTGGGCGAGACGGCGCCCGGCGGCCGCAAGCCGCCGCTGCCCGTTGCCGGCACCTTGTACGTCGACGTGAAGGCGGCCGGTTCGTTGAGCCCGATCACGCAGCCTGATTTCGCCACCGCAACGGTCGGCCAGCCGACGAAGGTGCTCCCGCTCGCCAACGACCTCTCGCCCTCCGGCGTGCCGTTGACTCTGGGCGAGGTCAAGCCGGCGCTGGGCCCGGCCAACGGCGTCACGTTCACGACGAACCCGTCCGACAACTCGATCACGCTGACGGGCACCGGGGTCGGACAGTACTACCTGAGCTACCGTGCCGCGGCGGGTGACAAGTCGCAGCAGGACTACCTGCGATTCGACGTGGTCAGCCCCGCATCCAAGGACGATGGACCCACCGCCGTCCGCGATGTCGCCTACCTGCGGCCCGGCGAACCGGTCACGGTCCCGGTGCTCGACAATGACCTCTCGCCGTCGGGAGCGGTTCTCGGAGTGGTGTCCGTCGAGAACATCGACCCTGGCAGCGGTCTGTCGGTCCAGGTGCTGACCGGCGCCGTGATCAAGGTCACGGCACCCTCCGGCCTGACTACGCCGACCGAGTTCGACTACACCATCTCAGACGGAGCGAAGACGTCGGTCGCCCGCGTCTCGGTCGTCCCCTTGCCCAAGGTCACCAATCCGCAGCAACCGATCACCAAGGACGACTCGGTCACGGTCCGCGTCGGTTCGACCGTGTCGGTCAACGTACTGGCCAACGACTACAGCCCCGATGGCAGTCAGATGCACCTCAGTCCGAATCTCACCAACGTTCAAGTCGGCGGTGGCTTCGCCTTCGTCTCGGGTGACCGGGTTCGACTCCAGGCACCGAGCAAGGCGGGCAACGGCTACTCGCTGACCTACACCGTGACCGACGACAACGGGCAGTCGAACACCGGGCGAGTGACCTACCTGGTGACCGATGACGCGAAGAACAACAAGCCGCCCATCCCTCCGGTCCTCACCGCGCGCGTATTCACCGGCGGGACGTTGAAGATCCAGGTGCCGCTCGACGGGATCGATCCGGATGGCGATCCCGTGACTCTGGTCGGCGTCGCCGGTGCTTCGCTCGGAACGGTCACGAGTCAGAACGCCTCGTCGTTCGCCTACGTCGCGCCTCCCGTCGGTTCGCCTGGCGGCACGGACACCTTCACGTACGAAGTCAAAGACCAACTGGCTCCGCCCGTTCAGGGCATCGTGAAGATCGCCGTTCTGCCCGCGCCGTCGACGTCCCTCGCTCCCAGTGCCGTCTCGGACTTCGTCGCGATCAGGCCGGACCAGGTGTCGACGGTTCCCGTTCTTCTCAACGACTCCGATCCCAACGGGTACACGATCCGGTTCGATCCGAAGAAGAAACTGATCACCGAGAAGCCCCTGATCGCGCAGCTCAAGGGTGGCGCCATCGTGGTCACCGCCCCGCACAAGGTCGGCGACTATCAGGTGCACTACTTCATCGACAACAAGCACAATGCTCGCGCCGATGCCTATTTGACCGTGCATGTCAATCCCAATGCGCCGGCGCATGCCCCGGTCGCCTTCGACCAGACGGTCGACCCGACGACGGTGGTGGGCAAGCACACCGTCAAGGTCGACGTGCTTCACGACGCGCAGAACCTCGATGGTCTCGTCAGCGATCTCGCCGTCACGTCCGTCGGCAGGAACAGCACGCTCGCCAAGCCCAACAAGGACGGCACGCTCACGGTCACTCTGGGGTCGCAGCCCGAGGTCATCGCCTACCAGCTCGAGAACCACGACAAGCTGAAGGCGACCGCGGTGATCACCGTGCCCGCGTTCCTCGACAACCTGCCGCCTTATCTCAAAGCCGGCTACATCCTCAAGGCGAAAGCCGGCGAGACCACCACCGTCGACATCAGGTCCTTCCTGATCTCGCACGGCGAACCCAAGATCGTCGACCCCGCCGCGGCGACCTCGCCCGAGCAGAAGGCCAAAACGCCGTTGGCGACCTCGGCGACCCAGCTGAGCTTCACGCCCAAGGCCGGATTCTCGGGCAAGACCTACCTGACCTTCGTCGTCAGTGGTACCGGGCTCGCGAATGACCCGAATGCCGTCACGATCCAGGTGCCCGTCCTGGTGACTGACCCGAATCACCTCACTGTCCCGCCCACCTTCGCGAATCAGACATTCGAGGTCGAGGTGGGGGCGCCCGCCGTCCAGTTCGATCTGCGCGGGGCCACCAGCCACCCTGACCCGCAGGTGCTCAAAGCGGTCACTTACCAGGTGGACCCGGCGCCGTCCGGCCACGTCCACTATTCATTCGACAACGGCGACAAGCTGACGATCTCCGTCGACAGGGTCTCCCCGCTCCCGTCGCCCCTCACCGTCATCATCAAGATGGAGTCGGGCGGTGTCGAGTCTCAGGGAAAGCTGACCATCAAGCCGGTGCCGACGAAGGCGCCGCCGCCGCAGGCCGTCGACGACACCAAGAATGACGCCTCGCCGAACACGCCCGTTTCGGTCCCGGTGCTCGGCAATGACTTCGATCCTTTCGCGGGGCAGCCAGGTGGCTCCGGGCTCACCCTGGTGTCGGTCGCCTCACAGGGCGACATCCTGGGCGCGTCCTATCAGAAGGTCGGAAACAACGTTCAGGTCACACCCGGCTCGGCGAAGTCCGGCACGCTCAGCTTCGTCTACACGATGCAGGACTATCTCAAACGGCAAGCCACGGGCCGGCTCACGGTCATCGTGACGAGTGCTCCGGAGCCGGTGACGAACTTCACGCTCAGCAACCCCACCTCGCAGCGCGTCTCGGTCGATTTCAGCCCGCCGGTGAGCAACAACGGAGAGCCGATCACGGGATACGTCGTGCGGATCGCCGACTCGGGCGGTCCGACCCAGCGCACCGACTGCACGGCCGGAGTCACCTGCGTCTTCGACAACCGGACGAACGGCGTTCTGCAGACGGTTGACATTTCCGCAACGAACAGCCGAGGCACGACCTGGTCGGCGACTCAGACCATCACTCCCTATGGCACTCCGTCGGTGCCGGTGAACCCGGTCGTCAACAGCAACAGCTCTACGGCCACGGCCACGATCCAACCGGTATGGGGAGCCCCGACGGATGCCGGAGGCGGCAACGTCCACTACGACTGGAACTACACCTCTCAAGGCACTCAGACCACGACGGCGACGAATGGTCCCACCAGTGACGTCGGGGCCGGCGACTACGCATTCCAAGTGCGAGCCTGCAACCCGGGCGGATGCTCGGCCTATGTGAGCTCCGCGAACCGCCACATCAACCCGCCGCCGCAGGCCGTTGTGATTTCGAAGGGTACCCAGGCCACGAGCGCGAGTTGTACAAGTTCGGCCTGCTACCAGATAGCGGTCAGCGCCAGCGGTTTCGCCGCCAACACGACCTACACGGTCACCCTCGAGACCGACCATTATGCCGACGGCAGCCACGGTGCGATCGCGCCTTACGGGACGGCAACCATCACCACCGATTCGTCGGGGGCATTCAACGGCGGCATCAGCCCATACGGATATCCGGGCTACAAGGTGCAGATCGTGATCAACGGAACACCCTCCAACATCGTGAACTGGTAGGGACGAGAGGACAACAATGCCCATCACCAACGAACAAGCGACTTGGTTCGCCGATGCCTTCGGCAAGCTGGTCGACAATGTCGACCTGGCCATCGTCGGCAAGAAGCACCAGATCCGGCTCGTGCTCACGGCCATGATCTCCGAGGGCCATGTGCTGCTCGAAGACGTGCCCGGCACCGGCAAGACGGTGCTCGCCAAGGCCCTGGCGAACACGCTCGACGGGACGCATTCGCGCATCCAGTTCACTCCTGACCTGCTGCCGTCGGATGTGACCGGGGTCACGATCTACGACCAGGGCAAGGGCAAGTTCGAGTTCCACCCG
>Ga0207695_10009611_pt1 | contig 11940 bp, 8 predicted proteins | sample KBSC54metaG_FD_184354 | JGI IMG/M metagenome (GOLD analysis project Ga0207695, IMG submission 184354) | Corn rhizosphere microbial communities from Kellogg Biological Station, Michigan, USA - KBS C5-4 metaG (SPAdes) (version 2) | ecosystem: Host-associated > Plants > Roots > Rhizosphere > Soil... | reverse complement strand
ATCCGTTCGCACTGAGCGAAGTCGAAGTGCGGGCTTCACGCGATGACACGTGCGGCCTGTCCTTCGACTTCGCTCAGGACGAACGGAGTATTTTGAAGACCCTTAGGCGATCGTCGGCACGATGCCGCCCTCGGCGCGGAGCGAGGCGCCGTTGGTGGCGGCCGCCAGCGGGCTCGCCAGGAAGGCGACCATCGCGCCGATCTCGTCCGCCTCGATGAAGCGCTTGATCAGCGAGAGCGGGCGGATCTTCTCGAAAAACAGCTTTTCGCCTTCCTCTTCGGACTTGGCCTCGGGCAGCACGCTCTTCACGAAATCGGTGATGCCCTCCGATCGCGTCGGCCCCGGCATCACCGAATTGACTGTCACGCCGGTGCCCTTGGTCTGCGCCGCGAGGCCGCGCGCGATGGCGAGCTGCGCCGTCTTGGTCATGCCGTAGTGGATCATCTCCTCGGGGATGACGAGGCTGCTCTCGGACGAGATGAAGATGATCCGGCCCCAATCCTTCGCCAGCATCTTCGGGAAATAATGCCGCGCCAGCCGCGCGCCGGAGACCACGTTCACCTCGAACAGGTGATGCCAGTCGGCATCGGTGATGTCGGTGAAGGGCTTGGCCTCGTAGATGCCGAGATTGTTGACGAGGATGTCGGTGTCCGGAACGGCGGCGATCAGCGCTTCGGCGCCTTCGGCCGTCGCCGGATCGGCGAGGATCGCGCGGACCTTGCCCGATTTGCCGACCTGTTCGGCGGCGGCATCCAGCTTGCCCCGCGAACGGCCGGTGATCGTGACCTCGACGCCCTCGGCGGCGAGCCGCTCGGCGATAGCGAGGCCGATGCCGGCGGTCGATCCGGTGACGATGGCGGTCTTGCCGGCGATTTTCAGATCCATGAGGGGGCTCCTGCGGTTTCGGGGATCGGTACGGCGAGGACGTAGGTGCGCGAGCCGACGGTGCAACCTTTCCGGCGCCGGAACCGGCCGGTCAGCCTGCTGGCTTTTCTTGCGTGGCCGAAAGAGAAAAAGAAGCTGCTTCAAAGGGTGCGATGCAAATCGCCGGAGATGAGTGGAGACAGGCGCGTCCTTCCCTTTCGTCACCCCGGACTTGATCCGGGTCCAGGGCTCGATCGATTCCATGATGACGGGAAGTGGTGGTTAGACGAAAGCTGCTTCGGGCAGGTGGCTCGAAATAGCGGGCGTTATGGTTTGACTTCTGGCGCGCCAACTACCGCGCGCGGCACCCAGATCGTACACGACAATCCATCGCTTGCAGCTGTACCATCGGGCATCCGAAGCCGCTTGAAACATCCACCGAGCGGAAAATCGCGGCTGAGCCAGCGGCCCTCTGGCGTGTCCTGTTCGTAGGACCGAATCTTGGCGCGTTCCAGAAATGTCCAGAGCCGGACGGCTGTCTCGTCGGCGCAAATATATTTGTGGCTGTCGTCCGTATCGGATACGTCCCCCGCAGCAACCGCGGCTGTCACACACGCTTCCATCAGGCCGGGCACCTGCTCGGGAAAAGGGGTTGTGTCGCTGTCAGCGAAAAGAAGAGCGGCGGCTAGGATCAGCATAGGCGTCAAATTCATGCCGGGCCTAGCGTGCGCCCACAAGCGAGAATGTCCGCGATTGGGGAGTTCGCCTACGGTTTTGGGACGACCGTACTTGGAGTGATAGCTGTCACCTCGTCGCCCCTGCGAAGGCAGTGGCCTGCCTCCTCACCGTTCCGCAAAGACTACCGCTCAGGTGATGGGCTCCTGCCTTCGCAGGAGGGACTTATGACCCCGCACGCCGACATTGCCAGCGCTTGATCCGTGCTTCCATAATAGGATTTCGTCTGTCAGGCTTCTCGCGACTCGCGCCCTTGCGAGCCGCTCTTTCTCACCGTCGATCCGCTTCATACGTGCAGCTTTTGTCGCTTTTCGCCCGAAAACGGCTCCCTTCCAGCCCGTTTCGTGTGCTCAGTATCCCGTCATCGAATAGGGCCGCGCCGCCTTGGCCGTCGCCCATGTCCTGTTGGGCGTCGCCGACATCACGAAGCGCAGCTCGCCGCCCGCCTCGATCTGGGCGTGGGTGATGTAGCCCTTGTCCAGCGGCCGGCCGTTCAGCAGCACCTTGCCGACATAGGGATGGTCGTCGGCCAGCCCCTCGGTCACGATCGAGAAACGCTTGCCGTTGGGCAGGTTGAGCGTGGCATGGTCCACGAACGGCCGCCCGATCACATATTGCAGGCTGCCGGGCGTCACCGGGTAGAAGCCCAGCCCCGTGAACAGCAGCCACGCCGACATCTGGCCGAGATCGTCATTGCCCTCGAACCCGTCGGGCGTCGGCTTGTACTGGCTGTCGACGATCTGCTTCAGCCGCTCCTGCGTGCGCCACGGCTGGCCGGCATAGGCATAGAGATAGGCGACCGAATGGCTCGGCTCGTTGCCGTGGATATATTGGCCGATGAGGCCGGCGATATCCTCGGAGCCGGAATAATCGAGCTTGCTGTTGTCGTAGCCGAACATCGCGTCGAGCTTGGCGACGGTCTTGGCATCGCCGCCGAGCGCGCGGATCAGGCCGCCCTCGTCCTGCGGCATGAACCAGCTATACTGCCACGCATTGCCCTCGGTGTAGTCGGAGCCGTATTTGATCGAGACGGGATCGAACGGCTCGCGGAACTTGCCGTTGGAAAGCCGGGCGCGGACCCAGCCAGTCCTGGCATCGAAACCGTTGCGCCAGTTGGCCGCGCGCTTCTCGAAGGTGGCGGCGACATCGGCCTTGCCCATCTTCCTCGCCATCTGCGCGATGGTCCAGTCGTCATAGGCGTATTCGACCGTCTTGGAGGCGGCCTCCGGCTCCTTGTCGATGGGGACGTAGCCGAGCTTCATATAGTCGGCGAGGCCGCCATAGGGGCCGTAGGTAGCGCTCGCGACCATCGCCTTGAGAGCCTCGTCCGCATCGAAGCCCTTGATGCCCTTCAGGTAGGCGTCGGCGATGATGGGCACCGCGTGGTAGCCGATCATGCACCACGTCTCGCGGCCCTGGAACTGCCAGACGGGGAGGATGCCGAACGGGCTCTGCTTCTGGCTTTCCACCAGCGAGCGGATGAAGTCGGCGTTGGTCCGCTCGGGCTGGATGATGGTGAGCAGGGGATGCTCGGCGCGGAACGTATCCCAGAGCGAGAAGGTCGAACGGAAGGTGAAGTCCTTCGCCTCGTGCACCTGATTGTCGGTGCCACGGTAGCGCCCGTCCGCATCGCTCGCGACCGAGGGAGCGAGGAGCGAATGGTAGAGCGCGGTGGTGAGATTGGTCTTCATCGCCGCCGGCGCATCGAGATCGACCGCGCCCAGCGCCTGCTCCCAAGCAGCCTTGGTCTTGGCGCGGATCGCGTCGAAATCGCCCGTCTCGCTGTTCAGATTGGCGATGGCGCCCGCCTCGTCGACCGAGGAGATCGCGACTTTCACCTCCAGAGGTGCCGTCAGCTTGCCGAAGTCGAAGCGCGCGACGATCGCGCGGCCCTGCAGCTCGGCGAGATCATCGGTGCCGCGCCCCGGCCCCTGGAAGCCCTTGTAGGCGACATCGGTCTCGGTGCTGACGAAGGCATGATCCTTCAGTGGCGCCGAGAAGCGCATCGCGAAGCACAGCACCCGGTCCGGCGCCCAGCCCCGCGTTTGGCGGCAGCCGGTGATTGTGCCGTCGGGCCGAAGGCGGATCGAGGACCAGAGCGTCTTGCCCGGATAATTGTAGAGCGAGGTGCGGAGGTCGAGGATCAGGTGCGCGGCGTCACCCGGCTGGAAGGTATAGCGATGGACGCCGATCCGCGTGCCCGCCGCCATCTCGGCGCGGACGTGCGCATCGGAGAGGGTGACGGCGTAATAGCCGGGGTGCGCCTCCTCGGTCTTGTGGTCGAAGCGTGACCGGTAGCCGGAGCCGGGCTTGGCCGGATCCCCGGGCTCCAGCGGCACGGTGTCGCCCGAGACCGGCATGACGAGGAAATCGCCGAGGTCCGAATGCCCCGCGCCGGAGAAATGGGTGTGGCTGAACCCCTGGATGGTCGGGTCGTCATATTGATAGCCGGCGGCGTGCGCGTAGCAGGCACGGATCACGCAGCTGGTGTCGGTATCGGGCGAGAGCTGTACCATGCCGAACGGGGCGGACGCACCCGGATAGGTGTGGCCGCCGCCGCTGGTGCCGATCATCGGATCGACCGCATCGTAACCCGGCGTGGCGAGGGCCGGTGCGGCAAGGATAAGGGCGAGAGCGGAGGCGAGGGGGGCGATACGCGACATGCCCGCCCTTACAGCACCGCGTCAGGCGAAGCGGAAGCCCGAGATCGCGGTTTCCATCACCAGTTCGTTGAAGATGCGTTCGCCCGCCGCCTCGCTCGCGCCGGCGGCGACCATGAGCGGCAGCAGATGCTCCTCGCGCGGGTGGGAGAAGCGGCCCGACGGCGCGTCGGCCCAGCGGATCAACGCCTCCGATCGGGCGGGGCCATCGGCGGTGGCCGCCTCGCCCAGCCAGGCATCGAACTGGCGCGACGGTTCGGTGGAGGAGGGCCGCCCATAGCCGCGCATGTTGTGGAAGCTCATGCCCGCGCCGACGATCAGCACGCCCTCGTCGCGCAGCGGCGCCAGCGCCCGGCCGGCGGCGAGATGCTCGGCCGGATCGAGCCGCAGGTCGGTCGACATCTCGACCACCGGGATATCGGCATCCGGAAACGCCACCTTGAGCGGCACGAACACGCCGTGATCGATCCCGCGCGCGACGTCGAGGCTGGCGGTCATCCCCGCCGCGCCCAGCAGCCCGGCTGCCTTCGCCGCCAGCACCGGATCGCCGGGCGCGGGATAGGTCAGTTCGTAGGTGTGCGGCGGAAAGCCGTAATAATCGAAGACCAGATCCGGGTTGGCGGCGGCGGTGAAGGCGAAGCCCTCCGTCTCCCAATGGCCCGAGCAGATCAGGATCGCCTTGGGCCGCTCCGGCAGCAGCTTCGGCAGATCGCGCAGGAAACCCTCCATGCCCGTCCAGGTGCCGCGCGGATCGTCCATGAAGAAGCAGGGGCCGCCGCCGTGCGGGATATAAAGGCTGGGCTGGCGCATTTCGTCTCCATAACGCAACGATCTGCGGGCCATATGGTGCGTCGGGCAGCGGCGCGCTAGGCTGCGCCGTCCGGGGGTGAGACGAGGGGAGGCCAGCTTGGCGAGCAAGGCGAATATCGGCGCGGCGCTGTTCACGGATCGCGGGTTCGAGCGCAATCTCGTCCTCTGGGGCAGCATCGCCGCGACGATCGCGACGGTGGTGATCTCCCGCTATCACCCGCATGTCCTGTGGGCGCTGGTGCTGATCCTGCCGCTGCTGGCGGTGGCGCTGATCGACCTCGGCCAGACCGAGCACAGTCTGCGCCGCAATTATCCGGCCTCCGCGCATATCCGCTGGTTCTTCGAATGGCTGCGGCCGTTCCTGCGCGCCTATGTGGTGGAGAGCAATCTCGAGGGCCGCCCGTTCAGCATCGACGATCGCTCACTCGTCTACGCGCGCGCCAAGGGCGATGTGGACGCGCACCCCTTCGGCACCGAGCTGGACGTCTATTCGGGCGAATATGAGTGGCTGGCCCATTCGATGGTGCCGAACTCGAACGCGCCCAAGGACATGCGGGTGCAGGTCGGTTCGGACCAGTGCTCCAAGCCCTATGCGGCATCGCGGCTCAACATCTCTGCGATGAGCTTCGGTTCGCTGGGCGCCAATGCGATCGAGGCGCTGAACCTCGGAGCCAAGATCGGCGGCTTTTACCACGATACCGGCGAGGGCAGCATCTCACCCTATCACCGCAAGCATGGCGGCGACATCGTGTGGGAACTCGGCTCCGGCTATTTCGGCTGCCGCACCAAGGACGGCAAGTTCGACCCCGAGCATTTCCGGGATCGCGCGCAGGCGGATCAGGTCAAGATGACCGAGATCAAGCTGAGCCAGGGCGCCAAGCCCGGCCACGGTGGCGTGCTCCCTGGCCCGAAGGTGACCAGGGAGATCGCCGAGACGCGCGACATCGAGGAGGGCAAGGACTGCCTCTCGCCCGCCGCGCACTCCGCCTTCTCGACGCCCAAGGAATTGGTGGAGTTCGCAGCCAAGATGCGGGAGATGTCGGGCGGCAAGCCGGTCGGTATCAAGCTCTGCGTCGGTTTCCCGCACGAGCTGATGGCGGTGGTGAAGGCGATGCTGGCGACCGGCATCACGCTGGACTTCATCGTCATCGATGGCGCCGAGGGCGGCACCGGCGCTGCCCCCACCGAGCTTTCCGATCGCGTCGGCATGCCGCTGCGCGAGGGCCTGATCATCGCGCGCAATGCGCTGGTGGGGGCCGGGCTCAAGGGGCAGGTGAAGCTTGCCGCCTCGGGCAAGGTCTCCTCCGGCGCGGCGATCGCGATGAACGCGGCGCTGGGCGCGGACTGGTGCAACGCGGCGCGGCCGTTCATGTTCTCGCTGGGCTGCGTGCAGTCGATGAAATGCCACACCGATCTCTGCCCGACCGGGGTCGCCACACAGTCGCCCGCCCGCCAGCGCGGCCTCGTCGTGCCCGAGAAGGGTGAGCGGGTGGCGCGCTTCCACAAGTCGACGATCAACGCGCTGCACGAGATCGTGGTGGCGGCGGGCCTGAACTCGCCCGACGATTTCCGCCCCTCGCACCTGCGCCAGCGGATCAACGTCGCCGAGATGAAGCAGATGGACGAGATCTATCCCTTCGTGAAGGAGGGCGAGTTGATCGCCGGCACCGAGCACGACACGCTCCGCCGCTGGTGGGACGCCGCCGACCCCGACAGCTTCCGTCGCCGCGAGTTGGCTTGACGACCGCGCCGCCCGCCGCCACCGGGGCGTGGAGGGGAAGCGTAGGAGGAAGACGATGGCGTACGAAGAGGTCTCGATCCGCACTGCCGACGGCGATTGCCCCGTTCATGTGCTGACCCCCGAGGGCGACGGCCCCTGGCCGGCCGTGATCCTCTACATGGATGCCGGCGGGATGCGCCCGACGCTGATCGACATGGGGCGCAGGCTGGCCGGGAACGGATATGTCGTGCTGGTGCCCGACACATTCTATCGCGCGGGCGGCTATCACCTGCCGTCCCCCAAGGAAATGATCGCGAGCGGCGACTTCATGGCGTTCATCGGCCCGCTGATGGCAACCACCAATCCGGCCAAGGCGGCCGCGGATACTCGCTATTATCTCGACTATCTCGACGGCCGGCCGGACGTGACGGGCAAGGTCGGCACCGTCGGCTTCTGCATGGGCGGCGGCATGGCGATCGCGGCTGCCGGCACTTATCCGGATCGGATCGGTGCGGCGGTGAGCTTCCACGGCGGCCGCCTCGCCACCGACGAGTCGACCAGCCCGCACCTGCTGGCACCGAAGATCGCGGCCGAACTCTACATCGCGGTCGCCGACAACGATTCGAGTTATCCGCCCGAAATGGCGGCGCGCTTCGAGAAGGCGCTCGACGAGGCCGGCGTGACCTATCGGAGCGAACTTTATGAAGGCGCGCACCACGGCTGGATGAAGCCGGACTTCCCCATCTACGACGAGGCGGCTGCCGAGCGGGGCTGGCGCGAGATGCTGGCGCTGTTCGGGCGGACCTTGGGCTGATCCAGGTCCTCCCCCGGCGGGGGAGGACCTGCGACGTCAGTTCAGCAAATTCTCCTTGATCAGGCCGAACACGTCCTTCGCCTTGCCGCCGAGCACCGCCTTCGCCCCGTAGAGGGCGGTGCCGAACACCTGGCTCGCCTCGATCCTGGGCGGCATCACCAGCTCGTTCTTGTCGACCACCACGTCGAGCAGCGCCGGGCCGTCCGCCGCGAGCCAGTCGCGCACCGCCATCTCGACATCGTCGCCCTGCACGACGCGGCGGCCCCAGAAACCGATCGCCTCGGCCACCCGTGCGAAATCCGGATTGTGCAGGTCAGTGTAGGTTTCGATAAGCCCCTCCACTTTCTGCTCCAGCTCGACGAAGCCCAGTGACGAATTGTCGTACACGCAGACCTTGATCGGCAGCTTCTCCTGCACGGCGGTCAGCAGATCGCCGAGCATCATCGCCAAGCCGCCGTCGCCAGACAGCGCGATCACCTGCCGGTCCGGGAAAGCGGCCTTGGCGCCGAGCGCCTGCGGCATGGCGTTGGCCATGGTGCCGTGGGTCAACGAGACGATGGTGCGGTTCCGCCCCGTCGCGGCGACATGGCGCAGGCACCACACCATCGGCGATCCGCCATCCGCCGTATAGACCGCGTCGGGCGCGGCGAGGCGGGAGATGGTCTCGGTCAGATATTGGGGGTGGATCGCGCCGCCCTTGCCGGAAACGACGCGCTTTTCCTGCCGTGCCAGCGCCTTTTTGCGATGGTCCAGGCATTCGTCGAGAAAGGCCCGGCCCTCCTTGGCGCGGATGCGCGGCAGCAGCGCGTCGAGCGTCGGCGCGATGTCGCCGACCGCGCCGATCTCGATCGGGTGGCGGCGGCCGAGATGGGTGCCGTCGATGTCGATCTGGATGATCGTCGCCTTCTCCGGGTAGAATTGGCGCCACGCGAAATCGCAGCCGAGCAGTAGAAGCGTGTCGCATTCCTTGAGCGCGTGATAGCCGCTCTCGAGGCCGAAGATGCCGGTCATGCCGACGTCGAAGGGGTTGGCCGGTTCCAGGAAATCCTTGGCGCGCGACGTGTGGGCGACCGGCGCGCCGAGCCGCTCGGCAAGCGCGATCACCTGCCCATGGGCGTGCTGGCAGCCCGATCCGCCGTAGATCGCGACCTTCGTGCCCCGGTTGAGCGCGGTGGCGATGCGATCCAGTTCCGTATCGGACGGCACGGTCGTCGGCGCCGCGCGATGGACGGCGAAGGCGGGCTCCTCGGGCGCGCTGGCGGCAGACACGTCGGCCGGCACGATCAGCACCGCGACGCCGCGCTTCGCCAGCGCCGCCTGGGCTGCCATCGCGGTCTTGCGCCGGGCCTGTGCGGGCGTGCGGATCTCATCGCAGAATACGCTGACCGAGGCGTAGACCGCCTTGAAATCGATCTCCTGCGGGAAATCGAAACCCAGCTCGTCGCGCACGATCTGGCTGGCGATCAGTACCACCGGCGCGCGGTTGCGATGGCTTTCGGTGAGGCCGTTGATGAAGTGCAGGCTGCCCGGCCCGCAAGACCCCGCGCAGGCGGCGAGCTCACCGGTCAGCATCGCGTCGGCGCCGGCCGCGAAGCCGCCCGCTTCCTCGTGGCGGACGTGCACCCAGCGGATGGAGGAGTCGCGTATCGAGTCGGTGACGTGGTTGAGCGTGTCGCCGGGCACGCCGTAGCAGCGCCGCACGCCCGCCTGCTCCAGCGTCTCGACGATGATTTCGGCGACGGTCTGGGACATGGGCAGGCTCCTCGGGAAGGTTTCGGAACCGAAACCCTCCGCGCGCCTTCCCGTTCCGGATTTAGCGGCGGGCGTGCTCGATATAGAGTTCGCGCAGGCGGGCGGTGACCGGGCCAGGCTTGCCGTCGCCGATCGGGCGGCCGTCAATGGTGACGATGGGCAGGATCAGCGAGCCGGCGGCGCTGTTGAACGCTTCCCTGGCTGCTAGCGCTTCCTCGACCGGGAACGGCCGGAAATCGATGGTCAGCCCCAGCTCTCCGACCAGATCGGCGAGCGCATCGCCGGTGCAGCCGGGCAGCGTGACGTGGGACTTGTCGCGGGTCACGAGCTTGCCGTCCTGCGTCAGGATCCAGGCGGTGGAGGAGGCGCCTTCGGTGACCATGCCGTCGTCCGCGACCAGCCACGCATCCTGCGCGCCTTTGCGCGCGGCCTCCTGTTTGGCGAGCACCTGCGCCAGCAGCATGACGCTCTTGATGTCGCGGCGGCCCCAGCGGATGTCGGGCACGGTCGCGACCGCGATGCCGGTGTGCGCGGCGACGCTGTCGACCAGCGCCTTGGCCTGGGTGAACATCACCAGAGTCGGCGCGAGATCGGGGGAGGGGAGGAAATCGCGATCCTCCTGCCCACGCGTCGCCTGCAGGTAGACGACACCCTCGGTAAGGCCGTTGCGCTGGACCAGCTCCCGCTCGATCGCCTCGATCCGCTCGGGTCCCTCGGCGAGCTGCATGCCGATCGCGCGCGCGGAGCGCTCGAGGCGGGCCATGTGGCGCGGCGTATCGACCAGCCTGCCGTCGAGCACGGCGGTCACCTCGTAGATCCCGTCCGCGAAGAGGAAGCCGCGATCGAGGATCGAGATCTTTGCGTCGTCGAGGGGGACGAAGCTGCCGTTGACGTAAGCGATGCGTGCCATGTCTGGAGGCTATGGCGGAAGGTCGCTGGAATGGGAATGCCCTCTCCCGCGAGAGCGGGCTATATAGGATCAGGCGCTCGGTATTTCCTCCACCTCGGCTTCATGGGTCACGCCCATCTCGCCGGTGTCCTCGACCTGCCGGTACAATTCCGCCTGCCGCGCGCGCATCTTCTGGCCCAGCGCGTCGAGATCGACCTTGCCGTCCTCGCCCGCCTGCTTGGCGGTTTCGAACAGCTCCTCGTCCTCCTCGTCGATATGGTGGATCGTCTCCTCGCCCAGCACATGGACCTTGGACTTGAACAGCTCCTCGGTGCCGTCGAGCTGCTCGATCTCCGCGCACAGCGCCTTGCCCGAGGCATGCTCGACGATACCCTCGTCGACCTCGTCCTTCTCCTCGTCGCCGAGGCCCTTCACGGCCGGGTAGAGCAGTTCCTCCTCGATCGTCATGTGGATGGCGAGGCGCAGGCAGATTTCGCGGGCGATCGGCACCAGTGCCTCACCCTCGGCATCGTCGGCCTTGTCGAACAGCTCGCGGAACGTGTGGTGTTCGTCCTTGAGCAGCGCGATCGCCTCCGGATCGTCTTTCAGGATGCGGTGATCGCCCTGCGTGTTGCGCTTGGCATACTTGCCCATGATCGGTCTCCCTCGGTTCGGGAGATTAAACGGGGAGGATGGTCCTGCCGTTCCGATCGTTACGGGGAGCGCGGCACACCCATCCTGCGATCCCCCTCCCGCCAGGGGGAAGGGATCCGCTTAGTGCGCGATGAAGCCGCGCGGCTGGTCCTCGGGCCCCGGATCGTTCGCACCGCCCCCGCTGGTTCCGCCGATCTGCGCTTGCATCGCCTTCACCTCGCCCTCGTCGGCGCCGCCGTCCGTCCAGGCGAGCGTGATCGACATGCGGCGGTTGCGCGGATCGTAGGCGTCGGCGGCGCCCTGATAAGGTTCGCGGTCGGCGACGCCCTCGATGCGCAGGAAGCGATCGTTGCCGACCCCGCCACCGGCCAGCGCCTTACGGGTCGCCTCGGCGCGCGCGGACGAGAGCGTCCAGTTGTTCACCTGCCGCCCCGCCGCATAAGGCAGGCCGTCGGTGTGGCCGCGCACGATCACGCCGTTGGGCACGGTCGCGATGGTCTGCGAGACCTCGGTGATGAGCTGCTGCGCACGCGGCACCAGCTGGTCCGATCCCAGCGCGAACATCGAGAAATCGGCGCCGTCGACGATATCGATGCGCAGGCCCTCGGGCGTCTCGGTGAAGCGGACGTGCTGATCGAGGCCGTTGGTGGTCTTGTTGGCCTTCATCTGCTGCTGGAGCTTCTGCTTCAGCATCTGGAAGCGGATGCGGTCGCGCGAACGGATCGCGGCCGCGCCTTCCTTGGCGCCGCCGGACGCGTCCTTGGGAACGGTGATCGACTTGGAGCCGGTCTGCGAGGCGCGGTGCGCGTAATGATCCTTGGAGATGATCGAGTCGCCGCCGAACGGCCCATTCGAACCGGCCGACTTCTCGCGCATCTCGACCAGCGTCGGGCTGAAATAGTCGGCGATGCCCTTGCGCTGCTTCTCGGTGGTGGCGCCGAGAATCCAGAGCAGCAGGAAGAACGCCATCATCGCCGTCACGAAGTCGGCATAGGCGACCTTCCACGCGCCGCCGTGATGGCCGCCATGGGCTTCGCCGGTG
>Ga0207695_10009608_pt1 | contig 11941 bp, 12 predicted proteins | sample KBSC54metaG_FD_184354 | JGI IMG/M metagenome (GOLD analysis project Ga0207695, IMG submission 184354) | Corn rhizosphere microbial communities from Kellogg Biological Station, Michigan, USA - KBS C5-4 metaG (SPAdes) (version 2) | ecosystem: Host-associated > Plants > Roots > Rhizosphere > Soil... | reverse complement strand
CCGCGAGGAACACCTGCTTCTCCTCGCCGGAGAGGTCCGCGATCTCCGCTTCGAGCTTCGCGCAGATGACGACCACCGGCGCGCCCTCCTTCGCCGCGTAGGCCTTCACGCGATCGAGCAATGGATTGCCCTCGAACCCCTTCTCGTCCACGTTCGCCACGTAGAGCGCGGGCTTCGCGGTGAGGAGCGCGAGGGGCTTGAGAAGCGCCATCTCCTCGGCCGAGAGCCCCATCGAGCGCGCCGGATGCAGCCCGTCCAGCGCGCCCTGCACGCGCTCGAGGAGCGCCACGAGCTTCGCGGCCTCCTTGTCCCCGGAGCGGCCGGCCTTGTTCGCCCGGATGATCCCCTTCTCCACCGTCGCCATGTCCGCGAGCGCGAGCTCCGTGTGGATCACCTCGATGTCCGAGATGGGATCGATCTTCCCGGCCACATGGATCACGTTGTCGTCGCTGAAGCAGCGGACCACGTTCGCGATGGCGTCGGTCTCCCGGATGTTCGCGAGGAACTGGTTCCCGAGGCCCTCGCCTTTCGAGGCTCCCGCGACGAGGCCCGCGATGTCGACGAACTCCACGATCGCCGGGACCACCTTCTGCGGCTTCGCGATCTTCGCGAGCTTCTCGAGGCGCGCGTCCGGGACCTCGACCACGCCCACGTTGGGCTCGATGGTGCAGAACGGATAGTTCTCGGCGGCGATGCCGGCCCTGGTGAGCGCGTTGAAGAGGGTGGACTTGCCCACGTTGGGAAGGCCCACGATGCCGCATTGGAGGGTCATGGTTTCTTTTCTTCGATCCGCTGGGTCCCCGTCTTCACGGGGACGACGTCGTCCTGCGTTTTGGGCGCGGTGTGCAGCCACGTCATCGCGTCGTTCAAGCGGCCGGTGGCGAGCTTCGGCAGGAGGTCGAGGCTCCTCTCGAACGCGGGCTCGATCGCGTCCTCCTCCGCGCGGCGGGCCTTGTCGAGGACGTAATCCGCGACGAGGTCCTTGTGGCCCGGGTGCCCGATGCCGATCCGCAGGCGCCAGAAATCCTTCGAGTCGAGCGCCTCGGCGATGTCCGTGAGCCCGTTGTGGCCGCCGGTCCCGCCGCCGCGCTTGAGCTTCACCGCGCCGGGCGGGAGGTCGAGCTCGTCGTGCACCACGAGCATCTCCTCAGGCGCGACGCGGTAGAAGCGCAGGAGCGCCGAGACGCTGCGCCCGCTCTCGTTCATGTACGTCGCGGGCTTCAACAGCCGGAAGTCGCGCCCGCCCTCCTCGATCCGCGCGACCCATCCCGAGAACCTCGACTCGCGCTTCCACGCGGCGCCCTTCCCCGCGGCGATGGCGTCCACCCAGCGGAAGCCCGCGTTGTGGCGGGTGCGCTCGTACTCCTTGCCGGGATTGCCCAGGCCGACGATGACTTTGATGTGTTCCATGAAAAACGCCCGCCTGTGACGGCGGGCGCCCGTTGCTCCCGGAGTTGAGCGGCGGATCCGCGCCCGCTCGAACGATCGCCCCGATGTGGATCGATTGCGTGGCGGCTACTTCTTCTTTTCCTCTTTGCCGGCGGCGGGCTTGGCGGCTTCCTTGCCCTTCTCGCCTTTCTCGCCCTTCTCGCCCTTTTCGCCGGCGGCGGCGGCCGCAGCCGCTTCCTCCTCCTTCGTCTTCTGGGCCGTGGTCGGCACGTCCGCCGCGGACGGCGCCGTGGCCGCGGCTTCCGCCGCTTCCTCTTCCGCCGTGAGGACGCGCGGGATGACGACCGTGGCGACGGTCGGATCCTCGCCCTTCGGCACGATCGCCTCGACGCCGGCCGGCAGCGCCAGCGACGAGAGGTGGAGCGAGTGGCCGGCCTGCAGGTTCGCGAGGTCCACCGTGATGAACTCCGGCAGGTCCTTCGGAAGGCAGCGCACCTCGAGCTCGTTGATCACGTGCTGCACGAGGCCGCCGGCCACCTTCACGCCGGGGGAGATCTCGGCGTTGACGAAGTGCAGCGGCACCTTCATGTGGATCTTCCTGTCGGCGGCGACGCGCTGGAAGTCCACGTGCAGGACGCGCGGCTTCACCGGGTGCATCTGGTAGTCCCGGAGGAGCACCTGGGATTTCTCGCTGCCCACCTCGAGGTCGAGCACGGAAGCGTGGAACGCCTCCTGCTTCAGCTTGATCAGCAGGTCCTTGTGGTCGAGCTCGATGGCGAGCGCGTCCTTGCCCCCTCCGTAGAGGACTCCGGGCACCTTCTCCGTGCGGCGCAGGCGGCGGCTCGCACCCGTGCCCTGCAACGTCCGCGGTTCGGCTTTGATGGCGATCTTCATGTTCACTCCGATTGCGCGATGGCCCGCGACCAGGCCCACCGCATGTTCGAGGGAAAAGGGACCCTCACCCCAACAACGTCATTCGACGAAGAGGGAGCTCACCGAGCTCTCCTCGCAAATCCTTCGCATGGTCTCGGCCAGGAGCTCGGCCACGCTGATCTGGCGGATCTTGGTACACGCCTCGGCCTCGGGCTTCAACGGGATCGTGTCCGTCACGATGAGCTCGTCGATCACCGACTTCTCGATCCGCTCCACCGCCGGGCCGGAGAGCACCGGGTGCGTGCAATACGCGACCACCCGCACGGCCCCTTCGCCCTTCAGCGCCTTCGCCGCCTCGCAGAGCGTGTTCGCGGTGTCCACCATGTCGTCCATGATCACGCAGGTGCGCCCGTTCACGTCGCCGATGATGTTCATCACCGTCGCGACGTTCGGCCGCGGGCGCCGCTTGTCGATGATCGCGAGGTCCGTCTCCAGGCGTTTCGCGATCGCCCGGGCCCGCACCACGCCGCCCACGTCCGGCGAGACCACCACCTGGTTCTTGTACCCGTGCTTCCAGAGGTCTCCCAGGAGGATCGGCGTGGAATACACGTTGTCCACGGGGATGTCGAAGAAGCCCTGGATCTGGTCCGCGTGGAGGTCCATCGTGAGCACGCGGTTGACACCCGCCACCGTGAGCATGTTCGCGACGACCTTGGCCGAGATCGCGACCCGGGCGCTCCGGGGCCTCCGGTCCTGCCGCGCGTAGCCGAAGTACGGGATCGCGGCCGTGATGCGCGCGGCGCTCGACCGGCGGAGCGCATCGACCATGATCATCATCTCCATCAGGTGGTCGTTCGTCGGCGCGCACGTCGACTGCAGCACGAAGACGTCCTTCCCGCGGACGTTCTCGAGCAGCTCCACCATCACCTCGCCGTCGCTGAACCTCGAGACGGTCGCCTTCCCGAGCTGCACGTTCAGGTGCTTCGCGACCTTCTGCGCGAGCCGGGGATTGGCGCTGCCCGTGAACACCATCAGGTTGTCGAAGGCCATCGTCTTCTCGCGAGATTGCTGCTTGTTCGGGGGCAGGGGAGGAAGGATTCGAACCCTCGAATGCCGGAATCAAAATCCGGTGCCTTAACCAACTTGGCGACTCCCCTACGGCCGCGACCCTTCCGGGCCGCGGGTACTCAAATCCGCTCGCGCATCGGGTGGCGTTCGAGCCCGCGCGCGACGAAACCCTGCATCCCTTCCGGCAGCGCGTCGATCACGCGCTGCGCCGCCTCGCGGCTTTCGAAGGCGGCGAAGACGCAGCCGCCGGAGCCGGTCATGCGGGCCGGCGCCCGCGACCGAAGCCACGCGAGCCGCGCGCCGACGGCCGGGAAGCGCGTGACGGCGGCGCTTTCCAGGTCGTTCGCCACATCCCCGCCGAAAACCCTCTCCGGATGCGCCGAAAAGTCTTCCATTTTAAGGGGTTCCGTGTTCCGGGTCAATTCCGGCGCGGCGAAGATCGCCGCGGTGGGGACGGGCTCCGGCGGCTCGAGGACCGCGTACCAGCGCGGGGGCACGGCAAGGGGCGAGATTCGCTCGCCGATCCCTTCCACCCACGCCGATTCGCCGAAGAGGAAGAACGGGACGTCCGCCCCCAGCGATTCACCCAGCGCGCGCAGCTCCGGCGCCGGGACGCGCGTGGCCCACAGGCGATCGAGCGCCATGAGGACCGTCGCCGCGTCCGAGCTTCCGCCGCCCAGGCCGCCGCCCATGGGGATGCGCTTCCCGACCTCGATATCCGCGCCCATGGCGCTCCCCGTCGCCTGCTGGAGCCGCCGAGCGGCGCGCACGGCGAGGTCGTCCGCCGGCGCCACGCCGGGCACGTCGTTCACGCGCGCGATCGCGCCGTCGGGCCGCACCCGGATGCGGATCTCGTCGCAGCGGTCGATCAACGTGAAAGCGCCCTGCAGCAGGTGGTAGCCGTCCGGGCGGCGGCCGACCACGTGGAGGAAGAGGTTCAGCTTCGCCGGCGCGGGATAGCCGGGCCCGGGAAGGCGCACGGCGTCAGTCCGGAAGCGGCCGGTAGCTGTCGACCACCAGGCGCACGACGGTGTCGCCGCCGCGCACCGTGATCCGCTTGGCGAGCCGCACCGGACCGCTCGCCTGCGTCTCGTCGATCTCGAAGCGCCAGCCTTCCGGCAGGTCGCGCGGCGTCTCGCCGTGGAGCGCCTGCGCGAGGGCCGCGGGATCGAGGGCCACGCCCAGCGCCTCGCGCGTGAGCTCCGCGAAGCTCGCGGCGCTCTCGGGCGCGCCGCCCGCGCGCGTGAGCGTGGCGCCCGAGGACGTGGACTCGATCCGGGCGACCTCGTTTCCGAGCGGGGAGGCGATGACCCACGTGTCCGAGCCGGCGTGGCGCGTCCAGCGCAGCTGCGCGATGTCGCTCGACGGGCCGTGGCGCACCGCGATGCGCCCGCTCATCTCGAATGCACGCGGCACCGCGGAGAGCGAAGGCAGCGGCGCCTGCGGCGGCGAGAGCATCGCGCACGCGGAGAGCAGCAGCGCGGCGCCGGCGGCCGCGGCGAGACGGATCATCCGCACCTGCACCGCCCGGCGAGCGCGAAGGCGCTCAGTTGCGGTACTTCTGGATCACCGCGAGGAGCGACTCGTGGTTGGGGTTCTCCGTGAGCGCCGCGCGCCAGATCTTCTGCGCCTGGTCGTGCTGCCCGCTCTTCCAGAGCACTTCGCCCAGGTGCGCGGCGATCTCCGGGTCCGGGCGCGCGGTGTAGGCGATCTGCAGCTGCTTCAGCGCCTCCTGCACGTGCCCCAGGCGGTACTCGATCCAGCCCATGCTGTCCTGGATGAACGGATCGTCCGGGTTGAGCTTGTACGCCTTCTCGATCAGGTCGCGCGCTTCCTGCAGCCGGTTCGTCTTCTCCGCGAGCGTGTAGCCCAGCGCGTTGTAGGCGTGCGCGTAGTCCGGCTTCATCGCGATCACGCGCTTGAGGTCGGCCTCCATCACGTCGATCTTGTCGATCCGCTCGGCGGACATCGCGCGGTCGTACAGGAGCTCGTAGGAGTCCGGGTACTTCGCGACCGCCTCCGAGAGCATGTCGTAGGTCTCGCGCCACTCCTTGGCGTCGCGCAGGAGCTGCGCCTCGACCTGGATCACCTGGATCCGGTCCTCGGTCGACTTGGGCTCGATCTTGCGCAGGTACTCGCGGCCCGCGGCGAGCCCCTGCTCTTTGGCGATGAGGGTCGCGATCTTCAGCTGCGCCCGCACCCAGTCCGTGGAGTCGACCCGCTTGTACCAGTCGATCGCCTCGTCGTAGCGCTTGAGCCCTTCCGCGGCCTGGCCCATGCCGAGGTAGATCGCGGCGGGCTCGCGGTAGTTGAGCTTGAGCGCCTTGGTGAACGCCGTCTCCGCGTCCGCGTAATCGTCGAGCTGGAGCGAGAGGAGCCCTACCGCGTAGGCGGCCTGGGCGTCCGTCTTCGAAAGCTTCTCCACCGCGCGGAACTGCTCGCGCGCCTCGTTGAGCTTCCGCTCGCCCGCGAGCTCGCGCCCGAGCTGCATGCGCACTTCCGGGGAGTCCGGATGGCTCGCGACGAACCTCTCGTAGAAGGGGACCACCTCCGCCGCGTTGGAGCGCTTGAGGACCTGGGCCTTGAGGATCGCGCCCGGCTCCCAGTCGGGCTTCGCCTCGAGCGCCGCATCCGCCTCGCGGAGCGCGTCGTCCGTGTCGCCCGCGATGACGGCCGCCACGCCGTTCGCGTAGCGCGCCTCGGCCATGTCCCCGTACGGCGCGGTGACCGACCGCGTGGCCTCCAGCACCGCCTTCTTGTCCGGGAACTTCCCGAAGAGGTGCGAGAGCTGCATGAGGAGCGGCCCGCGATTGGCGCTTCTCTGGAGGATCCCCTGCACCAGGCCCTGCGCCTTGCCGAGGTCGCCCTCGTTCGCGAGGAGCGCCGCCATGATCTCGCGGGCGAGGCTCGACTCGGGATCGAGCTCGAGGAGGAGGGTCGCGTTGTCGAGCGCCGGCCCGAACTCGCGCGCCTTGACGGCCGTCTCGACGGCGCGCCGGGCGATCTTGGGATCGCGGAGCTCCTTGGCGAGCCGCTCGTAGATCGCGAGCGCCCCGTCCGTGTCCCCGCGCTGGGCCGCGAACTCCGCGACCAGGTATTCGAACATCGCGTCCGAGTCGACCGAGGCCTCGTCCGCCGTGGCGTCGTCGCCCGCGTCCTGCTGCTGCGCCCACACCGATCCGGCGAGCGAGATCGCGAACGCCGCCAGCAGCCCCATCCAACGCTTCTTCAATGCCATCTTCCGTGCTCCGCAGGCGCCCATGCCGCGCGCGTCGCACCTATCATAGAACGATTCGATGCCCTTCGACGCGCCCTGTAGCCGATCGGACGATACGGCTGTAGGACGGGGCCGCGCACGTATAATCGTCGTCGAGAAGTCCTTGAATTTGAAGCCCTCTGCCATGCCCGAGCTGCCGGAAGTCGAGACCACCCGCCAGGGGCTGCTGCCGCAGCTCGTGGGCCGGCGCGTCCAGGGGGCCGTGGTGCGCAACGCGCGGCTGCGCTGGCCCGTTCCCGCGGACCTCTCCCGGCGCCTCACCGGCGAGGAAGTGATCGACGTCCGGCGGCGCGGGAAATACCTCCTCTTCGATTTCCGCCGCGGCCACCTCCTGGTCCACCTCGGCATGTCCGGGCGCCTCACGCTCGTGCCGGACGATCGGCCGCCGCTCGCGCACGACCACGTGGACGTGCGCTTCGAGGGCGCGCGCACGCTCAGGCTCACGGACCCGCGCCGCTTCGGGGCGATGCTGTGGCTGCGCGGGCGGGCGGAGGACCACGCGCTCCTGCGCAGCCTGGGGCTCGAGCCCTTCGACCCGGCGTTCACCGGAGAGGCGCTCCAGGCGCGCGCCCGCGGCCGGCGCGTCGCGGTGAAGCATTTCCTCATGGACTCGCACGTCGTGACCGGCGTGGGCAACATCTACGCGAGCGAGGCGCTCTTCCACGCGCGGATCCATCCGCTCCGAAGCGCCGGGCGGATCTCGCGCGCGCGGTGGGACCGGCTCGCGGCGAGCGTGCGGGGCACGCTCCAGCGGGCGATCGACGCGGGCGGCACGACGCTGCGCGACTTCGCCTCGCCGGAGGGCCATGCGGGCGCGTTCCAGGGGCAGTGCGCCGTCTACGGCCGGGAGGGCGCTCCGTGCCCCGCGTGCGGGACCCCGATCCGCGCGCTCCGCCAGGGCCAGCGCTCGACGTTCTACTGCCCGGCATGTCAACGCTGAACGCGACAGGCGCGTGGCCGATGGCGACGCGCTCGCTCGAGCGAAGCCTCGCCGACTTCCGCCAATGGCGCGACGCCACCACGGCGGCGCTTTCGGCCTACCGGCGGTGGGCCACGGTGGCCCGGCTCCTCGACGAGCAATCGGCCGCGCGGATCGCGCACCTGGAGCGCCGGCTCGCCGCCGACCGGCTCACGATCGCCTTCGTGGCCGAGTATTCGCGCGGCAAGAGCGAGCTCATCAACGCGCTCTTCTTCGGCGACCTGGGCGAGCGCCTGCTGCCCTCCGGCGAGGGCCACACGACGCTCTGCGCGACGGAGATCGCATGGGACCCGGCGCGCCCGCCGTCGCTCAAGCTCCTGCCGATCCACACGCGCGAGGGCGAGAAGGCGCTGCGCGAGCACATCCAGGAGGGCGAAGGCTGGACCGTGGTCGAGTTCGACCCGGCGCGGCCCGAGACCGTCGCCCAGGCGTGCGATTGCGTCTCGGAATCCATCGAGGTGGACGCGTCCCACGCGGCGAGCCTCGGTTTCCACGTGCAACCGGAAGGGCGCGTGCGCATCCCGCGGTGGCGCTACGCGATGCTGAACTACCCCCATCCGCTCCTCGCCGCGGGCCTCGCGATCCTGGACACGCCGGGCCACAACACCCTGGGCACGGAGCCGGAGCTCACGCTCCACCGCGTGCCGGACGCGGCGGCGATCGTCTTCATGCTGAGCGCGCAGACCGGCATCACCCAGGCGGACCGCGACCTGTGGGAGGAGCACATCGCCCCGATCGAGGGGCTCGAGCGCAACTGCTTCGTGGTGCTGAACAAGATCGACGCGCTTCGCGACGGCGCGCGGACGGAGCCGCAGGTGCTCTCCGAGATCGATCGCCAGGTGCGCGCCGCCGCGGAGGCGCTCTCGCTCGATCCCACGCGGGTCTTCGCGCTCTCCGCGCGCCAGGCGCTCTCCGCGCGGCTCGCCGGAGACGGCGACAGCCTCCTCAAGAGCCGCCTGTACCGCCTCGAGCAGGCGCTCGCCAAGCGCACGGTCCACGAGCGGCGCGCGGACCAGGCCGCGGCCGCCGGCGCGGAGATGCGCTCGGCCCTCGCCGAGGGCCGCGGCCTCGCCACGAGCCGGCTCGACTACACGCGCGAGCAGATCGAGGAGCTCTCGGCGCTGCAGGGCCGCAACCAGAAGCTCGTGGAGACCCTCGCGCGGAAGGCCTCGGCCGAGCGCGGGCGGATCGAGCAGGCGCGGGCCACGCTCATGGGGCTTCGCACCGTGCACAACCGGTTGGCCGACCGCCTGGGCGCCCTCCTCGATCCGAACGAGGTGCGCGACGCCGGCATCGTCGCGCGGCGGGCGGTCGTGGGGAGCGCCTTCTCGAGCGGCATCGGCGAGGCCCTCGACCGGTTCTTCGCGGACGCCCGGGCGCGCATGACGGGTGCCATCGCCGCCATCGACGAGACCAAGGCGATGATGGGGAACGTCGGGCGCAACTTCGTCCGCGACTACAAGCTCGCCGTGCCGGAGACGACCGAGTTCGGGACCGACCGCTTCATGGTCGAGATCGACCGGCTCGAGCAACGGTGCGCCCGCGACTTCAAGGGGACGGCGAGCCTCGTGCTCCATCGCCGGAAGACGCTGGGCGCGCTCTTCTTCGATACGGTGGCGCTCGGCGTCGTCCACGCCTTCGAGATCGCGGACCGCGAGGTGCGGACCTGGATGAACGGCTTCATCCGGCCCCTCGAGGCGCAGGTGAACGCGTTCCAGGAGCAGGCGAACAACCGCATCGAGGGGATGGGACGCATCCAGAACGCCGAGGGCGACCTGCTGGACCGGATGGAGAAGCTCAGGTCGATGGTCGCGGACGTGAGCGCCCAGCGCGCGGAGCTCGAGGCGCACGCCGAGCGCCTGCAGGAGCTCCTGGAATCCCAGGGCGAGCGCTCGCTCGCCTGAGCCCTCAGCCGCCGGCCTGCGCCTTCTCGCGCTCGAGCCGCTCGTGCTTGCGCTGGAGCTCCTCGCGCGTCTCGGCGTGCTCGGGGTCCAGCGGGATGCAATCGACCGGGCAGACTTCCTGGCACTGGGGCTTGTCGAAGTGGCCCACGCACTCGGTGCACTTGCGCGGCTCGATCACGTAGATCTCCGGGCCCATGGAGATCGCGCCGTTCGGGCACTCGGGCTCGCAGACGTCGCAGTTGATGCACTGGTCGGTGATCTTGAGGGCCATCTCGCTCCGGGGGGCTTCAGCGCTCGCCGCGGCCGATCTTCTCGCGCATGCGCTGCGCGGTGAGCGGATGCACGAAGGCGGCGATGTCGCCGCCCAGCACCGCGATCTCGCGCACGATCGTGGCGGAGAGGAAGAGGTACTTGTCGGACGGGGTGAGGAACAACGTTTCGACACCGGGCGCGAGGCGCCGGTTCATCCCCGCCAGCTGGAACTCGTACTCGAAGTCCGAGACCGCGCGCAGCCCCCGCAGGATCACGCTCGCCGACTGCTCCTTCACGAACTCCGAGAGGAGCCCGCTGAAGCCCAGCACGGTCACGTTCGAATAGGGCGCCAGCACCTCGCGCGCGAGCGACACGCGCTCGTCCAGCGAGAAGAAGGGCCGCTTCGCCTGGCTATGCGCCACGCCCACCACGACCTCGCCGAAGAGGCGCGAGGCGCGCTGGATGAGGTCCTCGTGCCCGTTGGTGATCGGGTCGAAGGTCCCGGGGTAGACCGCGCGCGTGATCGTCATCTGGGGTCGTCGGCGCTCGTGGCGAGCTCGAAAAGGGCATAGCGTACCGCGCCCGCCTGCCCTTCGCGTAGCGCCCGCCAGGGCGCGGCGAGGGCGAGCGGGGCCGCGGTCTCGACGTAGACGCGCGCCCCGGGCTTCAGGCGCGCGGGGAGCTCCGCCATCGCGGCGGCGGCGAGCCGGGTCGCGTAGGGCGGGTCGACGAAGGCTACGTCGAAGCGCTGCGTCGCGCGGCGCAGGAACGCGATCGCGTCGCCGTCGACCACCTGCGCCGCGTCCGTGCCCAGCTCGCGGGCCGCCGCGCGCAGCCCCTCGGCCACGCGCGCATCGTGCTCGACCATCACGACGCGCGCGGCGCCGCGCGAAAGCGCCTCGAAGCCCAGCGCGCCGCTTCCCGCGAAGAGGTCGAGCGCCTCCAGGCCGTCGAGCCTCTGGCCCAGCCAGTTGAAGAGGGTCTCGCGCACGCGGTCGGGCGTGGGCCGCAGGTCCGCCGAGGGAGGGAATCGAACGAGGCGGCTTCGCCATTCGCCGCCGATGATGCGGACCCGGTTGCGGCCCGCCGGCGGCTTGCGTGCGGTCCGCGATACGGTCGCGGCGCGGCGCGCGGGAGTCATCGTCGGGGCATGATACCGTAAAATATCGGTCTTCCCGCCGCGCCAGCGCCCCGCTTCGAGCCCCCGCATCCCCATGTTTCCCCTCTTCTCCCGCAAGGACAAGGGCGCTCCCGGCGCCGAGCCGGGCCTCAAGGCGCTCCTCCGGAAGGACCTCGAGCTCACGCGCTCGCGCTGGACGAAGGCGCTCGGCGTCTTCCGGGCGCGCCCGAAGATCGACGAGGCCCTCTACGAGGAGCTGGAGGCCCGGCTGATCGAGGCGGACGCGGGTGTGGCCGCCGCCGCGAGCCTGATCGAGACGCTGCGGAAGGCGCAGCGCGACAAGCGACTCGAGGACGGCGCCGCGCTGGAGGACGAGCTCAAGGCCGCGCTCGTGGCGCTCCTCTCGCCGCTCGAGAAGGCGGTCGACCCCGCGCGCGCGAAGCCCTTCGTGATCCTGCTCGCGGGCGTGAACGGCGCCGGGAAGACCACCACGATCGCGAAGCTCACGCGCCTCTTCCAGTCGCAGGGGCTCTCCGTCCTCCTCGCCGCGGGCGACACTTTCCGCGCCGCCGCGCGCGAGCAGCTGGCGGAGTGGGGCGCGCGGCACGGCGTCACGGTGATCTCGCAGGAGAAGGGAGACTCCGCGGCGGTGATCTTCGACGCGATCCAGTCGGCGCGCGCGCGCGGCATCGACGTCGTGCTGGCGGACACCGCCGGGCGCCTTCCCACCCAGCTCCACCTCATGGACGAGATCCGCAAGGTGAAGCGCGTGATGGCCAAGGCCGACCCCGCGGCGCCCCACGAGACGTGGCTCGTGCTCGACGCGAACACGGGCCAGAACGCGGTGCGCCAGGTGGCCGCGTTCGACGAGGCGCTCAGCCTCACCGGGCTCATCGTGACGAAGCTCGACGGCACGGCGAAGGGGGGTGCCGTGGCCGCCATCGCGCGGGAGCACCCGGTTCCCATCCGCTTCATCGGGATCGGCGAGAAGGCCGAGGACCTGCGGGCGTTCTGCGCCGCGGAGTTCGTCGGGGCGCTCTTCGAGTGATCCGCTTCTCCGCCGTCACCAAGCGCTATCC
>Ga0207695_10009606_pt1 | contig 11943 bp, 7 predicted proteins | sample KBSC54metaG_FD_184354 | JGI IMG/M metagenome (GOLD analysis project Ga0207695, IMG submission 184354) | Corn rhizosphere microbial communities from Kellogg Biological Station, Michigan, USA - KBS C5-4 metaG (SPAdes) (version 2) | ecosystem: Host-associated > Plants > Roots > Rhizosphere > Soil... | reverse complement strand
AGGTGGTATCTGCGCTATAATAGATGCAGAGCATGCTTTTGATGCAAGCTATGCACGCAAGCTGGGTGTAGATGTAGATAACCTCATCATCTCTCAGCCCGACTATGGCGAACAAGGTCTTGAAATCGCAGATCGCCTCATATCATCCGGCGCTGTAGATGTGGTGGTAATTGACTCCGTTGCTGCCCTGGTACCTAAAGGTGAACTGGAAGGCGAAATGGGTGAAAGCAAAATGGGCTTGCAGGCACGCCTCATGAGCCAGGCATTGCGCAAGCTTACAGCTACCATATCACGCACAGGCTGCTGCTGTATATTTATCAACCAGCTTCGTGAAAAGATCGGCGTAATGTTCGGCAATCCCGAAACAACTACCGGTGGTAACGCCCTTAAGTTCTATGCTTCCGTACGTCTTGATATTCGCCGCATAAGCCAGATAAAAGATGGTGATGTAGCAAGTGGTAACCGTACAAGGGTGAAAGTGGTAAAAAATAAGGTCGCTCCCCCATTCCGCCAGGTTGAGTTTGATATCATCTTTGGTGAAGGTATCAGCAAAGTGGGTGAAATTATAGATATGGGTGTAGAACTGAGCATTCTTCAAAAAAGCGGCTCATGGTTCAGCTATAATGAAAATAAAATAGGCCAGGGCCGCGATTCAGTTAAACAATTCCTGCTTGACAATCCTGAAGTGATGGATGAAATAGAATCCAGGATTAGAGTAGCGCTACAGCCTGCTTAATTATATTTTCGATTTACTTTTTATAACGCCATGCTTACGCATGGCGTTAATTTTTTAAGGGTATGGCATGATTTTTAATTCAATTAATTACAGGTTATATTTTATGCAATAAGTATTGACATTAAATTAATTTATTGATTATCAACACGTAGTACTCAACCTAAAGCATTATTTGTGGAAGACACTGTAATCGATAACCCAAAAGAGGGATTGGATGGCAAACTAATCTTCAAGCATTTCCCCAATTACGCCAAACACATTAAAAATAATTACATTATACCCTACATACGTGAGCAGCTTACTTTAGCAAGACAGGTAAACATGCCTTTATTAAGTTTCTTCCAGTCTATGTCCGAAGAAGAAATTATATCTATGTCAATCCCTTCGCATACCGAATTTCTCACTGCTGTAGAAGAAAACCGTATCGACGAACAAATTAAAAAGTCTCTGCAGCTTTGGGCAAATGATCAGATGGGTATTGTAGGGCGTTATGATATAAAGACAGAAGATCTCACGCTAAGCAGTTATATCCGCAAAAGAGCGCTAAGCAAATTTATTACCACATACACCTATAACCCTGAAGAAATAATTGAGTTGCTTAATGAAATTGATACTTATTCAACCAAAAGCGATACCGCAGCTGCAGATACATACATAAAACTGCTAAAAGACAAAATTAACGAGCAGCTTTACATGATCGAGAAAATATCCGATACAACTCCGGGTTTAAATTATGTTTATAGCCTCGAAAATAGCCGCTTAACATTCGCTAACAAAAATTACGAGCAGTTCCTCGGTCATACATTTGCAGAATTACAGGGAATGGGGCCTGACATACTTGTTGATATTATTCACCCGGATGATCTTGCGCATACAAGCAGCATATTAGCAACATTCAATACAGTAAACGATGGTGACGTTATTTCCTGGGACCTGAGAATAAAAAACACGAAAGGCGAATATATATGGATGCGTAACTACACATCTGTTTTTAGAAGAAATAGCCAGGGCGAGCCGGTGGAAATAATTGGTATTATGTTGGACGTAAATGCACAGAAAAATACGGCCGAACAATTGATCTATCAGGAAGAGCAACTACTGGAAGCGCAGGAGCAGGCTAACATGGCTAGTTATGAGTGGGATATTGAAACAAACGAATTAACGGTTACCCCCCATTTTCTAAAAATATTTGAGCTCGACGAAGGATTCAACAGGGATGAAATCATGAAGTTCATTAACCCTGATGATATTGGGAAAATAAATGAGACAAGAAAAAATGCTATAGATACAAACAGTGCATTTAATACAGTGTACAGGTATGCAAAAAATGGAAACGAGAAAAAGATCTGGTCAAAGGGCATAGCCGGAGAAAAAAATGGTAAAAAGATAGTTCGTGGAACAGTAATGGACGTTACCGAACGGGAAAACATGATAGAGCAACTTCAGGTTAGTGAGCGTACACTTTTCCAGAAAAACAATGAACTACAACGATCGAATGCAAGCCTTGAAGAGTATGCCTATGTAGCGAGCCACGATCTGAAAGAGCCCCTAAGAAAAATATCAACCTTTGGCGACCGTTTGTACTCAAGCCAATACGAGCATCTTAACGACGAGGGACGATTATACCTTCAAAAGATAATAGACTCGTCGAGAAGAATGCAGGTAATGATTAGTGATCTATTATCTGTATCAACTATTACCGGTAATAAAAATTTTGAGCCTGTTAATCTTAACGATATTTTAGCTGAAGCGCTGCAAAGTATAGAACATAAAATAGAAGAAAAAAATGCGATAGTCACTTACAGTGATTTACCTGTGGTGTCTATTGTTCCATCGCAGTTCAGGCAATTGTTCCAAAACCTTATAAACAATTCACTAAAGTTTTCGCGGGAAAATGTTCAGCCACAGATCACGGTTACGCATACATATATATCTTATAAGGAAGTTGCAGATTTAGGAATTGTACAAGCAAAAAAGTATTTGAAACTTATATTTACAGACAATGGGATAGGCTTTGATAACATTTATTCAAGTAAGATATTTACTATATTCCAGCGGCTTCATGGTAAGCAGGAATATGAAGGTACAGGCATAGGTTTAGCCATCTGCAAGAAAATAGTTGAAAATCATTCCGGTATTATATTCGCAACAAGCGTTCCAAACAAAGGCGCTACATTCACAATAATTATTCCTTTATGAGATTGACAAAGAAGTATTCTGTATTTATTGTGGATGATGATGAAGATGACAGGGAATCAATTAGGGACGCTTTTTTAGCAAATAAACACCACTACGACTATGTGTTTATGAAAAATGGCGACCAGCTCATGGAGCATCTTATTACTAATCCTGTACCGTATCAGGATGCCCTTATATTATTAGACTTAAATATGCCCGGTAAGGATGGCCGCGATATTTTAAAAGAAATAAAAGGCACAGAAACCCTGAAGCCGATACCCGTCATCGTACTTACCACATCTTCATCTGAAAAAGATAAAATCGCATCTTATGAGCTAGGCGCCAATTGTTTTGTCACTAAACCTGACACCTACAGCGATCTTGTACACATTACAGATTCTATTGCAAAGCTATGGTTAATACCTAAATAATAAGATTACATCACCTTATATAACAAGAAGGCTGCATTGATTGCAGCCTTCTTTAATTTTATTTATAAGTATTCTCTAGTTACTATTCCTTGAACTGCTGGACCCTGAAGGTTCAGGATACAATACAGATGTAAATTCGTTTTTACCATTAAACAATTCTTTCGCAGCATTTTGAATATCAGAAGCGCTCAATTTGTTTACCATAGCTTCGTAATCAAGCACATTCTTTTTGTCCCTGCCCCAGAACATTATACTTTCCAGTTTCTCTGTCCAGTATTTATTTTCCTTCACATCTGTTCTGTATTTTTCTATCCATTGGCTCTTTATTTTATTTACATCCTGTGCGTCTGGTCCTTTAGTCTTCAAGTCTTCTATTTCCTTATTAGCAGCAGTTAATAGCTTATCTACGTTTTCCGGGCCACATGGCAACCTTAAAGAAATATTATAGTGCTCATAAGGTTCTTTGCTTACGGAGGCCCTAAAGCCCCCGGTATATATGCCTCCCATTTTTTCGCGTAGCTCCTCTATTACTTTTATATTCAGCACTGCTGCTATTGCCTGCGCTTTCAGTTGTATGTCTTCAGAGTATTTTACGTCGCCGTAGAAGTTCGCAGCTATCATACTTTGCTTTTCACTGCCCTTCTTTATATTCAGTTTATGTACACCGTTTATTGGTCGCACACCATTGTCCTTGTAGCTTACCTGTTTATTTACTGCAGGAATGCTGCCCAGATATGTTTCTATAAGAGGTATTGCTGTCTTTTCGTCTACATTACCTACTATAAAGAACTGGTATCCATCAGCGGTACTGAACTCATTGTGATATATTTCCATTACCCGATCCAGTCTCATTTTGTCAAAGTCTTCAGGCTTAGGCACTGTATTAGCAAGCGGATTATTGTTAAACAAAAATCGCTGCGTAGTATCATTGAAGGCCATTTGAGGATTGGAGAGCAAACTCTGAAGCTGAGCCTTCATCTTTCCTTTGTAAGCTTCAAATAAAGCTGGGTCTTTTCTTGGCTGGGTCAAATTCAGGTTCAGCAATTGCAGCATTGCTTCAAAATCTTTTACCGTACTGGTAGCTTCTATATTATCACTCACATCTTTCATATATACGTTCACACTGATAGACTTACCCGCTGTCACTTTATCAAGATCAGAAGGAGTAAAGTTTGACACTCCCATCGAACTTATAGCTTCGGCACCATAGTCCGCATCATCTTTGTCCACTACGCTATAGTTATTAGTACCACCTGCTTTCAGACCTCTGACCAATATTTCATCATTCTTAAATTCGGTTGGCTTAATAGTTACTTTAATACCATTGCTCAGTGTATAAGTGGTAATACCAAAATCTGCATCCTTTTGTTGACTAATTACCTTACCCGCGGCAGGTTTAGTGTCCATTAGCTCGGTAGCTACCTTCTTTTCTTCCATTGGTTTCACATCCTGGCTGAGGCCTTTTTGTGTCATAGCAAGCAAGCCATTGTCATCAGGTAGTTTTAGCTCCGGCTTATCAGGCGCAGTTATTAGTGTAAATGTATTTGCATCAGCAGTCCAGTCTTTTACAAGACCGTTTACATCTGCCAATTGTATATTAGGCAATAATTCTTTGGTATAAACATATTCATTTTCCACGCCAGGCATAGCCTCATTATTCAGAAAGTTCCTGATGTATTCGCTTACATACGTTTTGCTTTCTGTTTTATTTTTTTCATTATACGTTTTTTCCACATTGCTTAGCAAGCTTTTCTTTGCTACTTCCAGTTCTGCCGCTGTAAAGCCATATTTCTGCACACGTATCACCTCAGCCGTAAGGGCATTTACTGCTTTTTCGGCCCCGTCATTGCCAAACATGGCAAACATGCTGAAACTTTCGTATCCATGCACCGCGCTATTAAAATTTGCAGCACCAAATACAAACGGAGGATTACTACTTTGAGACAGATCGCTAAACCTGGTATTGAGCATTCCGATAACTAGTCCGCGTTTTAAATCATTCGAATAGTCACCCAATGTTACTGCTTCCTTTTTTTTCTTAAACGGATACATTATTTGCAAAAAAGCATTCGTAGCTTCTTTGTCAGTCACCACCATCGCATCCGGTTTGGTACGAGCTTTTACATCAGCGTAGTAACGTTCTTTTTCATTTTTAGGGTTTTGCAATCCCTCAAAATGGTCTTTCAGCATTTTCATTGCAGTAGCGCTGTCTATATCGCCTACTACCATTACAGCTTGCAGGTCGGGGCGGTACCAGTCATGGTAATAACGGCGAATGGTCTCATATTTGAAATGCTTCAAAATATCGTCTTTCCCTATAGGCAGGCGATCAGCATATTTAGAGCCTGACACAAGTCGGGGAAAATACTTGTCACGCATGCGCAATCCCGCACCTTTCCTCAGCCTGCTTTCTTCCAGCACCACACCACGCTCACCGTCTATATCAGAGTCTGTAAGCAGTGCATTATGCGCCCAGTCTTCTATTATCTGAAAGCCTTTATCAATATTGTCTTTTTTATCCGTAGGTATAGGCAGTATATACACAGTTTCGTCAAACGATGTATAGGCATTCAGATCAGCGCCAAATTGCACACCTATTGATTGCAGGTAGCTTACCAGGTCATTTTTTTGAAAGTTTTTAGTCCCGTTAAAGTTCATATGTTCCATAAAGTGAGCAAGCCCTTGCTGATCATTATCTTCCAGTATAGAGCCAGCTTTCACCACTATACGCAGTTCTACTTTCTTTTCCGGTTTGCTGTTAGGTCGTATATAATAAGTAAGGCCATTAGCAAATTGGCCTTTTATTACATGAGGGTCAACGGGAAGCTTTGCCTGTAAGTCCTGTGCGTAGCCAAATGTATTTGCTGTGGCCAGTACAATAATGCTGGCAAAAAAGTGCCGGCTAATTTTCTTTGTAATCGGAGACATATAGGAATATTTTATGCAAAATAATATAATCGAATATCACTTGCAATCCCTCTAAATGAGGGAGTTCATAAATTATTGTTATAGTACCGTTGTTTAGTTTGCCGAAAACCAGTATTAATATCAATATATTTACCACTAACACTGATAATCTTTTTTGTTTAATTGTTTACAACATTATGAAACTATTATCTTCGCACTGAAAGAAAGAAATATGGCACTTATAAAATCTATATCTGGCATTAGAGGCACGATTGGCGGCAAACCAGGCACCGGATTAACCCCTATAGATATTGTAAAATTTACCACAGCCTATGCAGCATGGATAGGCCAGGATACAGATAATAAAACAATAGTGATAGGCCGCGATGGCCGCATCAGCGGCGAAATGGTAAGAAATCTTGTCGCTTCTACTTTACAGAGTGTAGGTTTTAATGTTATTGACCTTGGCTTAAGTACTACCCCAACAGTTGAAATGGCTGTAAAATTGGAAAATGCTGCCGGTGGTATTATACTTACTGCCAGCCATAACCCTAAGGAATGGAATGCACTGAAGCTGCTGAATAAAGATGGTGAATTTCTAAGTGCAGATGCGGGTCAGTGGATTTTGGACTATGCCGAAAAAAGTGAGACAAACTTTGCTGACATTAATAAAATAGGTAAGCTCAGCTATAATGAAGATTACATACGTAAGCACATTGAAACAATACTCGCACACCCGCTGGTAGATGTGAAAGCAATAAAAAAGCAAAATTTCAAAATAGTTGTAGATCCTGTAAACTCTACCGGGGCACTTGCTGTTCCTGCATTACTTAAAGAATTAGGGGTTTCTGATGTTATTGTTATTAATGAAGAGGTAACAGGCCGCTTCGCACATAATCCCGAACCACTACCTGAAAATCTTACGGAGCTATGCTCGGTAGTAGCCAAGCAAAATGCCACAATGGGCATTGCGGTTGACCCGGATGTGGACCGTCTTTGCTTTGTGTGTGATGATGGTAGTTTGTTTGGTGAGGAATATACATTAGTGGCCATAGCAGACTATATATTATCTCACAAAAAAGGGAATACAGTTTCCAACCTTTCTTCCACACGTGCGCTGAAAGATGTTACTGAAAAGCATGGCGGGCAATACTACCCAAGCGCGGTTGGTGAAGTGAACGTGGTAAAGAAAATGAAGGAAGTAAACGCAGTGATAGGCGGTGAAGGTAATGGTGGCGTTATAGTACCTGAGTTGCACTATGGTCGTGATGCTTTAATCGGCATAGCTTTATTCCTTACACATCTTGCCAAATCAGGCAAGACGGTAAAAGCGCTTCGCCGCACATATCCTGACTATTTCATTTCAAAGAATAAAATAGAACTGGCGCCGGAAGTAAATGTGAAAAAAGTCTTCAAGCAAATAAAAGACAAATACAAGAAACAGCCAATTAATACAGAGGATGGCCTGCGCATAGAGTTTGATAACGATTGGGTGCATCTGCGCACTTCCAATACCGAGCCTATTATACGCATATATGCAGAAAGCAGCACCGAAACTATGGCAGGCAATATAGCCAAGCGCATAATGGCCGACATAAAAGAAATGATGCTGGAAAAAGCAGATTAATAACCTTTCTTAAATCCCGTTATTATCAACAGCTCGCCTGATTCATATGATGTAGTCATTATCGGAAGCGGGCTTGGTGGCTTATTATCTGCCGTCTTGCTCGCCAAAGAAGGCATGAAAGTCTGTGTAATTGAAAAAGACAAACAGATAGGCGGTTGCCTGCAAACCTTCTCGGTTCAAAAAACAATTTTCGATAGCTGTGTTCATTACATAGGCGGTCTTGGTGAAGGTCATACGCTTTGGCATATATTCAGGCATGCCGGCATAATGGACAAGCTCTCATTAAAAGCATTAGATAATAATGGTTTCGACCGCATAGCTTTCGGAGAAGAAGGTATCCAATATCCTCACGCAATAGACAATGAAAATTTTATTGAACAACTGCTACCCTATTTCCCAAACGAAAAAGCGGCTCTGCAGCAATACATAAAAACAATCGAAGCCGTTGGCGACCGCTTCCCACTATATAAATTGCGAAATGGCTCCGTGGCTGAGAAGACAGCCGTTAGCAGCATGGAAATCACCAATATGCTGCAAAGCATCACAAGCGATCCCTTATTACAACAAGTGCTTGCGGGTAACAATATGCTATATGCAGGTGTGGCTGGCCAAACACCATTCCACATGCATGCAGTGGTTTCTGCAAGCTATATGCACAGCGCGCACAAAGTATTACCCGGGAGCTCACAAATAGCAAAGCTCCTTGCTACTGAGTTGCGCAAGCATGGCGGCGCTATTTATAGAAATACAGAAATAAATAAGATCAAAGAAGAAAATGGAAAAATCACCTATGCTGAGAGCACTAATGGAGAACGCTTTTATGCCACACATTTTATAAGCAACATTCCACCTTCCAACCTGTTATCTTTCATTGATAGCCCATTGTTACGTCCCATTTACCGCAACAGGATAAACAAGCTACCACAAACTATATCTGCGTTCACGCTAAACCTAGTTTTAAAGCCCTGCACAGTACCTTATAACAATTACAATACTTACTGGCACGCCACACATAATGTTTGGCAGTCTATCCAATACAAGCCCCAGGAATGGCCACAAAGCTATGCCCTGTACTTTACGGAAGACAACAACAACCCTGGCTATGCGAAAAACCTGTCCATCCTCTGCTATATGCATTACGACGAGGTAAAACAATGGGTACACACTCATAATCGTGCAGGTGATGAGCACAAACGCGGCGAAGGCTACGAACAGTTCAAACAGCAAAAAGCAGATGCACTCCTGCAGAAAATATATCAGCGCCTTCCATCACTTAAAGGGAATATCCTTGCACAAAGTATTGCTACCCCCCTCACCTATCGCGACTATACTGCCACACCAGAGGGCTCGCTATACGGCGTTCTAAAAGATGTAAATCACCCTAACGAAACAAGTGTAGGCACACGCACGCGCATTCCTAATCTTTACCTCACAGGCCAGAACTCCAACTTGCATGGTGTTCTTGGCGTCAGCATCACAGCTGTAGCCACCGCAGCAGAGCTACTCGGATTGGATTTCCTGCTCAGTAAAATAAAAAACGACAGCTAATTGCTGCCGCTCTTCAATACAATATTCAATTCAATATTACCAGCCAAGTAAATACGCAAATATCAGTGGCGCCACAATGGTTGCATCGCTTTCCACTATATACTTCGGTGTATTAATATCCAGTTTACCCCATGTTATCTTCTCATTAGGTACAGCACCGCTGTACGAGCCATAAGAAGTTGTGCTATCGCTTATCTGGCAGAAGTAGCTCCAGAACGGCACATCATGCCATTCCAGGTCTTGGTACATCATAGGCACCACGCATATCGGGAAGTCACCTGCTATACCACCACCTATCTGAAAGAAGCCTACACCTTTACCTGCAGAGTTATTACGATACCAGTCCGTAAGCCACATCATATATTCTATACCACTCTTCATAGTGCTTGGCTTCAGCTCTCCTTTTATGCAGTAAGATGCAAAGATGTTGCCCATTGTGCTATCTTCCCAACCTGGTACTATTATCGGTAAGTTCTTTTCTGCTGCAGCTATCATCCAGCTATGCTTAGGGTCTATTTCATAGTCTGCCTTCATCACTTCACTCAGCAACAGCTTATACATATACTCATGCGGAAAATAACGTTCACCTTTATCTTCTGCATCTTTCCAAATCTTAAATATGTGGCGCTGTATCCTGCGGAAAGCTTCTTCTTCAGGTATGCAAGTATCCGTCACACGGTTATATCCTTGTTCCAGTAGTTCCCATTCTTCTTTAGGGCTCAGGTCACGATAGTGTGGTACGCGCTTGTAGTGCGTATGTGCCACCAGGTTCATTATATCTTCTTCCAGGTTTGCGCCTGTACAGCTTATGATCTGTATTTTATCCTGACGTATCATTTCAGCAAGTGATATGCCAAGCTCTGCAGTGCTCATAGCGCCTGCCAGCGATACCAGCATCTTGCCGTTCTCCAGCAAGTGTGTTTCATATCCTTTAGCAGCATCAACCAATGCAGCAGCATTAAAGTGACGATAATGATGTTGTATAAATTGTGAAATAGGACCTTTACTCATTGTATGTGTTTGTTGTGGTTATTTGTTTGATGTATAATGCAAAAGGCAAGCAGTTTTCGCTGCCTGCCTTTCAGTTTTTCAATATGTTTTATTAGGCAACCTTTTCACCTTTAGCTACGAATTTCTTCACCCATTCAGTTGTAATGGATTTAGGGCGCTCCAATGGGAAGCCCAGTGCACGGTCCCAACAAAGGCTGGCAAGTACACCCAATGCGCGGCTCACGCCAAACAGTACTGTATAAAATTCTTTTTCTACCAGGCCATAGTGGTTCAGCAGCGCACCTGAGTGTGCATCTACATTAGGCCATGGGTTCTTTATTTTGCCAGTACTTTCCAGTATTGGTGGTGCCACTTCATACACGTTCCATACAGTTTGCACCATAGGATCATCCGGACAATGACGTTTAGCAAATTCCATTTGTGCCAGGAAGCGTGGATCTGTTTTGCGCAACACTGCATGTCCGTAGCCAGGCACTACTTTACCTTCGCTTAATGTCTTCTTTATGTATTCAGCTATTTGTTCTTTGCTTGGGTTGTTTGTATTCAACTCAGTGTTCATTTCTTCTATCCAGCCCATCACTTCCTGGTTAGCAAGACCATGCAGTGGCCCTGCAAGACCTGTCATACCCGCTACGAATGACAAGTAAGGATCGCTCAATGCAGAACCCACAAGGTGTGTAGCATGTGCCGACACATTACCGCCTTCATGGTCAGCATGAATAGTAAGGTATAAACGCATCAGTTCTTTAAAGCCTTCATTGTCATAGCCCAGCATATGAGCAAAGTTTCCTGCCCAGTCCAGCATGCCATCAGGCTGTATGTGTTCGCCATTTTTATATTTACGACGATAGATATATGCAGCTACGCGCGGCAGGCGTGCTATCAGCGTCATTGCATCTTCATATACATAAGACCAATGTTCTTTCTTGCTGATACCTTCAGCGTATGCCTTCGCAAATTTCGATTCAGTTTGTAAAGCTAAAATCGCAGCGCAAAACTGCGTCATTGGGTGCGTAGCTATAGGCAATGCTTCAATCACATCAAACACATGGTTAGGCACATGAGAGCGGCGGGCCCATGTAGTAGATATATGATCTACATCTTCATGGCTCGGTATCTCACCAATCAGCATCAGGTAAAATAAACCTTCAGGCAGTGGTTCATTACCGCCTTCCACTTTATCCAGCTTTTCTCTCAATTCAGGAATAGAAAAGCCGCGAAAACGAATACCCTCATTAGAATCAAGCAGAGAAGTTTCAGTAACAAGCCCCGGAATGCCACGCATGCCCTGGTATGCCTGGGCAATAGTTACTTCATCAAGCTTCATGTTACCGTGTTGTTCTAACAGACTTTTAATTTCTTTTGATTGTGCATCAGCTTTTTCCTTAAAGCTGTCTTTTACGTAGCCCATATTATTTTATGCGTTAAATGCGGTGTTTAGCTATTGAATCGTTTTTAACGTACACAAAGGTAAGACGACTGACTTAATAAATAAAGGAATTGAA
>Ga0207695_10009605_pt1 | contig 11943 bp, 14 predicted proteins | sample KBSC54metaG_FD_184354 | JGI IMG/M metagenome (GOLD analysis project Ga0207695, IMG submission 184354) | Corn rhizosphere microbial communities from Kellogg Biological Station, Michigan, USA - KBS C5-4 metaG (SPAdes) (version 2) | ecosystem: Host-associated > Plants > Roots > Rhizosphere > Soil... | reverse complement strand
AGCTCGTGATCAGTGACGACCATTCCGGGTTACGGAAGGCGATCGCGGAGATCTTCACGGAGGCGGCATGGCAGCGCTGCTACGTCCATTTCCTGCGGAACGCGTTGGACTACCTGCCGAAAAAGGCGGATAACGACTGCCTGACGGAACTGCGCTGGATTTACGATCGGCGGAACATCGAAGAGGCGCGGCAGGACCTGGCCGCTTGGCTGAAGAAGTGGGCGGGCCGGTACGCCAAACTTTGTGACTGGGTCGAGAGCAACATCGAGGAGACGCTTACGTTCTATCGTTTACCGCGGCAGCATCACAAAAACCTGAAATCGACGAATCTGCTGGAGCGGCTGAACGAAGAAATCAAACGGCGGACACTGGTTGTGCGCATCTTCCCGAACGTCGAAGCCTGCTTGCGGCTGGTCCGGGCACTCGCCGTGGAAATGCATGAGAACTGGATCGAGGCGATCCGATACCTGAACATGGAGGATCAAAGAGCACCAGAAGGAGGCTATGAAACGCGTCGCATAAAACACTCCTAGCTCACCAGCAGGATGTCGTCATCCCACCGGGCCACCCGTCGCAACTGAAGAGGAATGCCAGAACGGTGCTCGCGCGCAAGGGTTCGCTCCGCCGCGCCAAAAGCAGGCGCGCCCTTGCGCGCTGCGCGCCGTTCCGGCGGAGTGGATGTCGGCGACGGGCGGCTCCGGCGGGATGACTCGAGACTCGGTGGTCTAGCAGCACCCCGAAATTGCAGAACTCCTAAGGAACACGCTCGCCGCGCTCAACGTGGGCGCGATGTTGAACGTTAGACGATTGCCGTAACGGAATAGCCGAGCGCCTTGGCTTGGGCGCGTAGTCTCGCTTCAGCACGTGCCCGGATCTGCACTTCATTCTTGGCAAGGATCGTTTCGTCATACGCCTGGCGTGTTGAAAGCATATGGAAGACGATCCGCGCTAATTTGTGGGCGCCTGCGGTGATCGCCTTCGGTGCTCCCAGTTTCGCTCGCACCCGGCGGAAGAAGTCCCCTAAAGGGGATTGACTTCTGATCAGCGCGTAGGCAGCCATCCGAAACGCAAGTGCTGCCCGGCTCGTGACGCGGCGGGTTTTCGTGCTCAGAACTCTGCCGCCGCTGATGTCGTTATGCGGACAAAGGCCGAGCCACGATGCAAATGCCGAAGCACTCCGGAATTTCGAGACATCCGGTCCAATCTCGGAGAGAATGGCGTGCGCCGTCAGCACGCTGATCCCGGGAACGGCGGTGAGGTCCACACCGAAAATCCGGTATAGGTGACTTCGTAGATCGAAACTCGGTTCATTGCTGAACAGCTTCTTGCGGCGGACTTTCGGCGGCGGCAACGGCTTCGCGTCCTGATCGAGGCGATCTTGAAAGCCCTTGAGTCCTTCCTCGATCTCGCGGTCGCAGTCTGAGATTAGCTTCTGCCAGTGCCGGTACGCGCTGAGTGATTGCTTCAGTGTAAAGATGTGCTCCGGTCTGTAGTCACCCGTGAGCGCCTGAACGATCGTTTCCTCGCAGGCCTTCACTCGACCGTCTCGCAGTCGCGCCAACGCTTTTGGATCTCGTTCGCCAGCAAGGATCGCGTCGATTATCGCCAGGCCGCTGAGGCCCGTGATATCGCTGAGCACGTGGTGCAACTGAACGTTCATCTGGTCCAGCGATTTCTGCATATGCAGGATGTGTTTAGACGCCATCTGGATCAGGTTGTCCCGGTGTCTCGTTAACGAACGGAGCGCGCACACACCCTGCGGCGGTCGGAAGGAGCCGCGCAAGAGTCCGGCCGAGTGGAGTCGCTGGAGCCACTGACAATCAGATACATCCGTTCGGCGGCCCGGGACGTTCTGAAAATAGCGCGGGTTCACAAGACACACCTGGAGACCAGACGCCTCGAGCACCTGGAAGACCGGGATCCAATAGACGCCGGTCGCTTCCATAGCGACAGCTTCGATCCCGCACTGTTGAAGCCACGCTGTGAGCGCGTTCAATTCTACCGTAAAGGTGCCAAAACACTTCACCGGTTCCGGGTCTCGATCGAGCGGAACGGCGGCATAAATTTCATTTGCTCCGATGTCGAGTCCGGCTGTGTTCGGATTCAGAACGGGAATGCCCTCTTGTCCCTTAGCCTTTCCGGAAGGTTGTGGTTTCCGTTTCTGCGCCATGTTGATCACCTCAAGAGAAGTGCCATCGGCGGCGGCCCAGGTGGTGCAAAACGGTAATCTCCTAATCGGGATCGTCGCCGCCTTACGGCGACGACGTCACCAGTGGCATGAGCACGAAACCTGGAACCATGCTTGACACCGGGCTCATGACGCTCCAGTGATTTGGCGGCTTGATACTGTCGCCGCCAACGGCCTTTTTAATGATAGAGAACCGCGGCCCACGGTCTCAGGGTCTGTTCCTTCTCGGTGTGAGCGGCCAAGCCGGTCGAACCGCTTGACAGACACAACTGGTGAATCCCTCCAAATCGCCTTCATAACGCCCGAAGATCTTGTGGCGGGTCTTCCGCGAAACGCCGAATTCCTGCATACCAAAGCCATACTCTCCCCATCTTCAGGCAGGCTCACAAAACGCATGCTTCGCTATCAGAGTTGCCATAAACCAAGGCAGAGTCTCGCAGCGATTTCACAGGGTAATTCGCCTATTTGCTCTTGGACTTCACTGGCACGTTTCAGCAACGGGCACAATCAGCAACGGGCACATTGCAGCCAAGTGGCTTCTGATCTATTCTTGGACGATCCGGTTGCAGACACTCTGACTCGCCGCAGCCGGTGCGTGTCTTCGGACCATGATCGATCCGCCGCAAGACGCCAGGTTTGCGCGTTACCTAACGATGAGACTTCGGCGCATTTGGCCAGGCCGGACTTGTCATTTCAATCCTCCAAACCGGACCGCCAGGATACAGGCTCTGCTCCGCTTTGACAAAGGCCGGAGTCCCGCTCGCAACAACCCAGACTTTGGTATCTGGCGGCTGTTTGCCTATTAGTGGCGCGATCACGCCGGTGAGCCCGCCCAGTTCCACCTTCAAGACGAAAAGCGTGGCTTTGTAAGCGGCGCCCACGACGGAAAATCTGTCCTCGCCCTGGGCTACGATTGAGAGTTTCACGAGCCTCGGGTCCGGCGTAGCCACCACGTAAGACACCTTCGTTTCCGAAGTATCGGGCCGAATATTTTTCCAAAACGTCAAGAATAATGCCATTTGCCAGATCCAGCGGAAGGTCCAGCCGTTTCGTCTCGACCTTCTCTTTGCCCTTATCCGTGTATCGGACCGTCACCTGCCCGGTAGAGGCATGAATCGAAACATCAGTTGGATTAGGGAATGACGGGCCCTTCTGAACATGATGCTCGCTGATGAGCCGAAAGGCACGCTCCTGGGAAAAAGTCGCGGTCTCATCATCGACCGAGCCGTCCCTGAAGCGGAAAACCAGACGCGACACTACCACATTTTTCCGGACGGTCTGGGTAAGATCACCTGCTGCAAGAATCTTGCCCTCCAGCGTGCGTACCGCGAGAAAACCGTGGTTCGTTCCCTCACGGTAGCGCACGGGTATGGGTTCGGCTGGCAGGGCGCCGAGCTGAAGCAGAATGAACGCCAGCAGCCTGATCCGCCTCAACCATTCCCTCATGCCCAATTTTACGAAGCGGCCCACGAGTGCGGCAAGACCGGGCGCGTGAACATCCGCACGCCCGCCAAACGCACCTATCCCAATCATTCCGAAGGCACGGCGCGCGTTACTGTTCAATACTGGAGTCATGGCCGAGTTTTGGAGCCTGCGAGGACTATCCTGGCTGGAGTTGGCAAAACGTACATTGCGCAGGAGTTGGGAGGATGAGGTTTTCGGACAATCCGCCAGACTGGCGTTCTATTTTTTCTTTGCGATGTTTCCCGTTCTGCTGTTGCTCGTCATTCTACTCGGCAGGTCAACTGGGGCCGGATCTGAGTTGCTCGGCGTCCTCCTCGATTCTTCCAAACAGGTCCTTCCACCAGATGCATCGGCACTTGTAGGGAATACTACTCGGCAGCTAAACGTAACGGCGGTCCTCGGTGCAGGAGCCATACTGGCAGGCGTCGGTGCGGCTTGGGGAGCCATGAACGGAACCTGGGCTATCCTGTCCGGTCTGAACAAGGCCTACGAGGTCGAGGAAGAACGGTCGTGGCGGCGGGTTTCGGCTATCGTCTTGGGGCTGACCGTTTCTCTTGGTGTTCTGAGCCTAATAGGGCTCACAGCCATCCTATATGGCGGTCGAGCGGGGAACATGATCGGCGGCCAGCATCCTGGGTCGCCTACTCACTTCGGGCTTCTGTTGGGCCTCATATCCTGGGTGGTCATCATGACCGTGCTGGTCCTGTCATTTGCCGTGCTTTATCGTTTTGGGCCGAACTTAAAAGATCGGAGGTGGCAATGGAGTATCCCCGGCGCAGTTATAGGGGTTAGCTTCTGGCTTGCCTCTACACTGCTGCTTCGGGTATATCAGCAACATTTCAGCTCTTCCCAGAGGATCTATGGGGGATTGAGCGCGGTGGCGACGCTCCTGCTCTGGCTCTATCTCACAGGCGCAGCTATCTTTATTGGCGGTGAGGCGAACTCCGAGATTGAGAAGGCCGCGAGAGAAGCCGGCCACGCGGACGTGAGGGGGGCCGGCGAGCGGCGAAGCGGCGGTGAGAGCAGCCGCGACTCATAATAATGTCGGTTTTGGGACAACGGCACTTTGCCACGCTTGCCCAACGCAGGCCGCCATCACAGAGTGACGAAATCGTGAATGCGAGCTAAGTCTACCGCATCAGAGCACAGTCGATCCATGCTGACCTCTGTCGACAGTCGCCGGCCGGATGAGTGCGGGCGGACAAGCAAATGGAAATGACCGTCCTTGCGAGCGTTCGCGAGCCGCAGCCGCGGCGACAGGTCATAGTCCCTGCGACGTTTGCTCGCCACAAGGCGCTCATAACCTGCGGAGTTTATGCCGCGGCCGTCCTGCTCACCCTCGTCATCGTGGCACTGCTGGGGTGAAGCTCGTAGTCCGCGAGCCGAGAGCGACTGCTCAGTTGTGTCGACCCTTTCGAATATGTGCTCGATCCGCAGTAGGAGTTCAACCGGTCCCGTGGAGCGCCACCGCGGTGTTGAAAGGCACGCCTCCGACTTTACCCACAGCTATATCGGTCTTAAAATCGAATCGTGGCGGGCGCTGATCGAAGGTGCGTATCCACGTCCATCTCGTAAACCCAAGCGATGTCTCTTTCGGCATCGGCGTGATCACACCTCGATGGCTGTACGTGATCGCGGCCGCGACGCCGGCTTCCTATGGGGATCCAATCATCACCGATGAGACTCTGGAACGATTCGATGCGGGCCGGCTCCGGCCCGGCGACGTGATCGGTATCGGCGTGCATACAGCCAATGCGCTGCGCGGGCTCGAACTCGGGCGCAGCGCACGGCAGCGAGGAGCCTGGGTCATCTTCGGCGGAATCCATGCAACTCTGTACCCGGACGAAGCTTTTGAACTGGGCGGCGCGCATGCCGTTGTCAGAGGGGATGGCGACGGGATCTGGGCCACCGTGCTCGCCGATTGTGAACGCGGCGCCCCCGAGCGCGTTTATGACGGGGGACACGTCCGCAGCCGGAGTTTCCTGCCGGCGCGTTGGGATCTTGCGCCTCCGCGCAGCTACATGTGGGGCTCGGTGCAGACGGTGCGCGGATGTCCGAAACACTGTTCGTTCTGTTCCGTGTGGCGCACCGACGGTCAGGAGCCACGACAGCGCACGCCCGAGTCGGTAATTCACGAGGTCGTCGAACTCAGACGGTTGGGCTATCGGTTCATTGCTCTCGCTGACGACAACTTTTATCCTGTAACCCTCACGGACATCGAACTGGCGCGGCGGCAAAACAATATAACGCGGGTGAAGGCGCTGGAGGCAATGCGTGCGGAGCGTTTCGCGCTCATGGACGGGCTCGCGCAGCTCCCCGAAGACACGATCTTCTTCACTCAGATCACCATGGAGGCTGCGGAAGATCCAACCTTCCTCGCCGCCATGCGGCGCGCTCACATCAAGGGGGCATTGGTCGGAGTTGAGGCCGTCACTCCCGAAGGATTGAAATCCGTGTACAAGGACTTCAACTCCTCCGGAGACGAACTCACCAATCGGCTGCGGCGGTTTCGCGAACACGATGTTCACGTGCTCGGGTCGTTCATTTTCGGCCTCAGCACGGATCGCGAGGAGACGTTTGAGGCGACCGCCAAGCTCGCAACGGAAGCCGATCTCACTTTCGCGCAATTCGTGACCATGACCCCGTTTCCGGGCACGGTAGATTTCGAGCGATGGGAAAGACAACTCGGCTCCGCCGTCGAGCGGGTCGACGGCGTTCCGATCACCCGTTACTGGCTGATCCCCGGAGACCGGCGCCCGAAGTTATACATTTCGCACCCCACTATGAGCCCTGATGAGGTTCGCAGGCGGACCCAGGCGGTCTGGGACACGTTCTACAGCTTCTCTGCGATCTGGCAGCGCTCGCGCTGCGCTCCCAAGCTCCGGGACCGGCTGGCCTTCATCGGCATCTCGAAGCTATACCGGCAGATGTACGCGAATACTGGCATTGCCACGGACAGCGCGCGCCGTCAGAGCGCTAATCGCTGGGCGCGTTGGCTGGCGCGCCCCTGCTTGCGCCTGTTTCGAGCGAAGCCGAGGCCCGACCTGGCCGTTCCGAAGATAAGCCGAACCTCCTTAGTATCGATCGGCAGCTAGGATGCCAGCGACCGCCGGTGCGCCGTCTCCGCTGGAGATCGCCGTGATTCTCGCCGGAGGACTTGCGACACGCCTCTGGCCCGTTTCCTTGGCCACACCCAAGAGTCTTTTGCCATCGCAGAGCACGCCGCTCGTGTTGTCGGCGGTAAACGAAGCCGTCGAGGCCGGCATCGAGGAGGTGATCATCGTTGCCGGATCGGAAGATGAGGCGCTCTATCGCAAACTGTTTGCACGCAAGGCACAACTCGAGACCCACATGGCTGAAAAGAGGAACTTCCGCGCGGTGAGTATTCTACAGGATCTCGCGGACAAGGGCGCTCGCATCCGATATGTCGTCCAGGAGCAGCCCAGAGGGCCCGGCGACGCCGTGCTCGTTGCGGCGGAACACGTCGGAGACCGGCCGTTTGCAGTCATAATGCCTGATGACGTTTTTTTCACCGGCCGCAACCCCGGGTGCCTCGCGCAGATGGTCAAAGCTTACCAGGACGGCAAAGCAGGAAATATCATGTGCGCCATGGAGGTGTCCGAAGTCGACATCGTGCGTTACGGCATCATTCAGGGTCGCGCCGACGTGGACGGCTCGATATTCGCAATCGACGTCACCGAGAAGCCGGCCGACCTGAAAACGGTCCGAGGCTCGCGGATGGCAATCATGGGCCGCGACATCTGCCAGCCAGAGATCATGCGGATTCTTGCAACCCTCGGTCCCGGCGCCGGCGGCGAGGTGCAATTACGCGACGCGCAGAAGATCCTGATGAGCGCCCCTGATCAGACATTCTATGGGTACAACTTGACGCCCCAGCGCGGCATACGGCTGGACTACGGAACGCTGGCGGGCCGCAGGGACGCGGAAGCTCTGCTCGCGCTCATCGATAATCCCGGAGTTATTGCCCAGGCGCTTGCGGCGGCCCGGATGATTGCGGCGGACAGCGAGTTGCTTCGATTCGCACGTTCCGCTGAGGCGCAGCGCCTATTCCCGTCTTGCTGAAGTGTTCGCCCCTCACCTTACCCACCACCCGTCTCTGGTGAGCCTTGATCGTCACCGCGAAACGCCCGAGGAGCCACGGTACCGAATCCGATGAAGTGTGCTCGAACAGGGCGCGCGGCCTCGGCGCTCCCTCACATCGGACGGTCACCAGCGTGGGTCTCTTCGCTGCATCCGCTTCTCGACGGATTGGTATCGCGTCCGATCCGTCTTAGCCCGGGCCGCCATGCTGCTTTAGCGTCATTCCGGCGCCGTTCTGCGCTTGCGCGCTCGACATCTCAGAGCCAATGGCGCCGTGATCTCTCGCAAACGCTGATTTTCATGGACGGGGCCGGGAAGGTGGCACAATACGCGGTTTGCGACGCAAACAGCGCCGGCGAGTATCACTGGTGTCTAACAAGGGGCCCCGGATTACGTTCGGAACGGCGAGTTCGGGCCGCGACTTCGCTCGAAACAGGTGCAAGCAGGGACTCGCCAGCCAAGGCGCCCAGCGATTGGCGCTTCGGCGGCGCGCGCTGTCGGTGGCAATGCCAGTATTCGCGTACCATCTGCCGGTATGGCTTCGAGATGAAGATGAACTGGGCAGTCTCTCTCGCATCCAGAAGACCGCTGCCCCGCCCTCGATGACAACGAACCTCAGCCTAGCAGCGGCACCAGGACGACGGTGAGCACGACTTTCGCATCATACACTCCTCCGGTCATTAGCGCCTCGTGGGGAGCAAGCCTGGCCGCGACGACTGCCCATCGCCTCGGTTGCGGCTCGGTGACGCGCGAAAGTGTGGTCATTCCCATTGACTCGGACGCGCGGCACTCGCGGCCCGGACTGCGACTTTCGCGAGACGGGCGTCCTTCATTGCGGCTACGACAACGGCGCTGAGGACGGCGAGCACGACAACGGCGTACATAATAAACAAGGTCATTCTGTTCTCCTAGTTCCCAACACCGATTCCTGCGGCCGACGCGTCGTCCGATTTCTCCTGATTGCATCGAAGCGCGGGTCGCTAGAGATCAGTTTCCGGACTTGGTCTCCAATATCCTGCCAGTCGCGAATGAAGCACCCGGCCGAGTCGATGCTCATAACCTCAACGCGCTTCTCTGCGAGAACGGCAAGAATGGCTTCCGTATCGGCGCGCTTCGCGGCGTCCTGTTTGAGAGCAACTGATCGGAACGCCGCCGCGACACGATCGAACTCCGCGTCGACCGTGCGCTGGATCCGCTCTGCCCATTGCACTTGAGCGGCAGTTCCCTTCAATGTGGTCGACGGCGGCGGCGCGCCCCCCTCGTCTTCCCATTTATTGATTGCGGCGGACATCGTCATACCGCCAGAGTTCCCGGGTTTCGGTCCGTGATCGAAGGCATTGACCGTAATTTCACTGGCTTCAAAGATGTCAGTGACACCGCAAAGGCCGCAACCGACGCGACGACCAGCAGGATGCCGAAGCAAAGACCCAAGCGCATTGCCGGCTGCTCCGGATTAACCAATGCTGCGACCGCAAACGCGCCAAAGAGAAAAGCGATTACGGCAAAAGCGCCGACCACGGCACCCTTTCCGGCTTGGAACGCTTGCAGGGTGACCACCGCGGCTGCCATGCATACGAACAGGTTCAGGGCGGGCTGGAAGGTCGCACCGGAGTTCCAGAATAGAGCTGCCGACAATAGTCCGAAAATCGAGACCCACTTTACGATTTGAGTACGCATAGATTTGCTATTCAGTTTGGCGGCCTAAGAGGGGGAGAGCAGATAACCTGACTTAGTTCAGGACGTCTGCGAGTGGGCGAGAGTGCTCAGACACCTCTATTATCCCACTGCGCACGGGCGTCGGTCTGTGTTTTAAGCGCAGCGTATAGCGTGCGACAGAAGAGTACCGCATCTTGTTGGGGCTGATTCACACACCCAGGAATATCCGGGGTTTCGCAAGCTGTAAGAGGGTTTTTATATGAGGCCGCGGTGCATGGCGTGCATCACGGCTTCCAGGCGATTGTGTGTGCGCAGTTTCTCGTTGATGCTGTGCAGATGATTTCGCAGCGTGGGCAGAGTGATACCGAGGTCTCGGGCGATCTCGGAAGAGTTTTTGGCTTTCGCGAATAGGCGAAGGATTCGCTGTTCTTGGTCGGAGAGTGGCGAGACGGGCGCCGCTCGAGTGTTGTGGTCAGCGACGGCCACCATTTCTTTGGAGATCTCCAGCATCTTGGCGAGCAACTCTTCGCTCTTCTTGCGCTGCGAAATGTCTCGAGCCAGATGCACGACCAAGTGGCGGTTGCGGCGAGGTTCCTCAAAAACGAGAGTGGAAACGTTCACCCAGAGCTTCTCGCCGGAGCGTGTCTTGGCCTCAAGGTCAAAATCAGGAACGTCCGCCTTCTGCGCTGCGCATTGCTGGACGCTGCAATCGCCTATACAAACCTTCGTTCCCAAGGCGTCATGACCATCCAGAACTTCATAACACGCCCGGTTCAGCACGTCCGCCGATGAGTATCCAAACAGCCGCTCCGCGGCCTGGTTCCACGAGCAGATTAGGCCTTCCCTGGTCACCGAAAATGCGGCATCTGCCGTCTTCTCCAGGAATGCGAACAGCTCCGCCTCCAGCATCCCGGCCTTCCTGCCTCAGTATCGAGGGCTTCTATTCCATTATGCGTCAATGCACTGGAGCTTTCCGATAGTGCTCCTGGTTGATTTGCGCGAACTGGCGCCATTGCAGAGGCAGGTCATCGAGAGCAAAAATCGCGGAGACCGGACAAACTGGTACACAGGCGCCACAGTCGATGCACTCCTGGGGATCGATGTATAGTTGTGGCGCGCCTTCGCATTCCCCTCCGTCCTTCTTCGGATGAATGCAATCCACAGGGCATGCGTCCACACAAGCAGTGTCTTTAACGCCGATGCACGGCTCGGCGATCACATAGGCCATCGTATTCCTCCCTTTTCAGCGTGGCGCCGCCGGGTCGCACCACAAGGACTTCTATCACAACGCGGTTTGGATCAACCACCGCGACAGCGCGTTCCTGAGTGCTCGCAGCGCCGCCTCCAGATCGTGAACCGCTTCGGGAACCGCAGCGGTGCGCGCCACGTCCATTGCATCGCTTACAGCGGAACTGCGCTGCGCAGATGACGGGTGAGTTCCTCCCGGATTTCGGCGACTGTTCGTGGAATTAACGGCATTGAGCGCAATAGAGCCGCTGCAGATCCTCCGCCTTGAGAGCGCTAACGACCCAAACCAGCAGGCCCGGACGCCCTGATTCAGCTTGGCGGTCACGTGTGACCGGTGACTCCAGTCACGGGCGCCGCTCCCGGAGTGCTCTACGATGAAATTAGGGGGCTCACACCTATGGCTACTTGCGCTCAGAGGTTGGGATTGAACGATAACGTGATCGTTCCGCATCCGATCACGCTGGAGCTCTATCGCAAGATGCTGACCGTCTTCTACATCGAAGAGCGGATGAAGGCCTTTGTGCGCCAGGGCAAGTGTGGTTTCCAGGCGTCCACGCGCGGCCACGAAAAGCTCCAGGTCGGCATGACGATGTTGCTGAAGCCTGGGCACGACTGGTTCTTCACCTATTACCGATCAAAAGCGGTCGCCGTGGGTTTGGGCATGCCCATCAAGGACATCTTCCTCGGCATGCTGGGGCGCGAGGGAGATCCGAACTCCAATGGCCGCAACATGCCAGAGCAGTGGTCATCCCGCAAGCTTCGGCTAGTGGCTCCAACGGCCGTTACCGGCACGCAGTACCTGAACGCCGTGGGAATGGCCCGGGCAGTCAAAGCGGACGGCGGTGACGAGGTGGTATACGTCTCTTCCGGGGAGGGCGCCACCAGTGAAGGCGAGTTTTTCGAAGCCTTGAATTGGGCTTCACGCGAGAAACTGCCGGTGCTGTTTACGGTGCAGAACAACGATTACGCGATTAGCGTGCCTCAGACCTGCCAGACGGGTTCCGAGGTGAACCGAATCGCTCAGGGTTTTGGCATGCCTGCGCTCCGCCTGGATGGCACCTGGTTCGAGCACCTCTATGAAGCCCTGCCGCCGGTGATTGAGGCGATGCGGCACGGGGCTGGCCCCGCACTGGTGGAGGCGATGGTTGTGCGGCTCGATCCCCACTCATCGTCGGATGACCACCGCAAATATCGTGGCGAAACCGAGTTGCAGGCGATCACCAGTCGCGATCCGATCCTCCAAACCGAACGGTACCTGTTGCGGAATGGTGTCGTCACTGATGAAG
>Ga0207695_10009602_pt1 | contig 11946 bp, 13 predicted proteins | sample KBSC54metaG_FD_184354 | JGI IMG/M metagenome (GOLD analysis project Ga0207695, IMG submission 184354) | Corn rhizosphere microbial communities from Kellogg Biological Station, Michigan, USA - KBS C5-4 metaG (SPAdes) (version 2) | ecosystem: Host-associated > Plants > Roots > Rhizosphere > Soil... | reverse complement strand
CGAGGGTTCAGGTGCTGCACGAGGGCGCGATCTGGCGCGACCCGATTGCCGTGCGCCTCGACGACATGCGCATAGGGCTCCGCCGCCGCGACGCGGAGGACGTCTGGGTTCTGCTGGACGCCCCCACCGTCTTGCGCACATGAGCGACGCCGTGCTGCGCGCCGCCCGGGTCGCCCTGGTCGGCAATCCGAACTCCGGCAAGACCGCCCTCTTCAACGCCCTCACCGGCAGCCGCCAGAAGGTCGCCAACTACGCCGGCGTCACCGTCGAGCGGAAGGAGGGCCAGGTGGCGACCGCCAGCGGCCGGTCGCTCTCCATCCTGGACCTGCCCGGCACCTATTCCCTGCGCGCGCGCAGCCCCGACGAGATGGTCACCCGCGACGCGGTGCTGGGCAAGCTGGCCGGCGAACAGGCGCCCGACGTCCTGGTCTGCGTGGCCGACGCCACCAACCTGCGGCTGGTGCTGCGGCTGATCCTTGAGCTGAAGGCGGTGGGCCGGCCGATGGTGCTGGCGCTCAACATGTACGACATCGCCCAGCGCCAGGGCCTGCGGATCGACCTCGAAGGGCTGGCCCGCGACATCGGCTGCCCGATCGTCACTACGGTCGCCACTCGCAAGCGCGGCATCGACGACCTGGTCGCCCAGGTCGAGGCGAGGATCGCCGACGGCACGCTCGGCGAAGCCAACACCTGGCATGAACCCGACGCCGGCGAGATCCGCGACGCCCACCGCGACGCCCAGCGTATCCTGAAAGCCAACGTCCGTCCGCCCGAGCGCCCCGACACCTTCACCGGCAAGGTGGATGGCGTGCTGCTGCATCCCGTGGCGGGCCTGCTGATCCTCCTCACCCTGCTGTTCGTGATGTTCCAGGCCGTGTTCACCTGGTCGAAGGCGGCCGGCGACCTGATCGGCGATGGCTTCACCGGCATTGGCGCCTTCCTGGCCGCGCACCTGCCGCCCGGCCTTTTGACCAGCTTCCTGACCGACGGCCTGATCTCCGGGGTCGGCAGCGTGCTGGTCTTCCTGCCGCAGATCCTGGTCCTGTTCTTCTTCATCATCCTCCTGGAAGACTTCGGCTACATGGCGCGCGCGGCCTTCCTGATGGACCGGATCATGGGCGGCGCCGGCCTGCACGGGCGCGCCTTCATCCCGCTGCTCTCCAGCTTCGCCTGCGCGATCCCCGGGATCATGGCCACGCGGGTGATCGACAACAAACGCGACCGGCTGACCACCATCATGGTGGCGCCCCTGATGACCTGTTCGGCGCGGATCCCGGTCTACACCCTGATCATCTCCGCCTTCATCCCGAACACCCATGTGGCGGGCGGGCTGCTCAGCCTGCCGGGCCTGGTCATGTTCGGCCTCTATGCGGCGGGCATATTGAGCGCGCTCGGGGTCTCGTTCCTGACCCGGCGGCTGTTCTGGCGCGGGGCGGTGGAGCCGTTCCTGATGGAGCTGCCGGCCTACAAGACGCCGGACCCGGTGAACGTGGCGCGCAGCCTCTACCTGCGCGGGAAGATCTTCATCACCCGGGCCGGGACGATCATCCTGCCGATCATGATCCTGGTCTGGTTCTTCTCGTCCTTCCCCGGCGCGCCGGCCGGCGCCACGGACCCGGCGATCAACTACAGCCTGGCCGGGCGCATCGGCCACCTGATCCAGCCGCTGCTCGCGCCCATCGGCTTCAACTGGCAGATGACCGTGGCGCTGATCCCGGGCTTCGCGGCGCGCGAGGTGGCGGTGGCGGCGCTGGGCACGGTCTACGCCATCGGCAGCGCGGACGCCTCGCCGGGCGCGCTGGCCACCACGCTCTCGCACCACTGGTCGATCGCCACCGGCCTGTCGTTCCTGGCCTGGTATGTCTTCGCCCCGCAGTGCGCGTCGACCATCGGGGTGGTCAAGCGCGAGACCAATTCCTGGCTCTGGCCGGCGGTGATGCTGGTCTATATGACAAGCTTGGCCTACCTCGCCGCGCTGATCGTCTACCAGGTCGCGAAGGCCTGCGGATTGGGCTGACGCAGCTAAACCGAGGCGTGCGTTTTAACCAAGAATTCAACCTGCCTTTTAACCGGGCGCTAAACGCAGCGGGCGCAGGCTCCTGATATCAGGGAGATTACGCCAGTGAACACCACCGAAGCGACCCCCGGCAAAAAGCCGGTGCGTGCGACCCAGACCCTCGCCAAGCGCGTCCGCGAAGCCCTCCTGTCGCTGGGTGGCGAAGCCCACCGCGCGATGGTGATCGAACAGGTGGCCAAGAAGCTCGGGCACGACACCCGACAGATCCCCGAGGACCTGCAGGCCGCCCTGATCTGCTCCTTCGAAGAGAACTGGCGCGACGAGCGCCGGCGCGCGGCCTACGGCTTCCACCTGCCGTTCGGCGAAGGCTCGCACCGCTGGGGCGTGCTCCGGGAACCGGCCTACGTCCACTAGGACCTGACGCTCAGGACGGGGCTTCTCCGGCCAGCTGTCCCGCCGCCGCTTGCAGGCGGCCCAGCAGGCGCTTGAGCAAGGCCACCTCCTCCGGCGCCAGGCCGGCGATCAGCGCCGCCTCATAGGCCAGCGCCAGGGGCGCGATCTCCGCGTGCAGCCCCGCGCCCTCCGGCGTCAGCGCCAGCACATGGCTCCGCCCATCGGCGTGATGATCCGACCGCGCCACCAGCCGCCGCTTCAGAAGGCCCTGCGCCGCGCGGCTCACCGTCACCTTGTCCATCACCGTACGCGCGACGATCTGGCCCTGGGTCAGGCCGCGATCCTCCGCCAGCACGCAGATCAGCCGCCACTGCGGGACGGAAAGGCCGAAGCGGTCCTGGTAGGACCGCGCGATCAGGCCCGAAACCGCGTTGGACGCCACCGACAGCCGATAGGGCAGGTAGGCGTCCAGCCGAAGCTCCGGCTCCTGGCTCGCCCGGCTGTCGCCGTCCGGGGTCATGCGGCGGCGACCGCCTGCTCGATGGCCCCGAAGATCGAATGGCGCTTGGCGTCGCGCATCTCGATCCGCACCGTGTCGCCGGGTTTCAGGAACGGGGTCTTGGGCGCGCCGGCCGCGATGGTCTCGATGGTGCGGATCTCGGCCAGGCAGGAATAGCCGACGCCGCCCTCGGCGACCGGCTTGCCCGGGCCGCCGTCGGGGCCGCGGTTGGAGACCGTGCCGGAGCCGATGATAGAGCCGGCCGACAGGCTGCGGGTCCGGGCGGCGTGGGCGACCAGGGTCCCGAAGTCGAAGGTCATGTCGACGCCGGCGTCGGCCTCGCCCAGCGGCTTGCCGTTCAGTTCGACCAGGACCGCGCCGGAGAGCTTGCCGTCCTTCCAGCCGGGAAGGGCGTCCGGCGTCACCGCCACCGGCGAGAAGGCCGAGGCGGGCTTCGACTGGAAGAAGCCGAAACCCTTGGCGAGTTCGCCGGGGATCAGGTTGCGCAGGGAGACGTCGTTGCAGAGCAGCACCAGGCGGATGGCGGCCAGCGCCTGCTCGCGGGTCGCGCCTTGCGGCACGTCGCCGGTGATCACCGCCACCTCGGCCTCCAGGTCCAGCCCCCAGGCCTCGTCGCCGAGCGGTATCGGATCGCGGGGTCCGAGGAAGCGGTCCGAGCCGCCCTGGTACATCAGCGGATCGGTCCAGAAGCTCTGCGGCATCTCCGCCCCGCGCGCCTGGCGGACCAGGGCCACGTGGTTCACATAGGCCGAGCCGTCGGCCCACTGGTAGGCGCGCGGCAAGGGGCTCGCGGCCTGGTGCTCGTGGAAGCGCTCCTGCGGCACGGCGCCGTGCTCCAGGCTTTCCGCCAGGCCCCGGAGCGCCGGGGCGCAGCCTTCCCAATGATCCAGCGCCGCCTGCAGCGTCGGGGCGATGTGGTGGGCCTCGGTGAACCAGGCGAGGTCGTTGGACACCACCACCAGCCGCCCGTCGCGGCCGCCCTTCAGGGACGCAAGCTTCATCGGAACTCCTCTTGAGGGGCGCCATCGCGGGCGATCGAGCGGGTCAGCCTAGCGCCTTCTTCGTAGGCGTGGCGCTCGTAAACATTGACCTCGACGCGAATATCGCCGCCGGCTTCGTGCTCCCAAAGGTAGCTGCGCTCGAAACAGACCTCGCGGCCGCCCGGCGTGAAGCCCTCGAAGGTGTCGCCCCAGGGGGTGTGTTTGGCGAGCTCGCGCCAGCCGAGCGTGCAGGCGCGGTCGATCTCTTCCAGGGCGGCCTGCTGGAGGTCCTCCTCGAAGCTCAAGGCGTCTTCCAGCTGTCGACGTAGGCGGGGTTCTCCACCGCCGCGGCGGCCTCGCCGACCTCCAGCGGATCGCGGGTGTCGATCATCACGGCGTATTCGTCGGTGGCGGGCTTGGGCTGGGAGAGCATGTTCTTCAGCGCCTTGGGGTGCGGCCCGTGGGTGAAGCCGCTTGGGTGGAAGGTCATCATCCCGGCCTCGATGTGGTCGCGGCTGAAGAAGTCGCCGGCGTGATAGAACAGGACCTCGTCGTAGTCGTCGTTGTTGTGGAAGAACGGCACCTTCAGCGCGCCGGGATCGGTTTCGAAGGGGCGCGGCGCGAAGGTGCAGACCACGAACCGGTCGCTGAGGAAGGTCGTGTGGACGCTGGGCGGCAGGTGATAGCGGTGGCTGGAGACCGGCCGCAGGTCCGCCACGTTCAGCCGCACGGGCGCGAGATCGCCGTGCCAGCCCACGGCGTCCAGCGGGTTGTACGGATAGGTCACCGTCGAGACCTCGCCGCGCTTCTTGATCTCCACGCGGTAGGACCCGGGCTCGTCCTGGTGGGCCCTGAAGGCCTCGTCGATGGCCGGGGTCTCCAGCATGGCGGGATCGAACAGGGCGTGGCCGCCCAGCAGGCCCTTGTCCGGCAAGGTGAAGTGGGTGTTGGTCGCCTGGATCATCAGGACGGCTGTGGGCTCGCTGGGGCTGAGCCGCCACATGGTTCCGCGCGGCAGGTAGAGGTAGTCGCCGGCGCGATAGGCCAGGCGACCGTAGTCGCAGAAGAGATCGCCGCCGCCCTGGTGGATGAACAGCAGCTGGTCGCCGTCGGCGTTGCGGGCCAGCGCCGGCATCGGCGCCGCCAGCTTCCAGAAGCGGACCTCGACCGCGGCGTTGCCCAGCACCTTGCCGGCGGTCCACGGGCCGGGCTCGGCGGCGTTCAGCGCGTTGAGGTCGAAGGCGCGGGGCCGGAGCGGGCCCTCGAAATCCACCCAGCCGGTGGGCGGACGCTTGTGGTGGATGAAGGCGGCGGGCCCGAAGAAACCCTCCTTGGAGATCTCCCGCTCATAGGTGCCAGCGGGCATGTCGGCGTGGGCCTGGCGCGAATGCAGCCCCTGGGCGCCGCGGACGGGGATCCAGTTGCGCGGGGCCATCAGGCTTCGTCCTTGTAGATCGCCACCTCGAGCGGGCGGTCCCCGGAGAGGCGCGCGCGATACATGCCCGAGGTGTTGAAGCTCCAGGCCATCTGGCCGTCCGGCGCGACCGCGATGACGCCGCCCTGGCCGCCGAGGGCGGTGAGGTCGTGCTGGATCACCTGGTCGACCGCGTCCTGCAGCGGCAGGCCCTTGAGTTCGACGAGCGCGCAGATCTCGCGGGCGACGCCCAGCCGGATGAAGTACTCGCCCTCGCCGGTGCCGGAGACCGCCGCGGACCGGTTCGAGGCATAGGTGCCGGCGCCGATCAGCGGGCTGTCGCCCACCCGGCCCCAGCGCTTGCCGGTGGTGCCGCCGGTCGAGGTGCCGGCGGCGACGTCGCCCTTCGTGTCGCGGGCCACGACGCCCACCGTGCCGCGCTTGCCCTCGTCGTGGGCGAGCGCCGCATGGGTCTCGTCGCGGGCGGCGCCGGCCGGCCGGGCCGGGACGGTCAGGCCTTCGCGGGCGAGCTGTTTCTCCAGCGCCCGCCACCGGCGTTCGACGAAGAAGTAGCTGGGCTCGACGCGCGCCAGTCCCTCGGCCGCGGCAAAGGCGTCGGCCCCGCTGCCCATCAGCAGGACGTGGGGCGAGCGCTCCATCACCGCGCGGGCGGCGGAGATCGGGTTGCGCACCCGGGTGACGCCCGCGACCGCGCCGGCCTCCAGGGTCGCCCCGTCCATGATCGCGGCGTCCAGCTCGTTGCGGCCGTCGGCGGTGAAGACCGCGCCGCGGCCCGCGTTGAACAGCGGGTCGTCCTCCAGGACGTGGATGGCGGCTTCCACCGCGTCGAGCGCCGCCCCGCCGATCCGCAGGACCGCGGCGCCGGCTTCGGCGGCCTGGGCGAGGACCGCGCGATAGGCCCGGTCCTGCTCGGGTTTCAGGTCGGCGCGTTCGATGACGCCGGAGCCGCCGTGGACGACCAGGGACCAGTTGGAGTTGCTCATTGCGTCTACTTAGGCGGAAGCACGCCGCGGCGCATCTGGTCCAGTTCGATGGATTCGAAGAGCGCCTTGAAGTTGCCCTCGCCGAACCCCTCGTTGCCCTTGCGCTGGATCAGCTCGAAGAAGATCGGGCCGATCATGTTCTCGGTGAAGATCTGCAGGAGCAGGCCCTGGCCCTCGGTGGGCGCGCCGTCGATGAGGATCTTGTCGGCCTGCAGTCGCTGGACGTTCTCGCCATGCCCGGGGACGCGGGCGTCGATCCCGTCGAAATAGGCGTCGATGGTGTCCTGGAACTTGACGCCTGCCTCGCGCATGGTCTCGACGGACTCGTAGATGTCGCGGGTCCCCAGCGCCACGTGCTGGATACCCTCGCCCTTGTAGTCCTTGAGGAACTCCTCGATCTGCGAGTGCTCGTCCTGGCTCTCGTTCAGCGGGATGCGGATCTTGCCGTCCGGGCTGGTCATAGCCTTGGAGATCAGCGCCGTCTGCTTGCCCTCGATGTCGAAGTAGCGGATTTCGCGGAAGTTGAAGATGCGCTCGTAGAACGCCGCCCACTTGGCCATGTTGCCACGCTGGACGTTGTGGGTCAGGTGATCGAGGTAGGTCAGGCCCTTGGCGTTCCTGGCCATGGCCTCGGCGGCGCCGGGGATGGGCACGAAGTCGACGTCGTAGATCTCCTGCGCGCCATAGCGGTCGACCAGGTAGAGGTTCGACCCGCCGATCCCCTCGATCGCCGGGATGTTCAGCTCCATCGGCCCGACCGGGCCGCTGACGGCGGTCGCCCCGCGCTCGACGGCGAGCTTGAGCGCCTTGGCGGCGTCCTTCACCCGGAAAGCCATGGCGTTCGCCGAGGGCCCGTGGGCGTCGCGGAACGCCGCGGCCTGGCCGGACGGCTCCATGTTGAGGATGAAGTTGATGTCGCCCTGGCGGAACCGCAGCACGTTCTTCGAGCGGTGCTTCGAGACCGCGGTGAAGCCCATCAGCTCGAAGAGGCCCTTCAGGCGCTCGGGCTCGGGCGAGGTGAACTCGACGAATTCGAAGCCGTCGGTGCCCAGTGGGTTCTCGAAAAGGTCGCCGCCCTGCGTCTTGGCCTGCACGTTCATCGCCTGATCTCCCGTTCGAGAGGTATTCGTATCATTTGAAACGAGTTTGCGGTAGCGGCGAAGCGGGCGCCGCACACGCAAAATGAACGCCTGTCGCCGCGTTCGGCGCCAGGCGCGAAAAAGGCCGCCCGGGCTGGCGCCAGGGCGGCCTTGTCGACGGCGGTTCGCCGGTCAGGCTGGGGCGCGGGCCGCGCGGCGGCGGCGGAGCATCGCCCCGGCCAGTCCGAACCCGCCGATCATCAGCGACCAGCTCGCCGGCTCCGGAACCACGGCGGCGACCGAGGCCAGGACCGACCCGGTGTTGTCGAAGTTGTTGGAATCCCAATAGAAGAGGGTCAGGGTCCCGCTGTTCCAGGCGGGCCCGGAGAAGTTGGTCCCCAGGACCTCGAAGACCCCGCCGAGCTCGCCGACCAGGGTTCCGAACGGCGCCGACAGCCCGTTCTGGGTGTGCAGGCCGAAATCCTGGCCGATCAGGGTGCCGGCCGGCTCGCCGGATTCGTCCGTGCCGGTGGCGAACCGGTTTCCCGTCAGGCCGTCGGCGTTGGACCAGCGGGGCAGGGCGCCTGCGCTCCACAGGTCGTTGGCGTCGACCGAGACGGTGAACTGCTGTCCAGCGGACAGGGAGATCGTCGCCAACCCCACGCCTGTCCCGCTTGACGAATTGTCGAAGGCGGAAACCGTGAAGTCGGCGGCGGCCGCGGCGCCGGCGACGAGCGCCGAGGCGGCGAACGCGATGAACGCATAGGGCTTCATATTGCGTCTCCAACATAGCCCCCGACCGAGGCGAGAGTGTCGGCGGACCGGGGAGAGTCAAGCTTGAATTCACCTTTAACGTGTAAAAAACATCGGAAGACACACGTTATTCGGGCATCAATTGTTTGGTTCGCGGTATCCGAGACAAGCCCGGCCGCGCCTGCTAGCCAGGGACCTGGACTCGCCGACGGACCGCTGATGCTTCGCAAGACCTATGACTGGGTGATGGGCTTCGCCGCCTCGCCGCGCGCGCCCATCGCCCTCGGCGTGGTGGCCTTCTGCGAGGGACTGTTCTTCCCTATACCCCCCGACGTGCTGCTGATGCCGGTGGTGCTCGGCGACCGGTCGCGGGCGCTGCGCTACGCGGCCCTGACCACGGTCTGCTCGATCCTCGGCGGCAGCTGCGGCTATGCCGTCGGCTTCTTCCTTCAGCCGGTGGGCGAATGGCTGCTGTCGCTGACCGGCGGCAGCTACGCCTCGTTCCAGGCCTGGTACGCCCAGTGGGGGGCGCTGCTGATCGCCGTGCCGATCCCCTACAAGATCACCGCCATCGCCTCGGGCATGGCGAAGCTGGACTTCGGCCTGTTCATCGGGGTTTCCATCCTGGTCCGCGGCCTGCGGTTCTCGCTGGAGGCCCTGTTGCTGAAGATCTACGGCGAACCGATCCGCACCTTCGTGGAACGCCGGCTGGCGCTGGTGGCGAGCGCCGCGGCGGTGCTGATCGTCGGGCTCCTGACCGCGCTGAAGTTCGCCCACTAGGTCGTCGCGGGACGCCGAAAGCCGGGTTATAGAGACCTCCATGCCGACGATCCTGCGACCGATCCTAGACCGCTGGCGCTTCTTCGCGCTCCTGGCCTCGGCCGCCATGCTGGCCATCGCCCACGCCTTCCAGACCTTCGGCGGCCTCGCGCCCTGCGAGCTCTGCCTCAAGCAGCGGACCGTCTACTGGGTCGCCGGCGCCATCGCCGCCGCGGCCATGGTGGTCGTGCGGCTGCCGGGGGGGCCGCGGCTTCGCGAGGCGAGCTGCTGGCTGCTCGCCCTGGTGTTCCTGGCCGGCGTCGGCGTCGCGGGCTACCACGCCGGTGTCGAGTGGAAGTTCTGGCCCGGGCCGCAGGAATGCTCCGGCGGCGGCACGGTTTCGGTCCAGGCCCTGCGGGACCTGCTGAACGGCGCGGGCCAGAAGATGCCGGCCTGCGATCATCCGGCCTGGGTGTTCGCGGGCCTTTCGATGGCCGGCTGGAACACCGTGGCCTCGCTGATCCTCGTGGGCTTGAGCGCCGCCTCGGCGCTCAACGAGCGGCGGAAGGCATGACCGACAAGCCTGCCCCGTCCCGGCCCATTCCGCCTCGTCCAGGTCGCGGGGCGCTGGCCGCGCGGATGGCCGAGATCCTGCGGGTCGACCACGCCGGCGAGATGGCCGCCGTCGCCATCTACCGCGGTCAGCGCAAGGTGCTGGGCGAGGCCGCGGGCCACGAGCGGATCGCCGGCCAGCTGGCGGACATGGAGGCGCACGAGGCCGTCCATCTGGCGCGCTTCGAGCGGCTGTTGACCGAGAACCAGGTGCGCCCGACGGCGCTGGCGCCGGTCTGGCGGGCGGCCGCCTTCGCGCTCGGCGCCGGGACGGCGCTGATGGGTGACAAGGCCGCGCACGCCTGCACCGAGGCGGTGGAAAACGTCATCGAGCAGCACTACGCCCACCAGATCGCCGAGCTGGCCGCGCGCGATCCAGCGCTCGCCGCCGAGCTCTCGAGCTTCCGCGACGAGGAACTGGCCCACCGCGACCAGGCCGTGGAAGAGGGCGCGCGCCAGGCGCCCGGCTACGCCCTGCTGTCGGCGGTGATCGGCGCGGGCTGCCGCGCGGCGATCAAGATCAGCGAGAAACTTTAGGGTCGGCCCCCGCCTTCCAGCCGCCGCCGAGCGACTGGATCAGCGCCACCGCCGTCGTCTGCCGCTGCGCCGCGGACTGCGCGAGCGCGCGCCTCGCGCTGTAGGCGGCGGTCTGGGCGGTGACCACGTCGGCGTAGCTGACCTGGCCGGACTTGTACTGGTTGAAGACGATGGTCTCGGCGGCGTCGGCGGCCACCGAGGCCTGGCGGCGCAGGTCGGCCTGCTGGGCCAGCACCCGGGTGGCGGCCAGCTCGTCCTCGACGTTCTGCAGCGCCTCCAGCACGGTCTCGCGGTAGCGGGCGACGGCCTGGTCGTGGCTGGCGCGGGCCTCGTTGACGCGGGCGTGGCGCGCGCCGGCGTCGAGGATCGTCTCGGCGATCGAGGCGCCGTAGCTCCACAGCGCATTGGAGCTCTTGAACAGCGAGCCGAGCTCGGAGGCGGCGAAGCCGTAGGAGCCGGTGAGCGACAGCGTCGGGAAGTAGGCCGCGGTCTGCACACCGATCTGGGCGTTGGCCGCCTGCACGCGACGCTCGGCGCCGGCGATGTCGGGCCGCCGCTGCAGCAGCGTCGAGGGCACGGCCGGCGGAATGGCCGGCACCGTCCCGTTCCAGGGCGCGGCGGCCAGGGTGAAGTTGCCGGGCGCCTCGCCGGTCAGGACGGCGATGGCATGCTCGAAATTGGCCCGCTGCTGGTCGAGGCCGGCCAGGTCGGCCTTGGCGTTGGCGAGCTGGGTCTGGGCCTGGAAGACGTCGCTCTTCACCGTGACGCCGGCGTTGTAGCGGTTCTGGGCGATGGTGAGCGCGCGCTGGTAGGCGTCCACCGTGGCCCGGTCGAGGGCGATCTCGGCGTCGGCCTCGCGCAGGCCGAAATAGTCGGTGGCGAGCTCGCCCTGGGCCGACAGGCGCGCGGCGGCCAGGTCGGCGGCGCTGGCCTGGGCGTTGGACTTCGCGCCCTCGATGGTGCGGCGGATGCGGCCCCAGACATCCGGCTCCCAGGATGCGCCCAGGCTGGCGCGGTAGGTCGAGCGGGTCTTGGCGCCGCCCGCGCCGCCGGATGTCGAGCCGTCCGGATTGACGATCAGGGTTCCGCCGCCCGAGCCGCCGCCCGACCGCGTCCCGCTGTCGGTCAGGTCGACGGTGGGGAACAGCGCCGCGCGCTGCTCGCTGACCACGGCCCGAGCGTTCCGGTAGGCGGCCTCGGCGGCGATGATGTTCTGGTTGGAGACCTGGACCTTCTCCTCCAGCCCGTTCAGCACGGGGTCGCCGAACAGCGCCCACCAGTCGCCGCGGTCGAGCGCGTCGGCCGGCGCGGCGGGGGACCAGCCGGCCGCCTCCTTGAAGGTCGGCGACAGCGGCGCGGAGGGCCGCACACAGTTGGGGCCGACGGCGCAGCCGGCGAGGGCGGCGGTCGCCAGGAGGGCGGCGCAGAAGCGGTGGGGAGCGTTCGTCATGCGGGTTGGACCTGGCCGTCGCCGCGGCCGCGGCTGAGGTGACTTTCGTCGCGACGGCGCCGCAACCGATCGATGTAGACATAGACGACGGGCGTCGTGAGCAGCGTCAGGAGCTGGCTGGCGATCAGTCCGCCGATGATGGCGATGCCCAGCGGCCGGCGCAGCTCCGAGCCTTCGCCGAAGCCGATGGCCAGCGGCAGGGCCCCGAGGCCTGCGGCCATGGTGGTCATCAGGATCGGCCGGAAGCGCAGCAGGCAGGCCTCGCGCACCGCCTCCATGGCGCTGAGGTCGCGGCTGCGCTGGGCGTCGAGCGCGAAGTCGATGATCAGGATGGCGTTCTTCTTCACCAGGCCGATCAGCATGATTATGCAGATCACGGCGATCACCGAGAACTCCATCTTGAACATCATCAGCGCCAGGAGCGCGCC
>Ga0207695_10009600_pt1 | contig 11949 bp, 13 predicted proteins | sample KBSC54metaG_FD_184354 | JGI IMG/M metagenome (GOLD analysis project Ga0207695, IMG submission 184354) | Corn rhizosphere microbial communities from Kellogg Biological Station, Michigan, USA - KBS C5-4 metaG (SPAdes) (version 2) | ecosystem: Host-associated > Plants > Roots > Rhizosphere > Soil... | reverse complement strand
GTCGGATCGAAGCCGCAGTAGTAGGTGATCGGCGGACCGGCGAGCAGGGCCTTCAGCTCGTCGGCATCGGTCGAGACGTGCACCAGGCCGCGCCAGACGATCTCGTCCCAGACGTTCGCGAACGACGGGTCGTTGGTCTGGCGTTCGATGGCGCTGGGGGATGCGGGCACCGGCACAGATTATCAGCGCCCCACGATCCCCCTCGGCGCGCGCCCTCCCGGGCCGTCGGGACCTGCTGGCAGGATGGGCGCATGGTGTGGATCGTGGGAGGCCTGCTGATCGCGACGGCCATCGTGGGCGGCGCCGTGGCGCTCTGGCGGCGCGAGTCGAACGGTGTCGGGTGGGCGATCGTCCAGTTGGTGCTGGTCGCCGCCGCCGGCGTCCTGGTGCTCGTGTGGCCGACTCCGACCTCCGGTTCGTCGATTCCGCTCGCCGTCTGCGCGGTGCTCGCGGCGACCTTCGGGGGCGGGATCGTCGTGAAGGCCGTGCTGAAGCGGTCCGGGCATCCGATGACCGTCGACGACGACCTGCCGGCGTCGGCCTGGATCGGGATGGCCGAGCGGTTCGCGATGACGTTCGCCCTCGCCATCGGGCAAGGCGCGATCGCTGCCGTCGTCATCGCCGTCAAGGCGCTCGGCAGCTATCGCGGAGACGCGCACGGAACGAATCGGGTCGCGTCGATCCGCGTGCTCGGCACGCTCACCAGCGTGATCTGGGCGCTGCTCTGCTTCGCGGTGCTGGTCGTGGCACAGACTCGGATGGTGCCGTAGATGTTCGCGATCACCGCCGACCAGGTGAACAGCACCGGCCGTCCCGACCTGGTGGACGTGACCATGGAGGGGCTCAACCACCGCCACGGCAGTCGTCTGCTGCTGGAGTTCGATCGCAACTCGGGCGACGAGATCCAGGCCCTGACCGACGACGCCCGGGTCGCGCTCGAGATCGTGCTCGAACTCACGCGCTCCAGCGAATGGAGCGTCGGGTTGGGGGTCGGCTCGGTGCGACAGCCTCTGCCGGCCAATGTGCGCTCGGCGAGCGGCAAGGCGTTCCAGGCCGCGCGCGTGGCGGTCACCGCGGCCAAGCGGACCCCGCTGCGGTTTCGCATCGAGACCCGTGGCACCACCGACCACATCGATCCCGGCCCCTTGGTCGACATGCTGCTCACCCTGCGCGCCCGGCGCACCGTCGAAGGCTGGCAGCTGTACGACCTGGTGCAAGCGGGCCTCACCCAGCGCGAAGCAGCCGACCGCCTCGGTGTGACGCCCCAGGCGATCAGCCTGCGCGCCCAGTCGGCGCAACTGCGGCTCGAGGCTGCGAACATCGCGCCGCTGACGCAGGCGCTCGAAGCGCTGGATGCCGCGGCGGAGTAGCTAGCGCGGGCTCTTTTTATCGCCGCCCCTGGGTGGGCTCTTCTTATACGGCGAGACCGTCGGGTCGCCCGGGATCCAGAAGCGCCACGGGTAGTCGTCGGAGCCGCCCGCGCCCGAGACGCCGGTGCGCGGGCCTTGAGCGAACGGCACCGGGGCGGCAACGGCATCCGGCAGCTCGAGCCGGATCGCGCCGGTCTCGAGGTCGTCGCCGTTGTCGGCGAGGGTGATGCCCAGGGCCACACAGAGGCGCGCGGGGCCGCGGGCGAGGTCGGCATCCGTCTTGCTGGTGAGTCGCCGAGCGCGGGCGAGCTCGATCCCGTCGACGACCTCGCCGGCGCGCACCAGGATGGCGGACGCCTCGCCGGCCGGCGAGGTCACGATGTTGGCGCAGACATGCATCCCGTAGCTGAAGTAGACGTACAGGGTGCCCGGCCGATCGAACATGATGCGGGTGCGGGGTGTCTCCCCCCGGAAAGCGTGCGAGCCCGGGTCGGTTTCGCCGCGGTAGGCCTCGACCTCGGTGAGTCGCACGGTGACGCCGCGTCCGTGCAGCAGCGCGCCCAGCAGGCGAGGCGCGATGTCGACGGACGAGCCGCTCAGGAGCGGCAACAGCGACGGCACCGGATCAGAACAGCTTGCCCATCGCGGCCGCGATGATGACCCCGGTCACCACGATGACCGCGGCGAGAACGACGATCGTGGGCATGAGCCACGGGAATCGCTTCGCCTGCCGGTCTTGGCGGTCGAGACGGTCTTGCTTGAACACCTTGCCGCGCTCGCTGCGGGACTTGTCGCTGAACAGGGTCATCGTGGCTCCTCGGGGTGGGATGGTCGATCAGGACAGGGCGGCGCGAACGGCGGCGGTGAGGGCGGAGAGCTGTTCGGCGACCCGCGCGGGAGCCGTTCCCCCGGTTCCGGCGCGGCTGGCGATCGAACCGGCGACCGTGAGCACCGAGCGCACCTCGCCGGTCAGGCGCGGATCGATCGCGGTGTAGTCGGCATCCGTCGGCTGATCGAGCTCGAGGTTGTTCGCCTCGCAGAACCGGACCAGCTTGCCGGCGATCTCGTGGGCCTCGCGGAACGGCACGCCCTGCCGCACCAGCCAGTCCGCGACATCCGTGGCCAGCGAGAAGCCCTGCGGGGCGAGTTCGGCCATCCGTGCCTCGTCGAACTCGAGGGTGGCGACCATTCCGGCGAAGGCGGGGAGCAGCAGTTCGAGCGTCGCCACCGAGTCGAAGACCGGCTCCTTGTCTTCCTGCAGATCGCGGTTGTAGGCGAGCGGAAGGCCCTTGAGGGTGGCGAGAAGACCCGTGACATTGCCGATCAGGCGGCCGGCCTTGCCACGCGCGAGCTCAGCGATGTCGGGATTCTTCTTCTGCGGCATGATCGACGACCCGGTCGAGTACGCGTCGGCGAGCCGCACGAAGCCGAACTCCCGGGTGTTCCAGATGATGATGTCTTCGGCGAAGCGCGACAGGTCGACACCGAGCTGGGCGCAGAGGTATGCGAACTCCGCCACGACATCGCGACTGGCCGTGGCGTCGATCGAGTTGGGCATCGGGGCCCCCAGGCCGAGGTCGGATGCCACGGCGCGCGGATCGAGCCCGAGCGACCCGCCGGCGAGCGCACCGGCGCCGTAGGGCGAGGCGGTCGCCCGGACGCGCCAGTCTCGGATCCGCTCCAGGTCGCGCACCAGCGGCCAGGCGTGCGCGAGCAGGTGGTGCGCCAGCAGGATCGGCTGCGCGTGCTGCAGGTGCGTGCGCCCGGGCATGACGGCATCCGGATGCGCGCTCGCCTGCCCCGCGATGGCGTCGACGAGCGCGACCGTCTGCCCGGCGATGGTCGCCGCATGGTCGAGCAGATACAGCCGGATCAGCGTCGCGATCTGGTCGTTGCGACTGCGCCCAGCGCGCAGCTTGCCGCCGAGTTCGGCGCCGACCGCGTCGACCAACTCCCGTTCGAGGGCGAAGTGGACGTCTTCATCGCTGTCTCGCGGCACGATCGATCCGTCTGCGACGCCGGCCTCGATCGCGTCGAGCCCGGCGATCATGCGCGCCAGCTCGTCGGCGTCGAGGAATCCGGCCGCCGCGAGCGCTCGAGCGTGCGCGCGTGAGCCGGCGAGGTCATACCGCGCGAGCTGCCAGTCGAAGTGCGTCGAGCGACTGAGCGCGACGAGCTCGGGCGCCGGTCCGTCGGCGAATCGGCCGCCCCACAGCGAACCCTCGCCCGCCTTCGTCTCGTCGCTCGGCATCCGGAACCTACTTGGCGCCGTCGCGCCGCGCCGAGATCTTCGACGGCAGCGACCAGATCTCGATGAAGCCCTTGGCCTGCGACTGGTCGAAGGTGTCGCCCGTGTCGTAGGTCGCCAGGTCGAAGTCGTAGAGGCTCTGGGCGCTCTTGCGCCCGGTGACCACGGCGCGACCGCCCTGCAGGGTGAGCCGGATGTCGCCGCTCACGTTCTCTTGCGTGTGGTCGATGAACACATCGAGGCTGCGCTTGAGTCCCGAGTACCAGAGGCCCTCGTAGACCAGGGTCGCCCACTCGGACTCCACCCCGCGCTTGAAGCGGTTGACGTCGCGTTCGAGGGTGAGGTTCTCGAGCTCCTCGTGGGCGGCGATCAGCGCCAGCGCGGCAGGAGCCTCGTAGACCTCGCGGCTCTTGATGCCCACCAGGCGGTCTTCGACGATGTCAATGCGGCCGACGCCGTGCTTGCCGGCGAGAGCGTTCAGCTGCTCCACCGCCTGCAGGGCGGTGACGGGCTTGCCGTCGATCGCGGTCGGGATGCCCTCGGTGAAGGTGATCGTGACCTCGTCAGCGGCGCGGTCGACCGCGGGATCCTGGGTGTACTCGTAGAGGTCCTCGATCGGGGCGTTCCACGGGTCTTCGAGGAAGCCGGTCTCGACCGCTCGGCCCCAGACGTTCTTGTCGATCGAGTACGGGTTCTTCGCCGACTGCTTGATGGGCAGCCCGTGCTCCTCGGCATAGACGATGGCCTTGTCGCGGGTCAGAGCGAGGTCGCGGATCGGCGCGATGCTGGTCAGCTCGGGAGCGAGCGCCGCGACAGCCGCCTCGAACCGCACCTGGTCGTTGCCCTTGCCGGTGCAGCCGTGGGCGACGGAGTCCGCTCCGAGTTCACGGGCGACCCGCGCCAGGTGGCGCGCGATCACCGGACGGCTCAGCGCCGAGACCAGCGGGTAGCGCTTCTGGTAGAGGGCGTTGGCCTTCAGGGCGGGCATCAGGAAGTCGTCGGCGAACTCGTCCTTCGCGTCGACGACGATCGCCTCGACGGCGCCGCAATCGAGAGCGCGCTGACGGATGTCATCCATGTCCTCGCCGCCCTGGCCGACGTCGACCGCGAGGGCGACGACGTCTTTTCCGGTCGCATCGTGCAGCCAGCCGATGCCGACCGAGGTGTCGAGTCCGCCGGAATAGGCGAGGACGACGCGTTCTGTCATGAGGGATGTCTCCTTGGTTCGGTGTTCAGTCTAGGTTTGCGCGTCACCACGCGACGCGCGCCGCCTCAGGGCCGGCGATCGGCAGCGCGTGAGCCGGGAGCTAGGGTGGGCACTATGTCGGAGCAGAACTCAGACCCGTCCCGTCCGATGGACCCGCCGGTGCCGCCCACGGCTCCGCCCGCGCCTCCGCAGGCGCCGCCGGCTCCCCCGGTCGCCCCGGAGCCGGCGCGGCCCGAGGTACCGAAGTACGGCGAGTACGCCCCGGTCGATGCGAGCAATCCATACGGAGTTCCCGGATACGCCGCGGCTCCCGCCGCGACGCCCGCCACTCCGGCTCCGCCCGCATACGGAGGGCCGGCATACCCGGCGGCGTACGCGCCGCCCGTTCGGAAACGCCGCACCTGGGACGTCGTGCTCACCAGCATCCTGCTGGTCGTGGGATTCTTCGGCATGCTCGCCGGCCTAGGGTATGCCGCGATCTTCGCGACGCCCGACCTGCTCGACCAAACGATGGCCTCCGCGGGATACAGCGGGTTCTCGGGCAACATCGGGGCTGCGCCGGCCGTGCTGCTGATCAGCCACATCGCGTTGTACCTCCTCGCCCTCGGGTTGAGCATCCCGCTTCTCATCCGCGGGAAGGTCGTGGTGTTCTGGATCCCGCTGGCGATCGGCGTGGTCGCCGCCGTCATCTTCTGGGCCACCGTGTTCTCGGTGATCCTCTCGGACCCGTCGTTCATGTCCAAGTACGGCGGCTAGTCGCTCGCCCGCTCGAGCAGCCAGACCAGCAGCGCCTTCTGGGCATGGAGGCGGTTCTCGGCCTCATCCCAGATGACGCTCTGCGGCCCGTCGATCACCTCGGCCGTCACCTCGTAGCCGCGGTCGGCGGGCAGGCAGTGCAGGAAGAGGGCATCGGGCTTGGCCAGCGCCATCAGCTCGGACGTCACCTGGTAGCTGCCGAAGGTGGCGACGCGATGCGCCTTCTCGTCCTCCTTGCCCATCGACACCCAGGTGTCGGTGACCACGACATCCGCGCCCGCGACGGCCTCGTTGGGGTCGGTGTAGAGCGCGACAGAGCCGCCGGTCTGCGACGCACGAGCGTCGGCGTCAGCGACCACCTCGTCGGAGGCGCTGAACTCATCGGGCGCGGCGACCCGCACGTGCATGCCCGCCGTCGCGCCGGCCAGCAGGTAGCTCTGCGCCATGTTGCTGGCGCCATCGCCGAGGAAGGTCACCGTGAGTCCGGCGAGGGTGCCCTTGTGCTCGCGAATCGTCAGCAGGTCGGCGAGCAGCTGACAGGGGTGGAAGTCGTCGCTGAGCGCGTTGACCACCGGCACCGTGGTGCCCAGCGCCATCTGCTCCAGCCCGGACTGGGCGTAGGTGCGCCAGACGATCGCCGCCACCTGCCGCTCGAGCACGCGAGCCGTGTCGGTCGGGCTCTCTTTGCCGCCGAGCTGGCTGTTCGCGGTCGAGATGATCAGCGGGCTGCCGCCGAGGTCGGCGATGCCCACGGCGAAGCTCACGCGCGTGCGCGTCGACGACTTGTCGAAGATCACCGCGACCGTCTGCGGGCCGGCCAGGGGCTTCTTGCCCCAGCGGTCGGCCTTGATGGTCTCGGCCAGATCGAGGATCTCGGTCTGCTCGGCCTGACTGATGTCGTCGTCGCGCAGGAAGTGGCGGGTCATGAGGTGGCTCCGTCGTTCGGGATGGCGTGGGTCTGCAGGGCGTGCGCGAAGACGCGGGTGAACTCGGCGATCTCGGCGTCGCCGATGATCAGGGGCGGTGCGATCCGGATCCGGGTGTCGCTCGCGGCGTTGACGATCAGCCCGAGCTGAAGGGCGCGCGTCGCGATCGCGCCGGCCACGGGAGCGGCCAGCCCGATGCCGAGCAGCAGCCCGCGACCCTGGACATCGGTCACGAGCGGGGAGCCGAGGCCGAGGATCGCGGCGCGGAGCTGCTCCCCACGCACTCGCGCGTTCTCGACCAGACCCTGCCGCTCGATCTCGGCGAGCACGGCATTCGCCGTGGCGGTCGCGAGCGGGTTTCCCCCGAAGGTGGTGCCGTGCTGGCCCGGCTGCAGCAACTCCGCTGCCGGCCCGAACGCGACCAGCGCCCCGATCGGGAAGCCGCCGCCGACGCCCTTGGCGACAGCGATCGCATCCGGGAGGCTGCCCGCAGGCAGATCCCGCTGGAAGGCGAACCAGTCGCCGGTGCGGCCCGCGCCGGTCTGGATCTCATCGAGGATCAGCAGCGCCCCATGGGCCGCGGTCAGCCGACGTGCCTCGGCGAGGTAGCCGGTCGGCAGGTCGACGACCCCGGCCTCGCCCTGGATCGGCTCGACGAACAGCGCCGCCACGTCGCCCGCCGCGAGCGACGCCTCGAGCGCCTCGATCGCCGGCGGCAGGTGCTCGACCCCCGGGATGAGCGGCTCGAAGGGCTCGCGCATGGCCGGCTTGCCGGTCAGCGCCGTCGCGCCGGTCGTGCGCCCGTGGAACGCTCCCTCGAGCGCGAGGATCCGCGTGCGGCCGGTGCGCCGCGACAGCTTGATCGCGGCCTCGATCGCCTCGGCGCCGGAATTGCCGAACACCACGCGCTGCCCGCCGGTCAGGCGCAGCAGCCGCTCGGCGAGCTCGACCTCCGGGCGGGTCGCGAAGTAGTTCGACACGTGCGCCAGAGTGGCCGCCTGGCGCGACACCGCGTCGACGAAGACCGGGTGCGCGTGCCCGAGCGAGTTGACCGCGATGCCGGCGAGGAAGTCGAGGTACTCGGTGCCGTCGACGTCCCAAACCCGGGCTCCCGCGCCGTGGTCGAGCACGGCGAGCGGGCGCGGGATGGTGCGCATCCCGGCGACACCGAGCCGATCGGCGTACTCGGTGTTCAGCGACCCCCCGGGCCCGCTCGGGCCGGACGCGCTCATGCGGGCACCACCTCGGTGCCGATGCCGGCATCCGTGAAGATCTCGAGCAGGATCGAGTGCGGGCGCCGGCCGTCGATGATCGCGGCCTTGGGCACTCCCCCGCTGACCGCCTCGAGGCAGGCGGTCATCTTGGGGATCATTCCGCTCTCGAGGTGCGGCAACAACCCGATCAGCTCGGTGGTGTCGATGACCGACACCAGCGAGTCGCGGTTCGGCCAGTCGCGGTACAGCCCCTCGATGTCGGTGAGAACGACCAATTTGGCGGCCCCCAGGGCGACGGCGAGCGCGGCAGCCGCCGAGTCGGCGTTGACGTTGAGCGACTGCCCCGGCACCTCGATGTCAGGTGCGATGGACGAGATCACCGGGATGCGGCCCGCATCCACCTCGGCGAGCACGGCCGCCGGATCCACCTCGACCACGTCGCCCACCAGCCCGATGTCGACGATCTCGCCGTCGACCAGGGCGCCGCGCCGGTGGCCGCGGAACAGTCCGGCATCCTCGCCCGAGATTGCCGAGGCCAGCGGGCCGTGCTCGTTGATCATGCTGACCAGCTCGCGGCTGACCTGGCCGGTCAGCACCATGCGGACGACCTCCATGGTCTCGGCCGTGGTGACCCGGTAGCCGCCCACGAACTGACTGGGGATGCCGAGCCGCTCGAGCATGCTGGTGATCTGCGGTCCCCCGCCGTGCACGACGACCGGCTTCAGGCCGACATGCCGCAGGTAGACCATGTCTTCGGCGAATGCTCGTTGCAGCGACTCGTCGACCATGGCGTTCCCACCGAACTTGACGACGATGATCTGGCCCGCGAAGCGCCGCAGCCAGGGCAGGCTCTCGATGAGGGTGGCGGCCTTCACCTCAGCTTCGGACTTCACAGCTCACCTCCATATCCGACGGTCGAGACGACCGTCGGCGCTGGCGTCGCGACAACGGCACGAAAGTGCCGTTGCTCCCAGCTCCAGCGCGCGGTCATGACGCGTACGCCGAGTTCTCGTGCACGTAGTCGTGGGTGAGGTCGTTGGTCAGGATGGTGGCGGTCGCGTCGCCCGCCTTCAGATCGATCAGCACGTGCACCGCTCGGGGCCGCAGGTCCACCTCGTCGCGCGGACGGTCGGGTGCGCCGTTCGAGCACACCCGCACTCCGTTCATCGACACGTCGACCGCGTAGGGGTCGAACGGCGCGCTGGTGGTCCCGATCGCCGCGAGCACCCGGCCCCAGTTCGGATCGTTGCCGAACACCGCCGCCTTGAACAGGTTGTTGCGAGCCACCGAGCGTCCGACCTCGACGGCGTCGTCGTCGCTCGCGGCGTTGACCACCTCGATCGCGATGTCATGGCTGGCTCCCTCGGCGTCGCGCTGCAGCTGGGTCGCGAGGTCGAGCGTGAGCTCGGTGAGGGCCGTGGCGAACTCGTCGAGAGACGGCGTGACGCCGGATGCCCCGCTCGCCATCAGCGTCACCTGATCGTTGGTCGACATGCAGCCGTCCGAGTCGAGCCGGTCGAAGCTGACGCGGGTCGCGGCGCGCAACGAGGAGTCGAGTGCTGCCGAGTCGAGCACCGCGTCGGTGGTGATGACGACGAGCATCGTGGCGAGGCCGGGGGCCAGCATCCCGGCTCCTTTGGCCATGCCGCCGATGCTCCAGCCGTCGCGCGAGACCACGGCGGTCTTCGCGTGGGTGTCGGTCGTGATGATGGCGGTGGCGGCATCCATCCCGCCGTCGGTGCTGAGGGCGGCTGCCGCGGTCGCGACACCGGCGACCAGCTTGTCGACCGGCAGCTGCTCGCCGATCAGGCCGGTGGAGCAGACGAGGACGTCGCCGGCGCTGACACCGAGCGCGGTGCCGACCGCCTCGGCGGTGGCGTGGGTGGTCTGGAACCCCTGCGCCCCGGTGAAGCAGTTCGCCCCGCCCGAGTTGAGCACGATCGCGCTGACCTCGCCGTCGGCGATGACCTGCTTCGACCAGATGATCGGATTCGCCTGGGCGCGGTTGCTGGTGAAGACGGCCGCGGCGCTGTTCAGGGGGCCGCGATTGACCACCAAGGCGAGGTCGGGATTGCCAGAGGCCTTGAGTCCGGCGCGCACGCCCGATGCCTCGAAGCCGGATGCTGCGGTCACGCTCACGGCGCCACTCCATTCGCGGGAAGCCCGGTCGTCTCGGGCAGCCCGAGTGCGATGTTCGCGGACTGGATCGCCGCGCCCGCCGTGCCCTTCACCAGGTTGTCGATGGCACTGATCACGACGACGCGTCCGGCGCGCTCGTCGACGGCCAGGCCGATGAGCGCGGTGTTCGCCCCCGTCGTGTCGCCCGATCTCGGGAACTGCCCGGCCAGCAGCACGTGCACGAACGGCTCGTCGGCGTACGCCGCCTGCCACGCCTCGCGCACGTCGTGCTCGGTCACTCCGGGCTCCAGCTTCGCGGTCGAGGTGGCGAGGATGCCGCGCGACATCGGCACCAGAACCGGCGTGAACGAGATGCTCACCCCGAGTCCCCCGGCCGCGGTGAGGTTCTGGACGATCTCGGGATTGTGCCGGTGGGTGCCGCCGACCTGGTACGCCGACGCCGACCCGGCGACCTCACTGGCCAGGAGCTCGGTCTTCGGGCTCTTGCCTGCGCCCGAGGTGCCGACCGCCAACACCGACACCAGGTCGTGGGGTGCGATCACTCCGGCCGCGATCCCGGGGGCCAGCCCCAGGGTGATGGCGGTGACGTTGCAGCCAGGGACCGCGATCCGCGTCGCGCCGACCAGCTGCTCGCGCTGGCGCTCGCCGGTCGGCCCGAGGATCAGTTCGGGCAGCCCGTAGTTCCACGCGCCGAAATACTCGCCGCCGTAGAACTGCGCCCACGCGGCGGCATCGGTGAGTCGGTGATCGGCGCCGCAGTCGACGACGAGCACGTCATCCGGAAGCTGCGCCGTGATCGCACCGGAGGCCCCGTGCGGCAGAGCCAGAAAGACGACGTCGACGCCCGAGAGCATCTCCGAGGTGGTCTCCTGCAGCGTGAGGTGCGACAGCGACCGCAGGTGGGGCTGCACGGCGACGAGCGGCTGGCCCGCGTTCTGGAACGCGGTGACCGTGGTGATCTCGAGATCCGGATGCTGGGAGAGCAGCCGAAGCAGCTCGCCCCCGGCGTATCCGCTCGCGCCGGCAACGGCGACGGACAGCGACATGGCTCAACCTTAGGGTTCGACGGGACGGGACCGAGGCGGCGACGTCACGCGAAGAAAAGCTGAATCGATCAGCCGCGCGGCGTCGCCGGAAGTCGGCGCGCACGACGGACTCGACGGAGCGCTGCGCCCCGGAGTTCGATCGTCGTGTTCTGCACGAAAACGACCATACTGCCCAACCGTCCCGAGCACTAATCTGGTGGGCGAGCGCCGCTCGACGTGGGCGCGCCGAAGAGACGGGTGATCATGACTGACCTCAATGCAGTGCTCGATATGGTGCCGGTGGGCGACATCGCCAAGAAGCTGGGAATCCCCGAAGACGTGGCGGACGCGGCGGTCAAGCAGGTGCTCCCCGGCCTCGTCGGCGGGCTGGCGGCCAACGCCTCCACCTCATCGGGCTCCGCCGCGCTCGAGAAGGCGCTGAGCAACCACACGGCGACGCCGAAGAGCGTCGACGACATCGACACCAACGACGGCGCCAAGATCGTGAAGCACGTGTTCGGCGACAACACCGACCAGGTGGCCTCGAAGCTCGCCGACGGGCACCCGGCGCCGAACGTCACCGCCGACATCATCAAGCAGGTGCTGCCGATCGTCGCCCCGATCGTGCTGTCGTTCATCGCCTCGCAGTTCCTGACCCCGAAGGCCGCGCCCGCGGCGCCCGCCAAGAAGGCCGCGACGCCGGCCTCGACCGGAGGCGACCTCGGTTCGGTCATCGGCGGCCTGCTCTCCGACCCGAACACGCAGCAGGTCGTCGGCGGCTTGCTCAGCGGTCTGTTGGGCGGCGGGAAGTAGCTCCTCGCAGCTTGCACCGCGAACGGGAGTCGGCCCTCGGGTCGGCTCCCGCTCTCGTTGCGGCGAAGGTCGCGAAATCACATTTCAGTTCGCGCTCAATTGCGCGCGAACTGAAATGGGTTTTTGCGACCTGCACCCCTCGCGACGGGTGGACCTGCGTTACTCCCGGATGGTCGCGCCGAACAGCTCGGCGGCCCGCGCCGCGCCGGCGAGCTTCGCCTCGCTGGCCTCGGCGGCGGTGAGCGTCCGAT
>Ga0207695_10009595_pt1 | contig 11953 bp, 10 predicted proteins | sample KBSC54metaG_FD_184354 | JGI IMG/M metagenome (GOLD analysis project Ga0207695, IMG submission 184354) | Corn rhizosphere microbial communities from Kellogg Biological Station, Michigan, USA - KBS C5-4 metaG (SPAdes) (version 2) | ecosystem: Host-associated > Plants > Roots > Rhizosphere > Soil... | reverse complement strand
AGGCGATGCAGACGGCGTACGCGGTGAGCGCGGCGCGCAGCGCGGCCGGCGCGGCATCGCCGGGCGTGGCGGCGCTGACGAGCTCGCAGCTCGGCGACATCACCGAGAAGTTCATCAACGCGCAGTTCTCGCAGACGCAGGAAAGCGCGGCGGACGACTACTCGTTCGACCTGATGAAGCAGAAGGGCATGAGCCAGAAGGGCCTCGTCACCGCATTCCAGAAGCTGGCGAAGCTCGATGGCGGCCAGAGCTCGATGATGAGCTCGCACCCGTCTTCGACGAGCCGTGCGCAGCACATCGAGGACCGCATCGCGAAGGGCAGCTGATCGCGCAGCCGCTCGCCGGCCGACGCCGGCCGACGCCGGCGATAGGCAGGCAAAATGAAAAACCCCACGCTCTTCCGGGCGTGGGGTTTTGTTTTTTTGGGGCGCGCCGCTTACGGCACCATCCCCGGCAGCACGTACGCCTGCACCAGCGTGATCAACCCGACGATCACCGCGAACAGCAGGCTGTGCCGCACCGTGAAGCGGAACAGCTCCGACTCCTTGCCGACGAGGCCCGTCGCCGCGCACGCGACCGCGATCGACTGCGGAGAGATCATCTTCGCGGTCACGCCGCCCGTCGTGTTCGCGGCCACCGCGAGCGTCTCGGGCACGCCGAGCTGATGGGCCGTGGCCTGCTGCAGCGAGCAGAACAGGGCGTTCGACGACGTGTCCGAGCCGGTCAGGAACACGCCGAGCCAGCCGAGGAACGGCGAGAAGAACGGGAACGCGGCGCCGGTTGCGGCCAGCATCAGCGCGAGCGTCGACGACATCCCCGAATAGTTCGCGACGAACGCGAACGCGAGCACGAGGCCGATCGACAGGATCGGGCGCGTCAGCTCCTTCAGCGTTTCGCCGAACGTGACGAGCGCGTCGCGCGGCTTCATCCGCAACAGCGCCATCGAGATCAGCGCGGTCACGAGAATCGCGCTGCCCACCGCGGACACCAGATCGATCTTCAGCACGGCTTCGAGCGCCTTCGGCGTCGCGGCGATCGGTGCGGTCTTCACGACGAGCTGGTCGAGCCCCGCCACATGGAACTTCAGCACGGTCGACGCGAGCGCGCCGTGCGCGGCGAACAGCGCCTTGAACGGCGCGATGCTCCACACGGTGACGACGGCCGTCAGGATCAGGAACGGCGACCACGCGCGCACCGTCTGCGCGAGCGTGTACGGCGACGCCTGCCGGCTCGTGCCCGTGCCGAAGCCGCCCGCGTCGAACCTGCCCGCGCCGAAACCGGCCAGCGCAGCACCGCCGCCGGTTGCGACGATGCCGCCGGCCGGCTGCTGCGCGGTGCGCGGCTGCCGCACCTTCAGGAACGCCGCGAGCGCGACGAGGCTGACGAGCGACGACGTGATGTCCGGCAGCTCGGGCCCGATGTGGTTCGACGTGAAGTACTGCGTGACAGCGAAGCTGCCGCCCGCGACGAGCGCGGCCGGCCAGGTCTGCCGCACGCCGCGCAGCCCGTCCATCATGAACACGAGCCAGAACGGCACCGCGAGCGACAGCAGCGGCAGCTGGCGGCCGGCCATCGCGCCGATGTGGAACGGGTCGATGCCCGTCACCTGCCCGGCGACGATGATCGGGATGCCCATCGCGCCGAACGCGACCGGCGCGGTGTTCGCGATCAGGCACAGCCCGGCCGCGTGCAGCGGCTTGAAGCCGAGGCCGACGAGCAGCGCGGCGGTGATCGCGACGGGCGCGCCGAAGCCGGCCGCGCCTTCCAGGAAGGCGCCGAACGAGAAGCCGATCAGCAGCATCTGCAGGCGCTGGTCGTCGGTGATCGACAGCACGGATGCGCGGATGACGTCGAACTGGCCGGTCTTCACGACGATCTTGTACAGGAACACGGCCGCGACGATGATCCACGCGATCGGCCACAGGCCGTACGCGAAGCCGAAGCCGGCCGCCGCGAGCGCCTGCGGCACGGGCATCCCGTACGCGAGGATCGCGACGCCGAGCGACAGCAGCAGCGTGATCGCGGCCGCGACGTGGCCCTTCATCCGCAGCGCGGCCAGCGCGACGAAAAAGAAGATGATCGGGATCGCGGCGACGAACGCCGACAGCCCGAGGCTGCCGAGCGGGGTGTAGATCTGATGCCAAACCTGCATGGTTGTCTCCTCCATCTGTGTCTGTATCTCTATGGGTACGGTCGGGAAAGCGGTGTCTATTCGGGCTGGCCGCGTGCGCGCAGCAGGTCGGACAGGCTGCGCGGCGCCGGTTCGAGCGGCGTGCGGTGCTGCGTCCAGCCCATCTGTTTCGCGGGTGTCAGCGCGCGCAGGCGCGTCGCGGTCCAGCGGAACGCGCGGTACGCGCGCGGATGCGCGAATGCGCCCGACCAGAAGCGCCACACGAGGTCTTCCGCGCGGTTGTAGTTCGCGCCCTGGCCGCGCAGCGGATGCGCGACGGGTTCGTCGGGCTTGCGGTTCGCCTCGGTGCGCAGCCGCACGAGCAGTTCCGGGATCGGGATCCGGACCGGACATACCTCGCCGCATGCGCCGCACAGCGTCGACGCGGTCGGCAGGTCGGCCGTCGCGTCGAGGCCGAGCAGGTGCGGCGAGATGATCTTGCCGATCGGCCCCGGGTAGGTCGTCCCGTACGCGTGGCCGCCGATGCGCGTATAGACGGGGCAGTGGTTCATGCATGCGCCGCAGCGGATGCACTGCAGCGTCGCGCGCAGTTGTTCGTCCGCGTAGGCCTGCGTGCGGCCGTTGTCGAGCAGCACGAGATGCAGTTCGCGCGGGCCGTCGCGTTCGCCGTCGCGGCGCGGGCCCGAGATCAGGTTGAAGTAGGTCGTGATCGCCTGGCCGGTAGCCGAGCGCGTGAGCAGGCTCGACAGCGGCACGATGTGCTCGAGTTTTTCGACGACCTTCTCGATCCCCATGATCGCGATGTGCGTGTCGGGCACCGTCGTCGACAGGCGGCCGTTGCCTTCGTTCTCGACGAGCCACAGCGTGCCCGTGTCGGCTGCCGCGAAGTTCACCCCCGACAGGCCGATGTCCGCGTCGGCGAACGCGCGGCGCAGCGCGCGCCGGCCGGTCTGGATCAGCTCGTCGACGTCTTCCGTGTAGCGCGTGCCGGGGATGTGTTTCTCGAACAGTTCGGCGATGTCGCCGCGCGTCTTGTGGATCGCCGGCATCACGATATGCGACGGCTTCTCGCCCGCGAGCTGCACGATGAACTCGCCCATGTCGGACTCGATGCAGTCGACGCCGTGATTCGCGAGGTAATGGTTCAGCTCGATTTCCTCGCTCGCCATCGATTTGCCCTTGATCACGCGGCGCGCCTTCTTCGCCTGCGCGATGCCGAGCACGATCGCGTTCGCGTCGGCGGCCGTCTCGGCCCAGTGCACGCGCACGCCGGCTTCGACGAGCTTCGCCTCCAGCCGCTCGAGCAGCGCGGGCAACTGCGCGAGCGCATGCCGGCGCACGGCTTCGCCGAGATCGCGCAACTGCTGCAACTCGGTGTCGTCGGGGAATTGCGTCGCGCGCTTGCCCTGCAGGAAGTCCATCGCGCCGCGAAAACTCCGGCGCAGTGCGGGATCGTCGAGCGCGGCGCGCGCGCGGGCCTTGAAGTCGCCGGGGGCGACGAATTGCAGCGTGTGGTCGCTCATCGCGGTTGGTCCTCGCAAGCGGTTGCGGCCGGCCGGGCGGCCGCGGCATCGGCAGCCGGATCGGTGACGATCACGACCCACAGGCGGCGCGGGCCATGCGCGCCATAAGCGAGCGTCTGCTGGATGTCGGACGTCTTCGACGGCCCCGACACCAGCACGAGGTTGGTCGGCATGCCGGCGTGCCAGCGCTCCGCGTGCACGGCTGCGTGCAGGTCCGCATGCAGCGTGTTCGCGTGGACGAGCGCGACATGCAGCGGCGGCACCAGCGACACCGTGCGCGGCGTGCCGGCATCGGGCGCGAGCACGACGGTGCCGGTGGCCGCGATGCCCGAGCGGGCGACGGTGAAGCCCGCGTCGATCGTGTCGAACAGTTCGACCTTCCACGCGTCGATCGGCCGGTCGAACGGCACGGGCGTGACCGCGTCGGGCAGCGCGCGGGCGAGCGCCGCGGATTCGGCGCGCGCCGGGTCGAGCAGCAGGCGGCGCACGCCGGCGTCCGCGAGGCGCGCGGCAAGCTGAGCGGGCCATTCGTCGTCGGTCGCGCACCAGGCTTGCGCGTGCGAGGCGGCGAGCGCGGCCTGCAGCGCCTGAGCGAGCGTGTGCGGATCGCGCTCGGCTGGCGCGCGGCGCGTGTCGTAATGCGTGTCGATGCGCGCATCGAGCGCGGCGGCTGCCGTCGCGGCGACGCCCGGGGCGGCGCTGCGCAGGCGCGCGAGAATCGCGTCGCGCGCGCTCATTGCTTGTCTCCGCGCAGCGGCGCGGCACCGGCCGTGCGTCGCCACAGGAAGCTCGCAAGATGTTCGACCGGCAGCGACGCGCCGGCCTTGGTCGCAGCATGGCCGATGTTCAGCAGGCAGCCGCAGTCCGCGGACACGAGCCGGTCGCAGCCGGTCGCGCAGGCCGACGCGACCTTGTCGCGCACCATCGCGCCGGAGATGTCGGGATGCTTCAGCGAGAACGTGCCGCCGAAGCCGCAGCATTCGGATTCGCGTTCGTGTTCGATCCGCGTCACGCCCGGCAGCGCGTCGACGAGCGCGACGCCGTGCACGCGCGTGCCCATTTCGCGGCGCGCCGCGCACGACGTATGCAGCACGACGCGCTCGTCGGGCCCGGCGCTTGCCGCGGCCGCGTCGAGTTGCACGTCGAGCACATGGACGAGGAATTCGGCGAGTTCGTAGGTCCGCTCCGCGATCGCGCGCGCCTTCGGGCCATGGACGGGATCGTCGGCGAACAGCGCCGGCCAATGGTGACGGATCATGCCCGCGCACGAGCCCGACGGCACGATCACGGGCCACGGTTCGGCGAACAGGTCGAGCTGCGCGGCCGCGACGCGGCGCGCTTCGTCGGGATTGCCGCTGCTGTAGGCCGGTTGCCCGCAGCAGCTCTGGCCGCGCGGATAGTGGACGGTCAGGCCTTCGCGCTCCAGCAGGCGGACCGCGTCGAGCCCCGCTTCGGGGGCGAACAGGTCGACCAGGCAGGTCGCGAACAGATAGACGTGCGCGGGGGCGGCGGCGGGGTACTGCCTTTCGTTCATGTCTCGCTCCAGTGGCGACGGCCCGGCATGCGGATGCGGGACGACGATTTCGCTGCATAATTCCCGCGACGGCGCCGCAGCTCAAATTGGTTGGGCCAATCGGCGCGACGGGCATTCCGGGGGAGACGAGACGATGGCAGCGATGACGGCACGGGGCCGGACCGAAGTGGTGATGCGCAAGATCGAGACGGCGCTGCTCGACGGCACCTGGCCGGCCGGCGCGCGCCTGCCGGCCGAGCGCGTGCTCGCGCAGCAGTACGGCGTCGCGCGCAACACGGTGCGCGAGGCGACCCAGCGGCTCGTCGCGCGCGGGCTGCTGCAGAGCCGGCGCGGCGCGGGCGTCTATGTGACGGACCAGTTGCGCGCGGGCATCGCGTCGCCGTGGGGCCAGCTGGTCGCCGATCATCCGGCGCTGCGCGACGACATCCTCGAATTCCGCCGTGTGCTCGAAGGCGCGACCGCGTATTTCGCCGCGCTGCGGGCCGATGCGAACGACCGGCGCCGGATCCGCACGCTGCTGCGCGAACTCGAAACCGCGCATGCGAACAACGACGCGGCCGTCGAAGCCGCGACCGACGCGAAGCTGCACGAGGCGATCGCGCTTGCGTCGCACAACACGATGTTCCTGCACCTGCATACGAGCGTGATCGGGATGCTGCGCGAGCACATCTCGATCAACGTGGCGGGCATGACGACGGACGACGAGCAGGCGTCCGAGCTGCTGTTGCTGCAGCACCGTGTCGTGTGCGACGCGATTTGCGCGCATCGGCCCGAAGAGGCGCGCACCGCGATGCAGACGCATATCGACTACGTGCGCAGCCATTTCGAGCGCAGCGGCGACGGGGCATGAGATTGGTCGGACCGTTTCGGTGCACGGGCCGCCCGACGGGCGGATCCGGGGCGGTCGGACCTCGACGCCAGGCACGCGGACGTTCGCCGGCCGCCCACGTCGCCCGCTGCCGCAGCGGGGTGCCGCTTGCGCCACCCGCGCGATTGACCGGTTCATCGGGCGCCCACTAAAATCGGCTGGAACCGCCCGCCAGCCTCGCGCCGCGGCGAATGCGGACCCTTGTTCCGCCAGTCGAGGAAGCTTCCGTGCTCACGTCTTTCATCCGGCGCGCGCAGGCCGCGCTGTCGTGGCGCGCCGCATGCGGCCCGGCCCGTGCGCTGGCCGTCTGCGTGCTGCTGTCGCTCGTCGCCGCGTGCGCGACGCATCCGCCCGCCACCACGCTCGATCGCCCGGTTTCCCATGCATTGCCGTCCGATACCGCGACGCCGCTGCGCGACGCGCTGGCCGCGCCGGAGGCCGCGCATCCGGGCCAGTCGGGTTTTCGGCTGCTGGCGGACGGCGCCGAGGCGCTGCAGATGCGCATCGCGCTCGCGCGCGCCGCGACGAAGACGCTCGACATGCAGTACTACATCGCAACCGAGGACACGACGGGCAAGCTGCTGCTCGCCGCGGCGCTGTACGCCGCCGATCGCGGCGTGCGTGTGCGGATGCTGGTCGACGACCTGAACTTCCGTGACATCGACCGCATCATGGCCGCGCTGAACACGCACCCGAACATCGAGATCCGCGTGTTCAACCCGTTCGGCGCGTCGCAGCAGGGCATGGTCGAGCGCACGACCAATTTCTTCACGAGTATCGACAGCTTCACGCGCCGGATGCACAACAAGGCGATGATCGCGGACAACCGGATTGCGATCGTCGGCGGCCGCAATCTCGGCGACGAATACTTCAGCGCGAGCCCGACGCTGCAGTTCCGCGATCTCGACGTGCTCGCCGCCGGCCCCGTGACGACCGACATCTCGGCGAGCTTCGACACCTACTGGGCGAGCGCGAGCAGCTATCCGCTGCGCGTGCTGAATCACCAGTCGTTCGATCCGAAGGATCTCGACGCGATGCGCGACGAGTTGCGCGCCCACTGGCGCCAGAACGCCGATCCGTACAACGCGAAGCCGCTGAACGCGACGCCGCTTGCGCAGCAGATCGCGCGCGACGAGCTCGCGCTCGTGTGGGCGCAGGCCGAGTTCAAGGCCGACGCGCCCGACAAGGTCGCGCAGCCGACCGACGCATACGTGAGCCCGCCGATGCGGCGCCTCGTCGAACTGACGCGCGGCGCGCAGCAGGAATTCCTCGCGTTCTCGCCGTATTTCGTGCCGCACGACGCGGGCGTGAAGATTCTCGGCGACACGACCGCGCGCGGCGTGCGCGTCGCGATCCTGACGAATTCGCTCGCCGCGACCGACGCGGTTGCGGTGCAGGCCGGCTACGGGCCGTACCGCGTGCCGCTGCTGCGGCACGGCGTCGAGTTGTACGAGTTCAAGGCGCAGCCCGGCCGGCAGCGCCCGCGCCTGTTCGGGTCGCGCTCGCGCGCGAGCCTGCACGCGAAGGCGTACGTGATCGACCGGAAGATCCTCGTGATCGGCTCGATGAATCTCGATCCGCGTTCCGCGCACCTGAATACCGAACTGGCGCTCGTGATCCACAGTCCGGCGCTCGCGCAGCAGGTCGCGACGATCTTCGCGCGCGTGACGCAGCCGGACGAAAGCTATCGCGTGAGCCTCGCGACGCCGGCGGGCGGCGGCGCGCCCGAACTCGAGTGGACGGGCACGGACGACGGCCGGCCGACCACTTATCACGTCGATCCGCACGCGGGGCTGCTGCGCAACCTGATGACCGGCATCTTCACGCTGCTGCCGGTCGACGACCAGTTGTAAGGGCCGGAACGGCTCAGGCCAAACCTGCGATACCGGTGCGCGGGGAAAGGTGATATGGTTGTGTGCGCAACGATGTGCGTATCGTGAAGACGTCGCCGGACGGCTCTCGCAATGCGGGCCGGGGCGGTGACCGAACGACGCGCCGCATGAGCCGCATGAGCCGCATGAGCCGCATGAGCCGCATGAGCCGCATGAGCCGCGTGCGGCGCCAGGAGACGATGGACGATGCGCGCAGCCGCCCGCGCGGACGCGCCCGCCCGCAACCGGAGTGCCCCCATGCAACGTGTACCGAACCAGCCGTTCACGCGTCCCGCCCGCTTCTCCGAAGCCGAATGGCAGGCGCGCGTGCAGCTCGCGGCGGCCTACCGCATCTTCGATCATCTCGGCTGGACCGAGCTGATCTACAACCATATCTCGCTGCGCGTACCAGGCGAGGACGGGCATTTCCTGATCAACCCGTTCGGGCTCCATTACCGCGAAGTGTGTGCGTCGAACCTTGTGAAGATCGACATCGACGGCAACGTGATCGACCATTCCGACTGGCCGATCAATCCGGCCGGCTTCACGTTCCACAGCGCGATCCATGCGGCGCTGCCCGACGCGCACTGCGTGATGCACGTGCACACGACGCCCACGATGGCCGTGTGCTGTTCGCGCGACGGGCTGTCGTTCTCGAATTTCTATTCGGCGCAGTTGTACGGGAAGATCGCGTATCACGACTTCGAGGGCATCACCGTGCATCTGGAGGAGGGGCGGCGCATCGTCGAGAGCGCCGGCGGGCGGCCCGTGCTGCTGCTGCGCAACCACGGGCCGGTGACGATCGGCGCGACGCTCGCGCAGACGTTCTCGCTGATGTGGCTGCTCAACCGCGCATGCGAGGTGCAGGTTGCCACGCACGCGATCGGCGACGCGCTGCCGATCGTGCCGCCCGTGCTCGAAGCGTGCGTGCGCGATTCGCTGAATTTCGACCCGAAGCATGGTGCGGGGCAGGACGCGTTCGACGCGCTGCAGCGCATCGTCGATCGCATCGATCCCGGCTATCGCGCGTGACGCGGGGCGGCCGCGGGGCCGCTAGAAGCGGTAGCCGAGGCCGGCCTGGTGCGCGTCTTCGCGCCGCACGACAGGATGGGCAGCGCGATATTCGATGCGAAGGAGAAGCAGCGGAAATTTCTTCGTCATGCTTGTCATATGACGAATGCGGATTCACGTTGCGATGCCGGCATGTCACATCGCCAGGCCGCGCGGCGCACGCAAAAAAAAACGCGGCCGGGTGGCCGCGTGAATACTCGCAGACTCCTTCGGACGAAGGAAACAAGCAACTATGAGACGAAGTGTAGCGAAAGGCCGCGCGCGGATTCAGGCGTCAGGCTGCAAAGGTCTCTTCCAGGTTGACGCAGACTGACGCGATGCGTCGCGCGAGACGACCTGCCGTGCGCGGCGCGCCGATGGGCGTGCGGCGATTCGCGGCATGGCCGTTCGGAGGACTCCCGGATCGGCGGCGATCGACTACCATCATGTGTAACGCTCCCGTTCGGGCGGCGTACAACGTCGTGCAAGGAGAGTCCATGCTCAAGCTGCGTTTGTTCCAGGTCGTGTTACTCGCGGGCGTGCTGGCCGCCGGCAACGCCGCTGCCGAAACGGTGCGCCTGTCCGCCAGTCTTCAGCCGTCGAGCGAAGTGCCGCCGACGGCGACGAAGGGCTCGGGCGCCGTCGACGCCACCTACGACACGGCCAGCCGCACGCTGCAATGGATGGTGACTTACGAACACCTCACCGGCCCGGCGACGGCCGCGCACTTCCATGGGCCCGCGCCGGTCGGCCAGAACGCCGGCGTGCAGGTGCCGATTCCGAAGGACGAGCTCGCGAGCCCGATCAAGGGCTCGAAGGTGCTGACCGACGCGCAGGTCACCGACCTGATGGGCGGCAAGTGGTATTTCAACGTCCACACAAAGGAGCACCCGTCCGGGGAGATCCGCGGCCAGCTGATGCCGGCGAACTGAGCGCCGGCGTTTGATGTAGAGGCTCCGTTCGAACGGCGCCGGAACGATCGCACGTACCATCGTCACACTGTGATTACGGAGTGCGTCCGATGAGTTGGCAAAGCAAGTTCGCCTGCTGGCTGCTGCGCTGGCAGTTCCGTCCCGAGACCACGCGCGAGGTGCTCGATCCCGCCCGCGCACGGCGCTTTACTGACCTGCGGATGGTCGTGCCGCGCCGTGCGCCGTCGGGCTACCGGCTGCGCGAATGTCATGGCGCGGGCGACGCGCCGCTGCGCGGCGAATGGCTCGAACGCACCGACACGGGCGCGGGTCGCGCGCCCGGCCGCACGCTGCTGTACTTTCACGGCGGCGGCTATTACTTCTGTTCGACGAAGACCCATCGGCCGCTCGTGTTCGGCCTGACGAAGCGCGCGGGCGTGCGCTCGTTCTCGCTCGACTACCGGCTTGCCCCCGAAAACCGCTTCCCGGCCGCGCTCGACGATGCGCTGGCCGCGTACCGTCAACTGCTGGCGCTCGGCACGCCGCCCGAGTCGATCGTGCTCGGCGGCGATTCGGCCGGCGGCGGCCTCGCGCTCGCGACGCTCGTCGCGCTGCGCGATCGCGGCGAGCCGTTGCCGGCCGGCGCGATCCTGTTCTCGCCGTGGACCGACCTGGCCGGCACGGGCGATACGATGCGCACCAACGATGGCGCCGATCCGATGTTCGCCGGCGCCGCGCTGCCGAAGGCCGCGAAGCTGTACCTCGGCGACGCGCCGGCGACGCATCCGTACGCATCGCCGCTCTATGCGGATTTCGCGGGCCTGCCGCCGCTGTATATCCAGGTCGGCAGCACTGAGGTGCTGCTGGACGATTCGCGCCGTGTCGCGGAGAAGGCGAAGGCGGCCGGCGTGCCGGTCGAGATCGAGGTGTGGCCGGACATGCCGCACGTGTGGCAGCTTTACGCACCGATGGTGCCGGAAGCGCGCGATGCGCTCGACCGCGCGGCCGCGTTCCTGCGCCGCGTCGCGGTCGAACGCGCGGTTCAGCGCGTCGGCGAGGCGTCGATCGCCTGATACGCGGCCTGGATGGCCGCCGGGCCGTACTTGCGCTCGAGGCGGCGCACGGTGAAGTGGCCGTGCGCCATCTGCTGGAAGTGGTCGATGAACAGCGTGTTGACGGTCGCGCCGAGCACGGCGCCGATCGCCGGGATCGACTTCGCGGCCATCTGCTCGGTCACCTGCACCGAGAACCGCGATGCCACCGTCTGTACCAGCTTGAACACCGCCGCCGAGCTGTGCGCGGCGATGCCTTTCGTCGTGATGTCCGACGACGCCTTCGAGATCGCCTGCGCGAGCGCGCCGCGCAGCACGAAATAGCCGAGATCGGCGTCCTCTTCCTGCTTGTCCGGGTTGCCGCCCATGCCGAGCACGGCCAGGCATTGCAACTGCGACTCCACCGACACGAGATCCTCGCCCTCGCTGCGCGCGATGTCGCACACCGAGCGGAAGATCAGCGTGGTCGTCACCGGCAGCTCGACCGGCAGCGCGAGAAAGCCGAACGCGCCGCCCGCCGCGCCGGTTGTCGCGACCGCGAGCTTGTGCAGCAGGTTGCTGGGTTTCTCGGGCTCGGCGTCCGGCGCCTGCGGCTTGCCGAGCGTGCGCAGCGCGATGTTCAGGCACTTGCGCAGCGCGAGCTGCGTCGCATCGTTGATCTTGCCAGTCGCGAAATCAGGCAGCCGCGCGATCATCTTCTCGACCGGCGCGCCGAGCACGCCCGTCAGCTTCATCGTCAGCGACGGGCTTTCCAGCACCTGCTTCGCGCGCCGCAGCGCGTCCCGGTCCTCCGGCGACAGCGTCGTCGCTGGGGTGATTGAAATCGGTTCCATCTTTCTCCTTGGTGGCCGGGGGGCGGTTTGACCGCCGCCGGCCTAGATTACTCCGACATGCTAGAATTTTGAGATTGTTTGACTCGTCAAAAGTTGCATCAACAAAAAATGGCCGTCCATACTGCCGCCCACCATTCGAGCGGGCAAGTCCTGCCGTTCCGCGAATCGCTGCTGGCGATG
>Ga0207695_10009593_pt1 | contig 11956 bp, 7 predicted proteins | sample KBSC54metaG_FD_184354 | JGI IMG/M metagenome (GOLD analysis project Ga0207695, IMG submission 184354) | Corn rhizosphere microbial communities from Kellogg Biological Station, Michigan, USA - KBS C5-4 metaG (SPAdes) (version 2) | ecosystem: Host-associated > Plants > Roots > Rhizosphere > Soil... | reverse complement strand
GTCCAGCGTGTAGCCGCGGCCCGGCAACCCGGAAACCGTCAGATCCAGCGCCGAGCCATCCGCCATCCAGCGCTCGGAGACCACCTTAAGAGCGGAACTGGGCTCGCCAAGCCGCGGCGGAGAGAAAGGCACGGAATAGCCGAACGAATCCTTCACCTCCAGCTTCAGGATGTTCTGCCCGGGCGCTATCGGGAGCTTGAAGACAGGATGCCAGTCCGTCCCGTGCTTTTCTTCCATCCACGCCGTGCGCTTGTCGTCCAACGTCGCGCTCACCAGGCGCTCGCCCGGGGCGAAGGCGGGCGCGAACGTCACACTGAGCGGAGCTTGTCCCCGGTTATGGATTGCCAGAGTCATCCCAGTCCCGGTGATGTCGAGCTGAAAGTCGATCCGGGCGTCGCCCATGCCGACGCTGCGGATTCCAACGTGTTTCCAGTCCACGGGTAAATGCGGGGCGAGGCTTATCACCTGGTTGCTCGTGTCCACGCGCAGGCCAAGCAACCCGCGAATCAACGGCGACACCACCATGGCGGCCGACCAGATCTGGTGCGGCGATGCGGTGGATAGCGGCGAATCCGTCGCGCCGGACAGCACCTCCGTGGTGTTGCCGCCCGCGCCATCGAGCGCCAGCCAGGCATTCGCATAGAGATTCTCCAGCGCCGGCGCGGCGGCATGCTCCTGAAACTCTCCAACCGACGCCCACCCCGTAAAAAGCGGCCATACCGACCCGAAATGATAACCGGCTGGCCCGTACGCCGCGCTGTGCGAAGAGAGAATCCGCATGCCCCAGTCGCTCGCATGATCCTCCCCGCTGAGCCGCTCAATCATGCTCTGCGCATGCCGCTCGTCCAGAACGTCGAACCACATTGGCACAGTCGCCAGCACAGTCGGCTGGCGCACCGGCTTACCGTCCGTGCCGATGGCGAAGGCGTATTCGTTGGCTTGCGGCAGCCAGAAGCGCTCTTCGATCTTCGCCCGGGCGGTTTTATAAGGCTGTTCCAACTGGGCGGCGACATCCGGATGATCCGTCAACACAGCGAGCTTCGCCAGCGCGCGAAGAGCTTCCACGTAGCACCCGGCCTGGTACAACTCTACTCGCACCGGCAGCAGCGGCCCGCCTTCCACCCAGCCATGTCCGACCCCGTAGTTTTTCGGAAATCCATCCACGTCCAGCGTCGATCGCAGGAAAGCCAGCGCTTTTTCCAGGCGCGGCCACATTTCCCGGGCGAACGCCGTGTCGCCGCTGGCTTGAACATAGTCCCGCATCGCGATCACGAAAAGAGGTGTCGCGTCGGCCGAAGCGTAGCCGTAAGGAAACTGCTGGAACCAGTCCACCAGGCTGGCGCTTTGTGAGATTTCGTGAGGCACCTTGCCGTCGGCCCGCTGGAAACGGGCCACAAACGCTATCGCATCGCGTGCCGTCTCAAAATCTCCGGCCGAATCGAGGGCAAATGATGTCCAGAAGGAATCCCGCCCGAAGAACCACGAATAACCCGGCCGGTACCCGCCCTTCGAAGGGCCATAGCCCGCCACCAGCCCTTTGCCCAGAAACGGATTATCCACCAAACCCTTGCGCATGCTCACCCGGGACCAGTCGTACGCCTGCTGCAGCATTGGGTCCGGCAGATCCAGTTGCACGCCCTTCGCGAGGTAGTCCCGGTAGAACTGTTCGGTCTCCGTTTGAAGTTGGCCGGCGTCCGCAATCAGGCGGCGATACGCTGCCATCGCCTCGGCATCCGACTTCATCGAGGCCGCCACCGCCATCAGCCGCTCCGCTTTCCCCTTCACCGTGCCGAGCGTAAAGCGGGTCGTCCTGGTCGAATGGTAGTCGCTCTCGTATTCCCGGCTGAGCAGTTCTGCGTCCGGGCTCCCGAAGAACGCTGCATAAGGGTATCCGTCCGCCCCAAACGCGAATCCATGCCTCGCCGCATTCCAGTTCTGATAAGCGGTTCCCAGGGATGCGGGCCACATCAATTGAAAATCCCGCGCAAATTCAACATCGATCCGAAGCGGTTCATAGGCGGTGATGGAAAGCTGGATCATCGCGCCGGGTTCAAGGACGGGAGCGATCAGCGTTTCTCGGACTTCAAATTCATCGCTGGTGTAGGTGATGGTGTAGGCGCCCGGGGTTGCCGTAATGCGGCGGCTGGCGGTTTCCGCCGGAACCACGCGCCCGTCGACAACGAAGCGCAGCCGCAGGTCCTTGAAGATCTTCAGGGGATAGACAAAGGCTTCGAGAGTGCCGTCTTCCGAGCCTAACAGGGATGCCTTCTCACCGGTCGCGTCCACGAACTCCCACGGGCGCGCGGGGCGGGAAATCTCCAGACCGGCGGCAAGCGCGGCAGTGCTGCATAACAGCGCCGCCACCGTTGCTCGCAGCACCTTCTTAGTAGCCCTCCTGCTTGTCCACAACATTCAGCAGGGGCTCGCCCGCCACGAAACGGCGGATGTTTTCCTTCACGATGTCGAACTGCCGCCCGGCCAGCTTGTCTGAGCCGTTCGCCTGGTGCGGCGTGATAATCGCGTTCTTGAATTTCCAGAGCGGATGTCCCGGCGGCAGCGGCTCGGGGTTGGTGACGTCGACGCCGGCGCCCGCCAGCCGGTGCTCATCCAGCGCTTTCACCAGTCCGTTCATGCTGTAGATCTTCCCGCGCGAAACTGCGATGAAGTAAGACCCTTTCTTCATCAGCTCGAATTCTTTCGACCCCATCATCCCCTCGCTCTTCTTCGTCAGCGGGACCGATATGAATACAACATCGGCGAGCGGAATTACTTCGTCCAGTTGGTCCGGCTTCACGTAGCGGCTCACCAGAACATCCGGCGGATAGTCGCGCACATCCACGCCAATCACTTTCATTCCGAAGCCAAAGGCGCGCTGGGCAATCTGCCTCCCAATTCCGCCCACGCCGATGATCACGGCGGTCTTGCCGTTCAGCTCCGTCATTCCCGTGCGGTCCGCCTTCCACTCCTCATTTACCTGCGCAGGTATCGTGACGTTCAGCTTACGCGTCAGGGCCAGCAGAAAAGCGAAGGCGTGGTCGGCAATCTCCGGCCCGTAGATCACCTTCATGTTCGTCACCGTGACATCGCTGTGCACAAGTTCCGGAAACATCATGTGATCCACTCCGGCGCTGAGCACCTGGACCCATTTCAGCTTGTGGGCATTACTCAGTTCTTCCGGGGTGATGCTGCCGATCAGGGCATCGGCGTCGGCAATGCTGCCGTCTTTCACGATGGTTGCGCCCGGAACCGCGGCATGGATCTTGTCGATCCATTCCTGGGAAAGAATCCGGAGCGAGAATCTTCTTGGACTGCGCGCCGGCGAGGGACGCAGCAAGCAGCGCGAGGGCCAGCAGTTTCTTCATGGCGAGTGTTCCTCAGTTTATAACAGCCCGTTCCAGGCCGGAATGCTCCTACGCGGACGTGCCGCGCAAGCCTTAGCGCCGCATCGCCCACACCAGGACCGCCGCGCCAAAAACAATACGGTAGACCGCGAACGGCACGAATCCGTGTTTCCTCACCCAGGCCATGAACCAGGCAACCACGAAATACGCCACCACAAATGACACCAGGAACCCAATAGCGAGCAGCGCCCACCCGTGAGTGTCTATATGGATCGCCTGCTCCGCGTTCACTCCTTTGTGGCGCAGGGCGTTCAGCAGCTCATACCCCGTGGCCACGAACATGGTCGGAATGGAAAGGAAGAAGGAAAATTCGAGCGCGGCCGTGCGCGACATGCCGGCAATCTGTCCTGCCGCGATCGTGGACATGGACCGCGAGGTGCCCGGAATCACCGCGGAAACCACCTGGCAAATGCCGATCCAGATCGCCTGGCCGAGCGACATCTGATCCATGTCGGTTGTGCGGCTGCCGGTGGCGTAACGGACGTCCACCACCCACATCACCACACCACCGATGATGAGCGCCCAGGCCATCAGCACGATGCTCTCCAGGTGTTTATCGATCATCTTCTTCAGCAGAAAGGAAGGAATCGCGGTGAAGAGAAACGCGATCAACGTCAGGCTGAGGGGATGGGTCAGCAGGGTGCGGTCGCGCCGCGCTCCCTCCGGGAAGGTGGAGAGGAAACCCGCAATGCGCTTCCGGAAATAGATCGGCAGGCAGAGAATCGCGCCAAGCTGGATCACAACCGAAAACATTTTCCAGTAGCCGCTTCCGAGATCGACGCCCAACAGCGCCTCCGAGATGCGCAGATGCGCCGTGGAACTCACCGGCAAAAACTCTGTCAGGCCCTCAACGATGCCCAACACGAAGGAAAGCAGATAGTCGTTCAAGCAAACTCCTCGAAATCAGTGTGCTCCGGCGAGCGAGCGCCGGTAGAGATCTTCCATGGAAGCGTGCAGGGATTCCAGGCAGGATTTTTTGGTGTACAGCATGTGACCCGCCTCGCAGTAAGTCAGCGAGACGTTGCCTTGCAAAGACGGGTCCAGACCAAGATGGTTCACCGTATATTCCGTGGCAAAGAACGGCGTTGCCATGTCGTAATAGCCGTTGGCGATCAGAACGTGAAGGCTGGGATTCTGCGTGATGGCGGCGCGGAGACGCTCGGACACGTCCACGAATTGATTCTGATACTGGTTCCAGCTCCATGGCTGCACCTTGCCGGTGAGAATCTCGTAAGGCAGATCGCTCGAGTACTTCAATTCAGAGCGGACGTATGCGTTGAACATGGCGGTGTACGCTCCCTGAACGGAGGCGTAGCTGGGATCATAATCGAAGTTGTCTCCGGTGGGATCGGCGGGGATGCCTACCAGCCGGCTGTCATAGCGTCCTATGGCGCGGCGCTGATCCCGCAGGAGCTCCGTAAAGAATTTGAATTCGCGCACGCGCAGATTTGAGCGCAGAATGTAGTCCTCCGGCAACCCCGTGAGGCGGGCCATCCGTTTGGCCGCGGCGTCGCGCTCGGCGGCTCCGAGTTGTGAGCCTTTCATCAGCGCCAGCGTATAATCGCCCGCGGCGAACCGGCGCGCCTCCTCCACAACAGCCGCCAATTTCTCCTTCTGAAGATCCGGCCCGAGTTTTTTGTGATACCACGCCGCGGCCGTGAAGGACGGGAGGAAGAGGATATAAGGCAGATCGTTGCCGGACGTAGTCTCCAGCGTTTCGAAATTGAGTACGGAGGAAATGAGCGTAATGCCGTTCAGATAAATGCCCCGCTCGCTCAACAGGTGCAGCGAGAGCGCCGAAGCGCGCGTAGTGCCATAGCTCTCGCCGGCCAGGAACTTTGGCGACGCCCAACGCTCATAGCGCGTCAGGTAGAGCCGGATAAAGTCGCCCACCGATTCCAGGTCGCCTTCCAATCCATGGAACTGCTGCGGATTTTCACCCGGCGCGGGGCGGCTGAACCCGGTGCTGACCGGATCAATAAACACCAGGTCCGTAAACGTGAGCGCTGTATCGTCGTTATCAATCAGGTGGTAAGGCGGTGGCGGCTGCTGGCCCTCCGGACCCATTGCCACCCGCTTTGGGCCCAACGCGCCCATGTGCAGCCAAACCGAGGAAGAGCCGGGTCCACCGTTAAAAACGAACGTGATCGGCCGCTGGGCGCTGTCTCCTGCCCCGGTCCGCGTGTACGAGGTGAAGAAGATGCTCGCGCGCGGCTTCTCGTTCTCCTTCTTAAGCAACAGCGTCCCGGAAAGCGCCGTGTAGCTGATTTTGTCGCCGCGCACCGTGATGGAGTGCTCTGTTTTCGAGATCTTCTCCACGGCCGGCGGCGCCGGGAATGGCCCGTCTACCGGCGCCGGAGTGGCCTCGGCGGCCTTTTCGGCGGGCTTTTCCGCCGCCGGTTTCTCGGCATCGTCGCCGGCAGTTGCGGCGGCGCTCAACAGCGCTCCCAAAACGGCCGCGGCAATCAAAAAGTGCGAAAAGAAGCGTTTCATCGTAGAGAACTGTGCTCAGTCCGTCGGACTTTCCTTCGGAGGGGCCGACGTGTAGAAATCATGGCGCACCTTATCAATGTACCCATCCAGCAGCTCATTCACCCGGGAAAAGCTGGGAGAAGACACGATGATGCCGATGTGATGGCGCTTATTCATGCGCCAGACAATCTCGGGATCGTTGAAAGAGGAAGTGTCCGGCCACTCCTGCTTGGCCAGCGAAACCAGCAGGCCCGCATAGTCCTGTCGCACCGGCGGCAGCGCGTAGGCGCTTTTTCCGCCCGCGATTTCGATCTTCGCCCATTCCGCCCACAGGTTGATTCCGGAGGCCGCTTCCACCAGTTCGGCGATATGCGCGCCGCCTACCCGGGCCGCCGTCTCCAGGAAATAAATCTTCCCGTCATCGCGGCCGTAAATGAACTCTGTGTGAGAAACGCCGCGCAGCAGCCCCAGGCCCGCCAGAACCCGGGCATTTTTCTCCAGCAGACCCTGTTCAATGGCGGATCCGCGCTCCAGCACGCGGGTATTGAAAACTCCGCCGTGGTGGGAAACGTCCATCGGCGGGGCGCCGTAGCCGCTGGCCAGCGCGAATACCAGCTGATTTTCGGAAACGATCGAATCGACGTGGAAAATGTCGCCGGGAACGTAGCGCTCCAGCAGGTAGAAGGACTGTTCGTCACCCAAAAGATGAATGAGATGCCACGCTTCTTCCGCGCTGTGAACTTTCTTGATGCCGATCGCTCCGGCCAGGTGGCGCGGCTTTAACACCCACGGCGCAGGCACGGTCTGAAGAAACTCATGAATGCGGTCGTGATTTAGAACATGAACAAACTCCGGAATATTCAGTCCTGCTTCCCGGGCCCGCATGCGCATGGCGAGTTTGTCGCGAAAGTAGCGGGTTGTTGTCTCCCCCATGCCCGGAATCCGCAGGTGTTCGCGCAGGAACGCCGCCATTTCCAGGTCGAAATCATCGAGAGGAACGATGCGGTCGATCCGGTGCTTGCGCGCCAGGTAGCTGATGCCCTTCAGCGCGCTGGACCGGTCCCATTTCTTGTCCTCGTCCTGCATGTAGAAGATCTCGTCGATGCTGTCCATCGGCCAGCGCGCGTGATCCTTCACGCTCAGGGACGTCACCAGGAACACCCGGCAGCCTTGCCTCTTGCATTCCCTGATAAATTCGTGCCCCTTCTCGTAACTGGCAAGGCAGACGATGGTTGGTGGATTCGAAGAACTCATTTTGGCCTCTCCGCGTCCCGCGACGCCTCAGCTTATCATCGTAGCGAACGACGCAATGTTAAGCTGTCTTCGAGACTCCATGAATCCTGCTCGTTTCCTAGTGTGCCTGTTTTTCCTCTCGGCTCTGCTGCCCGCTCAGCCCTCTCCGCGCAAGCCCGTGTATGTCGTCTTGTGGTTCGATACCGAGGACTACGTCGAACCGGCCGCCGACGATGCCGCGCTGCGCATCGCCACGGACCTTACGGACCGGGGCGTTCGGGGAACCTTCAAGTTGGTGGGGGAAAAGGCCCGCGTACTCGAAGCCCGCGGACGCACCGACGTCATTCGCGCCTTGTCCCTGCATGGCATCGGGTATCATTCGAACTTTCACAGCATTCCGCCCGCGCCTTCCGTCTATCTACGCCGCTTCGGCTTCGACGAAGGGGCCGATGAATTCGAACGCAGGGAGGCTTCGGGCGTCGCCGATATCCGCCGCATCTTCGGCGTCACTCCCGTCTGCTACGGGCAGCCCGGCTCTTCGTGGGCGCCGCAAACCAATCTCGCCCTGCGCCGCATGGGGATTCCGGTTTATTTGGACTCGGGCACGCATGTGGGCATCGGCGAGCAGCCCGTCTGGTATGGCGGCCTCCTCTATGTCTACAGCATGGGGCATTATCAGGTGCGGCCCAACCTGGACGCGGAAGGGACGCTGGAGACAACCTTCCGGCAATTCGACGCGGCCGCCGCGGATCTGTCCCAAAAGGGCGGCGGCGTGATCAGCACTTATTTCCATCCCACCGAATTCGTGACCACGGAGTTTTGGGATGCCGTCAATCTTTCTCATGGAGCCAATCCCGAGCGGAAGGATTGGGTAAAACCCCACCGCCGGACTGCCGAAGATTCCGAGCGCTGCTACCGGATCCTCCGCGCCTACGTGGACCACGCCCTCAAGGTGCCCGGCGTGCGCTTCGTCACCGCGTACGATCTGCTTCAGCTTTACCAGTCCTCTGCCCCGCCACGCATTCCGCAGGCGGACATCGCGCGGCATCTTGGCCGCGAGATCACGTTCCTGCGGACACCCGCCGGGGATCTATCGCCCGCGGATCTCCTGCAGGAACTTCTGGGCATGGACCCTCAGACGATCGACGGCCCCCTGCGGCAGGGCAGGACCACTTACCGCCCGGACACGATTCCCGCGCCTTTGTTCGCGCGCGCCAAGGACGACGTGATTTCCTTTATCCAACACAACCGGCGCCTCCCGGCGGAGGTATTTGTGGGAGCAGAAGCGCTTTCACTCGAAGATTTCACCGCTACCCTCGCCGCGCGCGAATCCAGCGCCTCCGGCCCCGTGAAGGTGGAGCGAGGCAGGCTGGCAACGGACTCTTACTTCGCGAAAGATCCTGCCGAGCCTTTCCGCTGGCCCATCCATCCGGAGGGCTTTGAAGCGCCCGAACTCATGGATATGGCGCGGCTTCAGGGCTGGACTCTGAAGCCGGCCCGGCTGCGCTGATAGAACCCAGGAACGAGAGCTTCCAAAGCGCCGCCCCAAGTCCCAGCAGGGCCAGCGAGAAGGCTTTTCGAGATGGGCTGTACCCGTTCACCGCGGCGGCCCGCTGCCACGCCCAAAAACGCTCCCGCATGCTCAATGGCTTCGCCGTGTTGTAGCCGCGGTTGCGCTTCCTCGACGTCGCGTAGGTCACAACCTTGGAGAAATATCTTGCCGCGCTATCGATCTCCATGTGCCGCACAGCCGCCGTTTCTTCAAAAGCCAGCGCGTCGTAGCCGTATTGGGCGACCACCCTCCTGAGGAACAGCGTGTCGCCGCCGCGCGCGAGCAAATCAAACGGCCCAAACTCTTCGAAAGCCGCGCGCCGCACGGCCATATTGTTCGCAAACCCGTACACCACATCCATGCGCCGGCAGCCTGCCATATAGGCGTCCTTGGCGGTTTCATAATCCGCCAGCGTCGAGAGCGTCAGCGAATCCGTGGCAAAGCGCCGCGGGCCGAGCACGACCTGGACTGCCTTGTCGCGGAAAGCGCCGTCAATCTGGCGCAGCCAGGACCGGCCGGGCACGCAGTCCGGATCGGTGAACACCAGGATGTCTCCGCGCGATGCCTCTACTCCCCGGTTTCTGGCCGCGTAGGCGCTCTGTTTCGGCTCCTCCAGCGTCGTGATCCCCTCGCGCTGGCGCAGCAGCGCCGCCGAGCCGTCGGTCGAGTTGTTGTCGACGAAGATCAACTCGAACTCCTCGCGAGGCATCTCCTGACGCAGTAGCGCCGGAACGGAGAGCGCCAGATAAGGAGCCGAATTGAATACGGGAATGATTACCGACAGGCGCGGCATCGATTTGATTAGCTACCATTGAACCACGCTCGGTTACGCCGGGCGTTCGAAAGGAGCCTGTACCGGCATGACCGCCGAAGACCGCCGGCTCGGAATGCATCGCGCGATCACCCGGCGCGACTTTCTCGATGGTGTCGCGCTGGCCGCCGGCGGCTCTCTGCTGGCCGAAAGAGCCGGCGGAGCCGCGGGCGGCAGTGACGGCTATCCGCCCGCCTTAACGGGCCTGCGGGGAAGTCAGGATGGATCCTTCACCGATGCCCACTCCCTCCGCGATGGCGTCTTCTGGAAGAAAGCTCCCCCGGTGGCGCAGACGGGCGAATCCTATGACCTGGTTGTGGTCGGCGCCGGCATCAGCGGCCTCGCGGCGGCGTACTTCTACCGCCAGAGCGTCGGAAAAAACGCCCGCATTCTCATCCTCGATAACCACGACGACTTCGGCGGACATGCGCGGCGGAATGAATTTCAGGTGGACGGGCGGCTGCTGCTCGCCAACGGCGGCACACAATCCATAGAGAGCCCCTCGCAATACAGCAAGGTCTCCAAGGCCCTGCTCGCGGACCTGGGCATCGACGTTCAGCGCTTTTACCGCGACTTTGATCAGAACCTCTATCCTTCATTGAAGCTCTCCACCGGCGTCTTCTACAATCGCGAAACATTCGGCGAGGACCGCCTGGTAACCGGAATGGAGGTCGTACCCTGGCCGGAATTCTTCGAAAAAGCCCCGCTTTCCGAGGCTGTCCGGCGCGACCTGATCCGCCTCTACACCCAAAAGATGGACTATCTCCCCGGCCTCACCCGGCAGCAGAAGATCGCCAAACTGGGTTCCATCAGCTACGCGCAATACCTTCTCGATATTGTGAAGGCGGATCCGGGCGTGATCCCCTATTTCCAAAACCGCACGCATGATCTTTGGGCTGTCGGCATCGACGCGGTTCCCGCTCTCGCGTGTTATGCGGGCGGCGACGACTACAGCTCCGGCTATCCGGGGTTTGATGGGTTGGGCATCGGGGAAGGGCGCGCCAAGGAGGAACCCTATATCTTCCATTTCCCCGACGGAAATGCCTCCATCGCGCGCCTTCTTGTGCGTTCCCTCATCCCCGCCGCCATGCCCGGCGTCTCCAGCACCGCCGAGGCGATGGATGGAATCGTCCTTGCGCGCGCTAACTATGGCCGTCTCGATGACGCCTCATCGCCGGTGCGGTTGCGCCTGAACAGTACCGCCGCCCGGGTGAAGCACGTGGGCGATCCGCATTCGGCGGCGGAAGTGGAAGTGGCGTACGTTCGCGGCGGTAAGCCGGAGGCCGTGAAAGCGAAACTCTGCGTGATGGCGTGCTACAACGGCATGATCCCCTACATCTGCCCGGAGCTCCCGCCCGCGCAGCGCAAGGCGCTCGCTTATCTCGTGAAGGCGCCCCTCGTCTACACCCACGCTGTCATCCGCAACTGGACTTCTTTCCGGAAGGCAGGCATCTTCCAGGTCCTTTGTCCGGAAAGCTACTACAGCTATGTCGCGCTCGACTATCCGGTCAGCATGGGCGCCTATCAATTCCCGCGAAATCCGGATGATCCGATGGTTCTGTTTCTTCTGCGAACGCCCTGCAAGCCAGGCCGCCCGCAGCGGAGCCAGCATCGAGCGGGCCGCGTCGAACTGCTCGCGACGAAGTTCGAAGTGTTTGAAAAGCATCTCCGCGATCAGCTCGGCCGCATGCTGGCCGGAACCGGGTTCGACCCCGCCGGCGACATCCAGGCCATCACCGTAAATCGCTGGGCCCATGGCTATGCGAATGGCCGCAATCCGCTCTTTGATCCGGAGTGGGCTGAGGGCGAGGAACCCTGGGTCATTGGCCGCCAGCCCTTCGGACGCATCGCGATCGCCAACTCCGATGCCGGAGCCGATGCTTATACAAACGTCGCCATCGACCAGGCCTACCGCGCGATAGAGGAACTGCTGCGCCTACCGCGGCAGGTCTGAATAAGCGAATACCGGATCTACGTCCACAGGCACGCCCTTCACGCCCGCCAGCGTGGCCGCCAGATCCTGCGGCATTTTCTCATACCGCCGGAACCAGCCTTCCGCGCGGCTCCGGTCGCCGGTGGCTTCCATCTCGAGCAGTTCTTTCGTCAGGCTCGCCAGCGCCGCGGGCATCCTGGCAAAATCGATTTCATACTTTGCCCCTGCCCGCCGGATGGCCTTCTGTTCGACAAGGTAATTAAACTCCATCATCTGCGCGCGCCCGTGGGACTCCGCCACGCCATATCGCACAGTCCGGAAGATGCCGGCTACGTAGGAGGCGTAGTATTCCGGCAGCCGCTCCTTGGAAAGCGCCCCGTGTTGCGCCAGCCATTGCAGCCCGAACATGCCGGCGACGTCCGCCTTTGCCTCCTCCAGTCCTCCAAATGCCGGCCCGATGGCCTCGCGGATGGACGTGCGCTGTCCCCTCACCCGCGAATAGGACGGGCCCAGCCCATGGGCAATCTCATGCAGGATCACCGCCGCCAGGTAGC